>Ga0255047_10002617_pt1 | contig 11796 bp, 22 predicted proteins | sample JV7_2_1_MG_FD_183640 | JGI IMG/M metagenome (GOLD analysis project Ga0255047, IMG submission 183640) | Seawater microbial communities from Jervis Inlet, British Columbia, Canada - JV7_2_1 | ecosystem: Environmental > Aquatic > Marine > Inlet | place: Canada: British Columbia | collected 2016-10-06
TTGTTTTAGTGGATAAGTTTGAGGAGAATACCAACGCAGCGGGGTTTTGCTTTCCTTGTAATTCCTGCAAGCATAATAAAAACGCAGACGATGAGGCACCTTGTAATGCGTGTGACCATAATTGCAGCAGCGTAACCACCGAATAGAGAGGAGAGTAATACATGATCACCAAAACCGACTACGCCATAGCAATCTGGCAATGGACAACCCTCGGCCTGCTTAGTTTTGCCGGGATTTTTATCGGGCTGCTTATCGTGTACCCGATCGCGATAACGTGGTTAAAAATTAAATACGACATCTTTGTTGATCGCCCAGAACCAAATATGTTTGGTGAGCTGTTCGTGCAGCATAAAGACAAATACAAAGATCATGGTTCAAGCGGTTGGTGGGAATTCTGGAACATAGGCGGTCTTTTTTGGCCATGGGGAAACGATGAAGATGGGTTTCTTGGTGAGCCATCAGGCAAACACTCGGCGCGTGAGGATGGCGAAGAGAAGAGCTGGGGAGCCATGTATCGATGGTGCATGAGAAACCCGTTCAATAACGCCAAACGATACTGGGCGCCAATGAGGTGCATGATTGAAGAGTGCGATATTCACTGGCAAGGCAAGGGTGACATTTACAACCAGGATGGCGAACTCATCCTCAACGACAACGAGCCACTCGCGCAGGGTCGATATTTTGTAATGGCCGTGCACAGAACTACCGGCAGGAAATACTTCTCATTCAGGCGGGTACAGCAGCGCAGCGACGGGAAGGTGATACACATCCTGTTTGGATTCAAGGTCAAACCAAAACACATCGGTGAATCGTTTGATGATGATGACAAGGAAAAAGGTTTTACATTCAGAGCGTCGGCATGGGCTAACGCAAACTAACCGGAGAGCACTATGTTTAAATTTTTCAAGGAATTACTGAAAACCCTCAAGAGCATCGACGCCAGGCTGGAAAAGCTGGAGAGTTGTGTTGTGGAAAAACATCCTGGCCAGCACGGTCATGACACCAGTATATCGACCAGGCAATACAACCAGTAGCAACAAGTAACCGAGCAGAGCCTGCTCCGGCAGGCTATTGTCGTTGGAGAACCGTGTGATCGAATCAAAGGTAATGAAGCAAATCCAGCTCGGGCTGGGGCAAATGGCGCACCTAAAGCTGTTTAGAAACAACGTAGGCCTTGGCTGGGTGGGAAAGCTCATCAGACGCGCCGCAGGCGATCGTGGGCTGACAGTAACACTTGACAGCGCAAGACCTCTCCATGCCGGCTTGTGCGTCGGATCCGGTGATTTGATAGGCTGGGAAGAGATAGTGATCACAGACGCCATGGTGGGCAAAACAATTGCCCAGTTCGTATCCGTCGAAGTTAAGGGGCAGCGCACCAAAACAACAGAGGAGCAAATCGATTGGGCAAAGGCTGTGAGGAATGCGGGCGGCAAAGCGCTCATAGTAATGTCTGAAAGTCAAGCGATAAAGGCATTTAAAAAGTAAAAAAATAGCTTGAAAAAAAGCCAGTGACTAGCAATAATGCAAGCCAGCTTTAAAACCGTATGGGGATTATATGAGCTACATACTCACAGCGTCAGGAATCAAGATAGATCCACTTCATCCAGAACCGGAACAAATAAACATCCATGACATAGCTCACTCACTGGTGAAAATATGCAGGTTTAACGGGCATTGTCACGGGTTTTATTCGGTGGCAGAACACAGCATCAGGGTCAGCAGAGAGGTGCCAATAGCGCACAAACTGACAGCGCTCCTGCACGACGCGACAGAGGCATATATCGGGGACATGGTGTCACCGATCAAGCGAAGAATGGCACCATACCGGAAAATGGAGGAGAACCTCTGGCGATGCATCGCGGAGAAATTCGAACTGCCAGAGAAGATACCACACGCGGTAAACCATGCCGACCTTGTGTTGTTGGCAACAGAAAAACGCGACCTCATGCCACCAGATGACCGAGAATGGCCGATGCTAAACGGTGTCGAACCAACAAAAGAGGTGCTCAGAAGAGTTGCTACATGGGATTATGACTTTGAGTTATGGCGGGATTCGTTTACGCAAGAATTTGTAAAACTAACAAATTGCACAACAATATGACCCGCACCGAATGCCGGCAAGGGTGCGATCGCATGACCGCAGACGTCGCAAAACGCACGGGTCTCACCATTGTAAAAACAGGGGTCGAGAACGGCGTGTGGATGGTTTTATACATAACCACGGAGGGTAAACCAATGATTCGCCAGCTCCGGGATTTACTAAAAAGGCAGCACGAGTGGAAGTAAACGATTTAAAAGCCAGACTACCGATCGACAGACTGATCGAAGATTCATACGGGGTAGAACTAACCAAATCAGGCTCGGAATTTACAGCCTGCTGCCCTTTCCATGAGGAAAAAACCCCCAGCTTCTCGGTCGTACCATTAAAGGATATGTTCTACTGCTTCGGCTGCGGAGCGAGTGGTGACCACCTCGACTTCATTGGAAAGTCAGAGGGCTGGAACGCCAGCAACAAAGATGACTTCAAGAAAATAAAACAGAAAATGATCGACCTTGTCGGGGGTGTAATCACCGAACTCAAACCAATACAAAAGCAACCAGGCAGGCCGGTCAAAAAACCAAAGTGGATACCGGTAACACCGGTGCCGGAGACAGCACCCGCGCTGATATCAAAGGGTGGGGATGGATACAAAACCGGTCAGATTTACAACCCCAAAAGAGAGGGTACCGACAAAGAGTGGACCAGCTTTAGGCCAGAGGAAATATACCGCTACCCTGGCCACGGCTACGTGCTCCGGGTCAAGATCAACGGTAAGAAGATAACACCACAAATCACCTACTGCCGGCACAGCGAAAGCGGAGAGGAGCGCTGGTGCATGCAAAGCTTCGCAGAGCCGCGGCCAATATATGGACTCGAACAACTGGAGTCGAAACCGGATGCAACGATCGTCATGCCAGAGGGTGAAAAGGCAGCTGACGCCGGCAAACGATTATTTGAGAAAGCCATCAGCGTATCATGGCCGGGAGGCGGCAAAGGCATAACCAAAGTGGACTGGTCGCCGCTGGCAGGAAGAAAGGTGCTGCTACTCAGGGACAACGATGATCCTGGGTTGGCGGCGATGGATGGTCACTTCAAAGAGTGCGGAGAATTTAAACCAGGCGTGGCGCAGATGCTACAATCGATCGGCGCCACAGTTAAGATAATTGATCCTCCAGAGGGGAAAAACAAAGGGTGGGATATAGCAGATGAACCAGAATGGGCATACGAAAACGCCGCAGAATACGTCAAAACAGGGATGCGAAACCCACAGACCGATCCAAACCAGGCTGATAGTGAAGGACCGAGCGACACCAGCGCTACGCCGCCTGATCAAGAAATGGAACCTCCACCCGATTATAGCGACGCACCAACAGACACCTACAACGAATCACCGCAGCAATTCATAGAGCCGGAGCCCTTTAAAATGCTGGGGTCCAGCAAAGACTACATCAACGACAAAATACACTTCCACTACTACTCGAACAACGCCAGATCAGTCATCACCCTGACGGCGGTACAGCACACACATTTCAACCTGCTGCAGATCGCATCACGACAATACTGGGAACGAAAGTTTGGTGGCGATGAAAGGAAACTGAGTAAAATCAGCTGGGAGCTCATCGCCAACTGGCTGATCGTCGCCAGCCAAAAACTACCGATATATGATCCAGCAAAAAAGAGGGGGCGCGGAGCCTGGTGGGATAGAGACCACGCGGTCGTTCACTGCGGCGACCACATCATCGTCAACAACAATCACATACCACTGGAGCAAATCCAGAGTAATTATATTTATGAGGCATCGATACCGATCAGGCTCAACCTCGAGAAACCACTACAGAACAAAGAGTCGCATGAACTGGTAAAACTTTGCGAGGCGGTCAGCTGGGAAAAACCGGTGTACGGAAAACTGCTCGCCGGATGGATAGCGTCCAGCCTGGTCTGCGGAGCACTGCCATGGCGACCACACGCATGGATAACGGGTCCAGCGGGATCTGGTAAGTCGACGGTGATGGACAAGATAGTCAAACAATCGGTCGGCAGCATGGCGCTCTTTGTACAGGGAGAATCATCGGAGGCCGGCATACGACAAACGCTGGGGCACGACGCGCTACCGGTAATATTTGATGAGGCAGAATCCGAAAGCACAAAGTCAGCGCAGCGGATCGACAGCATTATGAACCTCGTCACACAGGCCAGCACGGAGAACCAAGCGGTTATGGCCAAAGGGGGTGCAGGTGGCCAGGCGGTCACCTACCGAGTCAGATCGTCGTTTATATTTTCCAGCGTCGGCATCAACCTGAGAACAAACCCAATACGAGGCAGGGTCGCGGTTTTATCCCTGCTCAAAAACGAAGTATCCGCGGCAAGCGACAAAGCATACAACCAACTGCTGCAGGACATCGACTCAACACTGACAAAGGAATACAGCCACAGGCTACTCGCCAGAATGGTGCAGCTGATACCGGTCATGCGCCACAACAAAGAGGTGTTTGCAAACGCGGCCGCAAGCCACCTCGGCGGAAAACGAATGGGGGACCAATACGGATCCCTTCTGGCAGGGGCATACGCGATGCACAGCACAGACAAAGTGACATACGAGGCAGCAGCGAGCTGGATCAAAGAGCAGGACTGGGATGATGTGACGGATCCGGACGCCATGTCGGATGAACTCGCCTGCCTGCAGCACATCATGGAAACGATCGTCAAAGTGCAGGGTGACAGAGGTGGCACGATCGACCGCAGCATAGGCGAACTAACAATGGACGTGCTCGGATTAACCGACCTCGAGAACACAACAGTCGATCAGGATATAGCCAGCCAAACGCTGAAGCGATACGGCATCCTGGTCGATAAAGCAGAAAAAATGCTGTACGTGAGTAACAACCACGGCGGCATTAAAAAGATCCTGAGAGAAACGCAATGGGCTCGCGATTGGTCGCGGATACTCAAGCGACTCGACGGTGCAAAACCATCGGAACCTAAACGGTTTGCAGGTGGACAACAAACCAGAGCGGTGGCAGTACCTGCCGACGTCGCACTTGGCGAAAGCATGAACACCGACTTAACCGACTTTTAAGGAGTCAACTATGTGTGAAGAGAAACAGCAGGGTGAGCAGGGGCAAGGGTTTGTTCCTGGAACTATATCCATATGTCTGGATATAGATGATCCGGTTACCATTAAGGACACCGGTCGCCACGGTAAGGTGGTGGGCATCTATACCGACCAGCATCGCAAAACAACCTACCAGGTTAAATATGCTGATGCGGATGGTTTTATCACTGATTGCTATTTCAGAATCGATGAGCTGAAATCAAACGTAGGTGCAACAGAGTAATAGCACGGGGGTGGAAACACCCCCTTTTTATTTGGAGTCAACATGACCGAACAACAAAACACGATCGACAACGATGAGATTTATCAGCAGGCTTGCCAGTTAATCAAAGAGCGCGAATACGCATCGATATCGCACCTGCAGAGAAAACTCAAACTCGGATACAACAGAGCAGCTAGGCTGATCGAAGCAATGATCGCTCAAGGAATTGTGCTGGACTTTGATGAGAAAGGGCAAAGGAAGGTGGTGAAATGATCGTTGGTGTGGCAATAAAAATAGGCGACCACATCGAGATAAGGCTACCAAAACCCAACAGGCATCATGATTGCTTTCGTTATTTTCATGAGATAACTGGTGTTAGCGCGCCTTCTGTTGGGCTTAACGTAAACGGGAAAAACCAAGGTTTTTACACGCATACAGGAAGGTATTTAAACAGGGTCCAGGCTGGTAAATATTGTCAGCGAATTAAGCAACCTACAAACTTCGATACTCCAGGCATGCCGCCATTTGATGGGAAACCTGTTTGCAGTGAAGATTTATGGTGATTATGGTTGCGCCGGGTGGATTCGAACCACCGGCCTTCAGCGTATGGGGCTGACGAGCTACCAGGCTGCTCTACGGCGCAGAGCAACATCATATCAGGCATCAAACGATTCCGCCATATACCTGCGAATACGAGACCGGAACGCATTTGTGGTTTCCCCATCCTTGGGGGTGTGACCGTGAACTTTTGCCCACCGCTCCAGATCCACACGGAATCGACGATCGGCAAACAACGATCGGAACACACCACAGAACATGCCTATAACAAACACCAGGAGAAACAGACAAACAGTCAAGCCCATACCCATGGCAAAACGAATCAAAACATCCATTAGCTCATCCACAAACCGCCTCCAGTGTTATTTTCTTACTCAACAGCGCATTGACCGCCTGCGAGACCTTCATGTCATGAGGGCATCGATCAAAACCAGCCAGGCTAGACGGTTTCAGTGTCTCCCGGGTTTTATTGATCAGCTCTTCCTGGAGGGATTCATCTGCCTGAATTATCCGCTGCAGGCAGGGAAAACAACAATTCTCATACCCTGGAACTGACACCAGCTTGAAGCCAGCCATTACGGTGATTTCCTTTCCACATTTGTCGCATTTCATTGTTTTATCCAAAGTTATCGAACAGCAATCATCCCTCAAAGGACGCCCTCTACCAAATTTATTCTATCACCAATCCAGCGCATAACCGGTACCGCCATCGAATTACCGATCGCCTCATACCTGCGAGAGTTCGGTGCCGGCTTACCCTTGAACGGGATCAAAGTATAGTCATCATCGAAACCCTGCAGGCGTTCACATTCGCGTGGGGTTAGGCGGCGAACAACACGGTTGGTATGAATCGCTGGCGTACCCTGGCCAGGCTTGCCGCCACCGGTACTTAGTGAGCCGGACACCTGTCCATCACCTCCTTCATATCTAACCTCACCGCGTGAGTTTTCAGCAAAAACCATAGGCCGGTCAGAGCTCGTCATCGTGTACGCTGGATCACCATCAGCACCGACATCCAAACCGTTACCATTATCTCTGGTGGCGCGGGGCCCGATAGGGTGACAAAGGGGTGTGATAACAGCGTTTGTGCATCCGTCCGTATCGATCGGACCCGAAACAGGTGCAGACACCGGATCCTGTCGAGCATTAAAACAAACCAGATCAGTAGCATCTTTATAATCACGGGATTTTAGTGTCGATGCTTTGTCGCCATTGCCATACTTACCAGTCCCCTGAAGATCGTGCACCGTTATATCTTCGGGGTTGAGTCCCGCTCCACCACGTCGGCCAGAGCTTGATGTAAGTGTGCCGGAAGTGTGCGGTTGCGCTTTGCGGCCCGCTTTAATATTCCCGAGCAGGCAGTCGCGCTCAAATAAAACGGCTGCAGGTGGTCGCCAGTCTCCTCCAAGATATCCGACAACAAACACTCTTCTACGTCGCTGGGGGACTCCGAAGTATTGAGCATCAAGAACGCGGTATGCGAACCCATACCCGAGTTCGGCCAACGCCCCGAGGAAGGCACCAAAGTCCCGTCCACCGTTTGATGACAACACGCCGCTGACGTTTTCCCAAACGATCCAGCGGGGATTGATTGCATCAGCCAGTGCAAGGTAGATAAGCGCCAAGTTACCACGCGGGTCAGCCAGTCCCTTTCGGAGTCCGGCGACGCTGAACGATTGGCAGGGGGTGCCTCCAACGAGAACATCGACTGTTGATCCATTGCAAACCTCTGAGTTGTGAATTTTTGTCATGTCGCCCAGGTTGGGGACATCTGGATAATGATGGGAAAGCACTGCAGACGGGAACTCGGCAATCTCTGAAAACCATTGTGGCTCCCAGCCTAGTGGATGCCAAGCACACGACGGTGCCTCAATGCCTGAACAAACAGATCCATACTTCATAAACGTGGCGCCTGAATAAAAAGCCCTCAACCGCACAAGGAGAAACAGTGCGGTGAGGGAAGCGCCTGCCATACCGGGGGTGGTGCTGGCAGGGGTGAAACTACTGGGGGATTACGTTCTCAGCACACGGACCCTTCTGGCCTTGACCAAGAGTAAATCCAACACGCTGACCTTCGCGCAAGGTTTTGAAACCGGTACCCTGGATGGCGCCGAAATGAACAAACACATCGTCACAGTTATCCGGAACAATAAATCCATACCCCTTTTTTTCATTAAACCACTTCACTGTACCCTGTTGCTGCTCTGACATTTGAAACTCCTAATTAAATTAAACCCTTACTATTTGCAATCCACGTTTTAACAGACAACCGCTGGCATACACCAGGATTGACCACCACGGTGTGTGAATTATACACCTGTGACTTAGGGATCCAATGCCACGCCTTACCACAGAACACCTGGAGAGCCTGTCCGGACTTCGACTCACGGGTAACCTCAACATCTAAATCGCACCACTCGCTCATTTATGGTCATCCTTATGGCGCCGGATATGACTATCAATGTCACGCGCAGCCCGCAAGAGCAGATCACGGACGGTCAGCGGGCATGCACCATTATCAATCAGAAACGACACATGGTCATCACCAAACGAAAGGACAATCTCCTTCCCTTTAGGCGGCTGACCATGATGAGTGACACGACAACTCGTGAGATTACCCATTCCCACCCGCTACCTCCGCAACATCAAATAAACCATCATTAACAGTAATCCGCACATCAATATCAAAGAGAGAGCGAACCGTCGCCTTCATCTCATGATAGGTGACAACATCGCTCAAATCGCAGCAAGGCTGCTTAATCATGTCCTTCAACACCGCATACGTGACAATTCTGGCATTAGAGAAACGGCGACACAGATAGATAACAATCCGACAACGTAGTTCATGACTCATAAAAACCTCCACAATAAAAAAGGGTGAAGAGGCAAATGTACCGTAGTATCACGCCGGTTGTCCCGCCTATGGCCAAAGATAGCGATCTCCCTCGGTATTCCGCTGGAAGCCCCGTAATCTCTAGGGTTAACGACCATGCGAACCAAAGCGTGAGGATAATGGCCGGGTAGTTGAGATCAAGCACTTTTATCGGTATCCGATTCAACCAAAGACAAATCAACAACAGGCGCCTTTATAACGCGTGGCTCAAAACCAACAATTGTGCCAATATCACAGTGTCTTCGAGGCCAAATCCCCCAATATGTGTCCTCAACAATGAAGCGACCAACAGCCTTGGTGAGACCCTTATCCGAGCCGCAGTTGCCACAAATCGGTTTCTGCTTGCTGGTCATACCGCGCATATCGAGAACAAATTGCGCTGGTTCGCCACGGTCCTGAACAGCATGACCGCAATCATCACAAACCTTGGCTCGCGAAAAATCAGATTTCCGTTTTTCAACCCTTTTAAATAGCTTCATTTGACACACCTAACTAGTAAAAACTAGAGTTATCTTACAAGATGACTAGTGAAAACACAACTTAGATTAGCCGTTAATATCATTATTTCTCATTTCTTCGATCGTGTGGTTTATGCATTTGGCTATTTTTTCCATATCCAAAAGCGAAAACCCTGAAAACGGATAACTAAATGATAAAAAGCATTTCGGATCATTATCGGAAACACCGGTGATATGGGAGCGAAAAAAACAATCTTGAGACAAATCAATGTGAGCCGAGCTATTAGGCGTTAGGGGTGGAGCTGGGTTGTCTGGAATAAGTGGCTTTTTCATTACATCACCTTCTTTGGCGGGTTTCCAACATACCCCGCATTACGCAGGGCGAACCTGCCGACACCAGTGACAGCGCTGATCTCACGCACCGAACACCCTTGATCAATAAAACCATTAAGCACATCACGCCATGGGGCACCATACTCACGGACAAGCCGACGACGCCAATTGTGCTTGGTTTGGTGGATGGACATTAGGCTGAAGGGGTGTTTTTAATTCGCAATTCAACAAGGTCAGCCATCATCTGATACTCTTTACCGTTATTAGAGTTACCATATGATTCTTTTACTTTTTCTCGAAACTCGGCCATCGTTCCAGAAAAGCAACCACAACGAACAAATATACCCGATTTCAAATTAAAGAAATATGTCGTCCTGTTTTCAGAGCCAAAACCACCGAAACTAACAAAAGGAAGGTTTTTGTTCGCAATATCATCATCGTTATTCTTGCCCTCAAAGCTGCACCCTTCGCCAAAGCGGCACCATTCGCCAAAGCTGCACCCTTCGCCAAAGCTGCACCCTTCGCCAAAGCGGCACCATTCGCCAAAGCGGCACCATTCGCCAAAGCTGCACCCTTCGCCAAAGCGGCACCCTTCGCCAAAGCGGCACCGTGAGCCAAAGCTGCACCATTCGCCAAAGCGGCACCATTCGCCAAAGCTGCACCCTTCGCCAAAGCGGCACCATTCGCCAAAGCTGCACCATTCGCCAAAGCGGCACCGTGAGCCAAAGCGGCACCGTGAGCCAAAGCTGCACCGTGAGCCAAAGCTCTCAATCAATGAGTAATCAGTGTTGCCGGGGCATTGTTTTCTACCATCAACAACAGGGAGAGCGTCAAATTCTTGCTGGGATATCTTTTTCATAAAAACACCTACTAGTGAATAATGGACTTATTAAAGCATCCAACTAGCAAATACGCAAGCCCAACCCAGCAGAAACCCCCTTTTTATCAATTAAATTATCATCAGATTAATTAATTCGATGAGCCGATTTAATTAAATTATCATCACGCAAGACCATCGCCATAATTAACGCGATGATCACCGGAGCATCATCACAATAATTAATCTGACCATCGATTTAATTAAAAATGGCCGATTTTAGGCCAAAACCGTACCAACGTACCACTTTGTAACACCCTGCTGTACCAGCGCAGGCCAATAAGCACGGGGTCTCCAGTGGGGTGTTACGCTTGTTACACTTTTTCGGCAAAAATACACATATATATATAAATATAAATAATTAATGAGATAACCCTGTGACAATAAATTAATACCACTATATATATATCTATATCTTTAAATATATATTTATTATTGTAACACCTTGCTTTTTTCAGAATAATATCAACAACTTAGGGTGTTACACTTTTTGGTACAGGGTGTTACACTTTGTCGTAAGTTACTGATTTATAACGTTACAGTTCAAAACCCAAAGCGTAACATACGTACAACCCGAAAGAATGACAGCCAAAACAACAGGGCGTACACTAACCGCATGACCAACATCGACATGATCATAGAAACCAACATCGTAGAACTAGGCCTAGAGCTGGGTGACGTAGCAGCAAAGCAGATACCATTCGCAACAGCGCTAGCACTGACACGCACAGCGCTTGACGCGAGAGATGCAGCAAAGCGGCAGCTGGATGACGATCTAACCATTAGATCGAAATGGATATTTTCAGGCATACAGATAAACAAGGCCGTCAAGCGAGACTGGCCGCATACAGCCAGCGAGGTGGGGATAGCAGAGAATAGAGCGTTCCTAATTGACCACATCATCGGTAACTCAAGGAGGAAATCACGCAAAGGATCAAGGGTGGCGATACCAAACACAGGTGAAATAAAGCGAACCACAACAGGCAGAATACCAAAGGCAAAGCATGTATCCTCACTCAAATCAAAAACAAACAGGAAGGCGTTCACCATAACCAGCGGAAAGACAGGGAGGAAAATACTTGTAAGGCGGGAGACCAAAGGAAGATACCCCTTGAAGTTCCTGTACGCCTTCGAGAGCCACGTAAGCATCGAGGCCAGGAAGTTCAGGTTCATCGAGGCTGTCACCAAGGAGGCAGGGCGTGTCTATGACAAGAACTTTGGAAGAGCGCTCGCAAAAGCCCTAGCAACTGCAAGGTAACCACCACCACCCCACCCCCATGATAGGTTCTTCCCAAACCCTGTTGATTACGGGTGACGCGACG
>Ga0255047_10002619_pt1 | contig 11796 bp, 8 predicted proteins | sample JV7_2_1_MG_FD_183640 | JGI IMG/M metagenome (GOLD analysis project Ga0255047, IMG submission 183640) | Seawater microbial communities from Jervis Inlet, British Columbia, Canada - JV7_2_1 | ecosystem: Environmental > Aquatic > Marine > Inlet | place: Canada: British Columbia | collected 2016-10-06
GGTCCGTGCATACAAAAAGGTCAACCCCTGAATCCGCTCAGTAGAGCGGCCCGGCGTTATTAATGGAAAATCCGGCCAATAAGGGCTTTCCGACTTAGACAAACCATTGCCTGCGGGCTAAAATCCCGCCCCCGCGAGCCGCGGCCTTCCGGGCAAGATCAGGCTCAGCAAGAACAGGAATCACGAGATGACACAAGTTGCCAGAGTCACTATTACCGGCGCCGCCGGCCAGATTGGTTACCAACTCGCTTTCCGGATTGCTTCCGGCCAACTGCTGGGCGCCAACCAGCCGATTATCCTGCAACTTCTCGAAATCCCGCCGGCGCTCGACGCACTCAAGGGCGTCGCCATGGAACTGGAAGACTGCGCTTTCCCGATGTTGCAGGGCGTCGTGTCGACCGACCAGCCCGACGTCGCATTCAAGGATACAAATTATGCGCTGCTCGTCGGCGCCAAACCCCGTGGCCCGGGCATGGAACGCGCCGATCTGCTGAAAGGCAACGCGGCCATCTTCTCGGTGCAGGGCAAATCGCTGAACGATCATGCAGACCGCGACGTCAAGGTGCTCGTTGTCGGTAATCCGGCCAATACGAACGCATTGATCGCACAGCAGAATGCGCCGGACCTGAATCCCGCAAACTTCACGGCGATGACGCGACTCGACCACAACCGTGCGCTGGCCCAGCTGGCGGAGAAAACCGGCAGTCACGTCAACCAGATCAAGCACATGACCATCTGGGGCAACCATTCAGCAACGCAATATCCGGACATCAGCCAGGTCACGGTCGGTGACCGCGAAGCCACGGACCTGATCGATGAACAGTGGGTCATCGACGACTTCATTCCGACCGTGCAACAACGCGGCGCAGCGATCATCAAGGCCCGCGGACTGTCGAGCGCGGCCTCGGCCGCCTCGTCGGCCATCGATCATATGCGTGACTGGACACTCGGTACGCCGGGCGATGACTGGGTCAGCATGGCGATCCCGGCGGACGGCAGTTACGACATTGAACCGGGCATCATTTATTCTTATCCGTGCCGCTGCAGCCAGGGTAAATACGAGATCGTACAGGGCCTGGACATCGGCGACTTCAGCCGCAAACGCATGGTCGAAACCGAGGCCGAATTGCGGGAAGAACGCGCGGCAGTCGAAGACCTGCTGTAAGGGATCGTTGCTCACGCGGGAAGGCAGGATTCAATCTGCCACAATTCCAGTCCTTCCCAGACCGGTCTTTGCCGGCGGATACCCCTCTGAAACGCCGCTCCCACAGATTATCGAAGGCTGAAAGGGCTCCGGGTCGCGACTGAAGGTTTCACCCAAGGGCACTTCGCCGAGGGGTATCCGCCGCCAAAGACCTTGGACACCTCTGTGGTACGACATCTGAAAGCAGCGAGCTAGCCACTTAAGTATCGAGGCCGGTTGCGCCATTGACCGTTCGGAGACTGTCGCCGCCAGGGACGGCGGCGCCAAGCCTACATGGACGTATTCACGGCGTGTCTCCGAACGGTCAATGGCGTAACCGGCCGTACGGGAAACCCTAAAATGCGGAGATTCCCAAAAGGAAATACGACGCATAACGGACACCCCCTTTACGTTATAGTCGAACCCCTGAATCCGACGGACTTCACCGGGTAACGACATGCTATCGACCTTTCTGCTCTCTATTATCTGGCTCGCGGCATTCATCGCGGTCGCCCTCGCGCTGGCCTATCGACGCGTCGATCTGACGACATCGACAATCATTATCGGTTTCTCGCTGCTGGCATACAGCCTGTTCGGCAGCGGGCACTGGTTCTGGATGCTGCTGCTGTGGATCGGTTTTGCCGGCCTCGTCACGCTCAATATGCCGAACATCCGCCGCGAGAAAATATCCGCTCCCCTGCTCAAAATTTATCGCGAGATACTGCCGCCGATCTCCGCTACCGAACGCGAAGCGCTCGAGGCCGGAACGGTCTGGTGGGACGGCGAATTATTCAGCGGCCAGCCGGACTGGAGCAAACTGACGTCCTTGCCCGCCGCGAAGCTGACGGAAGAGGAACAGGACTTCCTCGACGGCCCGACCGAAGAACTGTGCCGGATCGTCGACGACTGGCAAATCACGCACGAACTGGCCGACATCCCGCCCGAAACCTGGGCATTCATCAAGGAACACCGGTTCTTCGCGATGATTATTCCGAAGGAATACGGCGGACTGGAATTTTCGCCGTTCGCCGTCGCCTCGGTGCTCACCAAGCTCGCGAGCCGCAGTGTCGTCGTCGCATCGACAATCGGCGTACCGAACTCGCTCGGCCCGGCCGAACTGTTGCTCCACTACGGCACCCGGGAACAACAGGACCGCTACCTGCCGGGACTCGCCAGCGGTGAAGAAATCCCGTGCTTTGCCCTGACCGGCCCGCGCGTCGGATCCGATGCATCGACGCTCCCCGACACCGGCATCGTCTGCAAGGGAACCTGGAACGGGGAAGAAATCATCGGCATCCGGCTGAACTGGGACAAGCGTTACATCACGCTCGCGCCGATTGCGACCGTGCTCGGTCTCGCTTTCAAGCTCTACGATCCCGATCACCTGATCGGCGACCGGGACGAATACGGCATCACGGCCGCGCTGATTCCGACCGACACCGGGGGCGTCGAGATCGGGCGCCGGCATTTCCCGCTGAACATACCGTTTCAGAACGGACCGACTCGCGGCAAAGATGTTTTCGTCCCGCTCGACAGTATCATCGGGGGTCCGGAGATGGCCGGCCAGGGCTGGCGGATGCTCGTCGAGCAACTGGCCGCCGGTCGCTCCATCGTCCTGCCCGCCAACGCTTCCGGCGGCGCGCAGGCCGCCGTCTATGGATCGGGCGCCTATACACGCATCCGTAAACAATTCAATCTGCCGATCAGTAAGTTCGAGGGTGTCGGCGAGGCACTCGCGCGCATGGCCGCACGTACCTATATCATCAACGCCGCCGTCGCGGTCACGTGCACCGCGATCGGCCGCGGCGAAAAACCGGCCGTGCCGTCCGCAATTCTGAAGTATCACTGCACCGAACTGGGCCGGATGATCGCCAACGATGCGATGGACGTGCAGGGTGGCAAAGGCATCATGCTCGGAGCAAAGAATTATCTCGGCCGAACCTATCAGGCCACCCCGATCGCAATCACTGTCGAGGGGGCAAACATCCTGACGCGCAGCCTGATTATTTACGGTCAGGGCGCGATTCGCTGCCATCCGTTCGTTCTCAGCGAAATGGAGGCGGCCACCAACGAAGACCCTGAGCAGGGTCTGATCGATTTCGACCGGTCGCTGTTCGGACATATCGGCTATGCCTTCAGTAATGCGGCCCGTTCGTTCGTGCTTGCCCTGACCCATGCGAAGCTCAGCCCGACGCCGCGATCAGGGCCGGTCGCGCGCTTTTACCAGCATATCAATCGTTACAGCGCCGCATTCGCGCTGGCTTCCGATATCGCCATGCTGAACCTGGGCGGCGACCTGAAACGAAAGGAGAGCCTCTCGGCGCGACTCGGTGATGTATTCAGCTCGATGTACCTGGCCAGCATGGTGCTCAAGCATTTCGACAACCAGGGCCATCCGGAAGAAGACCTGCCGCTTGTCGAATGGGCCTGCCGCTGCCTGCTCTACCATGCACAGGAACAGCTACATGTCTTCCTGCGAAATTTTCCGAATCGATTCCTCGCTGCCGGACTGCGATTAATGATTTTTCCGCGCGGCCGCATGTACTCGGCCCCGGCCGATGAACTGTCCTGGAAAATCGTCGACCTGATCACCTATCCGACTGAATCCCGTGAACGCCTGTGCGCCGGCATCTATTCGACGACCGAACCGGGTAACCCGCTCGGCCAGCTGCAGGAAGCGCTGGAAGCCGCCGAAGCCGCGACACCGCTCGAGAACAAGATTCGAGATGCCCGGCGCGCCGGCGTCATCGAATCCGACGATCCGCTCCTGATTATCGAGCAGGCGGAAAATGCCGGGGTACTGACGGCAGATGAAGCCAAGCAGCTCAGAGCACTCGATGAACAGGTCATGGCGCTGATCGGAGTCGACGATTTTGCCGCCAGCGAGCTGCGCGCCGGCGGCGCCTGAACTCACTAAATACCCGATTTCATGACTCTCCGCTCGGGGTCGGTTAATATTCCGCGTCCGCCCTGCAATGGAGAAAACAAGTCATGAACAAATATTTGGCAGGCCTGCTGATCACGATACTGACACTGCTGTTAGTCGGTTGCGGCGGCAGTGAACCTTCCACCGGTGACACCCCGGCACAGGGCGGCGCCACATCCGACACCGCGGTACGCTCGACCTCTGCACCGGGAGCAGCTGTTTTCATAATCAGTCCGGTCAACGGCTCGACGGTCAGTTCACCGGTAGCCGTCCAATTCGGCATCAGCGGAATGACCGTGGCTCCGGCCGGCCAGTTTACCGACAACTCGGGCCACCACCATTTACTGATCGACACCGGGCTGGAAAATCCTGATCAACCGATCCCGAGTGATGCCGGCCACCGGCATTTCGGCAAGGGACAGACGGAAACCACAATAGAACTGGAGCCGGGTCAGCACACGCTGCAACTCGTACTCGGCGACGGCAACCATATCCCGCATGACCCCCCTGCAATATCGGATATCGTCACAATCACGGTAGAATAAACGCCGGACCCGGCACTGATGCCAGACGCTCAGCCATGGCCATGGTTTACGGCCGGCGGCAGGACGCCATTTCGAAGCATTCGATATGACAACAAATACAGCAGGCCTCAGCGGCATCGCACTCTATCTGCCACCCTACCGGGTAGATCTGCAGAGCTGGTGCGAATGGACCGGCGCAGACTGGGAAAAGATTCGCCAGGTCGTCGGTAGCGGGTTTCGTCTGCTCGGCCCCCGTCAGAGTATTTACACGATGGCCGCCAACGCGGTACTCCGACTGATCCGGCAAAACGACATCGATCCGGGGAAAGTTCGCTACCTGGCACTCGGTACCGAATCGAGTACCGACAACTCGGCAGGCGCAATTATCGTCAAAGGCATGGTCGATGAAGCGCTCAAGGGCATGGGCCTGCAGTCGCTGTCACGAAATTGCGAAGTACCGGAGTTCAAGCATGCCTGTCTCGGCGGCATCTATGGCCTGAAAAATGCACTGCGGTTTTTACACACCGACGGACAGAACTCGCTCGCGATCGTCGTTTGTGCCGACAAGGCCCTTTACGAGCGCGGCAGCAGCGGTGAGCCGACCCAGGGCGCGGGCGCCACGGCGATGTTATTGAGTTGCAATCCGAGCATCGCGACAATTGACCTGCGCAGTGCCGGCACCGCCTCCGACTACCGCAGCGTCGATTTTCGCAAGCCCCTGATTAACCGCAACGGTACCGATGCGAGTCCCGAGTTTGTCGACATCCCTGTTTTCAACGGAAAATATTCGACGAGCTGCTATGTCGATGAAATGCAGCAGGCCCTCGAAGACATGTCCCGCAAACGCGGCAACAACCCGATCGATCACCTGCGCTCACCCGAAGCCATCTTCATGCATCGCCCCTATCACCGCATGCCGGAAACCGGCCTCGGCATGGCCTACCTGTTCGCGCTGGCCTCCGGTGAAGATTCCGACCGCAAACAACTGGCTGAGATATGTTCTGCCGCTGATGTTTCGCCCGAGGCGCTGCAAAATGAAATCAACTCGGCACCGAATTTCGTCAGCTTCGCGGTCCGCGAACGCATCAGCGAGGAAGTCTTTCCGATTTGCCTGAAGGCCCTGAAGGCTTTCCGGAAAATGGAATCTTTCTCACAAGACGTCAGGACCAAAATCTCTCTCGGCGAAAACAGGATGCGCGAGCTCGGTAACCTGTACACGGCCGCATTACCGGCCTGGCTGGCGGCCGGCCTTGAGGAAGCGCTAGCGCAAAACATCGAACTCGCCGGCAAGGAAATCCTGTTGGTCGGCTACGGCAGCGGCGATGCGGCGGATGCGATTCCGATGTACGTCGTACCGGGATGGCAGGATACCGTAGCGAGAATCGCCTTCACCGAGGCGCTGGAACCCAGCATCGACCTGACCCATGACCAGTACCTGGCTTTGCACGAACGCGTGGCGCCGAACGAACTCGAATATTCGCCGAAAGCCGAATTCGTCATCGACCGGGTCGGATCGGAACGTAACGCCGCTTTTCAGGACGCAGGCATTGAGTACTATCGCTATATTCAATAGTCGACCCCATCAGCACGGCGGCCACCAACCACAATTTAAAATCTTTCCCGAACGGCCGGTTACGCCGGTGACCGTTCGGAGACACGCCGTGAATACGTCTCCCCAAAAAGGGGACTACCTAACGGGGCGCCTGTAGGCTTGGCGCCGCCGTCCCTGGCGGCGACAGTTTCCGAACGGTCACCGGCGCAACCGGCCTTCACACTTAAGTGGTTCGCTCGTTCCTCTCCAACGCCGTACCCCGATGTGTCGAAGGTCTTAGCCGCCAGAGACCCCTCGGAAACCTTCAGCCGCGACCCAGAGCCCTGTCAGCCTGTGATCATCTGCGGCGTTTCAGAGGGGTCTCTGGCGGCTAAGACCGATCAGGGAAAGACGATGGATTCGCGACCGGATACTCCCCTGCATCGCGCACCAAAAATACTCACATCAGGATACGACGAGCCCCCCGGCCGGAAACGGCTTGTCCAGAATCTCAAAGCCGCCGTCGCGACAAGACCCCCGCACGGCATCCAGTACCTTCGTCGAATCGGTCAGTGCAAGGCCAAAATCGCCGCCACCCGCCCCGGATGTCTTGTAAACCGCGCCATGTTGTTCGACCAGTTGCCGAATCCGGTCATGTGGTTCTGAACTGATGCCGATCTGTGCATCGATATCGAACGCGCGCAGCGCATCGTCATAGCCGGCCAACGCATTTAATACATCAATGACCGACTGTTCGGTCCAGGCCACGCAGGCCTGCTCGGACAGAGCTTTCAAATGTCGCAGATGACGCCGGTAATCGTCCGGGTTGGCATTTTGAAATTGCTCAAAACGCACCAGCAGTTCGGGTGTCGATGCGCTGACCCCGCTCCAGATCGGTAAGGCCAGCAGATCGGCCGGCCAGTCACAGGGTGTCGCATTTATCGTTTCCTGTTCCGCACCGCGGCGCACCGCGACAACACCGCCGTATACGGCGGTGGCAACATCGGCGCCGCTGCCGCTGCCGCCCTGAAAACGGCGGTGTGCCGAGTGACAAACAGCGAGCAGTTCTTCCTGCGTCATCGTCAGGTTTAACTCGTCCACCAGCGCTCCGACCAACGCGACGAGGGCCGCAGAACTCGATCCGACGCCGAGCTTGGTCCAGCGGCCACCGATATGCGTGAAAAAATCATCGGTATTCATGCTGACACGGAATGACGGGCCGTCATGGAACAGTATCGAATGTTCGCTACACGATGAGATGACCGCCTCCAGAATCGTACCCGTGGCTGCGGGACGCTCGCCCACCCAGCGCAGTCCTGTACCGTCGTCGATGACAAAATAAAAGGCCCGACCGCTGACCGCATCGAAGAAGGTGCTCTCCGTACCCGGAATTGCAATGACTTTTACCCGGGCCCGCACATCGACGGCCGTCACGATGGCGGGCGCACCACTGAGTACGGCGTATTCGCCGACGAGTACGAGCTTTCCCGGTGCCGATGCGTCAGTCATTGCAACAGTCGCCCCGGGCTATCAGGAACCGATAACACGGGCGCCCTCTCCGAGTTCGCCGGCAATGATGCGCAACACCCCGGGAATTTCGTGCAGCGCGGTCGTCACCGTCGCGAGCGCTTCGGGCAAACAGACCGCCTTGACCTGCGGGCCCGCATCGATCGTAAAAAAAACCGGGACCCCGTCTGCCCGCAACGACGTAATCTTTTGCATGCAGGAGAGCGTCACCGGTGACCAATAAAATAATGCGGGTCGGGTCGTCATCATGACCGAATGCATCTTCAGGCAGTTATGCTCCGATAACTCGGCCAGCGCAAAAAAATCGCGGGCCTCGACATGACGGATGGCGGCCTCGAGGTCTTTGGCATGATCCCGAACCCATGACTCATAAAAAGGAGACGTCAGCCTGCTCTGCTCCATGCCGTCACGTGATGTGACCTCTTTCCTGTGCTCGGTCGTGACGGCGACGACGACCGATAGCAGCCACTCGTCCGGCGCCAGCAACTGGCGGCAAGTCGTACCCTGCTCATCGATACCGAGCGACACGAAACCACCGAACAGCGAACGCGGCGCCGATCCGGACCCGATACGCGCTGCTTCCACAATCTCCGGCCCGGGCCAGGATCCGTCCCGATCGATACCAAGCGCCGCAGCCGCCGCAGTGACAAGAGCCGCATAACCGGAAGCGGACGAAGCCAGCCCGGCGCCGGTCGGAAAATCATTGACCGAAGTCACCGTCACATACTCATCGCAACTGGCGAGCGCGCGCAGCGCATCCATGCATGCTGTCAGGCGCCCCTGCTCGAGCGGTTGCTCGCGACCATTCAAGATCACGACATCGTGTTTCAGCGCCGCATCGAATTCGATCGTGGTTTCCGTGCTCAGTGCGCCCATCGTCACCGACAACGAGCCGACGGCCGGCAGATTTCTTGCCGCATCACGCTTGCCCCAGTACTTGATCAGGGCAACATTTGGGTGCGCAATGGCCGATGCGTGCATGGACAACTTCTCCGGGATAGCGGTGACAGTGTACTTATAATAAGTCGCTCAAGCAGCACTGATTGATTGGCCTTCGCCCGCGAACAAACTATGCTATCCGGATGAGCTTTCAACAACGACACACGGAATACCTGGCGCGCATCGAGCAGGTACTAGAAAATATATTACCGGTCGCCACGCTACCACCCGCAAGGCTGCACGAGGCAATGCGTTATTCCGTTCTTGGGGGCGGGAAACGGATTCGCCCGCTGCTGGTGTACGCCACCGGCGAGGCGCTCGGCATCGCAATCGATTACCTCGATGCCCCCGCCGCCGCCATCGAGATGATGCATGCATTCTCGCTTATCCATGACGATCTGCCGGCCATGGACGACGATGAACTGCGACGGGGCAAACCGACCACGCATCTTGCCTTCGATGAAGCCACCGCAATTCTGGCCGCCGACGCGCTGCAACCGCTGGCTTTCCAGATTCTGATTGAGTCAACGGCGCTGCAGGCACATCCGGCCGAGCAGACCCGTGTCATCGGGTTACTCGCCAGGGCCTGCGGCACCAACGGCATGACCGGCGGCCAGGCGATGGACATGGAAGCCGAGGGCAAACAACTCGACCCGGCATCGCTCGAACATATGTTCCGACTCAAGACGGGACGTCTGCTTCGCGCCAGCGTCCTGGCGGCGGCGTTCTGTCCGCCGGGCGTCGATACCAAAACCATACATGCCCTGGAGCGCTTTATCGACGCGCTCGGCCTCGCCTTCCAGATCCGTGATGACATCCTCGATATAGAAGGCACGACGGAGCAGATCGGCAAGCAACAGGGTGCGGATATCGCCCGCGGCAAGGCAACGTATCCCGCCCTGTTCGGGCTCGATGCGGCCAAAGCACGCGCGGAAGAATTATGCTCGACAGCGCAGGACGCACTGGGTGAACTGAACGTACCGACCGACGGCCTGCTCTGGCTGGCCGATTTGATCGTTATGCGGAAGGCCTGATGAATAGTTAATCCCCGGTAAAATTCGGGCTAGCAGGCTGTTGAAAAAGTCTCAGGTGAGTGCAAGACAAGGCAAGAATCGGCGAACAAGCGCAGTGTACACGCCAGTTTGCCGCTCCGCGGCCCCGCATTGTGAGCCGGTTCTTAACGCAGGATTGTGCCGCCTGAGGGTTTTTCAACAGCCTGCTAGAATGGCCTAAATGAACCGGGCACTATAGATGTATACCAGTTTCTTCGGACTGAACGAGAAACCCTTCTCGATTACGCCTGATCCGCGCTACCTGTTCATGAGCGAGCGGCATACGGAGGCGCTCGCCCATCTGATCTACGGAGTACGGGAAAGCGGCGGCTTCATCCAGCTGACCGGTGAAGTCGGCACCGGCAAGACAACACTCGTGCGCAGCCTTCTGCAGCAGATACCCGACAATGCTGATGTTGCCGTCATATTGAATCCGCAGATTTCACGGAACGAATTTCTGAGCGCCATTTGCGAGGAGCTCGGCGTCCCGTTGCCCCACTCGTCGAATAACATCAAGACGCTGACGAATGCACTGAACGAATACCTGCTCGAGAATCACAGTCGGGGGAAACGAACGATCGTACTCGTCGACGAAGCGCAGAATCTGCGTATTGACGTTCTTGAGCAGGTTCGTCTGCTGACGAATCTGGAAACGACAAAACAGAAACTGCTGCAGATTATCCTGATCGGACAACCGGAACTGCGCGAAATTTTGTCCCGCAACGATATGCGACAACTGGCGCAACGTATTACCGGACGCTATCACCTCGAACCGTTGTCGCGTGATGAAACGGCGGCCTACATTGACCATCGGCTCAAGGTTGCCGGTGCCGTCGGACAGATTTTTTCAAAGGCCGCCAAGCAGGAACTCTATCGCCTGTCACAGGGTGTGCCACGCATGATCAACGTCATCGCGGACCGTGCCATGCTCGGCGCATTTACCCAGGAAACCCGGGAAATAACGCCGGCGCTGCTGAATCAGGCCGCAGCCGAAGTCTTCGGCAAGGACTCGCGACTCATCACGCCGTGGCGACGGTGGCGAACGCTGGGCACCGGCATCGCCGCGGCGGTCGCGGTCACCGCGGTAGCCGTGCTGTTCTTCACAGGCAGGCCAGCGAACATGACACAAACCGCGGCCCGTCCAGCGCCAGCGGTAGCGGAAATCCCCGTAGCGAAAACTCCGCAATCCGCGCCGGCGGCACGGACGGCCGACGACGCCATCGTCGCCACGCCGCCCTCTGCGGCCACTGCCGATACCCCGGCCTCGAGCGCGATTCTGACCGACGTTCTGACCGAGAACCCCGATGCAACGGATACCGACAGCGCCTTTGCGACGCTGTTCGGACTCTGGGGCCTCGACTACACGAGCGGCAATGCAAGCGCCTGCCAGCAGGCCATGGATGAAGGTCTGTACTGCCTGTTTCAGCGCGGCTCCCTGTCGCAGGTCAGGAGCCTGAATCGCCCGGTGATCCTGACGCTACGCGATCAGAACGGCCAGCAACACCAGGTCGTCTTAGCGGGACTCGCCAACGATATTGCCTCTCTAGCCGTCGCCGGTACCGTTTATGACATCGGCACTGCGGAACTCGGTGAATACTGGTACGGACAATACCTCGTGCTTTGGCAACCACAGATCGACAAGCTCAAGCAATTCGTACCGGGCATGCGCGATGCCGACGTCCGCTGGCTGCGACAGAGTCTCGCGGAAATACAGGGTGAGCCGGTCCCGCCGATGAACTCGGATCTGTTCGACCAGGACCTGGAAACCCGGGTCAGGGATTATCAGCGCCAGCGACGCCTGACCACCGACGGCGTCGTCGGCTATCAGACCCAGATCGCTATCAATACGGACCTGAGCACATTCAAGGGCCCTCGTCTGAGCCGGGCGGACTGAGTCTCCGATGTCGTTCATACTGGATGCACTGCGCAAGAGCGAAAACGATCGTCGTGACCAGGCGCAGCCGACCCTGGCCGCCGCCCCGCAGGCCGCTCCGGCGAAAAAAAGTTCCCTCTGGCCGCCGATCCTCGTCGTCGTGCTCGCCATCAACGCGATTATTTTCGGCGCGCTCATCCTGACACGTGACGAACCGGCACCCGTTGCGGCATTACCCTCA
>Ga0255047_10002620_pt1 | contig 11793 bp, 17 predicted proteins | sample JV7_2_1_MG_FD_183640 | JGI IMG/M metagenome (GOLD analysis project Ga0255047, IMG submission 183640) | Seawater microbial communities from Jervis Inlet, British Columbia, Canada - JV7_2_1 | ecosystem: Environmental > Aquatic > Marine > Inlet | place: Canada: British Columbia | collected 2016-10-06
TCAGGGCGGTTCACGTTCCGGGAAATCATGGGCGTTGATGCAGTATTGCCTTTACTTAATCACAACCGAATCAAAACCAATCACAATTTCAATTGTCCGGAAAACATTGCCGGCGTTAAAACGTTCGGTTCTAAGGGACTTCAATATCATTGCAAAATCCCTTGGCGTTTATTACATGGGTGAATTCAACAAAACAGAATTGGTGTTCAATTATAATGGACATACAATTGAATTCTTTTCAGCCGACGACGCGCAAAAGATTCGAGGTTCAACGCGTGATGTCCTTTGGTGTGAAGAATGCAACGAACTAAACATTGAGGATTTCCGCCAACTGTCAATGCGTACAAAGCGCGAAATATTAATGTCGTTTAACCCTTCGGACCCGGTCCATTTCATTTATGACCTTTGTGAACGTGATGACGCCGACTTGTTTATATCAACCTATCGTGACAATAAGTTTATTGCGCCGGAAGTCAAAAAGGAATTGGAACGTTTGAAGAAACGTGACCCGGACTTTTGGCGTGTCTATGGTGAAGGGCAACGCGCGGTGTTCAGTCAACGACAAATCTTTCGTGATTGGAACTACATTGACGAATCGGAAATGCCCGACGAACTTGATTGGTTTATGGGTTGTGACTTTGGCTATACAAATGACCCGACGGCAATTTGTTTGATTGCAAAGAAAAACGACAAAGTGTTTGTCAAAGAAGTATTGTATAAAACCGGAATGACAAACCGTGATATTGCAAATCATTTGAAGTCGTTGGGACTTGAAGACCTTTTAATGTATTGCGATTCCGCCGAACCAAAGTCAATTGAAGAATTAAAACAAATGGGAATTTTGGCAAAAGGTGCAATCAAGGGTGCGGGTTCAATCAACGCCGGTATTTCATTAATGAAGGAATTTGACTTCTATGTTTCCAACAAAGCAACCAACGTAAAATCCGAACAAATGAAATATGTTTGGGAAGAATTAAAAGACGGGACAATCATAAATAAAGCACGTGACCGTGACAACCATAGCATGGACTGTTTGCGTTACGGATTGTATTCTAAATTCAAAAACCGAAACGAATTTTTTGTCATTTAAAATTTCGTAAATTTGAACAAAATTTTCTTTCATGGCTTCACTACTTCAACGCCTTTCAAATATAATCACTAAAAACGCGCAACAAACCGCGGCGTCCTACAACAAGGCAATATATCAATACCTTGGTGAATCAATCATTTGGAATCCTGAAAACGATGATTCGTACATTCAACAAGGATATCGAAAGAACGCAACAATCTATTCACTTGTTAATATTATCACAAAAGCGGCAACAACCATTCCGTTTCAAGTGTACGAAAAAACAAATGAAAACGACCTAAAAAGATACAAGGCATTGACAAGCGGGACAATTGATTCCGGCGCACTTTACAAAGCGGAAATTCTACGAAAGCAAGCGTTGAACGAATTGGAAGGAACGCCATTGCATGAACTATTGGAACGCCCGAACCCTTCGCAATCTTACAATTCATTTTTGACTGAATTGATTGCATTCGGGAAACTTACCGGCAACCGATATGTTTACGGCATTGCACCGGAAACGGGAATGAACCAAGGAAAATATACTGAACTTTATGTCATGCCGTCGCAAGTCATGGAAATTGTTTCGGGTGGTTTTATGCAACCGGTCAAAGGATATCGAATTGAATACAATGGAACGTTTGAATTGCCCGCCGACGACATTTGCCATATTAAAGATTTCAACCCATACTACGACGGGACGGGTTCGCATCTTTACGGTCAATCCCCATTGCGTGCCGGACTTCGTTCGCTTACAACAAACAATGAAGCCGTCACAACCGGCGTGAAATACTTACAAAACCAAACGGCGCGCGGTGTCTTAATGAGTGAAGAAGGCGACCTCAATGAAATGCAAGCGCAACAATTGAAAGACAAATTCCGCCAACAATTCCAAGGTTCTTCAAACGCCGGTGATGTTATTATCACACCAAAAAAATTGTCATGGGTCAACTTCGGATTAAACGCTGCGGACGTGTCATTGATTGAACAATACAACGCATCAATAAAAGATTTATGCAACGTGTTCAACGTTCCCGTTCAGCTATTGAACAACACCGAATCAAGCACTTACAACAATATGCGTGAAGCGAAAAAGGCGTTGTATCAAAATTGCGTGATTCCTGAACTTGTCAAAGTACGCGACGAATTGAACCGTTGGTTGGTTCCAAAGTTTGGTGACAATTTATTCCTTGACTTTGATTTCACTTCGATTCCTGAATTGCAAGAAGAAACCGAAAAAGTCGTTGGACAATTGACGCAAGCGTGGTGGTTGACGCCAAACGAAAAACGAATTGCGATGTCTTACGGTCAAGACGAAGACACCCCCGCACTTGATGATTACTACATTCCGGCGAACCTTATTCCAACACAAAACGTTGGTGTTGAAATGCCCGACCCCGAACCAATTGAAGACCCGAAAGACGACAAACCAATTGACGAAATGGTCAAGCTATTCAAGGCACTTGTACCGGGAATGACCGACGTATTCACAACGGTTGATGAAGCTGAAGCGCGTGCGGTTGAACTTGGCGGAACGGGACATCATGAACATTCATTTGACGGTAAAACGGTTTACATGCCTTTTGATTCACACGAACTTTATGAAGCCGCAATTGCCGAATCAAACAAATCCGTTCATGAAGAAGAAGAAGAAGAAAAAGAAATTTCGGAACGTTTGAAAGCCGCCCTTGAAAACAAAGTTGAAGAACACAACGACGAAGTGGACAACGACCCTGACAAATCAACTGACGTTGACACGTTGTTTGAAGTTTATGAACGTGGTGTTGGCGCATATAGAACCAACCCGGAATCAGTTCGGCCAAATGTTTCGTCGCCTGAACAATGGGCAATGGGACGTGTGAATTCTTATTTGTTTGCACTTAGAAACGGAAAGTTTCGTTCAGGAAAACACGACACCGATTTGCTTCCTGAAGGACACCCAATGAGTTCAAAAGAAGAAGAAGAAAAAAACGGGGACACGTTTGACAATTACCCACAAAGCGCAACCAACAACGCAAAAAGAATGATTGAATGGCGCGAAAAATACGGTGACGAAGTTACCGCCGGGACGCCTACGGGTTGGCGACGTGCATCAATGATTGCAAATCGTGACCCATTGAATGTTGACATGTTACGAAGAATCAATTCATTTTTTGCACGTCATGAAGGCAACGAGAAAATCGCTGAACAATACAAGGAAACGCCATGGAAAGACAACGGGTTTGTTTCATGGAATCTTTGGGGCGGAACGCAAATGCGTGATTGGGTGAAAGAAACATTGTCCAAATTAGAAAACGAATAAAATGAAAGAACTTTCAAAACAAACGAAATTCAACATGTCAATCGAAACAATGATTTCGTTGGCGGGCGGACTTATTATTGCGTCGGGTTTTTATTGGAACCTAAAAGCGCAAATCAATGAAGCAATGTTGCAACCCGTCCCGACAATATCGCGTGAGGAATTCGACATGAAAGACAATATGATTCGCAACGAAGTCATGAACAACCGGGAACTTATTGAAAAAAACTTTGAAAAACTTGAAATCATTGAAGCGCGTTTATATGAATTAAAAACCAATTAAAAATGAAAACTTTATTGCTTGTATTGTTGGTTTTATTTGTACCTATCAAATCAGTACATGCGCCAATTGAAAGCAATGAAATAACAGTTCTACAAATCAACGCCCGTTGGAATCAAAACAAAACAATAGATTTGAACGGATTGATTGGTTGCAAAGTTCAATTTGCTTGGTTGGAAAATCAAACAAATCAAATGAAATCACAAATTCAAACGGTACCGACTATTGTCGTTTATAGTAGAAACAAACCCGTCAAACAATGGTCGGCGGACTTGTCTTTTTCACTTGACGTTGATGTAAACGAAGTTCAATCCTATATTGATAAAATCCGATAAAATGAATATTTATAAAGACAAAGAATTTCGCGGTTATGTTGGGGCGGGAATTATATTTTTTCTTGTCATTGGACTTTTGTTGTTTCTTAGTTTTTACGAAGTCCCACAATCAAACAATGACATTTTCAAAGTTATTGTTGGAATGCTTGTCGGGTCATTGTCGGCGGTCATTTATACTTTTATCGGGAAAAACCCTGAAGAAGTTTCAAACCTGAAGGCGAAAAACGAAAGTTTGGAAAAACAAGTTGCGCAAATCATTGACGAAAAAGATAAGATTGAAAAAGTATTGCGCGACTTACAAACCGAAGTGATTGAAAAACTTTCCATTTCGGGCGTGAACTTTGAATTCAAAAACATAAAAAAATAAGCATGCCAACACTAAGGGAAAAAGAAATTGTCAAAAAAGATTTCGTTGACGATTGGCGTTCGGCGTTTTCAAAGCGACTTGGACGTGCTGAAAACCGCCTTGTCGCACGTTTAAAGCGTTTCTATAAACGAAACTATTTTCAAGCGATTGACACGTTCATTCAAACAAATAACATTCAAACTGAAGGTTTGTTCAAAACCGACGATTGGAAAAACATATACATTGCAATTTATACCGACATAGGTTTGGACTTTGCGAAATGGTATGCGAACAATTTCCGGCGGTACATTCCAAAATCATTTGATTCGGAAAAACTTGAAGACGTGTTTCAACAAGCGTTCAATACTTATGCCTTACAACATGCCGGAACGCAAATTGTTTTGGTTCAAGGAACGGCACTTGAGACACTAAAAAAGATTTTGCAAAGACGAATGCAAGACCCTGAATTCAATTCACTTGGTGAACGTGAACGCGCCCGGATATTGCGTTCAGAGTTCACACGATATTCCGATTTCCAAGCGCGTCGGTTGGTTCGTACTGAAGCAACAAACGCAGCAAACCTTGGCGTTGAAAAAGGCGCAACAACTTTGTTTCCGCCTGACCAATTAAACAAGCGTTGGATTACTGCGCGCGACGGTCGTGTTCGTTCTTTTTTTGAAGGCGACAAAGCCGACCATGTTGAAATGGAACGTCACCCGGATATTCCTTTTGACGGGTTTTTTGACGTGCCGACTGTTTTTGGAAGTGATAAAATGCGACGCCCCGGTGACCCTTCAGGTTCGGCGGCAAATCGAATCAATTGTCGTTGCGGTATCATTCCAATTCCGATTGAAGGCGCGCAAGCGCGTGAAGGATTGACGGGTGTTGGTGTTGGCTTGTCCGGCGCGGGAACGTCGTCAATTGTCTAAATTAAAAATTTGTAAATTTGTAAAAAATAAAAATATGTCTATTTTATTTAAGACCGCGCCCGTTGGGGAATTGCTTGACGCCGATGAAAAGGCGGGCATTGTCAAGGGTTACGGTTCATATTTTGGAAATAAAGATTCCGACAACGACGTGATTGTCAAAGGTGCTTACAAAAAGACCATTGAAGAAAACGGCGAACGTGTTAAATACTTGTATCAACACGACATGTTCAAACCAATTGGAAAAATGGTTGAACTATATGAAGACGACAAGGGACTTGTCTTCGTTGCCGAAGTTGCCAAAACGCAACTTGGAATGGACACAATTGAATTAATGAAAGCCGGCGTCATTACCGAAAACTCGGTTGGAATCATGCCAATACAAAAACAACAAAAAGGGGACATTCGCGAAATATTGGAAGTCAAATTGTACGAAATTAGCGCGGTTACTATTGCCGCCAATGACCAAGCGAAAATCCTTGATGTAAAAAATGAAACGTTGACAAAACAACATTGTGAACGTTTTGAAAAACTTGCCAAGCTAATTCGCAAAGGCAATATTTCGGACGAAATGGGATTGTCCATTGAAGCCGAACTTTTTAAGCTAAAATCATTGTTTGAACAATTCACAACGCCGGTTGAGGAAACCACGTTGCCGAAAAACGCGGTTGATGCTGACGAACCTTTTAATTATATGTTAAACATTTTCCAAAAACTTTAATCATGGAAGAAAACACAAAAAATCAAATTGATGCGATTGCAAAAGAAATCGAATCAAAATTTGAAAACGTTGCGTCAACTAACAAAGACGAATTCAACGCGTTGACTGAAAAATTCAACGAACTGAATTCAAGAATTGACGCCCAAGAAGTAGCGACAAAAAAATTCAATGAAAGTCGTGAACCAAAATCATTCAGAAATACACTAACAAAAGCAATTTCCGAAGGTGCGATTGACGCCCTTAAAAACGGAAACGCCCGTTCAGCTAAATTCGAAATCAAAGCGGACATGACTACCGGTGCAGATTTTACCGGTGAAGTTATTCCGGCGGATAGAGTTGCGGGATATAAGTTTGACCCAACGCGTTCAACGCACGTTCGTCAACTTATTCCAACGGGTTCAACTGCGTCTGACGTCGTTCGTTTCGTAAAGGAAAGCGGATATTCAAACGGCGCCGCGGCAACGTCTGAAGGTTCGACCCTTACTCAATCGGATTTTGACATGACCGCAAGCGATGCAAACGTTCAAAAAATTGGAACGTACTTCAGAATTTCAGAAGAAATGCTTGCCGATACGCCACAACTTACAAGCTACCTTTCAGCGCGTGCGCCTGAAAAACTTTTGGAAGTTGAAGACACACAAATTCTAAGCGGAACCGGTGTTGCCCCACAATTAAGTGGTATCATTACCGATTCAGCCGACTTCGCGGCGGGTGGCTTTGCCAACGCTATTGAAAGCGCAAATGAATTTGACGTTTTGACTGTTGCAATGAATCAATTGTCACTTTTAAACTATCAAGCGAATTATATCATGATTAATCCGACGGATTTTCACAAAATCTTGTTGTTGAAAGATTCAAATAATAGCTATTTGAAAGACCAATGGTATCAAGGACTTGAACCAAGAATCAACGGCGTTCCCGTAGTTCTTTCAACTGCAATCACTTCCGACAAATATCTAATCGGAAACTTTAGCGTTGGGACACAACTTTGGGTTCGTGACAATGTTTCTGTTGAATTCTTCAGAGAAGACGGAACCAATGTCCGCGATGGATTCGTAACGTGCCGCGTCATGGAACGCGTAGCGCTTACTAACTACCTACCAAACGCATTTGTAAACGGTGATTTCAGCGTTGACAAAGCCGCGCTTGAAACTGCTTAATCAATAAGCAATTAGACCATAAAAGGGGCGCATTTGTGTCCCTTTTTTTTGTGTCTTATATTCGTAGAAATAAAAAAATTTTGTTTTTTTTAAAATTTATTTGCAATTAATAGAATTATTTTATTATCTTTGATGTATCAAACAATGAAATTATGACAGTACACGAAACACACTTTGGCGATTCAGTTTTTTATATCAACAGAACAATTGAAGGTTATTTCAATTACAATAGATATAATGAAAAAATCAATAGACATTATGAATATGACACCGCCCTTGATTATTACAAGGCATTAAAAAAAGCAAAAAAAGTTTACGCAACAAAAAACATATTTGCGACAAGTGTCACAAGATTTTAAACTATGAAAAAATTTGAACAAATGATTTATGTCGGCGTTTACTCAATTGGTGTTGGCGCGTTGATTGTTGGATTCCTTGCGTTCGCCGCTTGGTTTGATACGATTGTATTATGACTTTAATTCAGCAAATAAAAGAACAGTTGAAGGAATTGGAATCCAAATCGGATTTCATGACCGTACATGACAAGATATTTTTGTCAAGGGTTTCAAAAAAAATTGAAGACCTTGAACACCGCATTCGGCAAAAGTCGGATTTTTAATTTTGGTTTTTTTTATTACTATGTTTCATGTTGAAAACCCGTTGAACATTCAGCGGGTTTTTTTTGTAATTTAGTTACAACCAACAAAAACAAATGAACACAAATCAAAAGGGTTGTTTCGCTGAATATAAATTTGCAACCGCCGCAATGGAATGCGGTTTGAATGTTTCAATGCCTTTGCTTGATTCTTCAAGATACGATTGTATTGTTGAACATCAAGGGCGTCTTTCAAAAGTCCAAATCAAAAACGCAAATGACCGAAATGAATCTGAAGAAAAAAAGGGCGTTCATGTTACTATGCTACAAAGCGGAAATTTTTACAATAAAGATTTAGTTGACATTTTTGCAATCTATATTTTTGACGGTTTCTTTATTATTCCAAATAAAGAACAACGCGCCTTCAGGTTTACACCCGGCGGAAAGTATTCAAATTTTTTTAATAACTTTGCACCATTCTTCAATCAGTAGGATTTTTTTCATTGTTTCATTAAGAAAAAGCGTCGAATTTGTTCGGCGTTTTTTTTTGTATTTTTGTTAAATAAAATCATTAATCATGAAAGTAAAAATGACAAAGCGCATCAAGCATGGTTCAAACTTGTTTGAAGTCGGTGAAGTTTACACCGTCGGCGCAATCACCGGGCATTCATGGGTTTCAAAGGGTTATTGTGAAGAACACAAAGAAGAACCCAAACCCAAAGCAAAAAAGGCGAAAAAAGAAGAACCCAAAATTGAAGAATAATGCGACAAATTGAAATCGTATCGACAACGGGTTCGGAATTGATTACAACTTCAGACGTTAAAGATTACGTTCGTATTGACACGACCGCTGACGACACGTTGATTGACCGCATGATTATACAAGCGCGCATTTGGTGTGAAAACTACATTTCGCGCGACATAGTTGCGAAAGCACGCAAATATTATTTGGACAAAGCCGAAGGGTTTATTCAAATTCCTTTTGCGCCCGTTGCGACAATTACAAGTGTGACCGTTCAAGGTTCGTCCGCTGAATATCAAGAAAAAGGATTGAACAAAGAACAAATCATTTTGACAAGTGGTGTCAATCAAGTTTTGTCCGGTTCCAATACGTCGTTTGCAATGGAAGTTTTAATCACTTACACAACGGCGGGATTGTCGGACGATTTAATCAAACAAGCATTGCTTCAAATGGTTTCAACTTATTATGACAACCGTGCTGACTTTGTTCAAGGAAATAACCTGAATGAAATTCCAACAAACGTGAAGTCAATTTTGGCGTCATATAAAACAATGTTCGTGTAATGCAAAGCGGTGATTTTAATTCTCGAATTAAGATTTTGCGCCTTGCAAAGACTGCGGACGGTTTCGGGGGGTTTACATCAACCGAATCAACCATTGCGACGGTTTGGTGCAAACAAGTCGAGAAACGCGGGGAAATCGAACAAGAAGGCGGATTGCGACAACGTAAACTTGAAATTGAATTGCAATTCAGGAAAAAGACCGCCGACCAAATTTTGGATTCTGACATTTTGCAATTTGACGGTGCAAGCGAAAAAATGAGAATCAACGACCGAATTGATTCGGTTGAAGACTTTTTCACAACAATCAAAGCGACTGAAATATAATGGCAAAATTTCAATACACCCGCGTTTATGTTGACCCAATTGATTTGAAGGAACTTGAATCAAAAATGAAAAGTTTGTTTAGATTGTCAAAACAAGAATTGTCAACCGAAGTTGGTATTTGGGGGACAACAACAACGCGACTTGCAAAGGAACGTGTCCCAAAAGACACGAATCATTTAATGAAGTCAATCAGCGGGCGACGTGAAGGTGACCAAGCCGTTGTTGAAGCAAAGGCGAATTACGCGCCGTATGTTGAATTTGGAACGGGGCGAAATGTTGATTTGTCCGAACTTGACGAACTTGGAATTCCTGAATTGTACGCGGCGCAATTCAAAGGAAAAAGAGAAGTCAATTTGCCGGCGCGTCCTTATTTGTATAATTCAGCGCGCCAAGCATTGCACGAAATGTTGTCAAACATGAATCGTAAAATTAAAAACATTGTCAAATGAAAGACCCAATTCGTTTTGTCCGCAAAGGAATCCTTGACGCCCTTGACGGGAATGTTCAATTAGATTCGGTTGACGTTCCGGTTTATGGGCGCGTCCCTTCAAATGCGTCGTTTCCTTACATACGTATTTATTCAGTTGAAACAAACGAAATTGACAACAATCGTGATTCATTCAATACCGAAGTCATTACACGAATTGAAGTCAATACGCGTTTTGATTCCGACACCGGGGGTGAACTTGATTGCAATATAATAACCGATAAAATTGCGCAAATCGTGCGCACACGTTCAGGGGGTTATGTTGACCTTGGTTCAAATGGTTTCAAAATATACACTTCAGAAATCGAATCAATATCGTATGTTGAAGACGACATGATTGACAAAACTTATTTTCGTTCAATTATGGAACTGTCAAACCGCGTGTTTCAACAATGAGAAGAATTGACCAAATCATTATTCATTGTACGGCAACACCCGCCGGACGTGAAACAAGTGTTGACGAAATAAGAAATTGGCATTTGCAGCGGGGATTTTCTGACATTGGATATCATTTTGTCATTGGACTTGACGGCTGCATTGAAGACGGGCGACCCATTGAAAAAATTGGTGCGCATTGCAAAGGAAAAAACCGTCATTCAATTGGCATTTGTTACGTTGGCGGAATGGACAAAGAAATGAAAAATTGGATTGACACCCGAACGCCGGAACAATGTTTGGCACTTGAAGAAATACTTTGGCAACTCAAAGGATTGTTTCCGCATGCCGGAATATATGGACACAATAATTTTTCGACAAAGGCGTGTCCAAGTTTTGACGCCGTTGAAGAATACAAACATATAACAAACCAAAACGACGCGCACAATGTCTAAAAAAAAGCGATTTAAGGAAACGAAAGTTGGAAAATTTTTGAATCAAATTGGTTCAACCATTGGTTCGGGACTTGACGACGTATTGCCGGATTCGGGTGTTTTAGGGATTGTCAAACGTTTAATTGAAAAAGACGAAACAATTCCACAACCGGACAAAGAAACGGCATTGAAAATGTTGGAAATGGATTTGGTTGAAATGCAAGAAGTCACAAAGCGTTGGCAATCCGATATGTCGGCAACGGGAACTTGGCTAACTAAAAACGTACGCCCTTTGACACTTGTATTTTTTTCGGTTGCATATGTTTCGGGTTGGTTTATGGAATACCCGCTTGATTCAATACAGGGGGTTTTGTCACTTATTGTCGGCGCATATTTTGGAAGTCGCGGCATCGAAAAAGTCATGGGAAACAACCGTCACAAATAAAAAAAGTTCAAATTCTAATTTCGTATTTTTGTTAAAAATTACGGAATCATGGCAAATGAACTGAAGTACACACACATTTTTCAACAAGTTTCTTTTGGTGATTTTGGTTTCCGCATATTAAGTGAAGCCGAAACAAGCGTTTCCGGTGAACACTTTTGCGCTATTTCGCCCCTTGAAGACGCAACGATTGATTTCACTTCAAACACGTCGGGCGGTGATTCAAGCGCAACGGATTTGGAACTATTGACCGGCATGGTGATATATGGGGATTTTACCGACATTACAGTTGATTCGGGAAAAATAATTGCTTATTTGCGTTGATATGTTAGGAAATGGAAATGGTATTGCAAAAGCGTCGGTTCGGTTTTTAATTCAAGCCGGATTGTACTTTTGGAATAGAATGTCAAAGGAATGGAATAAGGCGGCGAACAAATGGAATTCGCATTAAAAAAATAAAAATATGGCTTCACTTACGAACACAAAAATCAAAGATACTTACGACGGGTTATTGAAAACAACCGACAATGACGCCCTTGGGGGAACTTATAAACTAATCACCGACGGGCTTGGAAATTCTTCAAATGTTTATTTAGGAACGGGCGGACGGATTGGATTGGGTACTTCGAGTCCTTCAGATAATTTAGAAGTAAATGGAGCTATCAGAATTGCCGACCAATATGAATTAAAATTTGG
>Ga0255047_10002622_pt1 | contig 11789 bp, 9 predicted proteins | sample JV7_2_1_MG_FD_183640 | JGI IMG/M metagenome (GOLD analysis project Ga0255047, IMG submission 183640) | Seawater microbial communities from Jervis Inlet, British Columbia, Canada - JV7_2_1 | ecosystem: Environmental > Aquatic > Marine > Inlet | place: Canada: British Columbia | collected 2016-10-06
GAATCTTCCGTTGTCACCGGCTTATTCCGTCAGGTTAATTTCACTCGCCGTCAGCGGCCCTATCAGCGCGAACTCGAGGCTCTTTGGAATCACGGCATCATTCTCCGCCAGCGCAATTCGGCCGCCCATGATCTCGGCATAGCGCTGCGGGTACAGGGGTATTCGATCCGGCTCAGCGAGGCCATCCGGCGGTATCGGCTGTCCGCTGCCGAGCTCATACTTATCTGTCGCTCCCAGCGTGTGCAGAAATTCGTGGGCAATAATGACATTGTTTCGGCGACTTCGCTGGCGACTTGCGTAGGCATTAACGATGCCCACCATGCCTTTTTGCAAGCCCACCGAGTTTTCAAGCACAAACGCATTGTCAGGATGATGAAAACGCACGAAGATTCGCACGTCCGGCTCAATCGAGTCTTGTGCACCGGCCGTGCCCGATGCCCACCAGCGCATCTTGATTGACCATAGCATGATGCCAAACATGCCCGAACCCGCTTCCAACTCCGGTGGTTGCTCAGCTATTCTGTTACCCAATTCAATACGCAACGGCCGACTGATTGTCTTGTTAAATTTATCGGTCTCACGCTTGATAAAAGACTCAATGTCTGCGAAATCACCGCTATCGAGACTATCAATATAGCGATCACTGACGTCGCTCCCGTCTGCGTTGATTGGATATATTTTTACCCAAAGGCTGTTGTTCCAGTCGGTGCTCCTCGCTTGAGTTAACCACGTGCTGACAGCAACGAAGAACAAGATGAACAACAAAATGCCGATGCGAATGGCTTTGAACATGACGCCGCGATTTCGGCTCAGAACTCGGGCGGTCGGCGAACGGTCGTCGCCTGTTCAAAGGCATGCGCGATCTCGATCAATGCCTTGTCCGAATTCATAGTTCCGATAAAGGATAATCCAACCGGAAGCCCGGCAACGAATCCGGCAGGAACGGTCACATTCGGGTAACCGGATACAGCCGCATACGATGAACTGCTGATGTGAAAACTGTCACCGTTCACGTGATCGGTGACCCAGGCCGGGCCATTGGTTGGCGCAATCAGTGCATCAAGATTGTGCTCGCTTAACAAGCTGTCGATATTGGTCTGGGAAATTCGTTTGCTGACCTCGAGGGCATTCAGGTATTTTTCGTCGGACAGCTCGCCTGCTTCATCCGCGGCAATCATGCGGTCCTGACCGAATATTGGCATGACCGTGTCGGCATGGGCCTCATTGAATTCAATTATGTCGGTCAAGGTGCTAAACGGCGCGCCGGAGCGCTCAAAATAAATAGCGAGGTCCGCCTTGAATTCGTAATCCAGAATTATGCTTTCAGCGTCCCACATTGCATCCGCTTCTATGTTGATGTCATCGACAATCTCGACACCTTGTTGTTCGAGGGCCTCGATACTGGCAGTAAGAATCGCCTCGACGCCCGGATTGCTGTCCGAGCCGTAGAAAGAACGAATGACGCCAATACGTTTACCGTCCAGCGCGTCCGCCGCAAGGTTTGCGGTGTAGTCGGTCGGCGCGTGGCCAGATTCGGCCGACAGAGGATCCATGGGATCGATGCCCGTCATGGCAGCCAACAGGATCGCGGCATCGCGGACGGTGCGTGCCATGGGTCCTGCCGTATCCTGGCTGTGCGCGATCGGGATAATGCCACTGCGACTGACGAGTCCGAGACTTGGCTTGATGCCAACGACACCATTGGTGCCCGACGGACATACGACCGAGCCGTCGGTTTCAGTGCCAATAGCGACAACCGTGAGGTTGGCTGCCACCGCGACCGCGGAGCCGCTCGACGAACCGCAGGGATTTCGGGTCGTGTCATACGGGTTGCGCGTCTGGCCCCCGATACTGCTCCAGCCGCTCGAGGACCGATCTGATCGAAAATTAGCCCACTCAGAAAGATTCGCCTTGCCCAATATCACTGCGCCCGCATCGCGCAGGCGGCTGACAATAAAAGCGTCTTCGGGGGGCGTATGGAATTCGAGGGCGAGCGATCCAGCCGTAGTGCGCATCTGGTCCGCGGTGTCGATGTTAGCCTTGAGTATGACGGGGATGCCATGCATTGGACCGCGTGGCCCTGATTCCTGCCATTCCTCATCGAGGGCTCGGGCTATCAGGAGCGCCTCCGGGTTGAGCTCGATAATTGAGTTCAACGAAGGTCCGTCGCGATCAATCAATTCGATGCGTTGCAGGTACCAGCCAATGAGTTTTTCAGACGTTAACTCACCGCGATGCATACGATCATGCAATTCCGTGATGGTTGCCTCTTCAAAATTTTCTGGCGGACTACTGCAAGCCGCCAATGCCATGTATACGGCTATTAGGAAGTACTGTCGCATGGCTGTTCCCCCGGATGACCTTACTCGGGCCTTTTGAAGCGCAGAATAAATCGATCTGTTTTGCCGCGGACGCTAGGATCAAATACGCCCAGCGTGTGATCGTCTTCGACATTGCGTAACAAGTCGCTTTTGGCGTCCAAAATGAATCCCGCATACTCGAGATCGGCAATCACAATGCCTGGATCGATGCGGTGCAAGGTGCCGCCGGTTTCGCGCGGCGAACCGGCTTCGGCATAGTGATCAATGACTCCAAGAATGCCACCGGGCTTTAACGAATTGAATAACTCTGCATGCAATTGCGGAATGTCTATTTTCGGCCAGCCGTCATCGGGCGACACCCAGTACGTGTCGTGATACGACAACACCATCAAGATCGCGTCGAATTGACCGGCATCGAGTTCGAGTTCGTTATTTTCAGCCATCAATACATCGACGTTAGCAAGACGATTGTCGGCATGACGTGCCTCGAATTCGTCACCGACGAATTCGAGATAGGCCAAATTTGAGTGTGCGACGATGTGCCCATCGGGGCCAACAACGTGCGATACGATCTCGGTGTAATAACCACCGCCCGAAAACAGGTCGAGTACGGACATGCCTGGCGCAATACCAAAAAAATCGAGAATGTCAGCAGGTTTTCGCCCCGCATCGCGGCCGAGATCGGCTTCAGTACGGGACGGGTTCGCGACGGCAGCAGCATAGACTGAAGTGTCAATGGCACTCAGATCCGAAGACCCTGCGGAGGGTGCACTGTCCGGAGGACTGCAAGCGAGCGTTGCGAAAGCGAGTAAGAATGAAACGACTGCTCTTGTCATCTTTGTTCCTGCGAGTGGCGGCATCGAATGTTACCGCTTATCAGACCCCGGAAGTAATACAAAGTGCAATCACCATAAAAAAACCCCGCAGCAGGAGCGGCGGGGCTAATTTCTCTTCTTCTTATTAAGAGAGGTAACTGCGAATTCGGTAACTGGGTACAGATAAATTATTATTATTGGATTTGTTTTTTATAGTTATTTTTATATTTTATTCTTCTTCTGGCGTCTAAATCCTGTCTGTAGCCGTTATGTTGTTACCAATTGCAGTCACACTTCGCTTGGGCATGGTATTAAAAGCAATTCCTGTGCCAACTCTCCCGCACACAACACACAATCAAAGATTTAGAGCGTTTGGGCGTGCCCATTCGCTAGGTTTTGCCCGGGATTTGTAAGAAAAACCGACAAAATTATTACGCCGAATTTCGGGCAATCCCGGATCTTCTTTCGTATATATTGGAAAAATAAGAGATTTTTTGATGTTTCGCTTGGAATACAGTCACATTGTGTGCAACCTGCTCTGACGGCTCGTCGTCTGTTCTCAACTCGTATGTCGGAAAACGCCGACAAATCCAGAAGTTGTCAATTTATTCGACGCTTTGAGCGCTCCTGGCCCGCTCGATCAGGCCAATCGCACTGAAAAACCGGCCGTTGCGAACGACGCCGACGACGTTCTGCAAGTCGGCGACATTCGCCAATGGATCACCATCCACGATGACCAGGTCCGCAACACTGCCGGGCGCCAGGCGGCCCAACTGTAGCCCCAGGCCGAGTGCGGCCGCTGCATTAACGCCCGACGAACGCAGCGCCTGCTCCGTCGTCAGGCCGGCATTGGCCAGGGCGCGGAATTCCGCGTGTTGCGCTATGCCGGGCGGCAGACCGTTTGGTCGGCTGCCCAGGATGATTGACGCGGCGTCGGAGACCAATTTTGGCCGATCGACAAAACGCCGGGATACCGTTGGCGTTGACGGAAGCAATTCGGCTTGTCTCGATTGCAACAAGTCGGAAAGGCCGGGCGTATTGATATCTGCGAGGCCCGATACGATCGTGACAGGTATGGCGCCATTGGCAAGCTGGATGTCCGCGTATCGATGTCCTCCCGGTGATGTTGGCAGAGATTCAGCGCCGAGCAGCATTGTCGCGCCCGAGCCCAGCCCGACCTGCCAATTGGCTGCGAGAACGGGCACACCGGCCGATAGCCACTCGGCGACATTACTCCGGTTCTCGATGCCTGCGGCCAGATCGCCGCTTATCGTCACCAACCAGGGCAGCGGCCGATCGGATTGATTGGCCGCGATGCCAGTAGCGTCCAGGACTCTTGGGCCGGGCATCGCTGTGCCAGACCAGGTCCGATTAAGATTCTCGACCTCCGCATGCTGCGCCACAATCGTCGTAACTCCGAAGGACAGCATCAGCGGGCCGAGTGTTTCAAGAGCGTTCGCCGGAATCGCGCCATAGCTATCGACGAAACCGGGCATCGCGACCCATGTACCCGTATCGACGATGATCGCCCCAGGTCTTTCCCGGCGCGGCTCCAGTGCAACGATCCGCCCTGCTTCAATGACGATATCGATGTTTTGTTGATAGCCGCCGCCAATGCCATCGAACAGTCTTGTCGTGCGAATGATCAAGCGACCGGGTGGGGCGTCCAACAGCGGCAACTCGCGGCGTCGACTTGTTGCCGCAACGCCGGTCTCGGTGCCGTTGACGGTGACGCGAAATGGCAGCGTCGAAGACGTCCAGGAATTGAAATCTCGTTTCCGGATCACGCCATTTGCCGGATACACAAATTGCTGTCTATTCAGCCACGCGATCGGCGCCACAAAAAAATCCTCACCCGTGACCAGCGGTCGGATAAGCAATGGATCGGAGAGGATAATCATGTCGAGCGACAACTCGTCGTCACCGTGACGCAAAAACGTGATGAGGCTGCCGTCAGGCCGCCACTGTGGTGCCGATAATCGGGACCGTGATGTCACAAGACGACGATCGGATTGTCCATGACGACGCAACACGACGGACCATTCGTTTTCGGTACGGTGGATATACAGAAGGTCGCGACCGTTCGCAGACCACGCCGGTTCGAGTTCGTCGCCATCGATGGCGCTAATTCGCCAGGTCAGACGAGTGGCGAGATCCAGCTCCCAAAGATCGAAACCCGTATCTCGTCTAGCCGATGAATACACGATTCGTTTGCCATCCGGGTGCCAGTTGGGATCCTGATCGAAGTACTGTCCGTCGCTGATGTTGTTTGCATTACCATCGTCAAAACGAAATTCCCAGAGCTGGTTGTGGTCAGCGGCTTTGGCCTGGTACACGATTGACTGTGCCGATGGTGACCAGCGAGGCCGGCTGGCAGGTAGCAAACCGGCGGGAATCGCCTCGGCCACGCCGCCCGAGGCAGGCACGATCCAGATGGCGCCGAGCAGGTCGATGGCCAGACGTCCATCGTTGGCCGCATCGATGGAAAAGTTTGTACCCTGCGTCAGCGTGATCTGAGCTGTGGCCGATCCGGCGCAGAGCAGCAACAGCAATACGGTGGCGAGACGCTTCAAATCAGGGCTGCAGTCGCGTGCCCGACCAGTCGCCGACCGCAAACGAGCCATCGTCGGTCCGCACGAGTGACCGCTCCCAGCGAGCTCGGTCGTGAATCCGATCTTTGCCCTCAATCCAGAGCTCAATGTGACTCGCCCAGATCTGGAAGCCACCCCAATGCGATGGTCTCGGAATCGCAGGCCGGTCCGAGCCGACAACGGACTGTAGATTCTTCGCGACGTTGACGCCGAGCTTCAGGGCGCGCTTGGCAACTTGTGACACCAGCGCGCTGCGCGATTCCAGCGGCGCGCTCTGGTCGCTACCCCATGCGCCGATCTGGCTGCCCCAGTCGCGGGTCGCAAAATATTCGTCACTTTCGCTTTCGGGCGACTGCACGGCCTGGCCTTCGATTCGAATCTGCCGGCCCAGTTCGTCCCAGTGAAACAACACCGCCACATTGGGGTTTTGTTGAATGTGCAATGCTTTGGTCGATTTGTAATTCGTATAGAACACGAGATAGCCGGGATCGGCGTGAAAATCCTTGCACAGCACCATGCGTGCCGCCGGCTTCTGATCACTGCCTGACGTAATAATGGCCATCGAATCTGGATTGCGGGCTATTTTCTGTTCCCGCGCATCAACCAGCCACGCCGCCGCCCAGTGCATGGGGTCGGTAGGCAGCTCGTCAGGAAGTCGCGACGCGAGGTATGGATTCTTCACGGGTTCAGACTATCAAAGCGGCGGCGGCGGATCACCCGTCAGTGATCAGTGTGCCACCCTCGCGGCGTGGATCGGCGGCAACTTCGAATCCACTGCTTGCAGAATATCGGGCCGCACCGACTCCACCGAAGTACATGCTTATTCCTGAGGTCGTATGCGCCGGGATGTCGACGTCGGGTAGGTTGATTCCGGGCTCAGCCATCAGGCGTTCTGCTTCCCCACTAGTATCGACGTGAACACGCGGGTGCCCGATTGCATCGACAAGATTCATGTCCATTTGCAGGTGATTTACAAGAAATTGATGCAGCGCAGTGGTAATTCGATCCGCGCCGGGAGAGCCGATGGCCAATACCGAGTCGTCGCGGCGCGCGATGCTGGGTGCCATGTTGGACGGTAGCCGCTCTCCCGGCGGACCGGCGTCAAGGCCGCGACGATTGAGTTCGATCTCACCGAGACAATTATTGAGCCAAAGGCCGGTACCGGCCGGCATCTCGCCTGAGCCGTAACCCGACGATGTAGTGACCGCGCAAGCTAGGCCGTCGTTGTCGACTGCGGATGTGTGGACCGTCGATGAGGATGACCATTCACTCATCAGCTGGCCGCTCCCCGCCGAGTTCAGCAGTGCTGCAGCCTCGCTGCCGACATCTTCGGCGAGATCGAGTCGGCGCTTTCGATAATCCAGGCAGGCGCGTTGTACGTTGATGAGCTGGAATATCGCATCGCGTGTCCAGTGTTGATGCGGCAAATCGGCGCACGCGAGCAGCATGGCGGCCAATACCAAGCCGCCGACAGCCGGCGGCGGATTACTTGCGATCGACCAGGGGCCGACCGGCACGCATAACGATGGTCGCTCGATTGCTTCGTAACGGGCGAGATCGTCAAAAGTCAGCGCACCGCCGCCGTCGTGGACGTGATCCGCTATCGCTCGCCCGATATCACCTTCGTAGAATACTCGTGCGCCTTCCTCGGCGATTGCGGCCAGGGTGTCGGCGAGATGCGGTACGACGATCGAACTCCCGGCCGGACGAAGTGACCTTTCTTTGGTGTGCAACGCGAAGAATCCATCGTCGCTTCGGTTGAATACAGGTTCGCCGGAGTAACCGAGGTAATAGTGACAGGCCGACGACAAAGGAAAGCCGTCGCGAGTAGCGGCAATCGCTGGCGAAAACAAATCCTTCCACTGCGCATTACCGAACAATGCCCATGCACGTTCAACGGCCGCCAACGTGCCGGGCACGGCGACGGATCCCGCGCCAACCAGCGTACTGATGCCGCCACCGTACTCCATCGTGACGTTGGTCGCGCCGCGGCCACGCTCCGCATCGCGAAGCCCAATACCCGGAATCGCGGTGTTGCCGTCGATCGTGACGGGGTCACCGCCCGCTGCCCACACGGTGACATACGCGCTACCCGCGATCGCGCAAACTCCCGGTTCGGTATTTGTTGCAAGTATCGCCGCCGCTAGCGCGCAGTCGACTGCGTTGCCACCACGACGGGCAACGTCGCCCGCAGCTTCAGCCGCGAGTTGCGATGTTGTTGCAACGGCAACCTCGGTCATGCAGACGCCCCGCAGCAGCTTGTGAGTTGCTTAAAAATGAATAACGGAGCGAATGCTCTTGCCTTCGTGCATCAAGTCAAATGCGTTGTTGATTTCTTCGAGCGGCATCGTGAACGTAATGCATTCGTCAATCTTGATTTCATTATTCATGTATTGATCCACCATGCCCGGCAATTGTGAACGACCGCGGCAGCCACCAAAAGCGGTGCCTCGCCACACACGTCCTGTCACGAGCTGAAAAGGCCGAGTGGCTATTTCCTGGCCGGCGCCGGCGACGCCGACGATGATGGATTCGCCCCAGCCCTTGTGACAACATTCCAGCGCCGCGCGCATCAGGTTGACGTTACCGACACATTCGAACGAGTAGTCGACGCCGCCATCGGTCATATCCACGATAACGTCTTGAATGGGGCCGCTGTGATCGTCCGGGTTGACCGTATCGGTCGCGCCAAACTGAGTGGCAAGTTCAAACTTGCCGGCGTTGACGTCGATGGCAATAATTCTGCCTGCCTTGGCCATGGTCGCGCCCTGAATCGCACTGAGGCCAACCCCGCCGAGACCGAATACGGCAACCGTTGCGCCGGGCTCGACCTGGGCGGTATTTAGCACCGCACCGATGCCAGTCGTAATGCCACAGCCGAGCAAGCAGACTTTCTCGAGAGGAGCTTCCTTGCTGATTTTCGCGACCGCGATTTCTGGCAAAACGGTGTACTCGCTGAAGGTCGATGTGCCCATGTAGTGATAGACGGTCTTGCCATTCGCAGAAAATCTTGACGTGCCGTCAGGCATCAGGCCCTGGCCCTGTGTGGCGCGGATTGCCTGGCATAGATTGGTTTTGCCGGAGGTGCAGAAATTGCATTCACCGCACTCCGGTGTGTAGAGCGGAATGACATGGTCACCGACCTTAAGCGACGTGACGCCTGCGCCGATTTCTTCGACGATTGCACCGCCTTCGTGGCCCAGCACGGCCGGAAACAAGCCTTCGGGGTCCTCACCCGACAACGTGAAGGCATCGGTGTGACAAACACCGGTCGCGACGTTGCGCAACAGAACCTCGCCCTGTTGCGGTCCATCGAGGTCGATGGTCTCAATCTCCAATGGTTTGCCTGCTTCCCAGGCGACAGCGGCACGCGTTTTCATCGGTGTTCGGCTCCGTTTGATTTCGTCGTTAACAGCCTATCGTCGATATTCGCACGATTGGCAGTCTGCGGACAACGAGGTGTTACTTGCTCCCGCTCGGCGGAGTCCTGTAAAACGGGAGATTGATAGCCCTGTGGGCGTTGCAGACGATACTGATGAACCTGAACGAACTTCGAAACGAACTTTCGGCGGTTGACCGACAACTCATCGATCTCATTGCCGAGCGCCAGCGGCTGGTCGGCGAGATTGGCCGCAGCAAGCAATCCAGCGGTGCCGGAACCCGGGACTATGCACGCGAGAAAGACGTGCTGGACATGGCTCGCCAGCAAGCCGAGAAACTCGGGCTGGATCCGGAGCTTGCCGAGAACGTCCTGCGGCAACTGATCCGCTCGTCATTGGCGAGCCAGGAACGGGACCGCGTGGTGTCCGAGGGCAAAGGGGATGGACGCAGTGTTCTTGTCATTGGCGGTGCGGGACAAATGGGACGATGGTTTGTCGATTTCTTTGCGTCGCAGGGTTTCGCTGTGGCGATCGCTGACAAACACGTCGACGATGGGCCGGGCACGTTCAAAAACTGGACGGATGCCGGGATCGACTACGATGTTATCGTCGTTGCGGCGCCACTCGGTATTTCCGGTCGCATACTCGCGCAACTCGCCGTTTTGCAACCCAAAGGCCTGATTTTCGATATTGGCTCACTCAAGACGCCGCTTCTGGATGGATTGGAGGAACTTCGGAGTGCGGGTTGCCTGATTACGTCTTTACATCCGATGTATGGGCCGGATACGCGGCTCTTGTCCGGGCGACACCTTATTTTTGTCGAAGTCGGGTGCCCGGAGGCAACAAAGGCGGCCAAGGACCTATTTTCTGCGACGATGGTCGAGCAGATTGACATGGGGCTCGATGATCATGATCGCCTAATCGCGTACGTACTGGGTTTATCTCACGCGTTAAACATCGCGTTTTTTACGGCGCTTGCGGAAAGCGGTGAAACGGCGCCCAAACTCGCGCACATGTCGTCGACGACGTTCGATGCGCAATTGCTCGTATCCAAAGCAGTCGCACAGGACAATCCGCGTATGTATTTCGAGATCCAGAATCTAAACAAGTTTGGGCTGCACCCGCTGGATGCGCTTTGCGAGGCATCAGCACGAATTCGCGAGGTCGTCGCGAGCGGAGATGAAGATGGTTTCGTTGACCTGATGCAAAAAGGACAGGACTATATCGCCATGCGCGGCTAACGAACCTGACGAATGGAATCTGCAGACGAACTATTGGCCCGTATCGAGGCCAACGACGACAAGATGCGTCGTTCCCAGCAACGCGAGTTGCGCCTGTTGCAGGCGGACGACCTTGATGCGCTCTTGACAGCAATGCTGGATGGCCTCAAGGCGAGTTATGACTTGCCGTATGTCAGCGTGGTGTTGTGCGACCCGGATCACGATATCCGTCACCTGATGCTTGCCTCAGATGCTCCTGCTGAGAACTACGACAGCCTGTTGATGGTGGAATCCTTAACAGGTATGGCGCCACAGTACGTTGCCCTTCGTGCGCCCTGGCTAGGAGCGTACTCGGGCAGTGACCATCAGATGATTTTCCCGGGTGCTGGGTCTCTCGCAAGTGTCGCGATGATTCCACTCATGCACCGCAAGAAACTTGTCGGGAGTATCAATCTCGGCAGCAACGATGCGGAGCGATTTACACGCGGGCACGCAACAGATTTCCTGGCCCACTTGGGCGTTATCGCATCGTTCTGTATTGAAAACGTCGTCAACCGGGCGCGATTGTTACGCAGTGGTTTCACGGACGTGCTGACAGGCTGGAACAATCGACGCTACTTGCAGGTTCGCCTTAACGAGGAATTGGCGCGCGCGCGACGTGATGCGAGCCATCTTGTTTGCCTGATGCTCGACGTCGATCATTTCAAAAGCGTCAACGATACCTGGGGTCACGCGGCTGGCGACGCTGCCTTGCGGGAATTGGCCAATCGCATTGATTCTCAAGTTCGTGCGAGCGATGTTGCTGTCCGCTACGGCGGCGAGGAGTTCGTTGTGCTGATGCCCGATACCGACACTGTCTCCGGTGAACGGCTCGCAGAACGTGTTCGGCGCGTGATTTCGGCAACGCCATTTGACCTGCCTAGCAAGGAAACGGTTGCGATTACCGCATCGATTGGCATCGCGGGCGTTCGCCCCGACCCCGACGACAAAGATCTCAAGACAATTGGGGATGCGTTGATTGCCCGGGCCGATGTTGCGTTGTATCGGGCCAAATCAGGTGGGCGAGATCAGGTCGCGATTGACGAATCGAACTGAACGGTCGATGCAACCGGTCGCGGCCCTAGATTTTCGCATGTCTGAATGTTCGCTTTGTCCCTGCGGTCTCAATGGGTCAACGCAACACCCATACAAAACCGCACCACCCGCCGGGTAGCGACAATTCGTAGTCCGGGCCCAGAACCAATATCGGTATTTCGGTATATCCGTATAGATATTTGAGGCCTTCAGCGATTCACTAGATCAGGTTGGCTCTAATCTCCGCGCTCTCGGCGAATCTCTGTTCGCTGCAAGTGTCGTCGCTCGCTCGAGCAGGCGGGACAAAACTTAATTACAACGGGGCTGCAGTTGTCAGTTTGGATTTAACATGAACAATTCATCGCATGAACACCGTATGGACAAATAC
>Ga0255047_10002623_pt1 | contig 11782 bp, 13 predicted proteins | sample JV7_2_1_MG_FD_183640 | JGI IMG/M metagenome (GOLD analysis project Ga0255047, IMG submission 183640) | Seawater microbial communities from Jervis Inlet, British Columbia, Canada - JV7_2_1 | ecosystem: Environmental > Aquatic > Marine > Inlet | place: Canada: British Columbia | collected 2016-10-06
GCCAGGCGCAGGCCAACCCCGTGACCGGGCTCTTGGCTCAGGCCGTCGCCGATCAGATCACCGGGCGGACGGCTCCGCCCATGGCAGCCCCGCAACACGCCCCGATGGGCGGAGGCGTGGGGAACCTCGCCGGGGCTCTCTCGCCCAACGCCACCTTTGCCACGACGCCCCCCGGCGTAATGGCGAATCTACCCGCCCAGGCCATGATGAAGATGGCCGGCGGGATGAACCTCAACTCTCAGCCTGGGGCGCCACAGGGCGCTCCGGCAGGGGTCTAACACCAAGCCGCACTAGCGGAGGATCATCATGGCCACCACACTCGCCACACTCGACCAGAGCTTCTACCAGCAACTCATCTCCGCGATGATCGGCAACGCTGTACAGACCCCGTGGATGTACAACTTCTTCGTCTTCGTCAAAGACCTGCGGCAGTTCCCCACGTCGACGTGGCGCCACACCTTCCGCAACAACATCGCCGACGCAATCGTGATCGCGGAGCTGGCCGACGTGACCGACGACGCGATGACAGACGCCGCCTCCGAGATCAGCGTGGAGACCGTGGCTCGCTCGGTGCTCGTGAGCTACGAGGTACAGCGAGGGGGGACCATCTCGCCGAACGAGCTCGGGCTGGGGACCATCCAGGTTGTGTGGGCCCACCGCCGCAAGTTCGATGATCTGCTGTGGACCGACACCAGCCCCGGGCTGACCAACGAGTCCGGCTCTGCCGCGACGCTCATGACCTTCGCCCAGCACGTCAGCTTTGCACTCGAGGCCGAGGCGCTATGGGAGGACGTCGACCCCGTGGGATCGGTGCTCCGCTGCGCCATGCACCCGGGTCCCTTCCGGCACCTGGTCAACGACATGGTGACGACCGAAGCGAGCATCTTCGCGGCTACATTCGGCAGCATGAACGCCGCGTCTGCGGTCGCGGCCATGGGCAACGGGGGGATGAAGAACATCGCGGGAGTCGAGACCTTCGTCACCAGCAAGATCCCCGTGGCCGACACCACAGGCAAGGGCAACGTGTATTGCCTCGTGGGCTCTGAGATCGGCTCGTGCTTCGGCATGGCCGTGAAGTGGGGGATCGATGGCGAGCTCCGCCCGACAGAGAAGCAACTCGCCAGCCGGGTCGTGGGTTCGGCCCGGATCGGGTTCGGGATCCTTCGGCAGGACTACGGGCTCGAGGCGATCACCGCGGCGGCCTAACGGCAGCATCACCACCAAAAACCCATGGCCTCGTTTACGAGGCCCAGCATGGCCTCGCTCACGAGGCCCAGAAGGAACGAATGAACCCTCTAGACATAAACGATCCCCGCGCCGAGATCGGCGACACGGTGGTCCTCCTGATCAACACCAAGACCGGCACGGTCAAGGAGATCCCCTGCGGCCCGATCAACGCGGGGCATCTCAGCGGAGATCGGCCGGTGGTCTACAACAAGACACGCAAGGTCCCGGAGATCCCGGCCAGGTGGGCGGACGTGTTCATGTTCTACCGGGACTTCTGCGCGTCGCCTGATGTGGCCAAGGCCGCAGACCTGAGCGTCGAAGAGAGCAAGGCCTATTACAAGGCCTACCGCGACTTCATGAAGGCGCGCGGCTCCGGGAAGGCGGCCAGGGTCCCGGACGGAGTGGACATCGATCGCCTCAAACACCCGGCGGCGTGCGCCATCCGGGATCGCAATAAGCGCAACGCCGGCCAAGAGTCATTCCCCCGCGACAAGTTCGAGAAGATCGTCTCTCGGCTCCGAAGCGACGCCAGCGCCGAGAACACCAAGGCCAAGACGAAGGTCAAGACCTAAGGATCCGTCATGCCTCTCACCGATGATGAGTTCAAGCGTCGCCGCGACAAGATGGTCGCAGACCTGAAGACGAAGCTCGAGAAGAGCAACGGCGGCGACGCCCACAGGGCGGAGCGAGAGGCAACGCGGGCGGTCGACCGGGGGGCGGAGATCGCAGATCGACGACGCAGGGGGACGGTCAAATGAGCAAGTGCGAACACAGGCGCAAGGATCTCGCCGGCGGAGCCCCCGACGATCCCGACTGGACGGCGAGCCACACCACACCATCATTCGGCCTCGACGCCGGGGCGGGTGAGATCCGCCCACTGAGCCCAGCCAAGTCGAGCATCATCGTGAGCGCCGAGCTCTTCGATGATCAGGGCGCGCCCATCGATCCGGCGGGCGTGACGATCACCGTGCAGATGCTGAGCCGAGCACGGGTAGGCGGGGTCGAGGTTTTCGACGGGGGGAAGGCCCAGACCCTCGTCGCCCTACAGCGCCGCCTCATCGAGCTCCAGGTAGGCAAGGGCCTGCAGTACTGGGTGCGGATCACGGACATCGCCGGGGCACCAGCGACCGGCACGATCCGGCTCTACGCCGTCGAGGACGTCAAGGTCTAGATGGCATACGCGATCCTCATTCTTGGCCAGGCTGACCAGTCCCTCGAGCACGTGCCCGAGCGGCCGATCGTGGGCGCGGCAGCATGGCAACTCGAGGATCTCTCTCTCCCTCTGGACGACGCCGGGAGGGTGCTGGGCAGCGGGGCGGCCGAGGTGTCAGCAGTGAGCCTGGTCCTCGACGAGGACGCGGGCTGGTCCGAGGACTCGCCCACCAAGGTCCCGGTCTCCGTCACCACCGACGCCAAGGAGGGGCCTTGGTGGATCGAGGACGAAGAGGGACTGGGCGAGCTCGTACAGGTCGAGGGGATCGTGGCCGGCGAGTACCTGCGCCTCAGGTCATGGCTCGTGAGGAACTACCCAGCGGGCTCCACGATCAAGCCGCTCACGATCACCGCCAGCATTGACGATGCAGTCACGGCCGATGAGGACTTGCTCGAGGACAAGCTCCGGGTGGTCTGGAGCTACGAGATCGAGGGCTCCCCGCGCGTCCATCAAGAGCTGGTCAAGATCGCCCGCCAGCAGGCCGGAGACGGCGCGCTCAGCGATGTGAAGACCTTCGCCATGGACTACTTCCCCGAGCTCGCTCAGCAGCTGAGGGAGGACGGGAGCGAGCTCGACAGGTGGGCTCAGCTCGCGCGGCGCCTTGTCCAGAACGCAGCGAGGGCGGCGGGCCTGGGCATCGACCCAGCGAAGCTGCTGGCAGGGCCTCGAGCTGTGGACCTGCTCGGTTTCAGGCTGCTCACGATCATCGCTGACAACGGGCTGCACCCGTCCCAGTCAGAGCGGGCGAAGTTCCGCAAGTCCATGCACGACCAGTACACCAAGATCTGGATCGAGCTCACGATCGGGACCGTCGGCGAAGACGCGGCCGAGCTCGACAAGGATGGCCGGCAGGTCGGCAACGTCGAGCGCTCGGGGCTGGACTTCGGTTGGTGATCACCATGCCTATCAAAGTGCACATCAACGTCACGATCAGGAAGGTCGACCTCGACGCGCGAGACCTCGTCGAGGACGGCGCAGACGCGGGAGCCGACGCAATGAGGGAGGCGCTCATCGACGGGGTGAGTCCCGTCGACGGGACGCCCAGGGCGATGAACTCGAGGGGGCGACCTGAGGGCTACAGGACGGGGCGGCTGGCCAACGGCCTACACCGGTCCGGCGTGAGCGGGTCGAAGAGCGTCGCCACTGCGAAGGTGAAGAGCCCGGCGAACCGAGCCGGGTGGGTGGCCTCGAGGGGCGACATCGTCGTAGCGAGCGGGCGGGTCGGCGAGGCGATCCAGGAGGCCACAGACGAGTACGTGGCGAAGGCGGTGAGCGGATGACGATCACAAAGACAACCGCGGCGGCGGTCCGAGAGACGCTGGTCAACAAGATCAAGCGCATCAGGCCCAGGTACACGGCGCACAAAGACAACCGCTGGCGCTGGGTCGGAGACCGGACCCGGACGAAGGTCACCAGGGGCATGAGGAACTTCCAGGTGATCATGGAGCCGGAGACCGAGACCCCGAGCGGGGCTTACGGCGGCGGGATCGAGTACCAGGCGCGCACGATCATCAGGGTTTCGTACCCGCTGGTCCAAGAGGAGATGACCCGTCATGCGGGGGCCGACCAGCAGGACCTGACGTCAATCCTCGTGCGGCTTCACTACGACCTTGATGGGATGTTCCCGGTACAGGTCCAGGGGCGAGAGGAGCAGCTCTTGTCCGTGTCCATGCACAAGGATGAGGAGGGCGCGTATGTCGTCGACTTCACCGTGCTCCCAGGCCTGCATTTCTTCGCAGACGATCAAGTCGAGCTTTACCCGGAGTGACCAATGCCACCGACGCTACACAGCAGCTTTCGAACAAACATCGCCTTCTACCAAGAGCCCACCCAGGGCGCGGTGCCGGGGGCAGGGGACACGCCTGCGGCTCAGGCGATCGCCTGGGCGGCGGCGGAGGGGGCGGACGCCTTTCGCGTGTTCGTGGAGGAGGGCGACCCGGCCTTCATCCGCGGAGCAATGGCGGTCCCCAACGCCGACATGCAGGAAAACGTGTACACCAAGCAGCCCCCACACAAGGGGCTCCCGACCGCAGACGGGGGGACCCTGTTGAGCAGGGTCTGGGGGACGGGGGACTCGTGGGGAGCAGGGCTCCAGGTGCTCGGGGGAACCCCGAGCGGGCTCGGGCGCATCCTCGCCCACGCGTTGGGCGGGAGCGCTCTGGGCGGCTACACAGACATCGCCACCGTCGCGGACGCGCTCAACTTCGGGGTGACCACAGCAGCATTCGCCGCGGTGGGACATCTGATCTGGATCGAGGATGCCGACGACCCAGGCCGGTTGTTCCCCGTCCAGATCACGGGGATCTCAGGAACCGACTTCACGATCGATCGCGAGCTCCCGTTCGCGCCTGATGCGGGAGACAAGATCTACGGGATGGAGATGGCGTGGCCCGACGCCGAGGCCCTCACCAACCCCTCGGACGTCAACTACTCGACCTACTCGATCCTCTACGAGAAGGGACCGCACGTCTGGCTGGCGGGGGGATCTCACCTCGAGTTGACCGAGCTCCAACTCGAGCGAGGGCAACAGCCCAAGTTTGCCTGGGCGGTGCTCTCGGCCAAGGGAGTCCCCCAGGGCGATGGGTCGCCAGACTCGCCGGTCTGGACCGGGGGCGTCGAGGGGCTCGGCCAGGACGTCAAAGCAGTCGGCCACGACACGCTCCTCTACATCAACGACGTCGGCACCACGACGTGGAGCTGCACCTCGGTCTTCGAGGCCAAGCTCACCGCAGGCGTGCCGGTCCGCTCCCAGGACTCGGTCACGGAGTGTGAGTCCGGGATGCCAGGGCGCGCGGGCTACATGACCGAGCCGGCGGACACGACCCTCGAGGTCGTCGTCCCGCTCACCGATGACCAGCAGGCACGGTGGACCGCGGGCACCATCGTGACCGTGACCTACTTCCAAGTCGCCCCTGTGGGCTTCGGCTACTGCGTCCACATAGCGAAGGGCTTCCTGATGGACGCGCCTGAGCCCGTGCTCGAGGGCACCAACCGCTGGCGCCTCATGATCCAAGCCACCCACAACGACGACGCCACCACCGAGACCTACGCAGCAAAGTTCGTCCTCGGACGATAGTCGACGGCGGGGAGCGGTTCAGGGGCTGCGCCGCTCCTCGTCGATCGACGCCTTGCAGCCCACCCACAGAAAGCAGCCCATGCTCAAACTACGACCACCACAGCACACGCCCGACGACGAAGCCCTCTACATCTCGAAGCGAGACCCAGCCTGGGACTTTGAGAAGATCGAGGCGGAGAGGGAGGGGCTGCGCGAGGAGGAGAGTCACCCTCTGGACATCTGGTACGGAGGGGCGACGCGCTACAGCTTGGAGGCGAAGATCACGTGTCCTGCGCCACGCCGGGCAGCGACGATCGGGGAGTACCTACGCCCGGGGGAAGAGGCGACGAGGTTTGTCATTCGTCCGCTGGGTGCGCGCCTTCGACAGAGGGTGACCACCATGGTGGCGGGCGACAACCCAGGGTGGGTCTTCGAGGCGGTGAAAGCCGGGCTCGTGGAGATACGCCAGGGAGAGGAGGTCATCGACGTGACGGACACAGAGGAGACCCTCAACATGCTCGATGCCGTGGACGTGAGGCTCCTTCAAGACATCGCAGTGGCGATCCACATCCTCACGTACAAGCAGGGCGGTGATGTCGAGGGAAAGCGCTAGCGCTGTCCGCCCGCACCAGGCTCCACGTGGCGGAGTCCGGGCTGAGGGACACCCACAAGATCAGGCTGGGGCCGATCTACTCCTGCGAGGAGATGTGTGGACGAACAGCGCTGAGCCCGGGCGACCTCGCCAAGAGGGCCGCGTGCCGGTGCTCGTTGGTCGACTTCGGTCCCGAGGCCTGGGACCGCGACGCGGATCCCGGGGCTGCCTTCGAGGCCGAGTGGCGCGCGGAGGAGATCAACGCACTGGCGCTCAGCCAGAGGATCAAGTTGGACTTCGATCTCGACCGCGATGGCTGCCCGTGGGGCTGGGCCCAAAGCAGGTTCGCTCTCTACGTCGCGAGTTTCATGGGATCTCGGACCTCGACATCGACGACGCGGACGCCCTCTCTCAGGATGACCAGGCGAATGATCCGGGACGACGAGGAGCCCCTCGAGCTCTACGAGTGGGCACGGCTCGCCGAGGCCTGGGAGGACGGCTCCTACAGCCTCTACCACGAGAGGCTCAACAGGCGTGAGTGATCAGCGCAGCGAGATCGTCGTCACAGGCGATGTGACCTCGGGCCTCGCTGCGCTCGGGCGCCTCGATGATGCGACTCAGCAAAACACTGCCAGCGTCGAGGGGCTGACCGATGCCTACGAGCGAGCGGAAGAGCAGGCCGCAGACCTCGCGGCGCAAGGCAAGAAGCTGCGCGCATCGCAGGAGGACTTGAGCCGCTTCGCCGACGAGAACGCCGAGGCGATCGCCCAGGCCGTAGCGCAGCGCAGGGCCGAAGCCGAGGTGCTCGAACACGAGGCCACGAGGCTCAAGCAGATCGGGGCGACGCAGGAGGAGATAGGAGCAGCGACAAAGGCAGCGCTCAGGCTCCGGCAGGAGGCGGCTCTGCTCGTCGGCAAGGAAGCCGACGCACTCAGGATCGCCAGGAAGATCGAGATCGACGGTCTCAAGAGGGCGAGCCAGGAACGCGAGCAAGCGGCGTCCGAGGCCAAGGCCAACGCAAAAGAAGATATCCGAGCGGCCAAGGCGCTCGCGGCAGCACGCAAGAAGATCGCATCCGAGGCCGAGGCCAGCGCAAAGGAAGAGATCCGAGCGGCCAAGACGCTCGCGGCAGCGCGCAGGCGGACCGCGTCCGAGGAGAAGGCCGCAGCGAAAAGCAGGGCCCAGGGGTTCCGACAAGCTGAGGCGTCCGCAGCAAGGCTCGGCGCGACCATGAAGAAGGTCGCGGCCGAAGCGGACAAGGCCGCGGCGTCCGTGACGAGGATGGCCACGGCGAGGCGAGGCTTCCTGGGAGTCGCAGGGGCGCTCGGATCCATAGCAACGGGCTTGCAGTCCGTGATCGCCATGGGGCAGCAGGCGGCGGCCGCCGTCCTCGAGCTCTCCCAGGAGTCGCTCGAAGCCCAGCAGATCAGCGCCAATCTGGCCATCTCGATCGACGGAGCGCGCGAGAGCTTCAAGGGCTACGTTGACGACCTCACCCTGGCGAAGAACGCGAACAAGGCCTTCGCGCTCGGGGTGGTGCAGGACGGGAAGGAGTTCGCCGACGTAGCGCGCGGGGTCCAGGCAATCTCAGAGCAGCAGGGGATCTCGAGTGAGAAGCTACTCGAGCAAGCGGTGGTGGGGATCGGGCGCAAGTCGGCGGCCCGCCTGGACGACCTGGGGATCATTCTCAATCAGGAGAAGGCTGAGCGGATCTACGCCGAGAGCTTGGGGAAGACTGCTGACAAGCTGAGCCTCCTGCAGAAAGATGAGGCCTTCCAGAAAGCAGCCCTCATCGAGATCAGCAAGGCTGGAGACCGCGCGGCGAAGTCGATCGACGGCTTCGCTGTCAGCGTCGTCCAGGCCTCGGTCGACCTGGAGAATGCGAAGACAGGGTTCCTCGGCTTCGAGGATCAGATGGGGCGCACACGTGAGGCGCTTCGCGGGCTGTCCGAGGAACAGCTCCTGGATCTCAGGTTCGGCGAAGTCGCCGACGATGCCTCCACCGCAGGACGCCGACTGAACAAGGTCCTGGAAGAGTGGGAGGTCGACCTGATGGACATCAGGGTCGCGGCCGACAAGTTGGGGGTCAGCTACCAGCAGCTCATTGAGGGTCAGCTCGAGGCGCGTGAACTTGAAGGGGTCGAGCGCGTGCTCAAAGGCCTCGACCTGATGCGAGAGGAGCAGATCAAGAAGATCGGCGAAGAGGCAGAGGAGCAGGACCATCTTGTGAACCTCCTCCAGGCGCAAGGCTTCGAGCAGCGAGACATCGCCGGCCATCAGATCCGGTCGTTAGAGCTGCGGCGAGATCAGGCCGAGTTGGCCGGAGACGAGGCCGAGGCCCTGAAGTTGACCCGGGCGATCGAGGTTGAGAGGGCGAAGCAAACGGCGCCGAAGAAGAGGGGCGGCAAGAGGAAGGACCCGAACGACGCGATCAACAGGGAGCGAGACGCAGCACTCCAGATCCTCGACGCCAGGCAGCAGATCATCACGGCCGAAAACGAGATGGTGCGAGACCAGAGCGTCCGGCTCGCCCAGGAGGCTCACTTGCTCGAGCTCGCCCAGGAAGAGCTCGAGGTGCGCCAGGAGGCCGCCGAGTTGCGAAACCCACGCAACGCTCAGCAGCGCGCCGAGCTCGAAACCGAGATGCTCGAGATCAGGACCGAGGCCCGCCTGCTGGACATCCAGGTCCAGCAGAAGGTGGAGGAGGACGAGCGGAGGATCGCGGACGAGAGGCTCACCAACCTTGACCGGGAGATCGAGCGCCTGCAGGCGCTCGGGGTCGCCACGCAGATCCTGGAGCAGCAGCGCAGGGATGCGGCGGCAAGCGTCGTGGAAGAGTTTGGGACGGTCGAGGAGGCGGCTCAGTTCGCCCACGAAGAGGAGATCCGCAGGATCGACGAGCGCCGTGCGATCGCGGTCGAGGACGCTGAGCTCGAGCTCGAGAAGTTCAATCAGGAAGCGGAGCTCGCCCAGGCCAGGGGCGAGCAGGTCGAGGACCTGGCCGTGAATCGCCTCGACCTCGAGGCCGCCATCGCAGCGGCCGAGGGGGACACCGACAAAAGGCGCCAGCTCATGCACAAGCGCGAGGTCGCGCGGATCGCAGAGCGGGTCAAGAAGCAACAGCGAGCGGTAGCCGCGACCAACAGCTTCCTGGGCCAGGGCGCCACCTTCGCCTCGACGATCATCAACGCGGCGATCAAGGACGAGAAGAAGCGCGAGAAGGCAGCCCTCCGAGCTCGAGGCGTCGAGGCCCTCGCCCGGGGAGCCCTGGAGACCGTCGAGGCCGTCGCCAGCTTCGCCTCCTTCAACTTTGTCCAGGGCGCCCTACACACCGCGGCCGCGGCTGTGGCCTTCACACAGGGCGGCCTGATGCTTGCTGGGAGGATCCCCGGGAGCGGGGGCGCCTCGGCGGGCGGGGGCGCAGCTGCGAGCGGGGCGGGGACCCAGGCGACGGCCACCCCGCCCAGCAGCTCCCAGAGCAGGGATCGGCCTTCGACTCCCGCAAGCTTCGAGGAGCTCACGAGGATCCGCGGGGGCGGCGAGGTCGCCAGTAGCAGCGCGGGAGACGAGGACGCCGGCGGCAACGTCGTGAGGATCTCGAACTCCACGATCGTCACCGCGGACACCGGGAACCTCCTCGATGACCTGGGCAACCGCCAAGCCAAGAAACAGTGGGGGACCTGATGACCGCGCGCGCAGACTGGTGCATCTCGAGCAGGAGCTGGGTCACGGAGACCGTGACGATCGACGGGTCCCCCGAGGACATCACGGCGCCCCTCGACGCGCTCTACCTGCTCCACCCCTCGCCGGCCCTGAGCCTGCTCGAGCGCTTCAAGGCGGCCATGGTGAGCGCGGGGGTCGCGGCCCCGCTGGTCTTCGTGACCGAGGACCGACACGTCCGCCTGGAGTCCGCAGGAGTCTTCACGGTCTCCTGGGGCGCCGCGACGCAGACGAGGGACCTGCTGGGCTTCACGGGCGACCTCGCCGGCTCAGCGGCCTACACGGCCCCCTCGAGGTCGCCGCTGCTGTGGTCCCCCGGGAAGCGCTTCACGCCCGAGCTCGCCCCCCTCGGCGCCCACGGCCAGCCCGTGGCGGATCTGTCGGTCACCTTCGGGACCCAGGGCAACATGGTGGTGAGGGAGGAGGGCTCCCCCACGGTGATCCAGCGCTTCACCGCGAGGACGATCCCCAAGGCCAGGTGGTGGGACTCGCCGCCGCTGGTGACCAATGGGGAGTTCGCCCAGTTCTGGGAGACCGAGCTCGTGCGCGCGCGCAGGTGGATCGTGCTCCGGGATGTGGTCGAGGGCTCGAGCTCGACCACGAGCGCGGGCTACTCCGTGAGCCCCACGATCGGGCCCTACTTTGCCGACCTGTCAGAGCGAAGCCTTCGCCGCCTGCCCTTCCAGCGGGCCCAGGGGTACGCCCTCGTAGAGTGCTACTACGACGTCACGATCCCAGCAGTTCAGACCCAGGAGTACAGCTGATGCAATACGCAGGAGAGACAGAGACAGGCGGTATCGAAGAGGCGCCCGCGGGCAAGCCATACGTGCGGATGGACGGCGCATGGGTCGAGGGCGTCGAGGCTCCACCGGACACGGGCGGGCCGTGGGTGCAGATGGGCGGAGTTTGGGTCGAGCACGTGTTTGGGTGCGAGTACCAACTGACCCCGCAGGTCGACACACCGCTGGCCCTCACCGCGGCGTTCCAGGCCTACGTGACCCAGACGACGACAAGCCTAAGCGGAGGCCTCTACAGGCTGCTGCCCTTCGTCGCAGTCAACGGGAGCAGCTCAAACACGGAGGTTGAGGTCAGGCTCACGGTCCAGACCAATCCCGGGGCCGTCGTCGTCTCCCAGACGATCACCGTCGATCAGACCTTCACGGGGGCGGGCGACACCCTGTCCTTCTCTGGAGATGTTCCAGTAGGCCTGGCTCCCGGGGTCTACGACGTGATCACCGAATGTCGCCAGCCAGTCAGCCCGGGAGATGCAACAGCTGTCTCGGGCGGGACGCAGCTCTTCAGGGTCCAGTGATGGCGACGGTCGAAGAGATCCACGAGGCGGCGTACAACCGCGGCGGCTGGCTCCTCGCCTTCGAGGGGGTCCCGCAGATGTTCACCAACATCGCCGACCTCGTGGGCGGCGGCGTGGGCTCGTGGATCGGGACCGACTACGGGGACCGAGAGGTGAAGCTCGGCCTCGTCGTCCCCAGCGAGATCTCGCTGGGAGAGACGGACCCATGGGCCGGCAAGATCGTGCAGCCCCGCGCGATCAACTTCGGCCTCCTCGACTTCGGCCTGGACGACGAGATCGTCCAGCTCTTCAAGAACTTCGAGCCCGACCAGACCACGGACTCGATGGGCGAGCGGCTGAGCCCCCTCGACGACCCAGCCCCGGCGGTCGTGCCAGGCCCAGCCCAGACGCCCCTCGACCTCTGGGGGCGCCACATCGGCACGGAGGCGATCGGCCCCGCGGGTGAGCGCCGGCACTACTGGCTGGCGCCCGCCGATGCTCCCCCAGGTCAAGACCACTTCGCCGGGGTCGGCTGGCCCCCGAGCTTGATCACGGACTCGCCCACGGTCTGGGCGGGTCGCAAGGCCGCGCTGTACAGGGTGGTCTACGACGACGCCGCGGAGGGCTGGCCGACGTGGCTCGAGCAATACGAGGGCGGCTCTCTGTGGTGGTACGGGACGGTCA
>Ga0255047_10002624_pt1 | contig 11782 bp, 16 predicted proteins | sample JV7_2_1_MG_FD_183640 | JGI IMG/M metagenome (GOLD analysis project Ga0255047, IMG submission 183640) | Seawater microbial communities from Jervis Inlet, British Columbia, Canada - JV7_2_1 | ecosystem: Environmental > Aquatic > Marine > Inlet | place: Canada: British Columbia | collected 2016-10-06
GTGATTCGGGTCGGTGCTGTGCCCGAGCATCAGGTCGTGATAGCGACAAGCAAGCGGGACAGTCGCCCCAAGGTCACGACCGCTGGCGACGTCAAGATCTACGTGGAGAACGGACCCCTGATCCATATTACTGCGACCGAGATTAGGCTTGGGGCGGGCGCAACGAAAGAAGCGGCCCGCAAGGGTGACTTAGTTGCGGGACTCACCAGCCAGGTGCCTCTTTGGGTCTCTCAGGTTCAGCAGTACATTAACGGAGTAGCGCCTGGCACGATCGCGCCAACCTTGAGCAATATCAACAGTGAGATCATGACAGGATCAGCTGTTGTCAAAGTCGTAGACTAGACTAGCACAGCTAATCCAGTTCTCGCACGTCTGCTCCACGGATCTACCTCCTAGGCTATCCAAGATGTTAAGGTGTTGGTGTGAGTGATCACGTACTACTGTCTGACGGCGTACAGAACGCCAATGCGCCTTCGATTTGGCCACCCACAGCAGAGTGGGCAGGCACATCGTTAGATGACCTTGAGCGTTCAATCTACACTTCATTATTTTCCGATGCGCGCGTTGATCAATCCGCACTACCGCCAGGTGACTTTGATCGGCGTGGTTGGTGGGGCGATTCGGCCGCACTGGTCGAAGTGCCTGGCGATGTCTGGGGGTCTAAGCTCTGGCTAGCGCAGCGCGCCAAGCTCACAGAAGATCCGAATATCCCAGGCGTCAGCCTCGAGCAGATCAGGCAGTGGGCGATAGAGGCGCTACAGCACATGGTGGACGATGGCGTGGTCTTTGCCCTTGAGGCGATCACAGAGCGCCAAGGTGATCGTGCAGTCTTTCAGGTCACAACAGTGCGCGAGCGGGGCGATCAGCCAGAATCGTTCTGGTTTGACGCGCTGTGGGAAGGGAGGCGCTGATGCCTACGTTCGAGACACCTACACTAGCTACGGTAGTCGAGCGTGTAGCCGAAGATGTCGATTCGAACCTAACAGGAGCTGCGTCACGGCAGCGTCACCGCGAGACGCGAGCCTTGGCAGTAGCGGAAGGCGGGGCGGCCTACCTGCTACACTTGATCGCTCGCGACATCGCTAATGAGGGATTGCCTGATCTGGCTTCCGCTGCCGGTGTGCTCCGCTGGGCAGCAGTGCTAGGGCTGACACGGACGGCTGCGGTCAAGGCCAGTGCCACGGACGGTATTCGGTTCACTGGTGTCGACACTACAACAGTGCCTAGTGGTACTGAAGTTGCGACGGCCGAGGCGATCGAGCTGATCACGACTGAAGGCGGCGATATCGGTGATTCGGTAAGCGGGCAGCTAGATGTAGATCTCGAGGCCGTCGAGGCAGGCGTAGCCGGCAACGTAGCGGTCAATGTCCTCTGCGATCTGGCCACTCCGATTGTCGATGTCGACTCACAGGCTACGATTATTGTCGCCCTTACAGGCGGAGCTGACATCGAGACGATCGAGGCACTGCGTGGGCGCGTGCTCGACAGACTGCAGCAACCACCCCAAGGTGGATCGAATGCAGACTACGTAGCTTGGACCAAGATAGCAGTCCCTACTACACGGTCTGTATGGGTCGGCTCCAACGAGCCCGAACAAGGCGAAGTTACAATCCGCTTTATCGTTGAGCCTTCCTCTGGTGATCCAGTTGACGCCATCCCTAGCAGCGGGCAGATCGACGCGGTGCAGGACTACATAGGCGGCACATCAGGAGAGGATTTCGAGGACGCGGCTGCGCCGGTGCCTACGATCGGCGCTCGGATCGACGTGCGTACACTCACTGCGCAGGAGATCACATTTGAGATTGACGCGCTAACACCTGGTGGATCGACAATGGAGGCAGATGTCGTACTAGCGCTCAAGGCAATGGCACTCTCGATAGGCAGGGGTGACGGCCAGACGATCGAGCTATCGCAGTTTTACGAGGCGATCGCTAGCGCGCCTGGCGAAGTGTCGCACAAGTTGGTCGAAGTCAACGGAATTACAGCAGCTGCCGTTGTCGTAGCTGTGGACAAATTCCCGACGATCGGTGCTGTGGTGTTCACCTAATGGCCACTGCGTCGTCTAGTACTAGCTCTGTGTACCTGATTGCCCGTAGCAGCTCGGACTACGCTAAGCTACTGCTAGCCCTTCTGCCTCCAGGTCGCGCACATACAGCAGAAGATCAAGGGCTGTCAGAGGCGCTCGAAGGGCTCGGTGTCGAGTGGGCTAGAGTAGAGGCCCGGCTGCTGGCAGTGATAGAAGAGCTAGACGTGTCCACCGCTTCCGAGCTGCTTAACGCCTGGGAAGCTGTCTACGGGCTGCCAGATAGCTGCGATCCGAGTCCGCCCGCTTCTGATTCAGAGAGGCAGGAGGCACTTAAGGCGCGTTTGATTGCGCGCAACGGCAGTCAGCCTGCGATCGTGCGCGATGTGATCAACGCTGCGGGCTACTCCGGCTTAAGTATCGAGATCCAGATCGCTGTGCTATTTCGCGCAGATGAGGGCCACGCAGACGATCGACTCTACGATAGCACCTGGGCTAATGCTTGGTGGATCTGGGCTAGCTCTACCCCGCCGCAGGGCTGGGATCGCCTTGAGTGCCTTTTCTCGACTGGCGATAAGCCGCTGAAGCCCTCACACTCTACCCTGTTCCTTATCGACGGCCTGCGTGCTAACGAAGTGACCCTGCCAGCGTGACTTATGTTTCAAATTGACTCGGCCGACACTACTGCCTCGAAGCCTGCTGCGGCTGCTGCAAGCACTGAGGCCTGGTTCCGCAAGAACGACGGGGCAGGCACACTCGGTACGGTTGTCACTGCCGACTGGCTGAACATTATTCAGGGAGAGTTACGTAACCTACTGACAGTTACTAGTGTCGCAGCCGATAAGGATGATGTCACTCAGGTTGAGGACGCCTTGCGCGCCTGGCCAGAGATTGCAGGTGTTTTGTCGCACGCGACAGACACAACTGCGGCGCCGACTACGCATTTGCGTGTGCTGGTAGCATCCTCGGGCGATTCGACTGGATCGCAGGTGACAGGTGCTGCGTCTGCTGCGGTAGCGTCATGGGACTGCACAGTCGCGGGCAGTGTCTCTGCGATCCTAGCCTGTCAAGACTGCACTGTCCCCGCTAACGTGTCCGCTGCGATTGCCTCATTTGGCGCGCGCGTCCACGGGTCTGGCGCTGGCTTTGCGCAGAGCGCGGTGATCGGTGTTGACTCGTCTGGACTGCAGAATGCTGCCAGTAACGCAGGGCTCGCGAGCGTGATCGCAGCTGTGCGGGCTACGACGTCGCAGAACGCTGTGATCACTCAAGGTGCCGTAGGCTGTGCTTTCCTGGCATGTGCCGATGGTGACATCATTTTCGGTGCTACAGCTAACTCATGCGCGATGGTTGCTTGTCAGGGCGGGTCGATTACCGCCACTGCCTCTGCGATTATTGCCTCTGGTTACGACACTGCAGGGGTCGAGTCTGACAGGCCTGTCGTCACAGGCGACTACTCTGCTGTCCTGGGCTGTGACGGTGACGTGACTGTCTCTGGGGACAATACGATCGTGCTGGCCAGTTCCATCGGCACGACAACACGTACTGTCTCAGACAACAACTCTGTGGTGCTGCACGATGGGACCAATCAGACGATCCGCTTTGAGGCGGGCGGCGATGTCTTCATGTTCAGCTTGCCAACCAGTGATCCGAGTGTCTCGGGCCAGCTGTGGGTTAACTCTAACGTCCTACAGGTCAGTCCTTAGCGCCTAGCGCTGCGTCGTGCGGTCTCCCAGGCGATCTTGACATTATCCGTCCACTCTGCGCGGGCTACGCGGCGTAGCACTCCCTCGAGATCCCAGCGCTCTTTGACTTTGATCTCTGGCAGTATGACATAGGCCAGCAGTAGTCGTCCGCCGCGCCGCGGCAGGAACAGTAGGGTCGACTGCCCTTTGCCAGGCCTGAAAAATCCGCCGCGCTTGCGTTTGAGCGCTCCAGGCCAGCGCGCCTGCCCAGTTTTAGATCCCTGGCGCGGTCTGCCACGGCCGCGCCCCTGCATCGGGACGGCCACTCCGCCTGCGCCGCCTACCTTGCGACCACCTAACGCCTGGCGTGCCATGTACTCGTCGATCGTCCCCACTGCGGCGGTCGGGTTGATCTTGGTCGCGAAGTTGACGCGTAGGCCCTTAGCGGTACGACTGTTACGGATCGTGAATGTCTTTGGTAGCTCTTCGCGCAGCTCTGTACGTGCCTCGAGTACAGTAGCGTTGAGCGCTCGCGACAGTACGAATGGCACTTGTCGAACCATCCAACGCTCTACTAGTATGCGTAGCCCCGATGGATCCCATTTCACTTTCACGCCCATAGCTAGTAGAGTACCGCTATGGCTGCGCCAACCGAACCATTCAATCAGCTGATCGACGGCATTAACCAGGACATCGTGGCGCCGATGGGCCTCTCGCGCCTCACAGTGCCGAGCGGTGGATCGCTGACTGTGACGTTTCAGGCTACTCCAGCGTACATTCGCGTCGCGACCGCGGGCGATCAACTACAGCTAGCGTGGACTGCGGCAGGTGAGGCCGCGGATGGCAAGAACTCGGTCGGTGGCGCATGGCCTAACCCCTGGGCAATGCCAGGGCAGATCAGTCAGCTCGTAATCACAGACGCAGTCTCAGGCGGCACGGTCGACTGTGACCTAGCGGTCATGGCGAGCCCGATACCCGCTGAGCGCTTCCCCGCTGAAGCTGATCTAGTCGGCTTCGAGGGCGCCACAGAGGCGCATGCGAACACCTAAGTTCCATAGGCGCTGGCCTAGGGGTTCTGGCGACTTCGCAAACTTAGCGCTCGTAGCTGCTGAGATCCAAGCTGCCCAACTGCAGGCTGCCACTTGGCCTCACCTGAGCGGCGCTGCCTACTTTACTGAGAATACAGTAGTCCCTGCGTCTATAGCAGCAGCGCGAGTTAGTGTAGACGATTGGGGGATGTTCACGATCTTTAAGCAGGCTGCATCAGACTCAGGCACATTAGCCGCTGCGTCAAACTCAAACGCGTCGATTGTGCGGTGGTCGCACCAGATAAACGCCAGCGATGCGAATATCGCTGTAAACTCAGCTGCTGCAGGCCTGCTGAATTCGACAGTAACTGGGCCATTCGGTGTCGACGAGATCGATTTCTCCTTGGTCCAGTTCGATCACGGTGGTAGTACGCAGGTTGTGTCATCGTGGACTAGATCGACCGGAGAGCACGCTAACGGCAGCTTCACGAATGGGTCCTCTACTGCACCTAACGAGTATGCGATAGGTGCGTGGTTGCAGAAAGTAGTTCCTCCAGGACCGTCGGAATTCTTCAAAGGCGCGATTCTGGCGCACGTATTTTGGAATAGTGGAACAGATGGTCAAAAAGTCACTGCGGGAGAAGCCTTAGCAGTCCAGAACGCCATTAACGCCCCGGGTACGGTACTTTCACGTGTGACCGCAGCTGTTACTGCACTACGCGCGGCTACTGGTGTCGCGGGCAGTAAGACCAAGCTTGCTATTATCTTCAACGGCGCTAGTGCTGTCCCGCTAGTCGGCCCTGCGCCAGTGCCTGTTGGTACGATCACGTACCGTGCAATAGGGTTCTAGTGTGGCGAAACGCAGCATAACAGCCGTGATCGAGTACAAAGGACTCAAGGATGACGATCCACTCAATGTCCTAGAGGGTCTGCCATTTGAAGACGACTTTGAGTCTGACGAGAATGGTAACGTCAAGGGAGGCTGGGCCAAGTACGCGCTGACTGTTGCCCTGGGCGCAGTGGCTGACCGCGACAATAAGCTCAAGCGAATCACACTGGACTTTAGCTGATGCAGTGGCTCAACCATATCCGACAGTGGTGGAACGCGCTTCCGCGTACCAATCTACTCTCGATCGTCAAAGGCAAAGGCTGGCCTCGAAAAAACGTACGCAGGCGGACTAAGGAGCCGACTGAGATCGTACTCCATGAGTCGTGCAGCCGCTCGCGCAAGGGCACTCATCGTGTGCTAAAACGCCGCGGTCTCTCAGTGGAGTACACTGTTGATCGCGAGGGTGTCGTCCATGAGCACGCCAACCCCGAAACGCACTCCTGCAAGCACGCAGGCGGTAAGCATAACCGCAGGTCTGTAGCGATCGAAGTGCTGAACCGCTACTACGGCAAGCACGCTAAACCCGATGAGACTGTGATCAAGACGTGCTGGGCACACCGTAAGCTCTACATCCTGCCTACGCGTAGGCAGTGCGAGGCGGTCTGGCAGCTGGTCGTACATCTTGACGTACTTTTTGAGACTGACCTGCGCCGCTTTCCTGGGGTTGTCGATGATCAGTTTCGCTGGGGCCGCTCAAAGCACGCAGCTAAGGCGCCCGGTGTCAAGGCCCACCACCGCTGGCATCATGCAGATGCGCTGTTCGCTGAGCACTACTGCGCGTGCCGCGACCGCGGTATGATTAGCGCTGAGGCCTACTCTTGGAGTAAGATCGCGGCGGGCGCTCTAAAACGAACGACAGGAATGCCGGATCATGACGAACTGGATCAAGGGTAACGTCGGAAAGGTAGTCGCTGCATTGTTCGCGCTAGCTGGAGTGCTCGTCACAGTAGGGATGGTCTGGGCACGGTCCGAAGACACCCGAGCGGCAGTTAAGGACCACGAGCCGCGTATCCGTGCACTGGAAGTCATCGCGCCCATGGTGCGCGAAACGCGCGAAGACGTGCGCGCCATCCGCAACCACTTGATCAAAGGGAGCAAGTAGTAATGCTCAAATCCGCGCTATTCGGTTTCGTGCTGGCCTGCCTCGGAGTAGTCGGGCTGGTCTGTGTCTTTCTCTTCGCGCCTGACATGTCGGCAACTGCGCTGGCGGTGCTCGCCCCGCTGATTACGCTCGGCGCAGGTGTGGCGGCTCGTTCGGAGCCGCCTGGCAAGAGCAGCCCTAAGGGGCCGACAGTCTTGTGCGTGCTCGCTGTGTGCTCGGTCTTGGGGGCCTGTACTACGACCTATACCGGCGAGCACGCGCGAGTTGATCTCAGGCCGCTCGGTGCCTCAGGACTGTCCGCGCTGCTGTCAGTCGACTCCAAAGAGGTGTGCCGTGTCAACGGCGGGAAGTCCACGTTGGCAGTACACAAGGACACCGCGAAGCGCGTCTGCGCTGCGCTTCCGGAGAACTGCTCGTGGAAGTGATTGCAGTACTCGAGGATCTGCTGCCGCTGCTAGATGATCTCGAGGGCGGGCAGCTGACCGATGACGAGCGCGAGGCGATCAAGGTCGCGCGCGCCGTGCTCGACTTTTCCGCAGTGCTAGCAGGCGACGATGAGGCCTCACGCATGGTGTTTCGCGTCGCAGCTCTGATCCCCTGGGAGCGTCTCGCAGCCCTGATGGTGACGTGGCGCAGACTTGTGGTCAACGTACAGCGGCTCGCGGTGGAGCTACCGGCCCTCGGTCCGGGCGTCGAGGTAGTCGAGTCCTTGGACTAGCTCGTAACCTTCAGTGAGCACAAGTCCAGATCACCAGCATTTCCTTGACCAGATACGATAGGCGCGATCGTGCTCTGGTCCGGTCAGCTCTTCGCGCCCCTGTGCTCCTAATCGCCAGACGCGGCGGTCGGTCGAGCGGTTGGCCTTGCGCGCCGAGATGTATACCGCAAGACACTGTGCAGCAGTCTCTATCGTGGTGTGGACGTGCCCACACTCCCCATCTGATGTGCCGTAGACTACGAACGCCATAGCTGCGCGTGCTTCCACAACCTGGCCACTAGCCCCGGGCGGACTGGTCGACCAATCATCACAGCCTGGTAGATCTGAACCGCCTCTGCCTCTGTGATCGGCTCGATCTCCAGGTCTGCAAATACTGCATCACGCGGCGGCACTGTGACAGGCACTTCACTGCAGTGCCAGCACTGGCAGCGCGGCGGTCTGGGATCGCGCGGTCGATTGCCTGTGATCGGATCGCTGGTCAGCTGTACCAACGAGACACCATCGCCAGGATAGCCCGCGATCACAGTCTGCAAGCCAGCGCTGCCCTATGCAGCTGCGCCTCTACTTCTAGTAGCCTGTTACCTAGTGCTAATTCAGTGGCTTGCGCTTCTACGGACGCTCTGAACGCCCTTAGGTTGTTGTCTCGTTGGCGCTCTTTCTCGGCGGTTTGTGTAAGTGCCCGCGATCCCCATAGCTCCGCTGTTAGGCGCGCGTGTCGTTGTGCTAGCCTGACTACTTCGTCTTTTGTCGCTTCCATCGTCTTAGCTTCCTCCAATGCTCAGTTTCGCTTCGTCTACCGCGCCTCGCACACCTGGCAGGACGCTTACCCGGGAATCGATCGCTCACGGGGATCAGTCTCCTCGTCGCTCAGTCCGATGAGTCATTACGGGTTCCATATTGTCAATTCTCCTTGATCGTTTCGTACTTCTTTGGCGCCCTTATACCACGCCAGTGCTAGGGCTGGGTCAGCAGCCCAAGGGACATCAGAAGCTACACCGCTTGCGCGGGCGACCAGCACGGCCGCTAGGCGGTCTGCAGCTGGCCCCGCGCGATGTAGAGGCGCCTCGACTACGATCTCGTCGTGCGGGGCGATGACAGGCCTGCAGCCCCAAAGCGCGCTTGCTTCGTCGTTGTAGCACTCCCAGGCCACCTGCCAGAGTGCCTCTTTGATGATCCGAGCTACGATGTTCTGGAACCAGTGATTGCAGAGGTCTGTGAGCTTGACATTGCCACGCACCATGCCGTCGCCGTCGGCGCTCCATGATGTGACCGAAGTGTAGCGACCGCCGCCTGCGTTGATCATCTCGGTATTGCGGGCGAAGAAAGCTGGCATTTCCAGCCACATATCGAGCCAAGCACCACGCAGCCACTCTGCTACCGCGACTGGATCTGTGCCTAGCTTGCCGCCCATGGTCAGATCAAACTTTTCTCGGATGCAGGTCAATGCGAAACGGCGAGGCCACATATAGCCTGCAAGGCCAAAGTTGCATTTCTTGGCAATGTCGCGACCGCCGAACGGCTTGGCCATCATGGCAGGGTGGCCCTCGAGTACCATCCGTAGGCCTGTAGCCTCGTCGACATTGAGAATTCGACAGGCAAACTTGGCGTGTAGGTCAAGTGCCGGTTCACCTCGCTGCTTGGCGTTGTGCTCTTCAATCAGTGTGTCGCGCATGATCGAGTGGCCGAACCACGAGTAGTTGACTTGAGAGAGCCCGCGTAGCTCTGCAGTTTGAAGATCGGCACTCGCGAAGGCCCAGCCGCTGCGTGCCACAAAGCACGGGCGAATCGCCATCCCACCATGCGAGTGTGTCGGTTGGTTGGTTAGGTTGGGACCGCGGCAGCTGAGGCGCTCGGACTCAACAAGCACGTTCCAACGTGCGTTGACGGGCAGTACTGCGCCACACTCGACAGGCCCGATGAACGTTGAAAGGTCAGTCTTCATGCGGCCGATATCGATCCACAGCTGCAAATCTGGCAGACTGCCCGGCGGGCTCTGATCGATCAAGGACTGCAGCACAGGCCGTTCTGTTGTGATCGCCCCCTGAGTGTGCCCTTTTGCGGCATTCTTGGGTGTCACTTCCTTGCGCTCTGGCTCGTGGTCGATCGCTTGCCAAGCTTGTTCTACGCGGGCGTGCATGGCCTTTCGGTCTTGGGAGTCGTCGTCTCTGATCCAGCCGTTGGTCTTGCGGATCTCAGCCTTGGCTTTGCTGATCTCGACCATCAAGTGCCGCTTCAGTCGCAACGTGTACTCAGGGTCTGTCCGAACGCCCCAAGACTCCATTAGCTGCAGCGCGAATGCCGCGCGCACATTGCGGTATTCGCCAGGCTGCACGCCATAGCGTTCGCGTAGTGCCACAATCAGATCGTAGGCGTCGATAGTGTCGCGCTTGGGGTAGTCGACTGCCTCAGCAGGCCAGTGCTCGATCGGCACATCATCAAACTCGTGGTAGCGCATGCGGTAGGCGTCTGGCCCTGTCTTGCCTGTGACGATTCGGCCAAGGTAGCGTTTGCAGCTGTCTGCCAGGCTGAAGCCGCCAAGCTTAGCACCCTCGCGCCCGCTCTTGCTCATCGGCTCGCCTAACTGGATCGATCCTAGCATAGCTGCCACTTGAGTATCGATGACGCGGTTCTCGGCATATGCCTTGAAGATCAAGCGCCGCAAGTGCACCGCGTAGCGTTTGCCCTGGCGCAGCGCTTCTCGCAGCGACACACGCCAGTCAAGTCCGATTGTCTGATTGCCTACAATGCCTGCTAGGGCACACTCGAGAGCGCCATACCAACGGCTGAAGTCGTTCCGATGGTAGATCTGCGGAGCGCTTTCACCGTCGTAGAACGCCACGCAGACACCGCGCGGAGTGCACGCGCCTAGCACATCGAAGCTTGCCCAGGTCTCCCAGTCAAACGTGATCACGTGCGCGCCTGATCAGCTTACGGATTTGCTTCTTTTTCATGGTCTTTGGCCCCAGTAGTCGAGTTTGTTGGTGTCCTGGTTAGCGATCTTGAAGTCATCGAAGATCGGTGACAGGAGTGGCTGCACATGTGCCAGCAGCAGGCCCATGACGCGACGGATCTCCCAGTGTGCCGGCTTGCCTGTGCGCGTCTTGAAGATGTGCCGCCACTCTCTGAAGTTGGCAGTACACACGATCTGTGCGCGTGTGCCGATGGGAAGGAATTGGCGAGCGTCATCTCGCTTCCAGCCTGCAGCAATTAGATCACGATACACCTGCTCTAAGTGCACGATCGCAGCTGTCGGTATTGTCCTCCCAGACTGAATCCACCCTCTCTCATCCTTATGTGGTGGCGTGACGAAGTGCAGGTCACTCTCGTCCACATAGCGCGTCGACTCCTGCGAGAAAGCACACAGCCTGTGGCGGACCAGCTCATGGGTGAATCCACGTGACACATCAGAGAAGCGCACAGTCATAGAACTGTGCTCGATCACAGACTCGTGCCCGCGCTTGAGTATCATCCGAATGAACTTGCGCGCGGACTCGAGCGTGATCGGACCCTTCTCGGACTGGTAGCACACACGCCCGGCACTCTCGATTGTGCGCAGCTGCTGCTCAAGTTGATCTTCGTTCAGGATCTCGAAATTGCCAGCGTTCTTTAGGATCTTCATGTACTAGCCTCGCATCATTAGTAGCTCTGTGACGTCGCCACGACCGGCAGCGTCTCTGGAAATGGATCGCCCCGCTTGGACTTCGTTGATCTCGAAGCCGGCTAGCAGGTACAGCAGGCGCACTCGAAGGGTGCTCGCGTTGCTCACGATCACGCGGGCACCGCGCAATGCGGCCTGCTCTGCATGATGTGCCAAGCACTGTTGCTTCTCCCAAGTAAACCCTTCCGCAGTGTATTGGACAAAGCCGTCATCGTACGGTGGGTCGCAGTAGGCAGTGTCGCCCTTGCCTGCGAGCCTTAGCACAGCGCTGAAGTTCAGGCGCCGTAGTTCGACTGCTTGGAGCCGCTCCGAACATGCCCGGATGGCTTTTGGATCGCAGATCTTGGGGTTCTTGTACCTGCCATGCGGCACATTGAACTCACCCCTTCGATTCTCCCTGTACAGGCCGTTGAAGCACGTCTTGTTCAGGAAAAGGAGGCATGCGGCTTGTGTACTATCCGACCACATGCTGCGGTTGAGTACCTCGCGATACTGGTAGTAGATATCGGCATGTCCGTCACGCGCGTTTGTGTAGCGATTACGCATGATCCCCAGGCACCTGATCACCCCTTCCGGATCATCACGTACTGCCTCATACATGGCAATCAGGCGCTTGTTTGTGTCGGACGCCACCGCGGGCCCGTCATATGCCAGTGAAAGTGCCATGCCTCCTGCGAAC
>Ga0255047_10002625_pt1 | contig 11768 bp, 19 predicted proteins | sample JV7_2_1_MG_FD_183640 | JGI IMG/M metagenome (GOLD analysis project Ga0255047, IMG submission 183640) | Seawater microbial communities from Jervis Inlet, British Columbia, Canada - JV7_2_1 | ecosystem: Environmental > Aquatic > Marine > Inlet | place: Canada: British Columbia | collected 2016-10-06
GGACAATCCTCACTCGAAACATGAATTTGGAGAAAGTCCGGGTCATGACAACAATCATAAAAATAACCACCCTTCCCAAAAGGCGTACTCAAATACATCTCCCAACCCAAACCACGAAGCTTCTTAGAGACAGCAATCATAGGCTTTATCGCCACATAAACTGGCTCAGGAATATATGCCGCCTCGTCCCCAATAAGAAAATCGATAGTGAAACACCGTAAATACACTCCTGTCTTCCCTGCAGGCAAACAATTGACACGACTTCCATTGCATAAATCAACCTTGGTTCTCGTTGGAGTTTCAGGAAAAAGTCCATGCTTACGATAGAACTGGTTAATAAGATCCTTCCGTCCTCTAACTTTTTCCCACTCTTTTTTGTTATTTTTTTTAGCATCATTAACCATCAACTCATCCATCTGATTAAAAATAAACATCATCTTCTCATAAATATGACTAGACTGCCGCTGAGAAGCAGCAATAACCAAACTCTCCGTACCAGGAAACTCAATCGCGCATTTTGTACCCTTCCGAGACACAACCTTAGACTTACCAACCTGCCTACCAGTCCGCAACACAAAATTACCCTTATGAGCCATCACACGATCCTGCCAAGGATCGAGTTGGAGACTCTCCAACTCACAAGCCTTTTCCCAATACGGAAACAAATCAACACAATCTAATTTTTTCATAAGCCCTCATCAACAAATAATTCTATTGGGGGGCTCACCCCGTCAGCCCCCCCAATAAATTATCACATCAAAGGGAGCAAGCGAACCCACACAAACACAACAGCAAAACAATTCTTCAAAGGAACTTGCGAAGAAACCAAAGAAACAATTCATTGGTGATGCTCTGATTATCTGATTCCCTTTCGCATCCTCTGAAAACTTCTGAAAATAATAAAGGTCAATACAATATTTTTTCTACTGACCAGGATCACCACACCACCCAACCACTCCAGACTCGCTATACTATACGTAAACACAACACGTAGCGCCCGAAGGGCGCTACCATGCAGCGAGCCGAAGGCGAGCGTATCAACGCCCCGCTGGGCGACGTTAGCCAACCACCCGCAGGTGGGTGGCGGGACAGTTAAAGATCAAAGCAAGTAGCTTGCTAGCTTGCCTACTTTGCGCGCGATGTTAAGGAGTGTTAGACGGTCACTCCTTAACTTGAGTATTTATCCAGCATAGTTCTTTGTGGATTTGGTACTACAGGATGTCCTCATCCTGTATCAAACCACACGGTACACATGCTGTTGACTAAATACGAAAGACTGATGCTATGGTGGATATTTGACGTGTGTGTCTCTCTAAATGATTTCATTAGTATCTTTGTAGTGCCATCTGGTTGATCTTTTGAGTAGTCCTTTATCAAGTAGTAGTTTGATGTATCTCTTTTCTGTTCGGTCATCTGTTCCTGCTTCCATGTGTATTGAGTCGTATACGTCTTTGAGTTTGTAGTTAGGTTGTGTTGGTGTTTCTCTTAGTCGCCAGAGTATGCGTTTGAGTGTTTCAATCGTCATTTGTTTTTCCTTTCGTATAGGCTGAGTGTGGCTATGAGTTTTATGTTTAGTTCACTTACTTGTCTAAAGTAGTCTATTAGTTCATCTATTTCGTCTTTTGTTGTTAGTGTCATTTTCCTTCTAGTGCTTTTATTAGGTTGTCTATGCTTGTGGTGTGTAGGGTGATTTGTTTGTTTGTGATGATTTCGTCCATGTAGAACTTATCATGTGTTAGGCTGTATCTTCCTGTTATTATGTTATTGTCATGATCTCTTCCTGTTATGTAGAAGAGCGTTCCATCTGGCTTGACTGCTAGGTCGTATTTGTCTTTGGTTGCTTGACCGTTGTATATCTTCGGTTGCTTGTATGATCGTCCGGTCATAGTGTTGTTTGTTGTAGGTATTCTTTATGTCTTGTGTTGCAGTTTGGGCATGGCTGGTTTAGTTTTTTGCCTAGTACTATCATGTTGCATCTGGGGCAGGTGTATTGGCTAGGGTGGGGTTGTTCCATTGTATTCTTCCTCTTCTAGTTTTCTTATTATCATTACTTGTTGTACCCATAGTAGGTATTGTTGTGCTATGTACTCGCTTTCTACTAGTGGTAAGTTTTTGTATGCGAAGTACTTGACTAGTTCTTTTCCTTCGTACCTTGCTTTTTCTTCATCTATCATTTTGCGGGTCTTAGTGTGTCATTAATTATATTAGAGTAGGTTTTTCCGTCATTCTTGTTCAGTTTCTTCACTACTGAGAACTTGCATTCTTGTCCTGTTAGTGATTCTTCTAGGTCTACTTCAGTGTCTGGTTCTAGTCTGGTTCCAAATCTTTCCAGTACTATCCCTAGTTTGCTGGTGGGGCTTATGTAGTCACTGAAGCTTGTTTTGATCTTGCATTCCTTGACTTGTATGAACACGTCAATGTAGTTGAAGCCTTGTACTGTTTCTCTTTCTTGTACTTCCGTGATTAATCCAGTGTGTTCTCCTTCTTCTAGAATATTGCTTGTTTGTACTTGTCGTTTCATTTTGATTGTCCTCTTGTTGTTTATTTTTAGTAATATTGTTTCTTCCATCTTGTTTATCTTGTTTTGGTTATTATTCCTTCTACTACACTTACTTGTTTGATTGTTGTCATGTCTTGTATGATTTCGTGTATGAATCTTTTGGTCATACCTGTCTCTAGTTTTAGTCCTGCTACTAACATCTCTAAGTGTACCCCTGTCTGTGTCTCTAATATTTTAAGAATTGCTTGCCTTATTTGTTTCTTAGCCCTTATTGCATAAACCATAATATCACCCATAATCCAATTATATTCAGAACTAAAAACCAATTCATGAAATCATTAAGTTTTTCGTTTACCATAAGTATACAGACAGGGAGACATGTATATAAACCTTTAGCTTAAACATTATATAACTAATTTCAAAACCTTATAAATTATATAAAATATAAGGACAACCATTATATACTAGTAAAAACACATATATTAGTAAGTACTAGATAGCACGCTATATATATTCTACAAAAAGACAGAGAGATAAGACAAAGTCTTGTTTTCTAAACTACTAAAAAAAATAGAGAGAGGTTAGTCTTTTTTACTTAATTCCTTCTTAATTTCTAAAATAACTTCTAAATCCTTACCAGAGAATTGACTACCATTAATGATCTGTAACAGTACATTCTTCTGTTCACTTGAGAGCATCCGCCACCTTAACACGCTCAACCTTCAAGTGAGCCAAGCGATCTTCCATCTCAGCAATAGTAACATCCAAGATATCCAAATCAACCTCCTCAACATTAGTAATATACTCACTAACAGTCACAACATTCCCTTCTTTCTTCACATAAGTTTTAACCATTGTTTACCTCTTTAGCTTGGATCAGCATAATGAGCAATCCATCTTGACACTCCATTAATTTCAACTTGAATATGACCAGTAATAGCACCAGACGTGGTAAGGCTAGATAATGCACTTGTTGCATCAGCATCCTCAGTAGCAACAAAATTAATCATACCAATATCCTGAGTAGTCAAACTAATAACAAAAGGGTCACCAGAAGCACCATTATGATCAATATTTACAGTAACACCAGTACCATCATTCACAAACTGAGCAACACGACCAGTACTCGAAGCATGATCAGAACGAACAAACAGGATACCAGTATTAGAACTGTAAGTAGCATTATTAACATCTAACAAAAAGCCAGTTCCAGTTGTAAAACTAGTGCTGTGAGCATACATCATATTACCGGTAGTAGTAGCATCAGCAGCAATCTCAAAAGCCGTAACTGAAGTACTTTCAGTATCAATTAACAAAGCTTGACCATTGCCATTCTGATCAATAAGTATGCCACTACCAGTACCAGAATTTTGAGAACGAATAACAGGAACCGTACTACTAGAGTTAGACATGTCAGCATACAACATTCCATCACCACTATTCAAAACTCCACTAGCCCTAAACAAGAAAGTTTTATGTCCAGCACCACCAGTACCAGTATAAGTATGGAAAACATTACCATCAGTAGTATTGGTAGAACTTATCGAACGACCACCAACACCATCATGATCAATATCGATCCCAGAACCAGCACCATTCTGATCAACTTTTAAACCTGCACCAGTACCATCATTCTGAATACCAATACCAACACCTGTAGCAGAAGCATGATCTATATAAGCCCTAATTAACCCAGTAGTAGAACTAAAAGCTGAACCTGTACTATAAGTAAATATAGCGTTACCACTAGTCAAAGATGGAGCAATTATTTGAAGTCCTTTACCAATAGTTTCGACAGTAGCAACATCAATACAAACACTAGACGTAGCTTCACTATCAATAACCAAAGCATTTTCACTACTATTCTGGTCAATAGTAAAAGCAGTAGATGCAGTAGAGTTCTCCAAAGTAATAGGAGCAGTCAAACTAGAATGAGTATCATCCACGTACTTCTTATTCACCAAATCAGTATCATTAGACGGAGTCGTATTAACCCTACCTTTAGAGTGATCACCACTCTGATTGGGTAAGTACATGTCTTGAGCAATAGGAATCCTAGCTTCAGGCTTCTTTCTAGTCAAAGAGTTAATTAAACGTTTTTCTTTAGATGCCATTATTATAATCCAATCCTATCTTTCCAAGCAACAACACTACCACGCTCAGCCACCAGGTTCTTAACACGACCTTCCTGCCGCTGAGTACCAGCCGTCAGTCCCTCTTCTACAGGATAGCGTGTCATTATCTCCTTCTGACCCTTACCCACGGCAGAGCCCACTGTTATAGTACTTGGCATGAATAGTAAAAGCTAAAGAATGAGAATTAAGAACGTTTAACAGCCGCTTTAGATTGTACTTGACCGCCCTTAGCAGCAATCCTTTTCTTCATTTCTTCAGCGTTAGCACTGTCACCAATACTGGTGTAATGTTCAAACCATCGTTTACAATTTGCGAGTGTCATATTTATGTTATAGTATCCGTAGTCAAATGAACTGACTTAGGATCAGTTAGTAAGCATACTCCTTCTTCCCAAGCACGAATCTTCTTACCAATACCCGGATCATCAATAACCACGCTAGTCATAGGCATGAAACTCTTCCAAGTAGCGGATCGTCCTGCAATGAATGTAACAACTGAATCGGTAACTGCCGTAGTCGTAACGACTACTTGCAGCCCTAGTAATTCCATAACCACTCCTGACCTTACTTTTTCGCTAGAGAAGCCTGGAATCGAACTTCCTTTCACGTCAATAAGATAATTTAAGAGATGCTGGTGCTCGATAGGATTCATAGCAACCACTGCTCCCTTACTAATATCATAATGGTTAGTCATGATCTTACGCTTAGCCACTAGCAAGTCAGTAATAGGCTTTCCATTAGTAAGGTCATCCCATCCTGTTCCAGCAGCAGCAGTAGTCTCAATATCACTAGGACTTTGTCCTTCTGTCAAGATATCATAAATTTGAGCGTCCACCTGGTTAGCAACCGCATGAACGAGATCACGTACGTTAGTAGCTAGAATATCAATGTCAACGTCTTTAATATCCTCCATGGATATTGTTGGGCTTTCAACAAAGTACTTTTGAACGTAACTAGTCTTTCTAGTCCACTTCTGTTCAGCAACCACTGGAAGTGAGTTGTCAGAAGTATTAAGAATCTGACTTGCTGTAATACCAGTACTATCAGTACTATCAATTAAGCTAACGAAACTAACTCCTTTCTGATACCAGCGAATCTCACGAGCACTAGTCTTGCTAACTTGCACGAAGTTCTTCATAATAAAGACCTTATCAGCAAAGCCTTTAGCTAGCTTATCAATGTTAATTCCTCTAATATCCTGTTGTCCGCTTCCGTCTGCCATATTATTATTATGCTAAATTCATACTAACTGGTTGTAAAAGAAACATGAATGATTCGGTGTCAGCAGCAGTCTCAAGTGCAATACCAACCACACTCTCACTATTAACGTCAGCCACTACAAGCTCGTTAGCAGCACCAGTAGCAGTATCACTAATAAGAGCAAGACCAACAGTAACGCCAGCAAGTCCAGCAAAACCCCTGAAAACCCCACGAAGGTAAACAGGAACTTTAGTACGACCATCACTAGCAACCTTTTCTGCAGCAGCAATACCAATGATCTCATCAGTATCTCCCGTAGTAGTAGCCACAGTCATAGGATCAGTAAGAATCAATAAAGCACCCTTTTCAATACCAACACCATCAGCGCAAGTAAAAGGAATAGCAGGTTCGAGTTCGTGAATAAGTGTCGTTTCCAAAGCCATAATCTATACCATATACAAAGTGTTATTTAAAGTTTTCCTTTTCACACTCTATCATCCGTCCAATAACCTCAAGAAAAGCCTTGTCTAATTCAGCAGTGAACTCACAATTTTCCTTCTCCTCGCTCATCTTATCACTCACATCCTGTAAGAACTTCTGTTTCTTACTTCCAATCTTAACACCCAAGTCAGCAGGAAGCTTAACATCCTTACTCATTTTGCTTTACCCGTCAAGATACGATCAGCGTACTCCTCACTAGTCTCTTCCTTACGCTCTGAAGGCTTACCAGCTTCTGCATTACCAGCAATACGCTGCTCAACCCTGATACTCTCTTCCCTATCAAGATTCTCTTTCATAATAGCATTAGCTTTTTCAATACGCTCAGCAGCCTCGTTAGCAGCACTAATCATAGTCCTAGTCTTCTTACTCACATTCAATTCTTCCTCGGAAGAACCCTCATCCTGTTTATCATTCGTCATTCTATTATCACCCCAATAAACCAAAATTCAAACTACTCGGTCTATTATTATCATCAATTTCTTGTTTTCTCTTATGATACTCAAGCCAGAAATCAGCAATAACTTGCCTATCCTCAGCTTCCCTTTCTCTCTCCAGCTCTCCTTCCCGTCGCCAAAGTTTAGCAGCTTCCTCGTCTCCATCTGCTTCTGCCTGACGCTCATTGTCATTAAATATTTTCTGTTTAGCTAAACGATTTTCAACGATACGATCTTCAGACTCCTCACGTTCCTGACGTCCTTGTCTGAAAACATCCTCGTCGGTAGTTCCTTCCTCAATCTGCTTGGCTTTATCTTCAGCTATCTTTTTGTAAACATTCGTAGCAAACTGATTAGCCTTAGCCTGTATTCCAGCAGTATTAAACGTGTTAAGCCACGGCATGTCCTGAGCAAACTTATCCCACCCTTGAGGATTATAAATTTCCTGTTCTAACTGATCAAGAGCATCAACCAAATCCTGTCTGCCCGCCTCAATAGCAGCATGACGTGCCATGCCAATAGCTTGAGCACCTTCATTAATTTGAAATCTACTAAACCCAAAAGTCGTTATACCATCCTTAATAAGAAAAGCAGCAGCTACAGTAAATCCTGCAAGCCCCAAACTCTTACCTAATAATCTAGCATTCTTAGGATTATTAGCAAGCTTAACAGTTTGTCCCGGTAATCCAATCTGTTTAGTTCCTTTAGATTTCGGAAACGCCGTCGCTAACTTCTTTCCTGCTTGACGTTTTGCTACCGAAGCGGCAGACTTAGCGATACCATAACGGATGAGTCCCGCACCACTTCCATAAGTAAGCACAGTAGTAATAGGATTATTAACAGCATTCTCCAATCCATCCCGTATGATCCTGTTCTGGATGTCAGCAGTAACTGGCTCATTTTTAATGATTGCAGCAAAGACAGCACCGATATTCTCAAATCTAGACTTCTGATCATCAATAAAAGTTCCAAAAACTCCACGTTCTTCCACCTCCTCTCGTTCCGAAGCAACTATCTTTAAATTAGAAGGCGCTGGTTGTGCCTGTTCTGAACTTCCTTTATCCGCTAGAACTCCCGAAGGTGCAATAGGTTTTCCTCTAGCAACAGCATCCTGTTTTCGTAATAACTCATTCTGTCTACGTTGTTTATCTAAACGATCAGCAGTAGTCTGTTTAGTAGTATCCTTACCTTGTTCTCCACCACCTACCTTACGGTCAGCAACACTCTTACCACTACGGCGATCAGCTTCCCGCTGCTTATTAGCAGCATTCTGAGCATCCTTCTTCTTACGAAGAATCTGCGTTTCTTGTTCAGTTCTTGGCATGAAGCAACTCCATCTTAACAGCAAGATTATTGATAGCTTTAGTATTATCCTTAATAGTAGTCTGAGTCAAACGGTACATCAACAAAAACGCTACGATAGGAAAGCCAACATTCGAAATCAATTGAATAATAAGTTCTTCCATTATTGCTTCCCCTCCAACTCACTAGTCGTGTCATTAGGCTGGGCAGCAGACTCTTGAGCCTCTTCCTCAAGCTCCATACCCGGCGTGTCACTCACAAGTTCATTCTGTAAACTTGCTGGGAAAGTTAGTTTTATCTCAAGATTAAGCTGATTCAAAACCTGCTCCTCAATATAAAGTTGCTCAGCCTTAACACTCTGCTCATAACTCAAGTATACTATCTTACCACTAGCATCCGTGAACTCCTTAGCATTACCCATGATAATCTGAGGGACGTTGACGACCTGAAAGAAATAGTCATTTAACTGACTAATCCACGTCAGGGGGTTCAAACTAGAATTGGTGGCAGTTGAAATCAGTTCAGGTACGACAACGCCCTTTGGAACATACATATTCTCGCCCTTTCCACGAGCAGCATCCATCTTACTCTTAAAAACAGCAATCTCACTAGTATCATCAGTATCCAAATGATAAACCCACATAGGATCAACATTACGATGAAGCACCCGCTTCCAATCAGTCATAGCCTCATTACGCATAAGAATGATCTCCTTCACCGCAGGAATCACACTAGTACCATGAATCTCATCAGCAATACGCTCACGAGATAAGTGAAAGATTTGTTCAGGCTGAAAAACTAACGGCTTCTTATCTTTAGTACGAGACACCTGCTCATACCGAATAAACATTCCTTTACTATTCTGAACACTCTTGATAGTATCAGGCGATATAGGCTTAAGATTAATCAAGTTCCCATCCTTATCAGTAATGATCTCAGCATACGAATCTCCCGTCAGCGTTTTAACCTTAATCTGATTCTTCAAAATACTATTAAACGAATCTTTACCATTACCCCTCATAGTGCCTAAAAGCATCTCTGTTGCCGGATCAGCCTCAAACCCAGCACCAATAGTCCAATTAGCCTTCGTATCAATAGCACTCTTCAACTCAGGAACCTTCTTATAAAAACCAAGATTCTCATTCCAATCCTCATCCTGCCAAGTAGTCTCACCATCACCCAACGCACCGTCAGTTTCCTCAAAAGGAATACTAAAATCCTGCACCGCATTAGTCAAATCAGTAGCAATACTACTACCAATATCAGTATCAGGCACCGTCATTCACCTTCACATTATCATACATTTGCCTTTTCACCATCTCAGTATTAGCACGCTCATCAAGAACATTAATCCTCTGAGCAACAATAGCCAACAAACTAGCATCATCACCCACCAGATCCAAATCAATATTAAACCCAATAAAAGGATGCACGTCAGTATAAACAATAACACTACCATCCCTATATTTAGTTCTTACGATTTTCATATTTCATACCCAATAATACTACCACGAGCAAAACAAGACGCCTTATTACTAGTGATCTCAATAGCAGTACCACTAGCAACAATAATAGGAACACTCAAATTAAAAGTTTGATACTCATGAGCACCATCAAGCTTCCCAGGATTAGCACTTACTATAGTAGCATTAGCAAATTCTATACTAACAGTCGGCAAAGCAATAGCAGCATTATTCTGAGCACCCAAGAAAATACCAAAAACATAAAAAGTCTTACCAGTAGTCACAGTATGAATAACAGTATCCGTATTCTCAGCAGTACCAAAAGCCCTTATTTCAGAACCATTCTCAACAAGCCACTTCCAATCACTAATAGGATTACCACTACCACTATCCTTATCAAACCCTTTAAACAAACTACCGCTGTTTTCTAAAACCATTGTTTCAAATCAAAAATTAATCCAGAACTAGGAATCTTCCCCTCGTTCTTCGAACCAAACGGAACCGCAAGCCCCAGATGCAACTCCTCGTCGCTGATCGACAATCCACCGTGAATAACGTCTCCCAGCAACCTCCCGAATTTCCCCACTCGATTCTTTGGATTCATTTTTATTTGTACTTTCTGACCTTCGATCTTTTCCTTGAGCCATTCTCTAGCCTCCTCTCCACCCTCATTAAGCTCGAACGAATCAATTCTGAGTAATCGTAAAGGAAATAAAAAATCTCTCCCAACAGTTTGAAGAGTAACCGTATCACCATCATGCACTTTAACAACAACAGCCTCGAAATCCTCAACGTACTGGACGTGAGGACTACTAAACCCAAAATCCTCAATTTGCTTGTTAGTAAGCTCAGGAAACTTCTCATAATCATGTTCAAACACCATCCTCAAGCTTTATCAATAAACTCCTTAGCCTTCTTATCACGCAAAAGACTAACAGCACGCAAGTACCCATCCCGAAGAATATTAATCTTATCCTCAGCATCAATCCGGGACGGAAAGCCAGTAAAATCATAATTAATAACGTAAATAGCAGCCAAGTTAGAAGCCGCTTGTTTAAGAATACCCTTTACATCAGTATTCAAGCCAGAATAAGCATCACTCCAATTAAAACGAGTAACCGTATTAATCTCACTCTCCGCCTGACTAATAAAATCATTAACGTAAGCCTCAGCAACAGAAGTAGCACTAGCACCAGCGCCAGCCTTCCTCGCCACCTCCGCGGTAGTTGCAAAAATTCCAGTATCAACCATAATCATGAAACCCGGGCCCTTTCGGAAAGCCCGGGAGAGGTAACATTCGGGACTTAATCAAACGTTAAACAAAACAAACACAAACAAGTTATATAAATATTACGATTAATACACGAACAACTTAAGACCTCTCTCCTTAACACACCAACAAGCCCTCACAAGAGCCTCAGCCAAATGACTGTACCGACCATAAATCTTCAAGTTACGATCTTGCGTGTACTCAAAAGTCATACTCTTCAAACTCCTCAAAAGCTTAAGATTATTAATGATCTCAACCTGAGCAGGCTCACGCTCCATCATAACCAACAAATTCGAATACAAATCCTCCTTAAACAACTTATTCCGCTGCTGCGTAACCTTATCACTATCATAACTTACCGTCTTAGAAGCATTCTCCAAACCAACAACCCGACGCTTCCCAAGCCTCTCCTGAATTATATCGTACAAACCTCCACCGACTCCAGATGAATCAATGAAGATCTTCCTAAAATTGAATTTTGTATCCAAAGCCAAGATTCTATCTCTAGTATCCATAAGCCCTCTTCTTTCAGTAGTACCGACATAGATAATTCTAACAATATCTTTGTTTCTTCCTTCAGAACTTCTGATTTCTGCGATAATAAAAGCATTCTCATCACCTCCATAACGAGCAACATCCACGCCCAAGTAATACTGTCTATTACTATGTATTATTTTGTCCCACTCCATAAACGTCATACGCTTCTTAATCAAAGCAGTAGGAAACAACTGATTAAACTCATCAACAAACTCACCAAGGTACTCCTGAGCATACTCCACACGGCTCAATTTTGTACGTTCCTTTTTCAAAAAATCCCTAGGAATCCTAGGACAATCCTCACTCGAAACATGAATTTGGAGAAAGTCCGGGTCATGACAACAATCATAAAAATAACCACCCTTCCCAAAAGGCGTACTCAAATACATCTCCCAACCCAAACCACGAAGCTTCTTACTCACAGCAA
>Ga0255047_10002627_pt1 | contig 11766 bp, 10 predicted proteins | sample JV7_2_1_MG_FD_183640 | JGI IMG/M metagenome (GOLD analysis project Ga0255047, IMG submission 183640) | Seawater microbial communities from Jervis Inlet, British Columbia, Canada - JV7_2_1 | ecosystem: Environmental > Aquatic > Marine > Inlet | place: Canada: British Columbia | collected 2016-10-06
TCTGGGGAGACAACGTCAGCCTTCTCGATGATGTCGTCAACAACAGACCTGACCACGTCTGAGCCATTCTCAGCCACGTCTGTAAGCTGCCTGTGCAGGTCGATCTGGTCTGTGGATACAATCGCCTCCTTGGGCACATCTCGTCGCCACGCCGTGTCCGTTGCGAGGATCACGTCGATCTCTGCCTGATTGTCAGTCTGGACCCGGATCTGCTCCGCCATCTCGTCGGAGATCTTGCGGCCGAGAGAAACCTCTGCTTCAGCGACTCTTGCGGCGGCCCTGGCGGCCTTCCATTCGTTCAAGCCGGCGACAGCGGACTTCCTCACACCCACTCCACCAAACCTGGCCAGCCCGATGATCTTTGCCGGGTTGACGAAGTTGAGAGGATCGCCAATCAACGCCGCCATGAAGCCAAGGAACTCGTGGCCACCCTCGTAGCCCTCCTCGCCAGCCTCCTCAGACGCCCTCTTCCACAGATCGCCACCTGCCGCCTCAAAGGGATCGCCCGGAATGGCCCCTAGAACATCCGAAGCAACACCGCCAAACCCGTAGCCAAGTTTTGAGGCCCACTCAGCCCCGGTGTCAAACACCTTGTCTGCCTGCTTATCCAGGGCTTCAAGGCGCTCCTTGTCAGTGCGGTTGTCTATAAGGCTGACAGCTGCCCGTGCTGGACTTCCAAGGGCACCGAGCTTGTAGACAGTCTTCGCCCAATTCTCCAGCTCAAGCATCTCGCCGTCTGCAACCTTGTAGTGATCGTCAAGGCTCGTGGCGAAGTCGATTGGGTTTGGAACCCAACCACCAACGCCCTCCCTCTCAGCCATGCGCTTCTTCTCGTCGTACATGGCGTAGGTGAGCGCCCTGAGTGGGCGGAACGTGACGTTGTCCAGCATCGCAAGGAAGTGCCCAATGCCCTTAACGCCAGTCCAGGCTGCGTCCTTGGCGACATCGGTCCAGCCAGACTCCTCCCTGGCCCGCTCAACCATCCCCGGCATTGTGGCGAACATCATCTCTTCGGACGCTGCAATGCGCTCGGCGTTGTCCCTTGCGTTGTTCCACCTTCTGCCGAATCGCCGTCGAGCCTGTCTGTACTCGGGAACGCTAAAGTCTGGGGGGAGTAGGTCGATCTCTTCCTTGGTGGCTTCTAGTGAGATCTCCTTGGGGATCCGCTCGACCATCTCATTGGGGTCGTCCAGATCCATGATGGCGTTGTAGTCAGTGGCACCGAACGGAGACGCTGGCTCTGGCTCGGCAAACTCCTGAGCCCTGATGTCTGGTTCGTAGAAGTCGGTAGCTGGGGGCGCTTCGGGGAAGGGGATCCCAGCGCGCTCGTAGATCCCCCGAATGCGCTCGTCGTCTGGCGGGGCCTGTGGGGCTTCTTCTGCCTGAACCTCTATAGCCAGTTCAGGGGTCTCTATAGCCACCTCAGCGTATGGAGTAGCTTCGGGGAACGGGATCCCAGCGCGCTTGTAGATCTCTCGAATGCGCTCGTCGCCTGAGGGCGGGGCCTCGATCTCTTCAAGTGGCATGTCTACTCAACAATCACTCGACCGCCGGGTCGGTAGTGCCTCCTTGGGGCTTCTGGCGGAGGACCCTGGAAGGATGGAGAGACGCCAGCCATTTCTTCTAGAGCCTTAATGAGATAGATGTCATTCCCAGTGGCGCTGTCGTAGGTAGTTGTCGAATGCCTGCTCCAGACATCACGAAGGCCACCCGAACGAGAGATCAGCTCGCCTGGGTCCTGTTCAGCGCGCCTGAGGGAGTTCATAACGGATTTCAGATTGGCAAGAGCCCTAACGGCCTCCTCCCTGGTTCCGCCCTCATTGATCACGTCAGTAGCCGCGCTCACTGCCGACGAGTGGGGGCCGATGAACCTGGCGCGAACAAGCTCTCTCTCTGAGTCTCCCGCCTCCCTCTCCCTTGCCTCAGACAGCTCTCTGCGAGCGGCCGCTCTTAGCGCTTTAGCCTCCCGCCTACCTTTCAGCGTGATCATGGCTTTAGGGTCAACAACCTTAGCCTCCTCAAAGGCCGCTTTCGCATCCCCCACGGAAATGTCGGGGGAAGCCTTAGTTCTGGAGCGCTTATCTCCCAGCTTCTCACCATTTTGGCCAACTCCGAAGGCGGCCCACTCGTCAGGCGGGCGGTTCAGCCCCATGACCTCCTTTCGATCCTCATCGGTTTTCGCCTCGGCAAGAAGACTCCTTACCTGCTCCCCCGAAAGACCCACACCACCCCTGTCACCACCCCTGCCACCACCCCTGCCACCACCCCTGCCACCACCACCCTTGTCCGTGGAGGTCCTTCGTGACGGGGTCCTCAGACCCCTTCGCAGGTCGTCAAGGTACATAGTCTTGTCTCTAGCCGGGGCGTTTCTCTCGGATCCGGTCCACTCCGTCTTCCCATCTCCGTAAAGCTCCAGCTGCCATATGGCGATGTCGGCAGCCGCCTGCTTGTACGCTTGTGTGCCGGCAGCGTCGGACCCGAGCCGCTGCTCAAGGCTTGCCATGTCGCCCCTAGCGCTGGAGATGTCGTCTCTAAGCTTCTCCTCCCTGTCCACAGACCTTGCCCAGGCGCGGTGGGCCTCGGAGATTCCGCCCCTTCCGCCGCCAGTGCCGCCGTAGTCAATCTTTGACTTCTTGACGATCCTCTTAAGCTCCATCGCCCTCTGATGGGCGGTCATGGTGCCAAGGTCCTGAAGGGCGTATGACTGGTCCTTCGGATCCATCTCCATGAGGGCTGAAACGACCTTGTCGTACTCGACCTGGCCGATGGTCTCCAAGAGGTTTGGATCCATCTGTATGAGGCGCTGTCTAACCAGGGCGTCGTTGAGCCTGGCTTCAGCCTCGGGCTTCTGCCTGCTCTGAAGCTCTCTGGCGAGCTGGTAGGTGTACTCAGAGGTGTCTGCACCAAGGCCTTCCATGTCGACATCGGGGTCGATGCCGAAAGCCTTAGCCAGGGTCCTGGCCATTGGATGGCCCTGATCAACCAGGGACGCCAACTTCGACATCGCTGGGGCAGACATGACGGTGCTGCCAGGAAGGCCCAGCCTATCGGCAGGAACATTTCTGAGCCCGTAGCGCTCAAGCTCGCGGGTGGTGTCCGGTATCGGACCCTCGTCCAAGTAACGGACCATGTGTGGTGGTCGCTCAAGCCCTGTAGAGCCGGGAGCCTTGATCAAGGTGGCCCAGGTCGCATCGTCCACCTTTCCAGACGGGGAGATGCCAACCGACTCTTGGTACGAAGCCACGGCATCCCTGGTCCCAGGGCCGAAGGAGCCGTCAACTTGGACCGGAAAACCGCGCTCGTTAAGCTGTCTCTGCAGAAGCTCAACGGATCGCCTGTCTGACGAGCCAATGCCAACTGGTGGAGGGGTGGCAACATCAAGGTCCGTCATCGGAACAAACGTGTCCCGGTCGGCAGCAGCGAACCTCCGCTCATCCAGCCCAAGGGCGGCCATGAGCTGATCGTGCTCTGCGGACTTACCGACTCCTCCGGGTATCTGTCTGATCTCAGAAAAATCCTTCTCCTCTTTGGCTTGGGCAGAGCTGGCCATCGACCGCAGGTACCTGTCCCGGCGATCCCCACGGAACCTCATCGCCTCGTCAGGAATCATAGGCGTTTCGAGCCCGGCCTCAGCAGCGATCTGGGCAGCCTCAGGAGCCTGAGCGGCCTGAGCGGCCTTGGCAGCGGCGAGGGCATCAAGCACAGCCTGGGCCTCGTCCTCCGCTACAGCGGTCCCGTGGAGCTTCGCAGCCAGATCTCTCACGCCAAAGGAACCCGGTCCCGCAGCAGCCTGACCCCCACCGCGACGGCTCCTGCTTCCGCCACCGGCCCCTGCAGCAGCAGCCTCTTGCTGGGCCAGGAGGGCTAGAACATCGCCCTCGCCACGAAGCTCGCCAGTAAGCTTTGCGGCCTCGTTGGCCATGGCGACTTGCTGAAGCTCTGCTGCCCTCCTGGCTGCAGCTTCCTGCATACGCATCCGGCGCTCCTGCATACCAAGAGTGTGGCCCTTCTCAATTCCGGCCATAGCCCCCCTAAGGGCTGAACCGGCCTGGGCCTGACGGAGTGCGCGGCCGTAGCCTGGGCCTGTTGGGAGAGTAGCCATTGCCTATGCACCGTACATGTAGGGGGTTTCCTCTTCGGAGGACCTACCGCCATAAGCCCTCTGAAGGGCCTGCTGAGAAGATCCGTAAGGAGAGTAAGACATCCCAGCAGGGGCGTATGCAGGGGTTCTGAACTTAGCGCCCTCGATGTCGCCAACTCCGAACGACGAAGCCACCCTCCTGGCGTCCTCGCTCTCTTTGGTGGCCCTAGTCTCAGCTGCACCAGTGATCGCTGGCCCAGAGATAAGGGGTGCGATGGAGGCGAGCATGGCAAATGCGTTGCCGCTGGACAGGAGGGAGCCACCGACGTTGCTGGAAATCCGCTCGTGGGCCCTGGCCGGGGCCACAGTCTGCTGCTCCCTTGCGGCTGAGGTGTTCACGATGTCGTTGTACAGCCGGCCGATCTGGGCGAACCGAGTCGGGCTGTCATACTCCTTTGCCGCAGTTTCCATGACAGACTGAAGACCGCCAGCAGCGGCACCGCCAGCGGGCTTGCCAGCGTACTTCATCTGCCTAATAGCTGTGCCCCACCCACCAAGACCAAGCTTTGCCAGCTCCTGCTGCCGGCCAGCCTGAGACCTCTCAAGAGCCTGCTTGTATCCTCGGATGTATCGCCTCTCGGCGTCACGCATCCTGCCGACCTCTTCTGGGCGCTGGAAGAAGTCGTAGATGTCCTGCCCAGTGAAGTAGATGTCTTCAGGGAGTGCGTGGATATCTGTAAGCTCTGTCCTCAGGGCGTCGTACAGGTCCTGCCTGTTGTCGATGTCGAAGGTTGGCGTCCCACCCTTGCCTCGCTGCCCAGCGTCCCCCGCACGGGTAATGCCAGAGTACGTTCCGCTGTCTAGCGCCTGCTGCCAGCGATCCTGGGCCGACTGCCTTTGGGGAGCTGTTGTCCAGTTGTCAGGCATCAGAAACCTCCCAGCTTCATGGCATCAGCCCAGCCGCCCTGCCAGCTGCCGGGATTGTTTTCTCCGTACTTCTCCAGCCCAGTGGTGAGATAAGAGGCTGGAAGCCTAAGGCCAAGTCCAATCCTTTGACCCATTCTCTCGCTTTGCTGCATCCTAAGAAGGGCGTTGAGGGCGTCCAGATCGGCCAGGTTTCCCGCAACCTTCTTTCTTCCCTCCTGCTTCTGGATCTCACGAAGCGCGCCGGCACTTGCCTCGTCAGCAGAGGCCCTGGTGATCGCAGTGTTCTGTGCCCCGTACTTCCTGCCCAGGGCTCTTCCGTAGAGGTTTCCTCTGTTAGTGACCTGGGAAGCTTCGATCTGGGCCAAGAGTTCAGCCAGCTCCTGCCTCGCTCTGGCCGAGCGAATCCTGCCCTCGGTAGAGAGGATCGGCTCGTAGGGAGCCATGAACTCTGGAGCACCGCCGGTTACATATGTGTTTTCAGGCATAGCCAATTCTATCTATAGAAAGCGGTTACGGTAGTAGAAGCTCCGCTGCCGTAGAGCTGCACAAAAGTCCTAGAGGCTACCGGCAGTGCGGTGACGCTGCTGCCGTCAAGACCAATGCCGAGGTGGGCGGTGTGGTAGCCGGGAGACACGCCAGTGACTATCGTCTGAAGGGAGAGCGATCCAGCGTGTATCCCAGCTGGCAGCCCGATGGCTGTGGTCCATCCAACCTCACCGATCTCTACCGCAGCCCCATCAAGGGCGATCTTTCCAACGATAGACATGATTACGTCAGTTACGGCCGGAATGCTGAACGGGTGACCCTCGCCTGCGACAAGATCCACCTTGGAGCAGATGTTTACAGTTGCCGTGTCCTTCAGGAAAAAGGACACCCCTGCTGTGGAGTATGCGTTTGCGTAGTCAGGGTAGATCGGATCTATGGCAGGGCCGCCGCCATCCTGAACAAACAGGAACGTCTCGTCACCCATCTCGCCGCTCTTGAAGAGCTGGGTAAGTGAGTTGACCCTGAAGTTCTCTACGAAGAGCTGGGTCCTGAGGTTGTTGATGTTCCCGCCACCAACAGTAAGCGAGTCACCAATCGTGGCGTTCATCACCACAGACAGGTCGTCAAACCCAGTGGAAATGTCAGCGGCATCGAACGGGTCTGCCGGGACAATGTTTGGGGGGACGTAAAGAGCCACTATCCCCTCACCGCATAGACGTGGATCTCTGGGTCTATGATCTGAAAGTTCGGCGCAGCTGTTCCAAGAATATCAAGGGAGATGGCGTGCGTAGCCGCAAACGCTGTGAACGCATACACCGTAGAGAATGCTAGGTCCTCGCTCGGACCCAGGGCGATAGCTGCAGTCCTTACGTTCGTCGCGCCGACACTCAACCTAAGCCTGCAATCTGTAAGGCCGCCAGGGAGACCCTTGTACTGGGCCTTGACGACGATCAAGACCATCCCGGTGTTGTGAACGGGAACTGGAGGCCCACCACCTATAAGAACCACCACGCCAGCGGCACCGGGGTAGGTTCCGGGGTTGGTGAGAACTGTTATCTCTTTCCAGTCGTCTGGAGTGCTGGAGATGTGCCTGGTGTCTATGGATCCAGCCTCAATCTGAAGCCTGCCCACCTGATTGATCGTGGTGAGGCTACTGAAATTGGCCGTCACCTCGGCAGCAGAAACCGCATCGCCAGGCTTGATCTTGTGGGCAACGCTCATCTGGCAAAGCCAATCGCAGCGATGTTCACCTCAGTGGCGGCGAAGGAGTTTGGAGTGACCAGCTTCATGGCGGCGAACTCGACAACCTGCCTTCCGGGTGGGAGAACGACCTGATGAAACAGGCAGAAGTGCGTCTTTGACGTGCCGGCATTGGCCTCTACGCCAACGGTCACCGGAACCCCGCTCGGCTCACCATTGATAAAGATCTCGCAAGTTATAGCTGTGCGGGATGTTGTTCCAGGCACAGCGATATTGCCGCTTGCATAGAGCATAAATGGTGTCGTTACAACAGTCTCAAACTCCAGATACAGGCTTGGGTCAGAGATGAGAGGCCCGGACCTACCGTGGATCCATCTTTCGGCAACCGTGGTGGTTGGTACGAACACGCCCTCCCTGTAGAGGATGTACTGAGTTGTGGGGCCAACAGGAAATACGCTCTGAGACTGGTCTGTGGTGGTCCTTGTAGTCGCCCTGGCGTAGTGAAGGTTCTCGTCCCCTGGGTCTACCGTTGTTGAGTAGTTGATCGAGTTGTCTTTGATGTTGTTCTGATCGAGGGAAATCTCAGCGCCAGAGGCTCTGTAGAACTCCCGCATAAGCGTGTCTGCGTCAGCGACTCCACCTGGGACGAAGATCTCCTTTTTGACGTAGTGCATCAGTCAGCCGCCGCCTCAAGCACGTTCATCGCCCTCACCACCTGACCCTTGTTTCCAAGGTCCTTGATGATTGGCGAACCGATGCTTCTGAGAGCCGTGTTGACAGCCTTGAGAAAGTCGTTGGCGATGGTGATGTTGGAGATCCCCACATCCATAAGCCTAATGGCGGTCTCTATCCTTCGGAGGTAGCGGTTCACTCGTCCGTCCCCTCTCCCCTGATTCCGTGGTCGGTGTAGTGGAGAACGTAGCCAACGATCCTCCAGGGCTCATCTTCCTGTGAGGTAGAGAAGCTGAACCGAATCGACTTCGACGTGAGCGCCTCGTCGCTGTCGCCGTTGAGCGAGATTCTCTTACACCGAACCCTCTGCTCATCCCAAGTCTTTGTGCCTGCGATGTCTGCCCATGTGGTTGTGGCATCCCATCTAAGGGCGTCTGGGTCCGAGAGTTCAAACGTGGTGTTGCCAACATAGCCACGGTCCCACTCAGTGCCCCACTTAACGGTCATGCTGACGTTGCTGGTCTGGACGTAGAAGATGTCTAGCCGGCTGAAGGTCTTGTCTGCCTGGGGGTTTTTCCCAAAGAACCAGCGGCTGACGAACTCTCCAAGGTACGGAGCGCCAGAGCTGCTGACGGAGTGCCCGGTTGCCCACACCCCAAGGTCCCAACCGTCTGGAGTCCCGTCTGGCAGGAACTTTGAGTAGAGAACAAGGGTCTCGCCCTTGTACCTAACTGCGCCGTGAACGTGGAAGCCGAGCTTAGTGATCCCACCGCCATCGATGTGGATCGCCCACACCTCGTTGTTCTCTTGCCCAGGTCCTGAGTTGAGGCTGAAGTAGACCCTCCTGTTGGATGGGTCAGACCAGCCAAAGACGTTCTTCAGGTACGACTGCGGAAGTTGCTGAACCTGACTGGCGATCTCACGAGAAACCGGCTGAAGCTCGCTGCCGTCAAAGCCGAAGATCCCGTCCTTGCTGAAGATGAAAAGCCTATCTCCGTAAGTAACAACCGCCCTGTCAGACACCGCACCAACCGACTTGCTGACTGGAGTCAGGATCGGTTCGTTGTTCTTATCGTGGGTGAGCATGTGGGTGCTTCTTGCCGTAAAGATAAGAGCGTAGTCCCCAGACACTCCCCACCCGGTTATTGGGTCGCCCTCTCCTTCGCCCTGAACGATGAAGTAGTTGTCGGCAGATACAGCTTCCTTTCCGCCACCAGCCTCTCCGTAGTAAAGGACGTTTGGCCCCTCTGGAGCCCCGCCGTAGTAGGTACGACCACGGAAGTTGAATGCCCAGGTGCTGACCGGGGGAGGAAGGTTCGTTCCCGGCTTGGAGATCTCCCTGGCGAACGAGGTCTCTGGCTCCGCGTAGTCGAAGTAGGTATCGGTAGACACCCCAGACAGGTAGATAAGCTCGTGGTAGTTGATGTCGTCATTTGACCTGTAGAGGTACCTGCCAACGATGTCGTCGCTAGGGGGCTCACCGGCAAGGTTGGCTACATAGACCAAGAACCTGTTGTCTGGCGCTGCGGTCGGAACCTGCTCATCCGACACGCCAATGGACGCTCGGCTTGGCTCCGACTCCTGTCCGTACTCATTAACCCAGGTGGTCTTGTAGTAGAAGGTGGTCGCATCGTCTGCCCTGAGGATCGAGTGATCTACAGACATATACTGACCAGCAGTGTTGCTGATCCGATCCAACTCCCTACTTCCAGCCTCCGTCTCTACCGGGTAGGGCGGCGAAGGGACGTTAGCTATCCCAACCGGGGTGACCTTGATGCCGTCCCACTTCCGGTTTGGGTCAAGCCCGTTGAGCATAAGAAGCGTGTTTCCCGCTTGGAGGAACCGCATAGAGTTGGACGGAGACGATCCCTGGTTCACCCCGTTGAGCACCAACTTGCTGGTGTTGCCGGTAAGAACACGGATCTTCTTACCAACCTGAAAGACGATCTCGTTGGCACCGTTGATGTACAGCGTCCCGATTGACACAGGGCGAACGTCAAACGGGTTTGTGAACGGCCCAGTATCAGGGTCCGACATCGACCCCCAGGCCTCAACGAGTGGCTGAATGCCAGGGGCCTTGATCACCTCGGCAGCCTGGGTGAACACAACCCCGATCATCTCGGTGGAGGTGCCCTCCTTCTGCCAAACCCTAGAGTCTAGACCCTCGACCTGCTCTGGCCGGAACTCGACCGTCTTGCCCTTAGCGCCAGCCATCTGGCTACGCCTTAAAGTCGGCTTCGCTACTACCGGAGCTATAGAGCCAAGAAGGCCTTCCCCTAACGGTAGAGGCCCCGCCGAAGACGACGGTCTGCTGTTGATTGAGTCGGTCCATCTGAATCATGCGGGCGATCCCAACCTCAAACCTCTGCCTGGAATGTCCGGCCCTGGCCTGCTCATCGTTGGCCTCAAGCATGAGGGCCTCTGCCCCGTCTAGGATGATGTGGTGGAACTCGGCGTCGAAGAGCGGGAGGTCCTCGTCGGCCCCCATCCTCTGCCCCTCCATCTGGACAATAGAGCTGATTTCATACTCAGCGTCTGGTGTCGGGTAGAGCCGCATGAAGACGGTAGATGCGCTGCTGGGTGCTCTTCTCCCCAGGTACGAGTCCTGGGTGGTGAAGGACCCGGCAATGACCTGCGACTGCGGATCGGACAAAAGATACGGTACCCCGCCACCCTGCGGCTCACCAATGCGACTTCGATAAAGCCTGTAGTAGAAGTCGTTCCTGGCCGTTTGGGCAACAAGGTCGAACGAGTCCGCGCCGACCACAACTGTGACCAAAAACGAAGGTCCTGGGGAGGACTCAGCGCCAGTCTGGGCGTCTATGTGGGTAAACCAAAACTGATAGTTGCCAGGCGGGATGTGCGGAGATAGTGGAGTGCCGGTCACCGTATACGTCACCGCTGGTGCAACAAGCGGAGCCGGGATTGGCTCCTTCCTGACGGTGGCGAAGTTGCTCGGCTGACCCTGGACGCCCATGTCCATGTAGGACATGTCGATTGGGCTCATGGCCCTCATGGAAAGCGGGTTTGATGACGACGGCGACCCACCACGAGACATAACTGACTGCGACACAGACAGCGTTCCATTCGGCAAGGCCACCTCGTCGTAGTAGACGTTGACAAGGTGAACCGCATTGGTGCAGCGGAGGGGGCGGTCTAGGACGATGTTGGTCGCAACAGCGCCGATGTTGACCACCTTGTAGTAGTCGCTCTCTACGAAGATCCGCTTTCCGTACAACGTCCGTGGCGGAACCACCGTGGGAGCTATTGCGACAACGGCAACCTCGGTCTGTCCGTCCTGGGCACCGTTGATCGTGAAGCCGGGACCAGCGGGCACAGACACGAACGGGGCGTATGTCGCAAAGGAGTGCTCTCGTCGGAGCCACGACCAACGCCTCCTAGAGCAGATGTCTAGGTAGGCCTGGTTGATCTTGCGATCTAGCTTCGCCGCAGACTGAGAGTAGTCTTCTCGGCGCTCCGAGAGGGCCGTTCTGAGTTCCGAAAGGTTCACGAACGACCCTCCAAAGAGTTACCTAGATATCAAGCCTTGGTCCTGTACCTGACGTGGAACTGGACCGCAAGGTCGCTTCCGGGGCCAGCGCCGGTATTAAACTCCTGCACTCGGACGCCAAGAAAAGACCCAGGCGGGATGTAGTGTCCGTTGAACGGAGGCCCTCCATGGCCCACCGGGTAGTTGTCGCCGGCTCCAGGGTCGCCAGCTCCAAAGGTCTCCAAGTGGAGAATGTTGGCGATCTCAGCGGCCCCAGGAAAGTTCGACCCAACAATGTCGACGAACCACTGGTTGTCGACATTGGGATCGACTACGCCGCCTGGGAGGTAGTTCGCCCCATACCCGAATGGCCACATTACCCGAATGGCCTCAATCCACAGACCTCCATCGTCTGAGTAGAGAAACGGAATCGTGAAGTCCTGCGGCCCGCTAATTGGCTCATCAACGTCAAAGACAACCCGCCTCATAATCGAATACCCAGATGGCGGGTAATCGCTAGAGACTCTGCTTACGTGTGCTGCAACAACCATCGCAAACCTCCGGTGTACTGGCTACGCCAGAGAGCGATAGCGAACGTGAAGCTGGAACATAAGGTCTTCGGCTGGCCCAGCCCCTGGCCCACCCCCTGTAATCTCCGGTGCCAGGTTGATGTAGAGAAACGACCCGTCAGGGACGAACTGAGATCCGTTTGGGATGGGAGAAGACCCATGAGTACCAGGCGGGATGCCAGGAGGGGGAACATTGCCAATCTGGGACTCGAAGTGCCAGATGGTTACAGGGCTTCCTGCTCCTGGGAACGTGCCAGACCGAAGATCGACAATCCACTGATCGCCCACCTCGTCTGCGAACGGAGGGCCAGGGGGGCCAGGCCTAAGATCTCCCAACTGGG
>Ga0255047_10002628_pt1 | contig 11759 bp, 15 predicted proteins | sample JV7_2_1_MG_FD_183640 | JGI IMG/M metagenome (GOLD analysis project Ga0255047, IMG submission 183640) | Seawater microbial communities from Jervis Inlet, British Columbia, Canada - JV7_2_1 | ecosystem: Environmental > Aquatic > Marine > Inlet | place: Canada: British Columbia | collected 2016-10-06
TATAAATCTACATGGCAGGATGTTGATGATGCTAGACGCCGGAAAAAGTCCGCTATCGGCGTTCATGCTGTATTTTCCGACCCTGACGAGGCCATTCAATACATGCTAGAGACGAACGAAAAATTTAAGCGGCTGAACGACACTCTTCGCGATGAGAGAATATCCATACGCCTCGAAATGAAAGAGATCCGCAAATGATCGCTGACCAAATACAGGCCGCCATTCTCGCGCTACGGTATGAGCTGGGACGCGGGCCGACGGAGCGGGAAATTGCGGAACACCTTGCGAAGGCGATCAGTACCCGCTAAACTACCCAAACACAGGCGGCGCTTGTGGATGCAGGAACAACAAACACTTTCTTTGACCGGCTTAGGTCGCTTGATATGTTTGCATTTGGTTATCCCCCAGACGTTCCCACATGGAACATCATTGCGGAGTCGCTACCGCTTTTTTTAATCTATTCCCGCACCTTCACGCGCCGCCTTCAACATCACGACCCGAAAGGGCTTCGACCTTATCCCCACAATCCAGCAATGACCGACGATCTGCGGCCCAAAGTCGTTCAACTTGCAGGTCATTCAGCCAAGATTCAGGGATAACCACAGGCGCACCGCACGGGTCCAGACTGTCAATTGAGGGAATTGAGCCGCCGCACCCTGCTAGGACCAAGGCACTGAGTAACAAAAACCGGTTCTTCATTGGCCTCTAACTCCAATTTTCGCGCCAATTCGTCGCGCTCTGTTTTAATCTTGACCCGTTCGGCATTGATACGCGCGCCCTCTTGCTGAGAGGCGATTAGAGCGACGTTATGCGCAGCTTGGCAGTGGTTGCCGCCCAGACGGTACGACTGCCACCCAACAAGGGACGCTATCATCGCCACGACGCCTATTTGGGCAAGGATGCGATTCATGTTCGATTGTCCCAGCGGGCCTTGTATGGGCGAACGTCAAAGTGGGTGAAGGTGTTGTATCGGCCAACGCCAAACTCTTCGGGGTGCTTCTTGATCCAATACGCCTGTACCTCTGTTGGGCTTTTGCCATCGACGGTGTGGTCGGCGGCGGTGGCCTTTAAATGCTGAGAATACTTGGCCCCGCCAACCTTGGCGTTATACGCGGGGCATCGGTGGCCGGAATGGATCTTCACGCTTGCCCCGAAATGGTCGCGCATCTCTTGCAACTCATTGACCAACTCAAGGGGCGGATCGACCTGATCACACTCGCCACATTTGCATTTAAATTCTGATAGACTAAAGTTTTTTGACAAGTCGCCCATATTGGGTCTCCTCTGGTGGTTGCGAAGTTTGGGGGGCGTGATCAACATCCATTATGCCAAGCGCCGTTAACAGCCAGACCATAAACGGGAACACGACGCAAATACCGAACCCTACCGCCCGAGCATCATCCCGCCACGTATCTGTTTTTTCAGCCCTGATCATCATTGCCCCCCTTCCCCCGCAAAATCTTGTCAATTATCAAGTGATGAAATAGCCCGATAGCGTAAGAGTATGCGGCGATGACCTGTGGTGATGTCGGATCAGCTTCCGGTGGCAAATCAAGAATCTTCGAAAGCAACACGGGGCCAAGCGATCCAAGCCCGAATGCTAGGAACATGCCCACGGCACCGCCGCGAATTGTCTCTCTAAGGTTTTCCTTGCTCACAATACCCATCGTAATCCCGCCACCAAGACCCATAATGGCCTCTACTGCCGCAATCTCGCCAAACACCTCTGACAGGGGGCCCCCTGCGCTTACAGCGATAACCATACCAACTGTCGTCGTCGCCGTGACCTGTCCCGTCATCGTTTCATTCCCTTGCTTTTGAAATCAGCCACCGAATGGCTGATAGGGGCGTCACGCCGATGCGCCATAGGGCGAACCATAAAAGACAATCTATCGCGAGCGTCCCTATAAAAATTCCTAATTCCAGCATCAAAACGGCCTATAACTGCGCACTGAGCATATGCAATAATATCCACTATCGCATAGGTTGAGGCATCAGAAAACCCGCCGTATTTTGATGCGACGTAGAGTGGCGGCATAATCGCAAATAGCATAGCCACAATATTGCTGCGCGCACTGCGACCAATCAGCAAAGCCGCGCTCGCCAAATCCACCGCCGCTACTGCCGTGATGTGCGCCGCCCCCGCCAATACATAAGTAAAGGCGAGGTTTAGTAGCATGACAGCAACAATCCGTCGATCTGGGCGACCAGCCTTGAAGGCCCCTAGAAGCAAGAGAACATATGCTGCCTGCGTCCAGTGCATTTAGCGACCGCCGCCGCCGCCGCGCGTTTGAATTTCAGACGCAAAGTCTGGGAAACTGGCATTCAAGGCCACAGTCGCATCAGAATGCCATCGCGTCAGGTCGCCACGAAGGCCCATGACTGCATTTGCCGCAACAAGGTCGCCCTGCGTGGTGTTGATCTTCTGCAATGCCCGCATGTGGCCTTTGAGTTCGCTAAGAGCGTCTTGTGCCGCCTCGATTACTTCACGTTCTGTTTTCATTGTAGTTTCCTTTTTTGAATTGTTGATGTTTAGAGATTTTCATAGCCGCTTGTTTGGGCAGCTTGTCGAACAAATGACTATTAGTTTTGGTCCGCAGGATAAATGCCAAACTTCTGCATACTGATTGGTATCGTCCGGTTGGGTTCATCGACAAAGCTACCGCCATCGCGCCGCATCTTGAAGTTCATAAAATGTGATACAAGCTCGCCTTCGATTACTGCATCGGTCCGCGCGTACACACCCCAATTGGGCTTACACCCATTACCAAAGTTGTAGCCCGTGGGTTTGACCTCATCCACCACCGTCTGCCCATTAAGAGTGAGCTTGAGGTGTCCGTCAGCCGTCCCGCCGCCGTCGATCCAATCAAGAACGATGTGATGCGCCTCTTTTGGATTGAACGGCCATGTGTATTCGATAACCTCACCAACGTTGTTATCAAGCGCAGTTTCTGTAGTGGTTCGCGTTTGAAGTGAGTACAGCCCCGTGGATTTGTCGATCATGATCGCGACGGGAGGGGACCAAAAAGCCCCGTTGTCGTCTGCCCCTGCATGTAGCTGAAAGCAGACGAAGAACGGATATTCTCCCGTCATTACGGCAAAGTCTTCCACAGATAGCCAGAATTCAAATGAATGCGGATTGCCAAGAAAGCCCGGGTTGCTCTCTACATAGACTTCGGATCGAACTTTTCCCGACCCAATATCGTCCACTAGCGCCTCGTCCCCCTCTTGAGCCGCAAACCGCATATGGTCAAATACCCCATCGCCTAGAAACTGAATTGGCCTATTCCCCGCATCGGAGACAATCTTGGACTGAACTGCCATTGTATAGACACCGCGAGTCACATTCGGGTGATTGAAATACAATCCATCGCGCAATTGCATAGGCTTAGGGTCCACCCGACCCCTGCCCATTTTAAAGCTCGTGATGATTGAATCACCGCTGCTATTTGAGCCACCAAGGTAGATTTCGTTAGGTACAAAAGTGTATTCGTCATTGCCATTATCGTGGTTGGTGAATGCGGCCTCTGAGTAAATCGGGTTGCCGCCACGAGACAGTCCCATCCATCCGCGCTGATTGCCTGTAACAGGAGCACAGTTCCAATATCCACGGATAGGAGCGAAGCCACAATCCTCGTACGCTACCCTCTCGAATAGATCCGTGGCACCCCCTTTAACTGCCACTGATTGCCCACCAAATCCGGTTGTGAACTCCGCGACCTTAACCCCGTCAGTGGTCTCAAGTTGGATGCTCTGGTTCCGAATATCACCGTCTACTTCAAACCAAATTGGGTCTGTTAACGTGCAAACTGGTAGACGACTTTGATTTACCGAATGAACACCGCGAGTAGCCGCAGCCCCCGAACCGCTGGTTTTAACAATCGGGCCTATGTCATGACCGGACTCTGTACTGCCACCATTTAGCCATGCGTCGTTGCCGACTTCAACACCTGAAAATATCGTGTAGCCTGTATCGGTTCCGGTCCCAACGGACACGAGCATGTCCGACGCCGCCACGCTTTCCGTTAGCGTGATGTAGAACGACAACTCTTGCACCAACCCGTAGGAGCGTAAAGTTTGATCCGCAACAGTCCCCATTGTCGTAGTGGTCAAGGTAATAAATGCCTCTGAGATGGACACCACAACGCTGTTCGCGCTGGCGGTATTACCTAACGTAATCCTAAACCTTGCCCCCTTCCCGTGGAGAAACAATACTCTAACCGGAACCACGTCACCCGAAGCCCATGCAGCGGGTCCATCACTGGTTGTGGTGATCACATGCGCACTGTTTGTTGGGGAGAGCTTCACCAAATCATGGCCAAGGACGGATAGAGGGCTATCGGAGACAATAGAATTAGTGTCGGTCCATGATTCAGGGTCGTGGGAGTTCAACACATTGTTTCGGTGGCCGTTAGAGTAGATAAGCCCCGTGTCGTTGCCGCGCGCAACTCCCCAAACAGCTTCGTCCGAAGCAAACCGCTTTATTTCACCGTTCATCTGCAACGCATAAAGCGGGCCGGTGCGAACACAAGTGATGTAATCTGATATATCACCTCTCTCTGGATCGTCATATGAGGCCGAATATTTACCATTAGCGATATCTAGGTTCAGGAATGGGTCGTCGTATTCTGTGAGAATGGGGGCAGACTCTAAATTAATTATACGTGATTCGGATGGTGTGACAACATACGAGACAGGGACCGGAGACCCCGAAATCTCACTGGTATCGCCTTCCGCAAGGACCTGCAGAACCTGCCCTGACGCTGTGATGCGGATGTAGCCGCCTTCGACAACAAGGTATTTGCCGCCCGCGCGAGAGTATCCAATGCCCGAAGATCCGATAAAGTCTGCAATCGTCGGGAAGGACGCCGCGTAAGTTTCAACTTGGTCAATATATTTTGGCACGTCGGCCCCCTTTTTTGTTATACTGTAACATTCATTGCCCTAACAAACAATCTGTCTGTCTGCTCTGCGTCATATCCCATAAGATATGACAGTTGATCTATGGCTTCGCTATTTCGATTCCACTCTGAATATCCTGTAATTGAAATGCGCATTTCAAACGGGACGTCAAAATCTTCCTGCATGGCGAGCGCGCGCGTCCACTCCGCTTCTCCCATAGCGATAGCCCCTTGGATCAGCGTACACGAAGCCACCTCGCGCCATGCCTCTCGGTCTGAAAATGACGGGACTGCCTCAGGTATATCTCCATAATCTCCGCGATTTATTGCTTCGAACATCGGGCCGCGCGTCACATACTGACGAACGCCGTCTGCTTGAATGATATAGCCTTCCTTGCGCGACTCGATATCCATCAGGCCACCGCCATGTTTTCACTGCTAGACTTTATGCAAATGTCACGCATATTAAAGCTGCCGCCCCCGCCGGTCCCAGTTGAGACAAATTGCAAAATGTCACCGACATTGACATCTACATCAATTGTGTGAGTTCCTGTTCCAGACTCGGTGCCAAGGGACGTCTCATTTAGAAAGAACTCAGTGACAGGAACGGGAGCGCCGCTGTCAGTTATCCTTATCGACATTTGCACAGTTCCAGAAACAAGGACTTGGAATACACGGCTGGTTCCGACTCCTTCATGGCCGATACCAACTTTTCCTACATCTCTAGCGATGATGAATGAGCCAGATGCGGGAGCATAAAGCGCGGCTGTGTGGATGCGAGGTGCCCCAGTGGCCCCCTCGGCTATGGCGACGGGATTGTCTCTAAGCTTTGTTGCGGTTGATGATTTAATAGCCGCCTGAACAGCTATTTCGCTGTCGGGTGGAAGGTTGTAGTCGGTCATGAGTATCTAGCTCCTATAGTTCCATCGTTTAGCTCGCCATTATCATCGCCCCAGTAGGCTGACTTGAATACACGGCTTCCATCATAATCTGTCGCATCACTCGCCATGAAGTAATAGTTCCGACCATATGACGTTATGTCTTCGGCGGTGTAAGTCACCACCCCTTGCGTTAGCTTTTCCTCGTATGATGTAATCAACCAAGTGGTTAAAGTCGGCTGCCTCCATTCATCGTAAAATAGATAATGCTCCAAATAGAAGGGATCTCCGACCCCGTAAGCCCTATCCTTTAAGTCCATAGAGAACGTTATGGATTTCGGAATATCCACGTATCTTTGCAAGATACGCTCGCCGACTTCTTTTGCCATCAATCGACTTGATACCCATGTCCCGAATATTTCACGGATAGAGGCCGACCCGTAACGCTCTTCGCTCTCACTATCGACATCTGCCGTCACATATCCGTTGTAGTTTGCGATTTCTGACACATCGCTGAGGCTGTCCGTGCGACCATACCAATACCAAACTTGACTGGCCCGCTGATCCTCAGACTGCTTTACCGATAGACCAGAAAGGATATTGTCATTATCGCTAAGTATTTCTGGATATTCGGTTAGCCCCCTGACGACCTTCATCTTCACCAGCGCTGTGCGCTCATCCCACCACATGAAAATCAAGCACTGGTTTTGAATCTGTGAAATCAATTCTTGTACGGATTCCGGCTCTGATATGATGCGATTAATTCGGTAGTCAGAAATCAGCTCAGACACTTCTTGATTCCAGCCCGCCACATCCAAATACTCTGCACCAACACCGCAATACGTCACTAGAAGGTCGTATAAAACGGACGGTATTTCTTGATCGAAGTATGACGCGCATTGCTGTACTGTAGTCTCAATATCATGGGGCGCGGCCTCTGTTCCGTTCGTGCCGCGCGAGCTTCCTTCGAACTGTATGTATAGGCCATCTTCGCTTTCCGTGATGCTGGTATACGTGACGATTTCATCATCAATTCGAACCATCCCCGACGATGAATAATCATCTATTTCCGCATTCGACACACGGAAGGTGGCGGCGCTATCGGTGATTGACTGGTAGACAACGCCAGTTGAAATAACTGGGCATTGCCCGTTCTTTTCTTCAACCCGCGCCAATATGTCCCGCCCTACAATTGAAACGCCCCCACCATTGCTGGACTGCGACACCGAGCTTGTAAAATATGTGCGGACGCTCATTTCAGAAAGGGCATCACCGAGAAACCCCTCGTACACCTTGATAGTCATGTTGGTGTAGTATGGGTTTCTTTGCAGCCACGCCCCCCAGAACGTCCCCAGATCTTCTGGCGTGTAGTCCCGCTCAGAAACATAAGGGTCAACCAAGGTATCATCGTAAGGCGCGTCACCGAATGCAATTGAGCATGTGGCCCGCGTGCCAAACGCTTGCATATTGTGGTTTGCGCCCGCAAAATTTACCTTGCTAGGCACAGTCGAAACGGATTTCAACAAAGGTATTGCGTAGGTAACGCCGTCGATATCACGACCTGCGATGTCGCCGGTGACAAAGAATATAGAGGTGCTCGATAGCGTAAAGTTTTCTACGTCTTGGCAGGTCTTGCGTGTGTTGAAGCATTTACGCGCTGCGTTACCCGCCGCCGAGCATGGGGACTGACCCCACACAAGACTGCAGGACGGCTGCAATAATTCTACTATTTGAACAACTTCTCTTGCCATCACTCCCACCCGTAAGCCTTGCCTGAAAACCCTGTCTGCATGTACGCTTTCGGGCCTGAATTAACCGGAGGCGTAAAGTTAGACTCTATCATGTAGTCAACTTCACCAAAAGCATCAGGACGCCATGCCACGAAAAAAGGTGCCGTTTCTGCCGCGATGATAAAAGGGTTCCAGCTGGATCGCACCCACTGCGCCTCTAGCAAATTCCAACTTACCGATGCATTAAGGGATTTCCGAAGAACAACCGCGCCCAAATATTCGCCTGTTGCAGATTCGTTTGTGGTCATTGTTGTGTTTCTGTTGCTCGCAGATGGGGTGAACCCCTGATATACGCGCTGTGGCATCTGCATGGCCTTGCCGAACCGTATCACGCCGATAATCGCTGTCAATGCGCCATCGGAGACGATAATATCCTCGCCGTCACCATCCATTACCTCTACGCCATCGCTGTCGGCAATGGTATCTCCAGCCGACAAAATCGACACGCGCCATTGCGAGGAGTCCACTTGATTAAACAGGGCCATGATTGGGCTGTCATCTTCGATCTGAGATGTCGCCACAGGGACCCACGCCGAACCGTCGTAATAATCGATTGATATCTCAGCGCCTATCGACCCCAAGTTGTGTGCCGCGATGCAACAACAATCCACGGACCCGCCATATTCTGTATATGCTTCCGCCCATGTTGCGGGGAATGTGTTGGCTCCCCACTTCTTATAGGTGGTATCTGATTGGGGGCCGTCTGAATAATACCCCGTTGCCGTGCTAGACGCCGTGACCACACCGCCATCAGCCCACACGCCGGAATGCAATATGCGCGCATGAGTGGTGGGGTATTCGCCTTCCAGCGGGGTGTAATCGTCTGCAATTATTACTGTCATGCTATACCCTGCTCACGTTGTAAACGTGCCCGTTTGCCTTGCCTTGGTTCAATATCTCAAAAAGGTGCTCAACGCTATGGATCGAGAAGCTGCTATTGTCGTCCCCAACAAGTGAAATACTTATACTTGATGCCGTTTGCGCCGACGCGCTTTCCGCCGCCGATGCTGCCGACGCACCGCCGGACGAACTGATTCCGCTTGATGAATTCATAGAGCTGATCGCCGAAACGAGACTTAGGCCCGCTGTGATTTTTCCCCAAAACGGTATGGATGGATCTGCAAGCGCCTGAGCGAACGCGCGAGCGGAGTTGATAGACGTTTCAATTGCCGCCGCCTTTTCGTGCAAGTCAGCAATTTTTCCATTCCCGCTCGCCGTGGCTGTAGCCAAGTCACCGAAGAACTTTGAAGTTTGGTCTAAAACATCACCGTTCTTGTATGCGTCGATCCCAGTCATTTTTTCCGCATGTTCTTTGGCCAGCTTTTCAGCCGCTTCTTGATATTCAAGTTGCGTCAACAACTTTTGATCTAGGGCGCTCTTTAGTATTACCTTGGATGCCGCAAATGATGCTAACTCTGCCTCTTCTCGCGTCTGAAAGCCCTCTAGCAAGACCTCTAAGTCTGCCGCTAAATCTTCCCGAAGTCTTTTCGCGTCACTCTTGCCCCCACTTGACACCTTGGTGGCGTGTTTGACTGGCTCATCGGGCGCGCTGCTGCGAGATGCGCCGTATGCCACATATGCGTTTTTAAGAGTATATGTGCCGTCCGCTAAGCTTGCATCAAACGCCGCGTTGGCCTTGGCGATTTCCCACATATTCAGCGCCGCCGTAGCCGCACGATCTGACAGGGAGGAAATCCTATCCTCCAGACCCCCAGCCGCATCAGAAGATGCCGATATAGCCTTTGCAACGCTAAAGAACCTATCGGCCATTATCAGCGCTAAATTACCACCTTCTATGGTTGCGTCATTTAGATCCTTTGTGTGGTCTATGACTTTTTGAATTGCGCCCTGCGTCTCGACCATAGCTAGATAGAATTCCAGCTCGGCGTCGGTCATGGATTCGACTTCGCCCGCAATATCCCGAAATCTCTCTTGCAGCACGGTTGCATAGGTTATCTGGTCTTGAAGCGTGTCGGCCTGAGATAGTTCCTGTAGGTAATAAGCCAGCTCTCTGGTTTGCTCCGTCGTGAAATCAAAAGACGACGCCAAGTCTTCGGCTCTGGATCTATTCAGCAACCACCCATCATAATTTCCTGCAAGAGCAACAGTTAATTCTCTTGCTTGGTCTGCCAGCTCTCGAATTCCTACCTCTCTATATACCGAAAGCAACTCGCGAAACTCTTCCCGATTAGACCCAAAGGCTTCTGTTAGAGCATCGGCATCCCCCGTGAGTAACTCCACGAGACCAGACGTATTTTCCAAAGCTTCACCTAAGGTCTCTAGCGCCGTTTCGTAATCTTCTGAGCTTCCCTTCGCCGCATTAATTGCCGCCGACACCAGTGGAATGGTAACACCGGCTAGAACCCCCGCGACTGCACCGACCGCACCAAACCCGCCAAGGAGTTGCGGCAACTGTTGGGCAAGGACTGTTGAGGCTCGCGTGTTGTTTTGAAGCTGAACGGTTATATCTTGCAGCTGGAACGCGGTGTTTTGAATCTTGGCGCGAGTTCCGCCAGACACATTGCCCAGACCTGACAAGGCCGAGCCAAATTTAGAGGTTTTCGCCGTAGCGCCTGCGGCCTTTGATGATACCTTATCGATTCCTTCGGCGGCCTTATCAAAGCCTGTGCCGTTATAATTAGCATCTACATCAATGGAAACTGGGGGGAGTGTCATATTCTATTTTCCTTCGGCCTCTAGGTCTTCTAGCCAGTCCTCGATGTCGTCAATGTCGCCGCGCTTCAAGCCGCCCGCATAGTTGCCCGAATTCTTGCTGTGTAGCTCGTATTCCAAGAACCATTCTGGGAACGTCATGGCCCAAAATTCGCTGGGCTGTATTCCCCAATTCCTTGCGTGTAGGTAAAGGGCATCGAAATCAATCGGCGCGCCTTCACTTTGATCTACTTGCTCGGCTCTTCGGGCTGGCCTTCGGGCTTTTTTCCCGTCTTTTCCTCTGGTGACATTGCTTCCAGACACGCATCAAGTGCCGTTATGACCTCCTGAACGCCTTCTGTCGTCGCCATGCCGCGATGCAAAACATCTTCATGCGTTGCCTTGACCCCTGATGCTGCCAAAAACGGCACAAGAACCGACGCGGCGTCGGTGGCCTTAAAGTCACCCTTCATTCGCGAAATGGTTGCTGACATAATGCTTACATCGCGCTCAATGCGCTGCATGATTTTCATGTTCGGCGTTGCCGTCACCAAATCACCGTTGTAGGTAAATTCAAACTCGCGAAAAATACCCATGTTATGCGTCCACGAACGTTACGTTGCCGCTAGATTCCAGCGAACAAGTAAACGTGGCGGGATCTGTGCCTTCCGAACCAGCGCTTTCGAAGCCCGAAATGAACCATGATCCAGTCGCCGTGCCTAGGCCGTCTAGCAAAACTTCGAAATCGTGCAGCGCAGTTCCAACCCCAGCCCCAGCCGCCAACTTTAGCAAGATTGTATCCTTAATTACGCCCTCCACAGACATAGAAAAGGTCTTGGTGCCAATGTCATCAAGTAGCGTTCGAACGCCTGCGTCGTCCTTGTCAGTAATGTCAATCATTTCATTCGAGATTGTGAATGTGTCCGCGCGAGCACCAGCGATAACAATCGCCCCCGCACCTGCGTCGTATTTAATGCGCAATTTGCGCCCTGCGATAGCTGACATGTCTATGCCTCCTGTAGAAGGGTGCGAAACTTTAGCATTCCGCGCCGTGTAGATCCGTCTGGATCAAGTGAGAAATCGCTACTTTCGTAGCTGGTGGTTATGTGGTTCTGCCCTGAAACTACCATGTTTTGACGGTCTAGCAAACCCCGTACAGTCGCGGCAATATTCTTGGCCGTCGTATAGTTTCCGTCACGCGTCCATATGTCGATCTGAGACACGACATTATCGCCCGTCACGTCCTTGTCGGCAAGCGGCGTACCGTAATCGCCGCCGAAGCTGATAAACGGGTAGTATGCGGCGTCACTGGCATTTTCTTGTGGAACGTCCGAGAAAATGGCGGCCTCCCCCCATGCTGTGGATAACTGGGCGGTCAATCCGGCATCACCAGACAGGGCGTCAAAAATTGCCTGTTGTAGTTGAGCAAAGCTCATCTTGTGGCTCCCTTCATGGTGGACTCCATTCGTTTCCAGAAAAGCAATGTCTCTTCCTCTCTGATAGGCCCCCACATTGGGCGCGCCGACATATTCCGCGTT
>Ga0255047_10002630_pt1 | contig 11755 bp, 15 predicted proteins | sample JV7_2_1_MG_FD_183640 | JGI IMG/M metagenome (GOLD analysis project Ga0255047, IMG submission 183640) | Seawater microbial communities from Jervis Inlet, British Columbia, Canada - JV7_2_1 | ecosystem: Environmental > Aquatic > Marine > Inlet | place: Canada: British Columbia | collected 2016-10-06
GTGCAGCGGCTTCCTCCTAGCACCAAAGTAGTCGCCTAACTGCTCTCTGTAGTTAGGGTGCAATGCGTACAGTACCGCTCCGCCGTCTCTATCGTCTTCCCCTACACGCTTGAGCATGCGAGCCTGTACTAGTTCTTTTATCCACCGTTGCAGAGTGCGTAAGGATGTGTCGTAATCCTCCGGGTCTAGGTCTGTGAGCCTGAACGGGTCTTCCTGCAGTCCAAAAAGTGTGACTCTGCGAATGAAACTGATTTCCTGTGCTTTCATGCGTATTCCTCTGTAAGGGATTAACCCTGCTACGGCAAGAAGTTATGAGTGCGAACCGCGCACCCTAACTTGGCGTACCCTTACCCGATTCTGACGTACCCTAGACGGGCTGAATCGCTAAAGTGCTGAATTCAGGTAGCTAGGTATGTATAGCACACTGGATAGGGGTGCGTCAACTTATTTTGACGTACCCTACGCCAAAACGGTGCTTCCCTTGTCCATTTCTGTCGTTAGAGGAGGAAAACCCTAGAAGGGTAGCTACGGGGGTGTAGGTGTCCGAATTCGGGGAGATAAAGATTTCTACTCTATCTATCTTGTCGTCCCTATCGCATGCTACCCTACAGGCGCGGTCCAGCGCAGCAGCGCGGGACCTCCGACGCCCCCTCTAAGGGGCTAGGGAGGGCCCGCTCGCTAGCTCGGCCCGCCGCCCGGGAGTGCGGGGAGCCACTCTGCCCTGAGGATTCTGAGACCCTCCTGAGGGTGCGGATAAGCGCTAACAGTGTTCTGATATAGGGAGTTAGAGAGTATGGATAAGGCTACTTTGGACGACCATTGGAACGCTTCTACTCCTGAGAAGCCTACTAAGAATCGTGGCACTCGGGTTAGGTCTAAGGTTATCCCTTTACCTCTGGTGCCTAGTAGGGTTCCGCCGCCACGAGTTTTGTATGTAGATAAGCCGCGCCCTGCACCGAAACCCATTGAGCAAGATTTAGAGTTTGGACAGCAGCTAGTTTTCTGATTGTCACGGCGGGCATAGTACTTGAATAATAGTTGTGTTGGGTTATGTCCTTTCACAGCACGACTATTATCCACCTATGTCTGCCGCGACAGCCAGAAAAGGACGGTAACTAGATATGGGAAACAAGCGATACACACTTATTCTATTCTTGGTGCTTTTCATGTTCGGCGCTACGGGGTGCGAGCCCGGTAAGGTCCTAGAAGTGACCTCCTGTGCCCTGAAGGACGAGCGTCTATCCGTGACCTTCTCCTCACCAGAGCGAGCACGGGCCCAACTGAAGCACCTAGGCAAGGGTCTAGAGGAGGGCGACCCGGACGCCATCGAAGAAACTGGACGATTACTTTCGTCATTGGCTAGGTGTCTGCAGTAGGTCATGCTACGATGTTAGGGGGAAGGGTGAGCATTCCAGAGAGACTCTGCGAGCGCTCAGGCCCCGCCATACGCTTCGTAATATACGGGGAACCTAAGGGCTTCTTAGTAGCCCGGGGCCGCTCACAGTGGACTAAGGGGCTCAAGGCGTTTAGACTTTGGTGCGATGAAGCACGCAAAGCCTGTAACGCTTTTGGGGTTGAGACTCCACTCTATTGTGATGCCGCTTATCCTCTTTGGATTGGCTGCAGTCCTTACTACTCTGGGAATGTGCATTGCGACCCTGGTAACACTTCTAAGGGTCTGATTGATACGCTGTTTAGAGGTACCAATGGCCCTGGTGACAAGTTTGTGGCTGGTGGTTGGGATAGCCCTAGCTATTGTGTTCAATCTCCTAGGACTTTGGTAGAGATAAGAGGCTGGATACTACGCAAGTATCCTGAGTTAGTTTCGGATAGTTGGGGTTCTAGGGTTTAACCCGCGAAATCTTCCCGGCAATAGGCAAGACGCGATTTAGCGTTGAAGGTTGCTCCAACTATCATTTTGGGGAGATGCCTAGGTTGATCTCTAGGTTGGTATGAGGGTGCTCTGTAGGTTCGAGTCCTGCTCTTCCCGCTACCCGCATCCGTAGTTGCACGCCTAGGGTATAACTGGAAAGTGAGCAACCCTGCGAGGCTGAAAGGGCCACGCTCTAATCTATGTATAGTCAAAGGAGGCCAGACCGATGACTACGAAAGAGCAGTTAGAGAAGCTGCAAAGAGAGCTTGCTGAGCTAGACGGAATAGACGAAGCAGAATATCAGAAGCGGACAGAACAGGACGCGAATGCTGTAGCCGTACGCGGGCGAAATTCCAGTGGCTGTAATCGTGCAAAAGCGATGGGCCTCCCCTCTGGTGTAATCGAGAAGTGTCCGAGCACGAATAAATATGGTGAGCCCTGCAGCCTTCAAGCGGGACACGGCACAGACCATTACGGACAAGGGCTTTGTAAGTGGCACGGTGGAGCGCTGCAGCAAGCTACTTCGCAACGTCCGAATAGTAAAAGGCGATACGCCCATCTAGCGAACAAAGAGCTTCGCACGATGATGGATCATTTTGAGGATGATTCAGACCCGCTTAATCTAGAACAGGATATCGCGTTACTCAGAAGCCTAACCGAAAAGTGGGTTGGCGATTACGATCGTTGGTATGAGCTGATGAATGCTTGGTACGATGATCACGAAGCGGGTAATCTAGGTAAGCCTAAACCGCGTAAGCTTCTCGAACTACCAGACGCCCATAAGATGCTAGACTCTTTGGCGAAGATGGCAAAGAGCGAGTGGCAGCGTAGGCAGAACACAGCGGTCACGCAAATACAGCTATTTCGTATCATGAATCAAGTGGGTGCTATCATCATGAAGCACGTAACCGATGAAGATACGCTTAAAGCAATCAAAGAGGAAATGCTTAAGATTCGCATGCCTGTGACGATTGCCGAGCAACATCATGGCCTCTAGAGATTCCAAGAAGCATACCGAGTTGGCTCGTTATCAGGGCTGTCAGCTTGGTATCCGTATATGGACAATCCCTATGGTGGCCTATGTGTTAGGCGCATTTCTGGGGTCTATTTAAGTTAGACCTCTCGTTGATTGTAAGCAGCAGAAGGATATCTAATGTCTACTACCACAGAGCGCAAAATCGGCGGCATGTTCAGCCGCTTCTATAGCTTCATCATTGGCCCGCTTTTGCGAGCGGCTAATCACCAGTCCATGTGGGAGGATGACCCTCCTACCTTGGGAACTGGTAACCGTGCACAGATGTTTCCTATCACGGGCCTAGGTCTCACTAAGAAGCTCAAAGTCTCAAGCTTTCAAGTCCGCTTTGAGCTTCCCCCTGCAGCCAATGAAGATACTCTGGTACGTCTGTACCGTTATCGCAAGACTGCATCAGGTGGAGACTTTACCTATACGCTTCTCGGTAGCTTGGCCGTTACGAGCGCCACCCCTTGGTCGTGGGATAATGATATTACCTTGAATGATAAGGCTATGGATATCAATCCTGATACCGATGGGCTTACATGCGACCACGACTATACTAAGGGAGATGGCGAAATGCGTGCTCTCAATATCTCGTTTGAGTGTGGCCGCCGTACGCCTGCAGACGATGACATTGTTGCAGCCCTTGGCGCTGAAGTGCCCACCACTGCAACCTACCCACCCACCTAAGAGGTTAGAGCTATGTCTCTCAGACTCATTAGAACGATTAGCCCTGCAGCGGGCACACTTCCGGCCGATGTCGATTGGGCTGGTACGCTTGCAGCTCCCGGCTTTGCAGCGTGGGCTAAGCAGCATAGCACTACTAAGGCTATGTTCGTCTTTAAGGGTTTCGACACTGGCGGGACTGTAGAGATTGGCTTGGCTGGGATGACGTTTGGTTTCGCAGTCGTGGCTGATATGCCTATGGGCACCGTGCCCGCTTCTACTAAGCTAGTGGAGCTTGCACCGTCGCTAGGCTTTCCGGGTCCTTCAATGGGCCTAGAAGTTGACCTACCCTCCTTTGGTCTAAACCTCTATCCGCGTATCACTGCGTTGGGTGCGGGTGTTCCTGGTACTCTAGATAAGCTAGAGATTTGGGCAGGGCCCTACCAATGAGAGTAGCAGGCTCAACCCCTGGCGATGGCCCTACGACTGCGAGCCAGCTAGCCTATAACCCTGCGAGTCTTCCGAACTGGACGCCCGACCCCTCGCAAGTTGCAGAAGCTCTAGATCAGCTTGCAGCTCGCGGGGATGTCTACATGTTTGGCGATGGTAACATTGCGTCGTCTACCACTACACGCTATCTCACTCCCGGCTATGATGCAGGCCAAGCTCTTACTACTGAGATTGGTATCCCGTTCTTACGTGCTGGGGTCATTCGCGGTATCGTAGTCTATCACGAGATGGGCGCGGGTAACGGTAACGATATTGAGTATACCGTTCGCATTAATAAGTCTACCAAGGTTCTAGCCGTGGCCATTGCTAGCACATCCACCACACCAGTTATTGACCTTGGCGAAGTGGACGTAGTGGCGGGCGATGTCGCTTCTGTCATGGTTACTAAGGCTCTTACCATTGGTGCGAGTCCTCAAAACATCATCGGTGCGCTTGCGTTTAGGTAGTAGTCATGCCTGTATCAGAAGTAAGACGATATAGTTTCGGGACGTTCGATGAGAACGGCATGGCCGACCGCGTTCCCGGTGTCACGGCTACAACGCAAGGCGGACTAGTTCGCTATGTAGACCACACGATTGAAGGGGAAGACGCTGCCGAGCTTGATATCTTCTGCCAGGACTGTGACGACTACATGACGCTAAAGGGTTGGACTTATGTAGAGTCCGATCCTGGTAGCGCTGCGCCTAGTGCCGCGTGTAGTGGTAACGTGAGCGCGGTAGATGCCACTCTCACTGGTGACTTGACTGCGGTTGACGCAACCTTGTCCGGCAACTTCATGCAGACGGCCGGCTGGCGTTCGCTAGGGAACGGCGGTGGGAGCTGTACGGACTACGTCCAGAAGTCGAATGCAGGCTCGTACAGTTGCGCGTATATCACCGACTCAGGCGAAGGACTGAACGCGCACTGGTACGACACTTGGGCCACAGACAAACATAGGTACCTCAACCGTCGCGACGACGAAGGAAATCACGTTGACTACCCTTGGTGGTGCAACTGGTCGACGGGCGAATCGACGTTTACCATCTTGAAGGTTAGTGACGTCCTCAAGCTCGTCCCGCAAGGGTCTGCACCCACGGGCGCTAAGGGGTATCTATACACGGGCACGGATGGAAAGCTCTACCATCACAACGGGACAGCCTGGAAAGAGATGGCGGTAGTCTGATATGCCTAAGAAGGAGAATATCCCTACTCCCGCGGATGTCTTGGCTCGTGGCTCACGCCCCACCATCGCACGTAAAGAGTCACGTGAGTTTATGGCTAAGCGCTTACGTGCTGCCGTAGCTAATGCTAGGACTCTCCCTATTCGTGTACACATCCCCGCTGAAAAGTATAACTCTGTGGCTGCAGACGCTCTAGCTGCTGCATATATTGCTAGAGGGTGGACTGTGCAGACGCTGGAAGGTAACGACCTTCCTATGGTGTGGATTATCCTAGACAAGTCCCCCTAATGACCAATGAACACTCTTCTACACTTCGGCCCTAGCGATTTCGTTAGTGCTTACGACATCGGGCTAGCCGATGCATTGGAATCCGCTACGCAAGGGATGCCTAGCGATGTCGTGTGTAGAGAGGTCAGCCTAAAGGACTTTGCTAAAGAGGCTTGGCACATTGTAGAGCCTGCTACTGAGTTTATTGATAACTGGCATATCGACGCAATCTGCGACCACTTAGAGGCTGTCTACACGGGAGACATTGAACAACTCATTATCTCCATGCCGCCTCGCCACATGAAATCCCTTTTGGTGGCTGTTATGTGGCCGTGTTGGGTGTGGACAAAGAACCCCGGCTTTAAATGGATTTTCGCTAGCTATGCACAAACCCTGTCCACTAGGGATTCGGTCAAATGCCGCTCTATCCTGCAATCCCCTTGGTATAGTAAGCACTGGGGCGAGCTATTTAAACTCAAGCGGGACGAAAACCTCAAGACGAAATTCACGAATACGAGAGAAGGTTATCGTATTGCGACCTCCGTGGACGGGTCCGCTACAGGCGAGGGCGGTGATTGCATTGTGGGAGACGATCTCCTAAAGGCTAAGGACGCCTATTCAGATGTAGCCAGAGCAACGGCTAACACCTTCTGGAATGAAACGATGCACACCCGCATTAACAACCCCAAGAAACCTAAAAAGGTTCTCATGGCGCAACGTCTACACGAGACGGACGTTAGCGGGGTTGTACTAAAGGAAAAAGGAAAGACCTATGTGCATCTTTGCTTGCCCGCCGAATACGACCCTTTGGCGTTGGCGTCTTTGCCCGAAGCCCTACCTACACCGCTAGACTTTGTTGACCCACGTAAAGACTTGCCCGTTGGAGAGGTACTATGGAAAGACCGTTACCCTCAAGAAGTGTTAGAGAAAACTAAGGAAGCACTAGGCCCATGGGCTTACGCTTCACAGATGCAGCAGACACCAGCGCCAGCGGATGGCGGCATCTTTAAAAAGAATTGGTGGCAGTACTACACCCACGCGACACTACCTAGCACGTTCGATGCTGTGTTTATGTCGTGGGATATGAGCTTCAAGAAAACTACAGAAGGTTCCTATGTAGTGGGGCAGGTATGGGGCAAGGATGGACCTAGCTTCTACCTACTCGACCAAGTGCGTGGACGCTGGGATTTCGTAGATAGTAAGCTGCAGTTTGAGAAGTTGTGCGAGAAGTGGCCGGAAGCTTTCGCTAAGTATGTGGAAGAGAAGGCTAACGGAGCGGCCATTATCTCCGCTCTCCACAACACGATTAACGGGCTAATCCCTATCATCCCTAAGGGCACCAAAGAAGCCCGTGCGCATGCCATCGCTCCCGCTGTCCGTTCAGGGAATGTGTATTTACCTTCTGAAGATGCTTATGGATATGGTTGGGTAGACGCGTTTGTAAGTGAGTGCACATCCTTTCCCAAGGGTGCGAATGACGACCAAGTTGACTGCCTCACTCAAGCCCTGTCCGAATATATCTCAGACCCTGTAGCCAGATTGCGGATTCACTAAGCCTATGGGCATTAGAAAAGTAGCTACCACGAAAGCGCTAGACCTTGTGAAAGCAGGGGAAGACGCACTGGAGCGTCTGAAGCTAGATGGCTACTTCTCGCTAAAGACTGGCCTAGGTAGTAAGTCCGACAAGACCACTAGTATTGATTTCTTCCATACCCCTCGCTTCGTCAATGAGGTTACCGTTAACATGCTCTACTCTGGCGATGCACTCGCCGGACGTATCATTGATAGCATTGTAGACGATGGCATGTCTAAGGGGTGGTCGCTGCAGTTCTCAACGGTTGCGGAAGACGGAGGCATTGAGCCTCTAGACCCTATCGAGGCAGCGCAACTAAACGCCACCATTGAGACATGGGAAAAGCGGGTAGGTCTAGTCCCTGAAATAAACAAGCATTGGAAGCGAGGCCGGGCCCATGGTGGTGGTCTGCTTATGCTTGGTGTAGACGATGGCGTAGAGGATAAGGCGGAGCCGCTTAGAGAAGGCGGCACGTTTGACTGGCTGCGCACCTTCACACGCTGGGAAGTCACTGCATCCCACGAGCGCGGGGAAGACCCTAAGGATCCCTTCACTTTCGGTAAGCCTATTGAATATCGACTAGACCCTAACGACCTTAGTGATGGGCTGAATCAGGAAAGCATCCACGCTACTCGTGTAATCCGTTACGAGGGTGTGCAGGTTGCCGACAATATCAGTGGCCAGAATGTCGTTAGCATTGGTGATACTTTCGGAGACTCCATCTTTGAGCGTGTCTGGAATCCGCTCAAGAATTGGAACAGTGCTCTACAGGGTGCAGGTCATATCATCCAGGACTTCGCGCAAGCGGTCTACAGCGTTGAAGGCTTTCGTGCCATCCTCCGTGCTAAGGGTGGCATGGCTGCGCTGCTTAATCAGTTCAACGTAATGAATCAGTTTCGTAGCATGTTCAATGCTACGGTAGTAGATGCTTCGGACACCTACGAGCGTAAGACTACTAGTGTCGCGGGTATGCCTGACTTGATTGACAAGTTTGGGCACCAGTTGAGCGCTGCTAGTGGCATGCCGCTTACCAGGCTGATTGGCCTTTCCCCTGGCGGGTTTGGAACTGGTGAGGCAGAGCAAGACAACTGGAATACGATTGTAGGCTCTGAACAGCAGGCCGAACTGAAGCCCCTTCTAGAGCGCATCTATTCAGTCCTGTTTGATACTGACGAGTTCCGCGGCAAGATTCCTGAGGGTGGGTGGAAGATTGTCTTTACACCACTCAAGCCTAAGAGTGAGAAGGAACAGGCCGAAATCCAGAAGTCGCAAGCCGAAACGGACACTTTGAATATTGCTTCTGGTGTCGTTACTCAAGACGAAGTGGCTGCTAGTAGGTTCGGTAAGGGAGGCTTCTCGCTTGATACACAGGTAGACCTGCAATCGCGTGAAGAGATGGAGGCTGCGGAAGGCGATGTAGAAGGCGAGATTACAGACGCCAATAAGGCAGTAGCTACTGCAGCCGGCGCAGACGTTGCTAAGACTGCAATGAACGGCGCTCAGATCGTGGGCCTGATTGACATCGTCAAGGCTGTAGGCTTGAAAGAGCTTCCCCGCGATTCTGCTATCTCCATCATTCAAGTGGGCTACCAACTTACTGAAGAGGAAGCTACGGCTATCATTGGTGCTAACACTGGTGAGGGTTTCAACGAAGCAGACGCGGAAGCTAAGGCGGAAGAAGAGGCAACTAAGCAAGCCGAACAACTCGCTGCAGTGAATGAAGGCACACCAGAGGAAGAGCCTGTAGACGATGGCGACGGCGAAGAAGAGCCAGAAGAAAAGCCGCAACCGGAAGAAGAGTAAGAGCGGTGTACCTGCTATCAATATGTTGGCAGGCGCGCTCGACTACTTCCGTAATCTCAAAAGGTACACAGACCTTTTGGCGGTCCTCACTAAGCCTATCATCGATGAGGTAGAGGAAGTCTTAGCAGAGACGGGCGGAGTACCTGCGAAGGAAGAGCCCGAAGATTCCACGGACCGTGAAGATGCAGCGCCTACTACAAAACAACTACTGGCAACACTCACGCCAGCGCAACGTCTGCAAGTCCAACAGATTCGCAAGGTTGTTCTACAGCAAGAAGCTAAGTACTCCAACGCGGTTGACCTACAGGACGCACGAAAGACAGCCACGCGCGCGCACACGCGAACGGATAAACTGAACGAAGCTCAAGTTAAGAAGCAGCTAAAAGCGGTAGGCGTCAAGAAGTTTAAGAGCGAGAAGAATAAGAAGATTCGCGGGACCTTCATTCGAGAGAATGTGAAGCTAATAGGTTCCATCGGTCCTGAGCATTTCGACCGTATCGAACACTCAATCGCAGAAGGCTTTGCAGCGGGTAGACGAAGCAGCGCAATCGCTAAGGATCTCCGCTCAATCAATGGCGTTACTAAGAGACGCGCCGCGCTGATTGCTAGAGACCAGACTGCTAGCCTCAATGGATTTCTCACTAGAGATAGGCACCAAGAAAACGGTATCACTAAGTTTCTGTGGACTACGGTAGGGGACGAGGGGGTTAGATCCTCGCATGAGGATCTAGAGGGTTTAGAGTTTGGGTGGAAGGACGGGGCGACAAGTGGCAACACACCAGCGGGAGTAACTAGCGCCCCGGGTGATACTGGGCAAGGTTTCCCAGGTACCCCGATTCAGTGTCGATGCTATGCAGAGCCCGTGCTCTAGAGAATGACTACCAAGTATGGATGCCGATACGATTCAGTTCAGCATAGGCGCGCTGATAACCCTCTTTGGTGTGGCCATGGGAGCGGGCTCCCTGCGCAGGACAGTCAAAGACCTCAAAGAAGATCTAGCCTCTGAAGTGTCTGCGCGTGTTCAAACAGACCGCGACGTAAAGAGACTTCAACTCTGGCGCGCAAAGCTTGACGGTGAGCGAAGTGCTAAACAACGCACGCGCCCGCACGCGCGTAAGAGCGTTACTGAGACAGGGACATTCTGTAATGACGAAAGTAATGACTGAGGGAGCCGCGGGCGTCATGCTCGCTACCGCGTTCGTAGTGTTCGCACATCTGATCGGCTCCACTTTAGGACTCTGGTAAAGCTATGCCATTTCGCGGTGAACATGTCGCTCGGTTAAACGAGCCCGGCAAATATGAGAAGCTCGTACGGGTGAACCGCGAGAAGGGCGTATCCTTCTTGATTGGTACTCTTCCCGATGGCACTACCGAGCGCCAGAGTATCCGCTTTGATTCGGACCGCTTTACTGTGAGCACTGCTAAAGAGTGGATGCGTGAGCACGACCTTGATCCCTCTTTGGTGGAAGCTGCTAAGAAGGAAGAGCGCGCAGATTCAGAGGATGAAGATTGCCCAGAGGAATTCCGCTTTGATAGCGGTACCGCTTCCAAGTTTCGGGTAGAGCCTGGAACAGGGTTCGGACACTTCGACCACGCGTCCCTATCTACCGTGGGTGTGTACAAGTACAAGCGCGCAGATGGAACTATCCGCAGAGAGTTTCGACCGCCTACAGAAGTCCAAAGCAAGCGCTTCATTAAGAGTCTACAGAATTGTGTCGTTACGCGCGAGCACCCTTACCCGCGCGGGACTGCTGTTAATCGAAAGAACTATAAGCGCTTTGCGATTGGTAGCACTGGAACAGACGCGCACGCTAGCGGCTATCGGATTGACTCCTCTTTGGTGATTAGGGACGAGAAGTCCCTAACAGAGATTGCAGAGAGACTCGATTCCGGATTGCCCGTAGGTTGCAGCGTCGGCTACAAATGCAAGACTCGAAAGCAGTCTGGCGTGTGGCAAGGTCCGAACGGCGCAGAGACTTACGACTACGTTCAATTTGGTCACGTGGCTAATCACGTGGCTATTACGTCCCGCCCGCGTGGCGGACTTGATAAGCAGCACGGAACCGTGCTGCATCTCGATTCGCTAGAAGCGGAACAACTAGAAACGGAAGAGAAACCTACTATGGAAAATGTAGAGATTGACATCGGCGGGCTGAAAATTTCTGTGCTCGCTGCACACGCCCCACTACTGCAGGATACCCTGTCAAAGCTTGATAGCAAGGGGGCCGAGAGTGCTAAGACGATTGGCACCCTAGAGGCTAAGGTCTCGGAGCTTACCGAAGCTAATGAGAAGTTGACTACGGATAGTGAGGAGAAGCCTAACCTTGGAGAGCTTCTGGCGGCTCGGCAGAAGCTTACCGGCGATGCTCTCAAGATCGTTAAGCAGGAGACTCTGGATAAGGTTGACTCTGCTGCAGACGATTACGATGCGCAACTTATTGGCGCTTGCTTGGACGCCAAGGGTGTCAAGATTCCTGAGCATCTCGAAGGAGATGCACGGGGCTACTACATGCAAGCTCGCTTTGATTCTCTCGTAGAGAATGCCGGCGATGACGCGCATAAGAAGCTCTCCAGTATCGTCGCTGGCGGGGTCCGCAGTCACACTTCTAACCGTACTGATTCAGACGCTAGCGATATTCAGGAGCGTTTTCGCAAGGCGCAAGAAGCCCGCGATAACTTCGACTTTGGCGCTAGCGCGTAAGGTCTAACCCTCACACTTTTGGAGATATAGACAAATGACTATTCCACAGACCACCTATCCCGATGACATGCCGCGTGGCCTTGAAGGTGATGTAGCCGACACTGGTGCAGACAATCACACGCGCACGCGCACTAACACTACTGCTGACATGGAATTCGGCCGCGGTGTTATGGCGGGCGCTGCTGAT
>Ga0255047_10002633_pt1 | contig 11746 bp, 5 predicted proteins | sample JV7_2_1_MG_FD_183640 | JGI IMG/M metagenome (GOLD analysis project Ga0255047, IMG submission 183640) | Seawater microbial communities from Jervis Inlet, British Columbia, Canada - JV7_2_1 | ecosystem: Environmental > Aquatic > Marine > Inlet | place: Canada: British Columbia | collected 2016-10-06
AACCTCGGGAGACTTGAATTGCCCGCCCGCCAGGTTGTTGACAAAAGGAACACACAGGGCGCCCGGAATGTGGCCGGCAACCGAATCAAGCGGCTCGGATTCGCCCCGGAAACGGGCTGCGTCTCTGGCGTCCAGCAGGTTGACGTTTGCATCAGGCAAGTCCTCTGGCGAACACGTTCTCGTCAGCGGGGAGCGCTCGGTGAAGTCGCCCTGGTCGGGCGAGACTGATTCAGCTTCTGTTTCAAAGCCGCCAGCAATCCAGGCGTCGAGCCCGCCATCGAGCACGGAAACGTCTGCGTGACCTAACCATCGAACGAGCCACCAGAAACGACCCGCAAAGGCGCTCGAGTTTTGGTCGTAGCAAACAACCCTCGAGTCATTGCGGATACCCCAGGTCCGCAGGCAAGTTGCCAGGTCGGCCCTGTCAGGCAAGGGATGTCGACCGGCTTTGCCGGGCGCAGCACTGAGGTCTCGCTCGAGGTCAGCATGCCTGGCACCTGGGATATGTCCCGCCGCATATTCATGAAAACCAGCCTGCTTATCCATCAGCGAAAAACGGCAGTCGAAGACGACGCAGGATGCGTCTGCTGCCAGCTCGTTCGGCGAGATAAGCAGCTTCACATCAAGCTCGAAATCCCTTCATGGCGACTCATCGATATCGTGCCCAGTCTTCGGGACCAGTATGGTCCGCTCGAAGGTCATGAAAACCGTGCCGTCCGCCTTTTTACCCGTGGTCTTCACGGTGACGATGCCCTGTGTCGGTCGTGATTTCGATTCGCGCTTAGATAGGACCTCCGATTCCGCGTAAATCGTATCGCCTGCGAACACGGGCGCCGTCAGTCTTATGTTGTTCCAACCCAGATTTGCGATGGCTTTATAGCTCACGTCGGTGACGCTCATACCAACGAGAATCGACAGCATGAGGCAGCTATTAACCAGGGGTTTACCGAACTCCGTCTTCGATGAATAAGCGGCATCGATGTGCAGCGGGTTCTGGTTCATGGTCAAGAGCGAGAACCAGGTATTGTCGGTTTCGCTAATGGTCCGGCCGGGGCGGTGCTCATAAATATCCCCGACGGCAAACTGTTCGTATGTCCGCCCGAAGTCTTCGCGCGTGCGCGATGTGCCGACGCTGTCCTTAGCCTGTGTCACGGCGAATTCTGCTGAAGCCAACCCAGCCAGCGGTTGGAGATTTTTTCCTGGACCGTGTTCTGCCGCAAGCGTGCATTCAGATTCGGAAAATCGACGCTATCGAGATCCTGATCCTGGTCGTAGCAGGAGTAGACGAAGTACTCCTCGCCGCTGTCGGGGTCTACGTGTTTGCACATGCATTGTGCGCAGACGCCTTTCATCATGCACTGCATCGGAGAGTTGATGGACCCGATCGCCGTATGTCCTGGCTTCAAATACGGTTTCAAGCGACCGTGGCGGGCTTCCTTTACCGCGGCCATCATGCGGTCCGATCCAATCGCGATCAGATGATCGACCTCACTGAGCTCGATCGGCGGTGGTCCGAGATCACCTTTCGCATAGGCTTCGATCGTGTCCAGAATATTGCCGACGTAGCTTCGGTCCTGGGGCCGGGAGGCTTCAAGCGGCTCTACCCCCGGAGCGGGATCGACGGCCCAGACGACGATGTCTGATGCCGCTTCGACCTCTTCAACTTTGAATAAGCCGCTGGCTTCGCGGTAGCCTGCGAAGTAGATCACCCGATTTCCAGCGGCGCGCATTGCCTTGCCAATCGAGAACAAGACGGCATTGCCGAGACCGCCGCCAGCGAGAAGTACGGTCTTACCCGTTGGAATTTCAGTCGGGGCACCCGTGACGCCCATGACAATGATCCGATCGCCGGGCTGCCAGTTGGCGCAAAGGCGAGACGAGCTGCCCATCTCGAGGGTTATCAGTGAGATCAGGCCCCGGTCCTTGTCGACCGATGCGCCGGTCAGTGCAAGTCCCTCAGTAGCAAGGACCGTACCCTCGATCTGGGGTGCATTGCTTTCAAAGTTCTGGACTCTGTAGAAGCGGCCGGGTTCGAATCCTTTTGCAGCCATCGGGGCGCGGGCGATGACCTCGACAATCGTCGGTGTCAGCCGGTTGATCTCGACGACGGTGGCAATGAGCAGATCGTCCAGACGGGAATAGAATGCTTGCAGTGATGTGTCTCGACCCGCTTGCTTATCCGGATCGGCATTGTTGATCGCGTCTTCATGAAGCCTGACGACCCAGGGGTACCCGTCCCTGGCACTCGCCATGGCCTTGACGACATTTCCTGCATAGACAGGATGATTGTCGCCATAGAAGCTGATGAATTTGTCGTCCTTACGATAAGACGTCAACGGCGCCGGCCTGCCGATCTTTGGCCATGGGATGTCATCCATTGGTTCAAGATCTATCTCGCCATCATTCCAGCGCGGCTCATAACGCTGAAAGAACTTGCCGTCCATCTTGAATGTGCCGGGGTGCTCCTGCTCGTAAATCGTGTTTGGCGATGTGCCGGCGGCGATGAAGAGGCTTCGCAGTGGCACTTCGACTTCCTCGCCGCTACCTGTCCAGCCGTCCTCGGTGGCCTGGAGCTTCTCGAAGCGCATTGCGCCGAGGTGACCGTATTCGTCTGCGACAGCCCCGAGCGGGCTCATGCCTTCGGCAAGTCCGATTCCCTCCTCCAGGGCTTTGATAATTTCCTCGTGGTTCTGCCGATACGCAGGTGCCTGATTGATGCCCTTGCGATAAAAGAGCGTGACGCCGCCCCAGCTGTCGATCAGCGGTTGAAAATTCGGCTTTTCGCCATTCTCCATAGCCCGTTGGCGTTCGTTGCGAATTTCGTGGCCGTGCGCCAGAAATTCGTCGAGAATTCCCGATTCCTCATCGTCGAAACTCTCGCGGAACTTTGCTTCGCCGGAATCTGCGCAGAGTCGCTCATAACGGTGCAGCAGTTTTTCTACCTGAACCGGATAGTAGGCCATGAGTTCCGTCGCCGTATCAATCGCAGTCAGCCCACCCCCGATCACTGCGGCCGGCAGGCGTACCTGCAGGTTGGCGAGCGACGAACCCTTCGCCGCACCAGTCAGCTGCAATGCCATAAGGAAGTCTGATGCCTTGCGGATCCCTCGAATCAGATTGTTGTCGATACCGATGACTGTCGGTTTTCCGGCACCCGTCGCGATGGCGATATGATCGAATCCGAGATCCCAAGCATCTTCGATCGTCAATGTTCCACCAAAACGCACACCGCCGTAGCTTCTGAAACTGTTTCTTCGTGCCAGGATCAGGTAGATGACTTTGAGAAAATTCTTGTCCCAGCGAACAGTGATGCCGTATTCGGCAACGCCGCCGAATCCGGCCAGCATTCGTTTATCCAGATCTTCATAAAGCGCAGCAAAATCCTTGATGGGTTTTGGCGGCACTTCACCGTCGCCGATAAGCTCAGGTGGCAGGGGTTCCAACTTCAACGCGTCGATGCCGACGACACCGAAGCCTTCGTTCAGCAGATAGTGTGACAGGGTGTAGCCGGCAGGCCCGAGTCCCACGACCAGCGCATTCTTACCGTGATACGGCAAAGTGTAGGGGCGGTGGACGTTCAAAGGATTCCAGCGAGTTAACAGACCGTATATTTCAAACCCGTAGGGCATGAACAGAACATCGGTCAGCACATTGGTCTCGATTTGGGGTATATCGACGGGCTCTGTCTTTTGGTAAATACAGGCCTTCATGCAGTCGTTACAGATCCGGTGGCCCGTTCCCGGACACATCGGATTGTCGATAACGATCAGAGCCAGCGCGCCTATGTTGTCACCCTGTCGCTTGATCAGTTGCATTTCGGAGATCTTCTCATCGAGAGGACAGCCGGTGATGTTGAGACCGAGCGGATTGACTTTATAGCTGTCGTCCTTCCGGTTGCGCATACCCTTCGCGCAGGAATCGGTGTCGCGGTCGTGACAATAAATGCAGTGATCTATCTCATAGAGAACCTGTCGCGTATCGTGGCGTTGATCGGTCAAAGTGAATCCGTCGCGCCGACGGCGCGTTTCGGCGTGGCCCTTCCACACCGGATAACCGTCACCTTCTTCTACGTCGTGCGGCACCAGCGCGTTGAAGTCGGTCTTTTCCGGTTCTTTGAAGCTGATCCAGCCGGCAACGCTGTGCTTAAGCTGCGCATCCTGTTGTGCGAGCCAGGCCCAGCGGCGTACGGATTCCAACAGCGCCTGAACAAATTCCTCGTCGTTGAGTTTTGTGACCTCGGCAAATGTCTCGGCAGCTTGCTGATCTGCGTTCAGTCGATCACGCAAGTCGCCGGGGCCCGCCTGGCCAGAGCCCTCAGCGTTATCGTCGACCGCCCCTGACCAGCGCCACAGTCGTGCGGCCGCTGCCGCTGTTCGACGTTCCCGGTCTGTATCGTCGGCCAGGTCCGGAAAGCCGCACCGGATCAGGTGTTCGAGCATGCGTTCAGCGGCTTGTGCGTCCCAGTCACCTGTGTCGACACCTTTGTAATGCTTCTTTAGCTTGCCAACGATTTCCGTTCGAAAGAGAAATACCTCGTTGAGCTCGCGTGCAATTTGGTCACCTTGTCGTTTGTGCTCGGCAGTCACGCCAAATAGCCGGGCAACGAACTCTCCGACATGTGGCGCCAACCGGACGAGAAGGTCGGAAACGGCGGTCGGCTCCATCCCTTCACCGTGGTTGCTCAGGTAGTCCTGATACTCACGGTGCAGCTCTTGGGAATGACCGGTGAGCTCGGTGAGGAAGGCCTCGTGCAGTTGCTTCAGGCCGACAGGGGAATAGAGATCTTCGTACTGAAATCCGGTAATACCCAGCACTAGACCTTCATCGTTCTTTCCGTGCCCGTTGTCCATCTAAATCAGTGGTCCTTCTGTTTTTTGCCGTCGGTGTGGCGTCAAGATGCGCCTTGCTGACGTGGGTGCAGGACAGCCAGCCGGTCGCTGGCCGTGACCTAGGCGGTTGCGGCCTCCATCTCTTGCGACTCGACCTTACCGACACGGCATAAAAGCCCGCGGAGTTGATAGGTGCCCATCTGTGGGTCGAACGGTGCGCGGTTGTCTGTCAAGACGTTGGCATTCGACTCCCAGACTCCATAGTCAGGCCCCTTCCTCTCTGGGAACCACCATCCGTGCTCACAATGGATAACGCGCGGATCGATCTTGTCCGTTATCTTCGCCTTCTGTTTGATCCGGCCCCGGCGTGACTCGATCCACATCCAGTCACCGTTTTCTATCTGGTGCTCCGCGGCCGTGTCAGGGTGAATCTCGGCGAGCGGCTCAGGATGACCATTGCGGCAGAGTGGAAGCTGCCTGTGCTCGGAGTTAAAAAAGACCGGAATCCGTCCACCGGTTGTAAGAACCAGGGGATACTTCTCCGCAACGTCGGGCGTGCTGACCGGGCTCTCCGGTGGCTCCTCGTAGTATGGCAGGGGTTCGTATCCCATCGCCTCGAAACGTGTTGAATAGAGTTCGATCTTGCCGGTTGGTGTCCTGAACCCGTCAGTCTCGTATTTCCGGTACTTCTGCGGGACATGGATCCAGCCCTGCTCTGTCAGGCCCCTGAAGTCCACGCTCTGGCCGCCGCTCTTGAGCATTTCATCCAGCACTTCCTCTACCGATTCGGTACAGACCGGAAGCTTCATGCGGCGGGCAAGTTCAACGAACATTTCTTCGTCTGACTTGCATTCACCGATTCTGACGACCTCCTGCTGGCCCATGACGACGTTGCCGGCGATCGTCGGCAATGCCGCAATCTGGTTGAGTTCGGGCCAGGAGGCCGCGGGCAGGACGATGTCGGCGAGTTCGGCTGTCGGCGTCATAAAGAGATCCGCACAGACCATGTAATCAAGCTTCATCAGGGACTCGTAGACGAGCTTGGTGTTGGCATACGTTGTCAGCGTATTGTTGCCAAAGACGAGAAAGGCTCTGACACGATACGGTTCCCCGATGCGCATCGCATCGAGCAAGGTTGGGATGTGGCAGGCGGGAAGGTCTGCACCTTCGCCAGCGAGCATTTTGTATTTGTCGAAGCCTAATCGTTTCTTCTCGACCTCGGGATCCAGGTTCTCGATCAGGCTGGGGAAGCGGCCGGCGCCGTGCATGCCGAAAATCCAGCCGCCCGGTACGTCGATGTTGCCGGTGATGGCCGGGATCATCGACAGTGCACGGACTGTCTGGATCGTATTCGGCGTATGCTCGATTGCGCAGCCCCACTCGAGCATCGCGGGCTTGCACTCGGCGAAGAGACGTGCGGCAGCACGAATCTTGTCGGCCGGTACCCAGGTAATCGGCTCTGCCCACTCGGGTGTGAACTCATGAACGTGCCTGGCGAGCTCCTCGAATCCGTGGGTGTAGCTTTCGCAGAACTCGTGGTCGTAAAGATCCTCGTGAATGATGACGTTGAGAAACGCGAGCCCGAGCGCGTCGTCGGTACCGGGCCGAAGCTGCAACCAGAGCTCAGCCTTGCGGGCACAGACTGTCTCGCGCGGGTCAATCGTGATGATGCGCGGGCGGCTCAGCAGCGACTCACGCACGTTGAACCGTGTCTCCCCATCGGGACCCGAGTGCGGGGGATTGTGACCCCAGTACATAATGAGTTCCGGATCGACGTCGCCGGTGAAATCGCAGACCGGCAGGTCGCCCATCGTCTGGATGCAGGTATTGACCCGGGGATGGAAGCATTGGGCGAACCCCGGTTCGCACCAGTTTGGTGTTCCGAGTGCATTGCCGAAACGAGACACCCAGCGGATGTGATGGCGGCCTGTCCCGGTACCCATTGCGATTGACTCAGGCCCTGATTCCTCGCGAATGGCGAGTACCTTTTCCGAAATCTCATCGAGCGCCTCGTCCCAGGAGATGCGCTCCCATTTACCCGAGCCGCGCGGGCCGATGCGGCGCTGTGGGTACTTCAGGCGGTCTGGATGATAGACGAGCTCGGTTGTGGCGGCACCAATGGGACAGAGCTTACCGTGATTGAGCGGTCCTTCCGGGTCGCCCAGGACTTTGACGAGCTCGCCGTCCTGCACATGCATCAGCGCGCTGCAGCCTCCGTGGCAGCTGCGGCAAACGCTCTTCAGGACCTGCGTGCTGCCCGAAACGCCATCGTCGGCTCGCTGAGATCCCTTACTCGCCGTCACTTCTCTATCCATCAACGTCCACCGCACCGAAAAGCCAGGGCGGAAAAGCTTATCAGATTCGTCGCCTCGATTCGGTCATTCTTCACCCCTTGGGGTTTAGCCATTATCATTAAGGGTTACGCCAGAAGCTTGGGCAGCATGCGACATCTAAGGGAAGGCTAAGAACAATCATGGAGAAGCTCACTACGCTAGTGTTTTCGGTGATGCTGTATGGAGTCGTTATCGCGATACGCTTGACAGCGTGGCGCTACCCAACATACCAGCAGCGCCTCCGAGAGCGAAACATCATCGCGCAGATCAGGGTCAAGGAAGGACCGGGCCGCTATTTCATTATTAAGGACGGCAAGCTTTCGTCACGTGGTGGCATCCATCCGGACCCCGATATCGTCGTCGGTTTCAAGACGGCAGCCCTCGGGATTTCTGTCTTGACGCGTCCGAACGACCAGTTGGGACGCATCAATGCGGCCAAGCAGTTCGCCATGACGCTGGATGGTCCCGAAGATAAGGCGCTGTGGTTTATGTTTGTGCTCGAGGAACTGCTGCAGGTTCGCTGGCGCTTCGGCGTCGATACCGGTAACGGCGAAGTCCGCTACTGCAATATGGCCAACGGTGGCCCGATGTCGGTTTACGTCAAGGACGGCAAGATCGTTCGCATGACGCCAATCACCTTCGACTCGCGTGATCCCCTGCCGTGGAGTATCAAGGCGAAAGGCAAGACGTTTACGCCGCCGCGCAAGACGTCACTGGCCCCGCACGGACAAACAGCCAAGTCGATTATCTACTCACCCGATCGGCTGCTTTACCCGATGAAGCGCGTGGACTTTGACCCGAACGGGGAAAGAAATCCACAAAATCGCGGTGTCTCCGGATACGAGCGGATCAGCTGGGATGAAGCACTCGATATCGTCACGAATGAAATAAAACGCCAGAAGACGGTTCATGGTCCGGGCGCGATTGCCTGCAGTCACCCTTCGCATCACACGTGGGGGAACATTGGCTATTACCTGAGTGCGCTTCGGAAGTTCGAGAACGCGGTCGGCATGACCGAAGTTCACCACAACCCGGACAGCTGGGAAGGCTGGTATTGGGGAGCGACGCACCATTGGGGCGGTTCAATGCGCGTCGGGCAGTGTGAGACCTACGGCACGGTGGAAGACTGCCTCAAGGAAGCCGAGATGGTCGTTTTCTGGTCGAGCAATCCGGAATCGAACAGCGGTGCATATGGCGCACTGGAAGGCACGATCCGCCGGCAATGGCTCAATGAGGCCGGGATCAAGCTCGTACACATTGACCCGTATTACAACGATTCGATACAGCTGCTCGGTGGCAAGTGGATTGCGCCGAGGCCGACCTCAAGCCCCGCACTTGCGATCGCGATTGCCTACGTCTGGATGACGGAAGGCCTATACGATAAAGAGTACGTTGCGACTCACACGACCGGTTTTGATACCTGGGCCGAGTACGTACTCGGCGAGTCTGACGGTGTACCTAAGACGCCCGAGTGGCAGGAGGATGAAACCGGCGTACCGGCCAGTGACGTCCGGGCGCTGGCCAGGGAATGGGGGACGAAGAAGACTTATCTCGGTGCCGGTGCCTGGGGCAATGGTCACGGCGGTGCTTGTCGTAACGCGACGGGGATCCAGTGGGCACGGACCATGGTTTGCCTGATGGCGATGCAGGGGCTTGGCAAGCCCGGCGTCAATATGGGCAATCTGCAGTGGGGTACGCCACAGGACTTCCAGTTCTACTTCCCGGGCTATGCCGACGGCGGCATGTCCGGCGACATACACGGGACAGGCATGGGCGTTCAGTTGTATCAGCGCATGCCGCAGCTAATTTCGCTCAATACGAATACGCAAATCATTCCGCGCATGCAGCTTCCCCAGGCCATTATCGAGGGCAAAGCCGAGGGGTATCTCTGGAACGGCACGAGCATCGAGGCGCAATTCTCGAAGATCAGCTATCCGAAGCCAGGCTTCTCTCAGGTGCATATGCTCTATAAATATGGTGGCTCGCTCATCGGAACGATGCCCAGTGCCAACCGTTACATCGAGATGTTCCGATCACCGAACCTCGAGTTCATGGTCAATCAAAATATCTGGATGGAAGGCGACACACAATTTGCCGACATTATCCTGCCGGCGTGCACGAACTTCGAGCGTTACGATATCAGTGAGTGGGCGGGACTCGGAGGCTACGCCCATCATGGCGAGATGCAGCTCAATCATCGCGTCATCACCTTCCAGCACAAATGTATCGAGCCCTTGGGCGAGTCGAAAACTGATATCGAAATCTTTCGCCTGCTCTGCGAGCGACTCGATCTCGGTGCCTATTTCTGCGAAGGCGTTGGCGAGCTCGGGTGGGTCAAACGTCAATTCGACGGCTCAGATCTGCCGAAGCACATTTCCTGGAAGGAGTTCATTCGCCGCGGCTACTTCGTCGTGCCGACAGAGAAGGAAGAGCTCAGAGCGTCTGTCTCCTGGAACTGGTTCTATGAGGGCAGGAAGAAAGACGTGCCGGAACCGATGCCGCTCCCCTCGGATTATTCAGAGAAGTACCGTGAGGGTTTGCAGACGCAATCAGGCAAGATTGAGTTCGACTGCCAGAGCCTGAAGCGCTTCGATCCGGACAGCGAAGATCGTCCGAGTATTGTCAAGTATCAGCGTCCTGCAGAGAGTCCGAACGCGGCAGGGTTCGAGGACTTTCCTCTACAGTTGATCTCGCCGCATCCACGGTTTTCGTTCCATACGCAGGGCGACGGGAAGGACAGTTTCTTAAACGACATAGCGGATCATCGCGTGCAGGTAGACGGCTATTACTACTGGGTCGCCCGGATGAATCCGGTCGATGCCGGGAAACGTGGCATCAAGGCTAATGATCTGATTCGCCTGCACAATGAGCGTGGCGCAGTTATTTGTGCGGCGAAGCTGACTAATCGTATAACCGAAGGCGTTGTGCACGCTTACAGTTCGTCAGCTGTTTACGATCCGGTTGGCGAGCCCGGACGCTCCGCCGACCGGGGCGGTTGCGTCAACGTTCTCTCGTCTCCGAAGTCTCAGATAAAGAAAGGCCACTCGATGGGTGCGAGCTGTTGTCAGATCGACGTCGAGAAATGGAGCGAGGGCGAGAAATCACTTCCCGAGTCCCAGGAAAGAGTCGCCTAGGTATGGACACAATATTGGCTGGACAACAGTAATGCAGAAATGGAATTTAATCGTCGACGTTGCCAAGTGCACGAATTGCAATTTATGCACATTGGCAAACCAGGATGAGCACGTTGACAACGAGTTCGAGGGCTACGCAGCGGCCATGCCGCGTCATGACCATCGGTGGATTGAAATCCGAGGCCGCGAGCGGGGACACGGCCCGCTGATGGACGTCTCTTATCTTCCGGTGATGTGCCAGCACTGCGACAACGCGCCGTGTATCGAGGCGGCCGAGAACGATGCTGTGACGAAACGTCCTGACGGGATTGTCGTCATAGATCCGGTCAAGTCGAGGGGTCAGCATGCGATTAGCGACGCCTGCCCTTACGGTGCTGTTCACTGGAACGAAGAGCTCAATATTCCACAACACTGGTTTTTCGATGCGCATTTGATCGACCGTGGCTGGGTGGAGCCCAGGTGCACCCAGGTTTGTGCGACCGGCGCTTTAAAGGCGGTCCAGCTTACGGATCAGGAAATGAGTGAGCTTAAGAGGCGCGAGGGGCTTGAAGAGCTGCATCCGGAATCGGCGACCAAGCCACGGGTTCACTACAAGAATATTCGTCGGTTTACGCACGACTTCATCGGCGGCACGCTAATCAAAACGGTAGATGGCGTAAGCGACTGTGTTGCCGGCGCCAGGATTAGGCTCGAGCAAGGCGGTTCGCGCGTTGGAGAAACCGTCACTGACGCATACGGGGAGTTCAAACTGGATGGTCTGGAACCAAACAGTGGTGCCTACCAGGTCAGCATCGAGATCGACGGCACCGAGGTGAAACGACTGGATGTCGATCTGGCTGAGAGCGTTTATCTTGGCAGAATAGAATTGGCCGCCTGATTTTACCGCTCTCGAGCGGAGATGGAGCGCCTGAATGTTTGAGACTCGCGTAGACCGCTTCCGGCCCTCGGCAATTCTGGTTTTTCTCTTCGTGCTGGCTCCAGTAGCAGGATATGCGGATCGCTTTCGAATGGGCCTGCCGACACCCCCGAGTCATGTCTGGACGATTGAAGCAAATGCATTTGCTGAGAGTCTGGAGCAAAGCACGGGCGGCGAGCACACGGTCGTTGTCTTTCCGGCGGGTCAGCTTGGCAACGATGCGCAGATGCTGCAGCAACTGCAAACCGGCGCCCTGGATATGGTGTTCATGCCGGTTGCCGAAATCGCGAACCGCTTGCCCGAGTTTGGTGCACTCTACGCTCCCTACCTTGCGGAGGATATTGAGGCTGCGGCCGGGCTATTGAACAGTGCCGAGGCTAAGGCGCTGCTCGATGTATTACCCGCGAGAATGGGTGTCGTAGGAGTCGGTTATGCGCTGGGGGGTATGCGCCAGATCGTGACACGGGGTTCGGTCGAGTCCGTTGAGGACATCGGCGGGCTAAAGCTTCGAGTAACGCCGCTGGATCCGATCCG
>Ga0255047_10002634_pt1 | contig 11741 bp, 15 predicted proteins | sample JV7_2_1_MG_FD_183640 | JGI IMG/M metagenome (GOLD analysis project Ga0255047, IMG submission 183640) | Seawater microbial communities from Jervis Inlet, British Columbia, Canada - JV7_2_1 | ecosystem: Environmental > Aquatic > Marine > Inlet | place: Canada: British Columbia | collected 2016-10-06
GAGCTCCATGACGACGCCGTTCAGCGCGGGCAGGGCCGGGGGAATTTCGAGCAGCTGCAAAATAACGGGTTGATCCGATCCAAGCATCTGGCCGGATGCGATGCGAAAGGCAAGTTGATAACCGATCTGACCGGCTGCGCCGGTAATCGTGACTCGTACGGGTGACTTCATCGTGGTGTCCTGAGTGTGCGTTGAATAAGCGTTATTGGCGGGCGGCGATTTTAGCACTGCGCGCGCCGGGCATCACTCGTTAGATACCGAAACTCAGCGGGGATCGAAGTCGGGAAAGGCCTCTGCGAGCATAGCTCGCTGTTCGTGGGCCGCATCATCCCTGCCGGCGTCTTCCAGAGCGACGATGCACCCGAGCCAGGTCTGCGGTGTGGTGACCGCGTCTTCGTCGCAATCGGCAACAGGGGCGGCGAATGCGGCTGCCGATGCCAGCGCGCGACCGGCTGCGAACTCCTGTTCCGCGTCGGCGGAGACGGCAGGTGACGGCTGCTTGTCTTCGCCAGCCTGCACGCGAGCCAACTCTTCTGCTTGTTGCAGCATGTCTTCGTTCTTGATCTTGAACTCGGCGGTATCGGACCGACGCTCGGCTCGCTCCCGCGCGGCCGGCTGTTGCGGTGAAATTTCCTGCTCTGCAACGGCCGCAGCTTTCTGGCGCATGTCATTGCTTTGCTTTTTCGGGATCTCGCTGGCGGGGACTACAGACTCTCCGAGCGAATCCACTGGACTATCGTCCATCGCATCTGCTTCAGGCGACGGCGTATCTGTCACCTCGAGAACGAGTGCAACCGAGAGCATCACGGTTGCAGCCCAAGCCATTGGACGTGTCCAGGCGATAAATCGTGAATAACGCGGGCGCGCTTCTTTCGCCGCGGCCCTGAGTATTGTCCGGTCCAGACGTTCGGGCGTCCGTTCATCGGCGAGGTCGCGATAAGCCTGGCTCACGAGCACGTCTGTCTCGGCGCCGGATTGGTTGCGCTTTTCGGTCATGATGTCCTCACTGGCTCGTCGATCGCCGCCCGCAGCTTGTTCACTGCGTAGCGCAATCGACTTTTCGCTGTTTCGCGGTTGCTATCGGTAACGGAGGCGATCTGGTCGAGGCTGAGCCCGGCTTCCTCACTCAACAGGAATACATCCCGCTGCTCCTCCGGTAGTTCCTGTAGTGCCGCTTCGAGACGGCGTCGGGCAAGGCTGCGTTCGGTTTCGACTTCCGGCAGGTCGGCCGGGTTGGGCTGGGTGTCGGGCTCGACGTCCGCGGTTTGTGTGTGGCGCTTATTGCGCCGAATGTGGTCAATGAAGCAGTTGTGTGCGACGCGGTACAGAAACGTCGTGAACTTGGCGGTCGGACGATAACTGTCGCGTGCCTTGACGATCTTGCCCCAGACGTCCTGGAAAACATCCTCGGCGGTATCGCGGTGCTGGCACAGGCGCAACAGGTAGCGAAAAACCGCATCATTATGCCGCCGATAGAGCACCTCAAAGGCCGCGACGTCGCCGTCACAGTAGCGAAGCATCAGGGCGCTGTCTTCGGGCACATTGTCCATAGGACGAGCATAGGCGAGCTCCACCGTGTGCGAAAGCACCAGTTGTCGACCCCTGATTGCCTGTACGTTTGCCGCCATACCTTCAATAAACGTGCGGCACCGGGGAATCGGTCTAGAAACGGGTGGAAAAAGCTTGCAATCACTATTTATAGTGTTATAGTCAACTATAACACTAGCTCACCGAACACCGCAGCACCACTTGGAGCAACAGCAATGAAGACATTCTTCGTACGATACCTCAACGAAATTGTCGGCCTGACCATAATGGGCCTGATGACGTTGGCGCTCGTTGCTGGCCAGGCGAGTGCACAGGTCCAGAAAGCTGCCGTCGATGAGGTTCGCGAAATCATCGAGATCCGACTTACGATCGCAGATTGAGCAGATTAAAGGGGAATTTGAGCTGAGCACCGATTATCCAGTTTCCGTCACAACGGCGAGTAAAGTAGCGACGGAGTTGTTGCGCCGGCCCCAGATTGAGGCCGGCGCCTTTTTACGGGGCGTCTCGAATGGACCCTAAATGGAATGAAGATCTGCCGATCTACCGGCAACTCCGGGATCGCGTTGTCGCGATGATCCTGGAGGGCGTTCTGGGCGATGGCGATGCGCTGCCGTCCGTACGTAACGTTGCTGCGGAGTATCGGCTGAATCCCCTGACTGTACTGAAGGGCTATCAGGAGCTCGTCGACGAAGGGCTCGTGGAGAAAAAGCGCGGCCGCGGCATGTTTGTCACAGACGGTGCGCGCGTACAGCTATTGAAAGACGAGCGGCAGCGATTCCTCGATAAGGAATGGCCCGAGGTCGTTGCAACAATTGAGCGCCTCGGCCTGGATCCCACCTCGCTTCTCGATGAGGTCAAGAAGACAGATGACGCCGGAGACAAGAATGACTAGCCTGGTCACTGCCACCAACGTATCGAAGCGCTACGGCGACGTGCACGCTGTTGAAAATGTCAGCTTCGAAATCGACAAGGGAAAAATAATGGGGTTGTTCGGTCCGAACGGCGCCGGCAAGACAACGTTGTTAAAGGCTGTACTTGGACTGACAGACTGCGAAGGTCAGCTTTCCGTAATGGGCCTCGACCCGTTCAAGCAGCGCAAGGAACTGATGCAGAACATCTGTTTCATTGCTGACGTAGCGGTGCTGCCGCGATGGATCAAAGTTACGCAGCTTCTCGACTTCATGGAGGCGACGCACACCAATTTCACACGTTCGCGCTCCGAAGAACTACTGTCCCAAACCAAAGTACGAAAAAATGCCAAGGTTCGCGAACTGTCAAAAGGCATGGTCACACAGCTGCATCTGTCGATCATCGCGGCAATCGATGCAAAACTCCTCGTTCTCGATGAACCCACACTCGGGCTGGATATCATCTTCCGTAAGGAATTTTACGGCAACCTGTTGAGTGACTACTTCGACGGCGAGCGCACCATTCTGATTACCACGCACCAGGTCGAGGAGATTGAGAACCTGATGACGGACATCATGTTCATTCACGACGGTCGCATACTGCTGGACTCAAGCATGGAAGCGCTGCCCGACACCTACACAGAACTCATGACGTCGGGCGAGAGTGCCGATAAGGCCCGGCAACTGGGACCCATCTATGAGCGCGATGTCTTCGGCAAGAAGGTCATGACTTTCGCGGGTGTCAGCAAGGAGCAACTTGAGGGCCTCGGCGAACCACATACACCGTCAGTCGCGGATCTGTTCGTGGCCATGGTCAAGGGGGCAGCAGCATGATTGCGAATCAACTGGCACTGGTGCGTCGCGAGCTCTGGGAGCACCGATCGCTCTATGTCACGCCCGCGGTCGTCGCCCTTGTAATGATTCTGGCCATACTGACCGCATTCGTGTTTGCCTCCGGTCACCAGGAGATCGTCGACATAGGCATTTTTGGTGCCTCGAATCTTGTTGGCGATGCGGAACGCCGGGCAGCACTCATGGCGCTTTTGATCGGCAATACAATGCCCTTCATTTTTGCGGGCGCGATTCTGACTATTTTCTATTGTCTCGATTCGCTGTATGCCGAACGCAAAAGCAAGAGCATCCTGTTCTGGCGGTCATTGCCCATTACCGATGCGGAAACCGTCGTTTCCAAATTCCTGACAGCGGCACTCGCAATTCCCCTGGTTGCCTTTGCAGTCATCGTGATCGCCCACCTGGTCATTCTCCTGATGACGAGCATCTTCGTCAGCATCGAGGGTGGCAGTTCCATATTCCTGATTTGGAAATCGGCGCCGTTATTCAATGCCTGGGCAGCGATTCTGATTATCACGCTATTGCTGCCTGTCTGGTTTTCGCCGTTTATCGGCTGGTTTCTGTTCGTGTCGGCCTGGACCAAGCGGACGCCGCTGCTCATGGCATTCTTGCCTTTGGTTCTGCTGCCAACGCTTGAATACTGGGTTTTGCGCACACACCTGCTCTTTGACGCCATAAAATCTCGCTTTGATCACCTGCCGATATTCAAAGGCATTGACCCGGAGCTGTTCTTCAATGAAGAGCGATTCATTGCCGAAGCTGATGCAGTCAGCCTGCTTGGCTTGATCGATATCGGCAAATTCCTGGCAAGCCCGCAGATGTGGGCGGGCGTCATCGTTGCCGCTTTGTTCATCACGGCGGCGATCTACGTCAGGCGCTATCGCGACGATACCTAGCGGTTCGAAAGTCGGCCCGAGATGCCGTGCTTTTTTAATTTGCCACGAAACTGGTGGTAGCTGAGACTCAGAAGATCTGCCGCTAAACGCTGGTTGAATCGAGCTTTGTCCAGGGCGGCCAGCAGCAGGTCCTTTTCGGTGTCGACCAGGCGTTGCGTCAGGTCAGCTGGCAGCAACGGGGCGCGGCGTTGCTGGCGAACGGGCCCGGCAGTACCCGGCGCACTCGCCAGCTTGAACGGCGAATCGAAGGGGTCAAACGCAATGTTCGAGATCGGCTGCTCAGGATCTCCCGCCCGATAAACTGATCGCTCGATCGTATTTTTCAGTTCCCTCACGTTACCTGGCCAGTTGTGCTTCAGCAGTGCCGATGCTGCGCGCGGGGAAAATCCCGGGAAATATGAGTGTTTCAAATCGCTGGCCATGTTCACAGCGAAAGCGTGTGCCAGGGTCATCACATCCTCGAGACGTTCGCGCAATGGTGGAATCGTAACGACGTCAAACGCGAGCCGGTCAAGAAGGTCCTTTCGAAACTGTCCGGAAGCTGCCAGCGCCTGCAAATCGGCGTTCGTTGAACCGACAATACGAACATCGACGCGCAGCGTCTCGCTGCCGCCGACACGCTGTATCTCGCCATATTCAATGACCCGCAGGATTTTCTCTTGCATACGCAGTGTGATGGAGGCGAGTTCGTCAAGAATCATCGTGCCGCCATCCGCGCGCTCGAAGTGCCCGATGTGTGTTTTGACGGCCCCCGTGAATGCGCCGGCTTCATGGCCGAACAGCTCGGATTCAAGTATCGACTCGGTCAGTGCGGCGCAATTGACCTTCACCACATTCTGCTCCCAGCGATCCGACAGGAAGTGGAGTCTCGAGGCGATCAGCTCCTTGCCCGTGCCGCGCTCGCCGACAACGAGAACCGGCTTATCCAGGGGTGCTGCACGCGAGACATGCTCGAGCATTTCGAGAAAGGCGGGCGCCTCACCGATGATGTGTTGGTCGGGTCTGTGAGCAGGCATTAGTCAATTTGGCCAGATAATCGCTGAAAAAGCGAATAGTTAGTTAAATCGACCATTTATGATCCCTGGTCGACGACCCAGTAATCACGGAAAACCTTTTCAATACAATAACTTGAACCCGGAGGGTGGAGTTGGCACAGATGCTGCAACACTTATGGTAGGTTTCATCCAACATGAGGACACATCCATGGGTATTTTCACGAGATTCAGTGACATCGTGAACTCCAACATCAACGCGATTCTCGACAAAGCCGAAGACCCCGAAAAGATCGTTCGACTGATGATTCAGGAGATGGAAGACACGCTGGTCGAAGTTCGTTCCGCAGCCGCCAGGTCAATTGCTGACAAGAAGGACCTGAATCGCAAACTCGAGTCGGTCGACCGGGAGCAACGCGACTGGGAAAACAAGGCCGAACTCGCGATTCGCAAGGGCCGTGAGGATCTCGCCAAAGCTGCGCTGGTCGAGAAGTCGCGCGTCGCGACGGCCGCCGAAGTGTTGAAGCAGGATTACCTTGCCGTCGATGAAGGGCTGAGCAAACTGAACGAAGATATTGCCAGGCTCGAGGCCAAGCTCGAAGACGCGAAAGCACGGCAAAAGGCCCTCCTGGCGCGCCACAAGACAGCGAGCAGCCGGCTTGCCGTAAGAAAGAAGATCTATGACTACAAAATTGACGACGCCATGATTCGTTTCGAGCAGTACACGACACGCATTGACGACGTCGAAAGCCGGGTTGAGGCTTACGACCTCGGGTTGCCGAAAGACCTGAACCATGAGTTCGCGAGCCTTGAGGCAGAGGACTCCGTCAGGGAAGAACTGGATGCGTTGAAAAAGCGCGTCGCTGGCAACACGGATGACGAAGACAAGAACGTTGCATAGGGCTGAATCCGAACCCACCAGAAGGAAACAAAAATGAGTCAACGCACATGGAACACAGACTACGGTCCGCTACGTGGGCTGTATCGCGATCAGGAGAGGGCATGGATCTTCGGAGTGTGTGCGGGCGTAGCTGACCGGTTCAACTTTCGCTTATCCACTGTGCGTATCATCGCCATCATCTGCCTGGTCCTGTTCTTCTGGCTGACGGCGGCGATATACATCGGCGCCACATTGTTGATCAGGGAAAAGCCGCTTGTGTTTTCGGGCAATCGATCCGAGTATGAGTTTTGGCGCCGCAAACAGCGCGACTACTGGAGGCATTCATGACCGTGTACGCATCCACATCGGGACGCCACTTCGCTCGCGATGCCGACCGGGCCGTTCTTGGCGGCGTCTGCGCGGGCATAGCCGACTACTTTGGTTTTAATCTGCGCGCGACCCGAGTGATCTTCATTATCTCGCTCTGCCTGGCGACACCGTTCGCAGTGGTCGCTTACATTGCGATCGTGCTGTTGGTGCCGGCAGAGTCCGGACGGTACGAGTACGTGGTGGAGAGAGAGGTACGCCGCACAAGGCGACGCATGACGCGTAAGGAAAAAATACAGGCCGAAGACGAGGAGAGAGCTCAGGCTACAGAGGCGGTCAAGCAACGCTACCAGTCGCTCGACGAGAGACTGGCGCGAATCGAGAAGTACGTGACGTCGTCACGGTACGATCTCGATCGGGAATTCAGAGATCTTTAGAGGTACGATAACAGGGAATCAGGGGTTCAATAATGAGTGGAAATCTAATTTTCGTTGTCTTAATCGTCGCCATCGTCATGACTGCGAACACGATCCAGAAGATGTACAAGGTTCGTCATGAGGAGAAGCAGAGTGACGAAAAGACAGATGAAGAGGTGGTCAGGCTAGACGAGCTTGAAGAACGAATTCGTGTTCTGGAGCGAATCGTGACCGAAGACAAGCACGATCTTCGGCGAGAAATCAATCGCCTCTAGACAGGCGTCAGAATATTACTCTTTCGATTCCTGGAGCTTTTGATTGTAAGCGCGAATTTCCTGATTGAACTGCTCACCCAGCAGCGCTTTTTCTTCATTAGCCGCGTCAAACTTCTTGTTCAACATCGCGTCTCTGCGTTGAGTTTCCTCTTCTGAGGGATTGTCCATTTCTTCAACTGCAGCTTTCTCTTCGCCCTCGATGCAGTTGAGGTACTCGTCCACTTTTGCCATAAAGTCCTGAACCGAATTCTTGGCTGCAATCAGCTCATCTTTGGATGCGCTAGATCCGTCCGGCATCGACGGGCGTTCCGGGTAGTCGCAGGCGAAAGCGATTGAAGAACAAAGAAGAAACAGGGTGCCGAAAGATATCTTGATAAGTCTGTTCATAGGATGAGTTTTACTCTGGGTAAGCCGCGCTGGCGCCGGTCGGGTTAAGGATTATCCGCGTATTTAATCATTTTGCCGGGGTGGAGTGAAGTCGTCAGCCGAAAAGCGCCCGATAAGAGTCGGTCCCATCAGCCTGGGCAAGCAAGAGCTCGAGATAATTATCAGAACTCATCGGCTCACCGAACAGCAACCCTTGAACATAAGTACAGTCGAGTCCCTGCAGGAAATTCAGCTGGTCTTCATTTTCGACGCCTTCGGCAACTACGTCCAGCTTCAGGTTGTGGCCCATCTGCACGATGGTGCCGACGATCGTCGCATCGTCGGGATTCGTCGCAACGTCCCGCACGAACGACTGGTCGATCTTCAGCGTGCTGATCGGGAATTGCTGCAACGCGCTTAGCGATGAGTAACCGGTTCCGAAATCGTCGATGGCGAGGTGCAGGCCAAGGGCATACAACTGGTCCAGGAGCTTGATGGTGCGCTCCGGGTTCTCCATCAATGTCGTCTCGGTGATCTCGAGTTCGAGCGACGTAGGAGATACCTCGTGGCCCCTCATTATTGCGCTAATGCGATTTACAAAATTGGGTTGCCGGAGTTGTTTCAGGGACAAGTTGACCGAGACCCGGCCTGGCGATGAAGCCGATCGCTGCCATTCTCGAAAATCCTCGCAGACTTTGTCGAGAACCCACTCACCTATTTCAATGATCAGGTTCGAGTCCTCGGCGATTGGAATAAAGTCGGCCGGTAAAATAAGGCCACGTTCCGGCAGCTCCCACCGAACGAGTGCCTCCGCGCCAAATACCTCACCCGTTTCAAGATTGTATTTTGGCTGGTAGTGAACAAGCAGCTCATCGCGCTCGAACGCGCGTTTGAGCTTGCTCTTTGTCATGAGACGCTCGACTGCGGCCTCGTTCATTTGTGGGACATAGTACGCAAAGACGTTTCCGCCGGCCTTCTTGGAGCAGTACAAGGCTGCATCGGCGTTACGGATCAGGTCGATGACATTGGCCGCGTCTTTCGGGTAGTAAGCAACACCCATGCTCGCCGTCATGAAGACCTCGTGGCCCTGGACAAAAAATGGATCTGCAAGACGATCGAGAAGGCTTCTGGCGAGCTTGTCGGTTTCGAGTCTGCCCTTACCACTGGGACCCAGCCCCGTGACTACAACGGCAAACTCATCGCCGGCCAGCCGGCCAATGACCGAGTTGTCGGGCAGTGCGGCAGTCAGCCGTTCCGCGACGGTCTCGAGCGTCGCGTCGCCGGCAAGGTGCCCGAATGTGTCGTTGATCTCCTTGAAGTGATCGACATCAATATAAAACAGACACAGCGGCTGGCTTGCCCTGCGAGCTCGTGCGATGGCCCGTTGCAGCAGGTGCTGAAACTGCATGCGATTGGGGATCTTGGTTAGTGCGTCAATGCGGGCGAGATAGCGAATGCGCTGTTCAGCACGTCGCCGTTCGGTAATGTTCTGCGCCGCGTAGATTCGATCACGCGACTCACCGCCCTCACCGTCGACCACCGAACAGGTATATGACACTGGAATAGACTCACCGACCTTGCTTTGGAAAAACGTCTCTCTGGGAACTCCGGAAACGCTGTCTTCAATCATTGAGCCGCCTTTGGTCTTGTCGACGATCTGGTTGATCGATGTGCCGAATAGCTCGCCGTCTTCAAACCCCAGGAGAACAGTGGTTGCGCGATTAATGCGCTTAATCGTGCCATCGGACGAGGTCACGATGATGGCTTCGTTCATACCTGACAGGATACGGTCGACGTAATCTCGGGAAATGGTGGTGCTTTTCAGGCGGTCACGCATGTCGTTGAAAACGCCCGCAAGCCGACCAAGCGCGCCACTCTGCGTCTGCAATAACGGTTCGCCGAAATCTGCATCACGCAGCTTCTCGGCCTGAATTCTCAGATCGTGAATGCGGGCGCTTTGTCTACGAACGATCAGGACGATGATGCCAAGTCCGACAATCAGAGCGACCAGGCTGCCGCCCGCGATCCAACGAAAACTGGTGCCGACCAGGGCTTCGTGCTGCGCGGGTGAGGTCGAGGCAATTTCGTCGGTCAGCCAGGTGTACTGGCTGTAAAACCACATCAACATGATGGCAGCGACGGCGATGCCGAGGGCAAGGATGACTAAAACGTAACGAGGAATTTTGCTGCCAATCATAATTATCTGCGCCAGCCCTTTTTCTTATAGTTGTCAGGGGCATATAGCCAAATGCTAGTGTAGCATCGGCCACGTCGGCGGACGTGTATTTCCACTGTGGACTATTGTTGGGGCGGCATTGTGAGCCATTTCACCACATATGGGGAAATTGTGTCACATACAGAAAAATCAGGCGATCAGTCTTCTTTACGCTTTTCAACAAATTCCAGCGGATCAGCCGGGCCTGTCGTTTTCATGACGCCCTCGACAACGGCACCTTCGGCAACTGCGATTGCTTCACCTGACACGGTACCGATGATGCGTGCTGTATCCGTAATCTCGACTTTGCCCGCGGCGATGATGTCGCCCTCAACCTGGCCGGCGACGATAACGTCCGATGCTTTGACAGTTCCTTTCCAAAAGCCATTGGGGGCGATCGTCACGGTGCCATCAAGATCGCAGTCACCGTCGATTTCGCCATTGACCAGGTAACTGCCGGCGCCAGTGATGGTTCCAGTGATCTTGCATCCTTCATTGATCAGCGTGGCCGAACTGGCAGACTTGTCGCGCAAGCGTCGCAAGCGAGATTCGTTCATAAAGGTGTTTCCATGAGTGGATAGAGAGCGCCAGAGCGAAGTCTACCCTCAGATCGGGCCACGTGTCAGTGCTTTAGTCTCGGTGGCCGCGGCCGAGCGTCTCCACTGAGACCAGGAAGCCGCCCTCGAATACAAGTCGGCGCATGAGCTTTTGCGGGCCAAGGTTGTAAACATACTCAGTCACCATTACCTCAGCCGGATAGGAGTGATAACCGGGGGAGCGGGAAATTGTCCAACCTGGCACCGTTGGCCGGTGCGCGCGAATGTCGACGCTCCGGACCGCATAACCGAGATGGCGAACAGATGCAGGTGCTCCGCAGATCTTGACGACCTCGAGCTCGTGCATGCCATCCTTGACGAGCTTACTGCCGCACCGAAACGCGGCGGCGGGTTCGGACAACAACATTGTGGCGGCAAACACACTGCAGATGACGATGAATTTCTGAATTCGCAGTTTCATCTCGCTGTCCAGACTAACAAGCAGGATAATGGCATGCACGCACCGGCGCGATGCTTATGGTAAAACAGCGGGCCGGACTTTGAAGAACGCGCCATCAATTGACCAGGCGCTCGACAAAGAAGAACAATTTGAGCCAGATATTCGACAAACGATTCAATGCCTTAACTGCAGGCGGTGTGTCACTCGGCGGTGGTCTGAAAGGCATTGAGAAGGAAGCGCTGCGGCTCGACCTGGATGGTTACCTGTCGCGCAAACCTCATCCGGCGGGGCTCGGTTCTGCGCTGACCAATCGATTCATAACGACAGACTTTTCAGAAGCGTTGCTCGAGTTTGTTACGCCCGTGTATTCAAGTACGTGGGAAGCGCTTCGGTTCCTGTGTGACGTGCATCAATTTGCCTACGAGTGCCTTGACGACGAGTTACTCTGGATTGCGAGCATGCCGTGTCGTATTCCCGCGGATGCGGAGATTCCACTTGCCCGCTACGGAAGATCCAATGTCGGGCAAATGAAGACGATCTACCGTCGAGGCCTTGGTTTCCGCTACGGACGTCACATGCAGACGATAGCCGGAATTCACTTCAATTATTCACTCCCCGAATCGTTCTGGCCCCGGTATCAGGCGGCCGTCGATGACGCGGGTGACGGGCAGGCGTTTCGCTCCAACCAGTACCTCGGCCTGATTCGAAATTTTCGCCGCTTTGGCTGGCTGACTCTGTATCTGTTTGGTGCGTCACCGGCGATGTGCAAATCGTTCGGCAGCGGTACCGACATCGGTATGCAGGAACTCAGTGACGATACCTGGTATGCGCCGTTTGGAACGTCGCTCAGGATGAGCGATCTCGGCTACAGCAATCAGAATCAGTCGCGCATCAACATATCGTTGAACAACCTTGATGACTACATCCGCGATTTGCAGAACGCGCTCAACACACCCGAGCCCGACTACGAGAAAATTGGTGTCAGGGTAGACGGCAAATACCGCCAGTTGTCGGCTAACCAACTGCAGATCGAGAACGAGTACTACAGTTCCGTTCGACCAAAGCGCGTC
>Ga0255047_10002636_pt1 | contig 11728 bp, 13 predicted proteins | sample JV7_2_1_MG_FD_183640 | JGI IMG/M metagenome (GOLD analysis project Ga0255047, IMG submission 183640) | Seawater microbial communities from Jervis Inlet, British Columbia, Canada - JV7_2_1 | ecosystem: Environmental > Aquatic > Marine > Inlet | place: Canada: British Columbia | collected 2016-10-06
GATACAGGCGGATATCGAGAGAGATCTGATCGTTGCGGGACCTGCCCGTATGCAGCTTGCCGGCGGGTTGACCGATCAGCTCATACAACCGGCGCTCAACGGCGCTGTGCACGTCCTCATCGGTGTCCTGGAACTCGAAGGACCCACCCGCTGCCTCTCGTTGGATCTCCTGCAGGCCGGTCGCGATGGTGGAAACATCAGCCTCGTCAAGGATTCCAACCTCGCCGAGCATGGCCACGTGAGCCAGCGAGCCGGCAATGTCGTCGCCCAGCAGCCGGCGGTCGGAGTGATCAACCGTGAAACGCCACAACGCCTCCGAGGGAGGCTCCGAAAACCGGCCGCCCCACATCAGGAATCCCGGTGAGCCCGGGCCTTCAGGCGCAAGGCGTGCAGGCGGATAAAGGCCCCGGCGTCGGCCTGGTCGTAAACATCGTCGGCCTCGAACGTGGCGTACTCCTCGCTGTAGAGCGAGCGATCCGACTTCCGTCCTTCCACCACCACGCTCCCCTTGTACAGGCGCATACGGGCTACGCCGGTGACCTCGCTCTGAACGTGGTCCATCAACTCCTGCAGTAGCTCCCTCTCGGGCGCGTACCAGAAGCCGTTGTAGACGGCAGATGCGTAACGGGGAATCAGGCTGTCGCGCAGGCGCAATACCTCGCGGTCGAGGGTGAGGGATTCGATCGCCCGGTGTGCCCAATGGAGAATGGTGCCGCCCGGTGTCTCGTACACGCCGCGGTTCTTCATTCCGATGAAGCGGTTCTCGACCAGATCTACTCGCCCCACTCCGTGGCGGCCACCGATTTCGTTGAGTATCGAGAGAACCTCGGTGGGGTTGAGTTGCTTGCCGTTGACTTCAACGGGGTCACCGTGCTCATAGGTCACCTCGACGAGTTCCGGCTCATCGGGAGCAGTTTCGGGATCGGCCGTCATGATGAACATGCCGGGCGGGGGTGACGCCCACGGATCCTCCAATACTCCCCCCTCGAAACTGACGTGAAGCAGGTTGGCGTCTGTCGAATAGGGCTTCTCGGGCGTAGTCGGCACCTCGATGCCGTGAGTGCGGGCGTAGTCCTCGAGATCGGCGCGGCCCTTCATATCCCACTCGCGCCAGGGGGCCACCACCTTGATGTCCGGGTTGAGAGCCATGGCGTTGAGTTCGAAGCGGACCTGGTCGTTGCCCTTGCCGGTGGCGCCGTGGCTGATGGCGTCGGCGCCGGTTGAGGCCGCCGCCTCCACCAGACCCTTGGCAATGACAGGCCGGGCCAGGGACGTACCGAGCAGGTAATAACCCTCATACACCGCGTTGGCCCGCAAGGCTGGGAACACGAAATCGGAGGCGAACTCATCGACCAGGTTGCCGACGATCGCCTCGGAAGCACCGGTCGCCAGGGCTTTGACCCGCGCCTCCTCAACCTCCTCGCCCTGACCGACGTCGGCGGTGTAAGTGACTACTTCCAGGCCGCGGTCCTCGATGAGCCAGCGGAGGATGACGGAGGTATCGAGACCTCCCGAGTATGCGAGAACAACCTTCTTCATGACGCTGCAGTCTGGCACCCACCGGTCTCCAGTCCCAAAAAGGGGGGCTTACGTGGTATCGTCGATCTCCTGCTGGGTCCTGCGGAGCATGGGGAGGGCGGCCCGGTCTTTGTCCCGACCTGCCGCCTCCTTGGTACGAATGACATCACTGAGCGAAGCCACCATTACCGTCAACGGTCGATCCACAGAGATCGACATTTCGGTCGATCCCTTCACCAGGTCGGGGAAACCCCGGCTCCCCGCCGGAAGGAAGACCAGATCCAGGTCTCCAAGCCGGGTCACAAGCGTCCACGAGCCGGCCGCGGCAATTAGCTGCGGATCGAACGGAAAGGCCACTCCGTCGGGCTCGCCGGCAGTACGCAGCCGAGCTTCGAGGTCCTCAAGAGCCGCAGCGAGTCGCTCCAGGTTCTCGGGGTCGGCCGCAGGCGTGATGTCTACATCCTGTGTCAACAAAGGTGCACCCCTCAGTCGGGCCGCCACCCCTCCGATGACAACAAAGCGGAGTCGGTGAGCGACCAGTACGCCCAAGAGGGCGACGGGATCGAACTCAGCCATGGGCAGCCGAAGCCATCGAAGCAAACGCGCTAACCGCAATCGTGAGCTCTGCCAGGCGCTCCTCGGGACGCATGGCCAGCGAACGCCTGATGAGCGCCAGGTCGTGGTCATCACCAGCGGTTATTGCCACGGAAAGATCGAAGCCAGCTGATCTGATGAGAGCAATCGTCGTCTCCAATGACGGTAGAGCCTCCCCACGCTCCCATCTTCCGATCATCGAGGAAGCCTTGCCAGCCAGTGCGGCCAGGTCCGACTGGGTTAGGCCGGCTCGGAGCCTGGCCTCCTTTATCAAGCGACCACTTATCACGCCTCTATGATAATACATATATGTATCTCTATCTCCGGATAGTCGAATTGACCCAGTCTGACTACACCCTGTGAGATAGAGCCGGGCACGTGGGTCTTCAGGAGCGCTGGCTGGCTGCGGGAACGGTGGGCCAACTCAGACCAGGCCGTCACTCACCCAGTTGTCGAGGAGCTCATAGGCCTCTTCAGGCGTATATGGACCCTCGTCGATCCGATGCTCCAGCAGCAGATTCATGGCTACTCCTACGCGCGGTCCCGGCTTGATACCGAGGTGGGCCATGACGTCGTTGCCATCGATGGGAGGCCGCAGACGGTCCAATTCCTCCTGTTCCCGTAGCTCCTCGATCCGCTGCTCTAACTCGTCGATACGGTGCTGGATGGTGCGCTCCAGCTTCACGTTCCGGGTGGTGACATCGCTTCGGACCAGCAGATTGAGGTCCTCGAGCAAGGGGCCGGCGTCCCTGACATAGCGGCGGACCGCCTTGTCGGTCCATCCGTCCTTGAATGTGTGGGGACGCATATGTAAGAAGACGAGCTGGCTCACATCCTGCACTACTTGCTTCGGGTACTGGAGCTTGCGCAGTCGCCGACGGGCCAGGCGGGCCCCGACTACCTCGTGGTGGTGGAAGCTCACAACACCCCCGGGACCGAACTCGCGGGTTTCAGGCTTGCCGACATCGTGGAACAGAGCGGCCAGCCGGATCGCGGGCCGCGCCGGCGTCTTGTCCACCACGGCGAGCGTGTGAGCCAGGACATCCTTGTGGCGATGATGAGGATCCTGCTCCAGCGCCAGAGCAGGCACCTCAGGGATGAAGTGATCGGCCAGGCCCGACTCGACTAGCCCGTGCAGGGCCTCAGACGGTGCGGGGGCGACCATGAGTTTGGTAAATTCGTCGCGGATGCGTTCCGAGCTGATTATCTCGAGACGCTCGGCCATCCCGGCGGCGGCCGTACTGGCGGCCGGATCGACCGCGAATCCCAATGTGGCGACGAACCGGTAGAGACGGAGCATCCGCAATGGATCGTCCCCAAACGAGACTTCGGGTGAGAGCGGGGTTCGCAACAACATGTTGCCCAGATCGGTCAGACCGCCCCAGGGATCCACCAGCTCCGGTTCTGAATCACCGGGCTGCAGTCGCAGCGCCATTGCATTAACCGAGAAGTCGCGACGGGAGAGATCTGTTTCAATATCGTCGGAGAACTCGACTACCGGCCGGCGGCTCTCTTCCCGGTACACCTCACTGCGATAGGTGGTGATTTCCAGGGTGTGGCCACTCTTGACCACGCTGACAGTGCCGAAGAGCTCCCCGGCGGTGAACAGATTGTCGGCCCAGTCGGACACGAGGTCCTTGACGGCTTCGGGACGGGCGTCGGTGGCGAAGTCGTAGTCCTCGTGGGGTCTATCCAGGATGGCGTCGCGCACGCTCCCGCCCACCAAGTACAACTCGTGACCCGCCCCGTCAAACAGGGAAGCCAGTTGCATGGCGGAGGAGTCAGGCCGGAACAGCCGCTGAACCCGATCAGGGAGCATTGGCAGAGCCTAGAGCCGCCCCGCTCCCCGGTCCCTGGAAGACGTGGTCGTCCGCTACTTGCCGGCCCGCGATCCGTGCCGAACTCGGTTAGGCAGAAGCCCTCTCCGCCAGGCCTTCAGCCTGCAGACGGATCTTGAAGTCGGAGGGACTGGTGGCGTTGGCCAGAGCTTCTTCGTAGGTGATCTCGCCGCCACGGAGCAGCTCCATGATCGACTGGTCGAAGGTCTGCATGCCGTAGAAGTCGCCTTCCTCGATGACTTCCTTGATCTCAACTGTCTTGTTCTCGTCCACCATCCGCTCATACACCCGCGGGGTCATGGTGAGCACCTCAACTGCCGGCATACGGCCGACGCCGTCGGCCTTCCGAACCAGGCGCTGACTGAGAATTCCTTGCAAGCTGCCGGCCAGCCCGAGTCGAACGGCTTTGTGCTGGAAGGGCGGGAAGAAGTCGAGAATGCGATTGAGGGTCTCAGCTGCGTCGATGGTGTGAAGGGAAGAAACCACCAGATGTCCGGTTTCAGCTGCCTGCAGCGCCGCGTCGACTGTCTCACGATCCCGCATCTCGCCGATCAGCACCACGTCGGGATCCTGACGCAGAACCCGGCGGAGCGCCTGCCCGAAGTTGGCGGTGTCTACCCCGATCTCCCGCTGGGAGACGATGGCCATCTTGTCTGGATGAAGGACCTCAATCGGGTCTTCGATCGTGATGATGTTGACCCGGCGGGTACTGTTGATGTGATCGATGATCGAAGCCATCGTGGTGGTCTTGCCCGAACCGGTCGGACCCGTGATCAGAATCAGGCCATGACGCGCCTGGGAGAGATTCTTCAACACCGGGGGCAGGCCCAACTCGTCAAAACTCTTGGAAGCGGGAATGACCGATCGCAGTACCAGGCTGACCGACGTCCGCTGGCGGTACACATTCACGCGAAAGCGTCCCAGGTTCGGCTTGCCGTAGGCGAAGTCGGCCTCGTGCTCCTCGCGGAAACTGGCTACTGCTCGCGGCGGCATTATCCCCTGGGCATAAGCCTCAACGTCCGACGATGACAGCGGCGCCAGATCAACCGGCTGCAGGCTTCCATCGATGCGGATGACGGGCGGTGAGCCCACTTTCAGGTGCAAGTCCGATCCTCGGACCTCCAGCATCTTCGAAAGCAGATCGTCTAGGGATGGCACGGCAAAACTCCTGGGTCCGGTACTGCAGACATGTATCGGACGGGAAGCGGCAAGGCTTGATAGGGAAGAAGCCTCGACGACGGCTAAGCCAGCTCCTCCTGAATTGCCTCAACGGCCTGATCCAGGAATTGCCAGGAAGAACGGGGAGATTTGATTGGCACCCCCGGCCGGGGACGCCCGGCCATGCCCTCGAGGGTGGCAGCGACCGAGCCTTTGAGGGCTCCCAGGTCGTAACCACCCTCCAGGTAGAGGATCAGGCGACCGGCCGGGACCAGCTTTGCTACCGCCTCCCCCAGGAAGCTGTAGTCGGCCTCCAGCAGGCGGTGGCCGGCCAGCGGATCCAGATCGTGGGCGTCGTAACCGGCGCTCACCAACACCCAATCGGGAGCGAACTGTTCAACCAGTGGGACCAGCCGTTCGACGCCACGCCTGTACACATCGCCGCCGGACCCGGGGGGAAGCGGCACGTTGATGGTGGTGCCGCGGGCCGGACCCTCTCCCAACTCGTCGAACCAACCGGATCCCGGATAGGCCGGGAACTCGTGGAATGAGAGGTACTGCAGATCTGGCTCTCCATAGAACATGTCCTGAGTGCCGTTGCCGTGGTGGACGTCCCAATCGACAATTGTCACCCTCGATCCCTCAGCGATGAGAGCGGCCGCCGCCACCGCCACGTTGTTGAAGAGGCAGAATCCCATGGCCCGGGCGGCAACGGCGTGGTGACCGGGCGGTCGCACCGTCAGAAACGCGGCATCGGCCTCCCCCGCCTCCAGTCGCTCGATTGCGTCCATCCCGGCCCCGGCCGCTCGAAGAGCAGCCCCCCAGCTGTTGGGGACCGCTCCGGTGTCGGGGTCGAGTCTCCCGCCCCCCGACTTGCAGAAGGCCTCGATGGCGTTGATGTAGACGGGCGAGTGGACCCGCTCAAGGTCACTCATGGCCACCGGGCTCGGATCGGCCGGGATCACCTCGATACCGGCGGCGGAGTTCACGCCCGCCGCCACCGCCCCCAAACGCTCCGGGCGCTCAGGGTGCCCGTGGCCGTTTGAGTGTTCCTCGAAGAGGTCATGTGTGAAATGCAGCAACCGCATCACAGCTACTCTGCCATGACCACGTCATGCGCAACGACTTCTCTGTGGGCGGCGTGGTCACCGACCAGGAAGGTCGCGTCGCCCTGATCAGAACCACCAACCTGCGGGGCGATCCCGTGTGGGGGCTTCCTAAGGGACATCCCAAGAAGGGGGAGGCCCCGCTGGCTGCTGCCATCCGCGAAGTGGAGGAGGAGACCGGCTTGATCGTCGAGGCGCCGGCCGCCGATCCCGCCTCATCGATCGATTACTGGTTCGTTGGACGAGATGGCGTCCGGGTCCACAAGCGGGTCGACTTCTACCGGATGCAGGCTCTAGGCGGAGACCCCGCCCTCCACGACGACGAAGTCGAGGAGGTCACTGTGTTGCCACCGGAGAAGGCATTGGCGTTGCTCACATACGACAACGAGCGGGCGGCCCTCGCCGCCGCTCTGGCCTGATGCGAGTCCGGGGCCAATGGCCCAACCCCGTTGTCATCCGCCGCGGTTGGGCGGCGGCTCACGCCCGGCCCTGGAACAGTTCCCGGCCCGATGCTCATCTGCGCCTCGCTCGCGGCTCGGCCGGCTTTCTGGGAGATGCGACCCGCGCGGTACTGGGGTTTGGCGCCGCCACTGTGATTTCGCCCCCCTTGATGTCGGGAACCCAGACCACCTGGCGGACCGCCGGCTACAAGCCATACACCAACCTCCGCCTACTCCGCAAGACGATCGAGCAGGAAGAGGACGTGGATGCACCGGTGCGGGTCCTGGCCGATCCCGACTGGCCGGGAGTGGTGGCCGTCGACGCCGCCGCTTTCGGGGACACCTGGAAGGCAGAACTCCCCGCCCTCCTGGAGGCCGTACGATCGACACCCGTCAGTGCACTGATCGGGGTCGATGATCCCGCTACCGGTGCCGTGGCCGCTTATGCCGTTGTCGCCTCGTCGGCAGGTACGGGCTATTTGCAGAGAATTGCCGTTCACCCCGCTCAACAGGGCCGCGGCTTGGGGCGGGCACTCACCCGCCACGCCAACAACTGGCTGCGGCGGCGGGGAACCCGCCACATCGTCCTCAACACCAAGCCGGAAAACCTCGGTGCCCTTTCGCTTTATCAGTCCGAAGGATATGTCCTGCTGTCCGACCGGCTGGAGTTGCTCCGCTGTGGTGCCGCCGATCTTCCGGCGCGCTGAACACATTCCCGGTCACTCAGAAGTAGCGTTCTCACATGATCCGCGTAGTCACCGACTCATCGTCCGACCTTTCCCCTGAACTGGCGGCAGCGCACCACATCGAGGTGGTCCCGCTCACCATTCGCTTCGGCGATGAAGAGTTCGTCGACCGGCAGGATTTGAGCGCCTCCGAATTCTGGGACCGGCTCGCCGGCTCCGAGGCGCTACCGAACACCGCCGCGCCCTCAGTCGGAGCCTTCCAACAGGCATACGAGCGACTGGCGGCAAATGGGGCGGAAGGGATTCTGGCCGTAACGATCAGCTCCGGACTGAGCGCTACCCACCGGTCGGCCCAACTCGCCGCCGCCGAGGCGCCGGTGCCCGTTCAGGTGGTGGACTCGGGGACCGCCTCGATTCCACTGGGATTGACGGCTATCGCGGCGGCGGACGCGGCCCGGCTGGGGGCCGAACTGGGAGACGTGACATCAGCGGCAGCCGGGATCGATGCCGACCTGCTGGCGACTCTCGACACCCTCGAGTACCTCCAGAAGGGCGGCAGGATCGGAGCCGCCCAGGCCTTTTTCGGAGGCCTCCTCAATGTCAAGCCGCTGATCACTTTCAGCGAGGGAGCGGTCGCCGCCGCCGGAAGGGTCCGTACGCGCCGCAAAGCTCTCATCGCGCTAGCCGACTGGCTGCAGAACCAGGAAGCCGTTGCTCGGGTCGGGGTCGTTCACGGTCGAGCAGCAGAAATCGACGAGGTGGTGTCACAGGTGAGGGAGATCCTGCCCGATCTCGACCCGGTAGTTGCCCTGGCGGGACCGGTCATCGGGACCCACGCCGGACCCGGCGTGATCGGGATCGCGGTCACTCGCAGCTGAAGATGGCTGCCAATCTCCCGGCCCGTTATCAACTCGAAATCCGCCTGGGTCGCGACGCCGACATAGAAGAGTGGCTGGCCACCGACCTGACTCTCGACCGCCCGGTCCTGGTACGCATGCTGGGACCGGAGGTCGGCCCCGAGCGCCGTCGCCAGTTCCTGGCCGACGTGCGGGCGCTGGCCTCGGTCTCGCATTCGCACCTGCTGGAGGTCTACGGAGCCGGCACCGACGGGGAACACACCTGGATGGTGGCCGAGTGGACGGGAGGAGTGACAATTGCGGACAGGTTGGAGGCAGGCACCCCGATGCCGGCGGAGGAATTCCTCCCCAACGGAGCTGGACTGGCTGAGGCTCTGGCCGAACTGCATGCGGCCGGCATCGTGCACGGCAGCATTGGCCCCGATACGGTCAGCTTCTCGGCCGCCCACCCGGCCAAACTCAAATCGTTCGCCCGCCCCGACCGCGGCCGCAGCCAGGCAAGCGACGTAGCCGATCTAGCCCGCACCCTGGAAGCTGCTATCACCGGCCTGGGCGAAGACGCTCCTCCCCCATCCCAGCTGACGGACGAGATTCATCGCTCGGTCGACGAAGCTCTCGCCCGCGCCCGGACCGGAAGTGCCACGGCGGCGGACCTGGCGACGAGCCTGCGGGCGGCTCCTTCGGTGAGGAGCAGCCGCCAATCTCGCTGGTCGTGGCGCTGGCTGGTCCCCGCTGCCGCATTGGGACTGGTGGCGTTGACCATCACTTTCTTCGGTCCGTTCCGCAGCTCTGAGGCCGTACCTCCATTCGATCTGCCCGACCCGTCGACTACCACCGCACCGCCACCTACGACGACCACCACCCTTGCTCCCGCGGTGCGAGTGATCGTCATCGATGTGCTCGACCCCTCCCGAGACGGTGAGCGCGACGAGGAACTCCCCAATCTCATCGACGGTGATCCGGCAACGGCCTGGCGCACCGAGCGCTACTTCGCACCGATCTCACTGATCAAGCCGGGGGTAGGGGTCACCTTCGTCGTCGACCGTCTCCCGGCCGCTCTCGCGTTCGATGCCAGCATCGGGACCAGCTACGAGGTCCGCTGGGCACAAACTCTGCCCGATGAACTGGGTGAATGGGAGACGATCTCAACCGGGGTAGTGGCCGGTGAGACCGGCGCCTCCTCCGGGACCACCGAAGTCGTACTCCCTCCGCGCCAGGGAGGATTCTGGCTGATCTGGCTCACCGACCTCCCGGTGCAGGGCCAGTCCGACGACGACCCTCCCCGGGATTTCTACTACTCATTCATATTCGATGTACGGTTCACGCCGTGAGTGAAGACATCGAGCTTCTCGACCGTTTCATTGCCGGCGATCAGGAGGCGTTCAACACGCTGATGCGGGCCCACGAGGACCGTGTCTTTTCTATTGCCCTGCGGATGATGCGTAATCGGGACGCGGCCCTCGACGCCACCCAGGAGACGTTCCTGACCCTCTACCGCAAGGCCGACCGCTTCCATCGCCAATCGGCGTTCTCAACCTGGCTCTACCGGGTCACCATCAACACGTGCTACGACCAGCTGCGCAAACAGAAGCGACGCCGGGCTGATGCTCTACCCGAATCCAACGACCCCGCCGACCCCCATTCAGAGGACGAGTTGACCGGTGCCGAACTGCGGCCTGATCTCGCTGCCGCCCTGGCCACCCTCCCGGAGGATTTCAGAACCGCAGTGGTTCTCTCGGATTTCGAAGGGCATTCGCTGGAGACGGTGGCAGACATATTGGAGGTGCCCTTGGGCACTGTTAAGTCCCGACTGTTTCGCGGGCGGCGCCTATTGGCGCAGAAGCTCGGGAACCTTTCGGTGGGCTCGAAGCCTCAAAGGGATGAGCATGGATAAGTACAACCCCGATCTGATTTTCGAGCTCGCCGCCGGCTCCTTGCCAGAGGAGGAGGCCCGCGCGGCCGAAGCCTCCCTCACCGCCGAAGGCCGCGCCGAGCTCGCCGCCCAAAGAGCCGTTCTGGCGGCCATCGCCGATGCTCCTCAGGTGGCCATGACCGACATCGAACGGGCCCACCTGCACCGGACCGTGGTGGCCGGCATCGCCGACACCACCCGCGAGCTGACCGCAGCCGCTGTCGCGGCCCCTCGCCCCACCCCAAAGGGGCGCACCGTTCTCTGGACCAGGTTCGCGTCGGCAGCCGCGGTAGCGGCTCTGTTCGTGGGCGTCGTGGCGGTCGGGACCCAGCTTTCGAGCGGGGGTGACGACGCCTCCAATGTCTCGGCCGATACCGCCTTGTTGGCGACGACCGTTCCTGTCGGCGAAGCCGACCTGACAACAACCACCGCCTCGGTTGCACTCTCCGCGGCCGAGGGAGACGGTGTCGGGGCCGATTCCGATGCCGGTGCCGGCACCTTCGACGATGCGGTTGAGGAATCCGTAGCCCAATTGGCCACCGCCCCCCCACTCAGCCGCGCCGTCAATAAGCAGGACCTGGGTGAGCTCACTGCCTGGTTGCTGGAAGCCAGCCGGCAAGAGTTGCTCGATCCGGTTGAAGACCTTGCCTCCCTACCCTGCTTCGCGGTCGCTGCCGAAGATGACGACCTGGCCATCTCCTACACCTTCAGCGTCGAGTACCAGTCGGCCGCTGGCGAGACGCTAGCCGGTGTCGCCTATGCGGATTCCGGGACTCCAACCCAGGATCCACTGATCCGGGTCTACGACCTGGCTACCTGTGAGCCGGTGCTGGCAAACACCGACTAGTCGCCCGCTAGCATCGCGCGGGTTGTGGACGATTTCCCAGTCAAACTCGCTGATCTGCTCGAAAGTGCCGCCTCCAAGGTGCGGGCTCTCACTGTCGATCGCGTGGCGCAGTGGACCAAGATGGCGGCCCTCGGCATGGTCGCCACCACGCTCGGGTTCGTGGCGTTCATCTTCCTACTTATCGGGCTGTTCCGCCTCTTGTCTTCGGTGATCGGCGTAACCCCGGCCTATGCAGTGCTGGCGGGAATCTTCCTTGTCGGCGGGGTGTTTCTGTGGGTCATGCGGACACGACCCCCCAAGGAAGATTCATGAGCGAGCAAGTTCTGATTATCGGCTCAGGGCCGGCCGGGCTGACTGCTGCCGTCTATGCCGCCCGGGCCGACCTCAATCCTTTCATGGTGGAGGGGATGGCGGCGGGTGGCCAGCTGATGCTCACCACCGACGTCGAGAATTTCCCCGGTTTCCCTGATGGGATCATGGGGCCAGAGTTGATGGAGCAGTTTCGCAAACAAGCCGAGCGCTTCGGAACCAGAATCATCACCGCCGATGTCACGAGGGTGGACTTCAGCCATCGCCCATTCAAGGTGTGGGTCGATGCCGACGAGTACGAGGCGGACAGCGTGATCATCTCGACCGGTGCCAGCGCCAGCTGGCTGGGCCTCGAGAACGAGGAACGCCTACGAGGCCATGGAGTCTCGGCCTGTGCCACGTGCGATGGGTTCTTCTTTCGTGGCCTGGAGGTAGCAGTCGTCGGGGGTGGGGACTCTGCGAT
>Ga0255047_10002637_pt1 | contig 11716 bp, 10 predicted proteins | sample JV7_2_1_MG_FD_183640 | JGI IMG/M metagenome (GOLD analysis project Ga0255047, IMG submission 183640) | Seawater microbial communities from Jervis Inlet, British Columbia, Canada - JV7_2_1 | ecosystem: Environmental > Aquatic > Marine > Inlet | place: Canada: British Columbia | collected 2016-10-06
GGGTACCTTACTGAACGTCATGCGACAGAACGAAGGCACCTTAGGCGTTGCCACGATGTGTGTCGGATTGGGACAGGGCATTACTACAGTGGTTGAGCGTCTGTAGACACGTCAGTTCCGAAGCTCAAACTTGTCAATACGCTCCGTGCGCTCTCCAACACCACCTCGACGTCTGCCCCAAAAGGCCGCGCCAGCACGCTGATCACCTCTTCAGCCGCATAAATTCGACGCCGAGTTCGGTCGCCATTGCTTTGATTGTCAGGAGTGGCATCTTCAGCAACAAGGAAAGCGAACGCTCGGCCGAAGATCCTCGACGGAACTTTCCGCGTCGGCGCCATGCTGCCGGAAGATCGTAAAGCGTCCGCTGTGTCTCGGTTTCTTCTGCGCTGCTGGAAATGATCGCGCGACAAACGAATTCAACAATTCGGCGATAGATAAGTTTCTTCTGTGCCTCTTGTAACGCCTCGCCGTACTCTGCACGCTCTGTCTCGACATAGCTTGAGAGATACAAAGGTAGTTTGCCTGCAGCGACCATCTGCAATGCCCACAAAATTCGGCCAATGCGACCATTGCCGTCGCTGAATGGATGTACGGCCTCAAAGTGCGCATGACCGACTGCCAAGCGAACCGGTAAGGACAGACCCATACCTGCATCGCCAGGCTCCAGGATGGATTCGTCCGCCATCCAGTCGAGAATTTCATCGAGACATCGGGGCACATGTTGCTGTGGTGCCGGGTTATAGATGGAATCTTCTTTACGACCGAAGCTGCCAATCTGAACAATCGCTCCAGGCTGGCCTGGCGTTCTCAATCGACCAGCGATTCCTGCAAACCCGGGGTCATTTTGCATCACGTGCGCGTGCTGTTCGCGCAGAAACTCTGGCGTCAATGCCGTCAGTCCGTCGGATTGGACAACATCGACCCCATGGTCCTCGTATTACCACCCATTGGGTTAGCGTGGTCATTCACACAGTATCGGACCACTCGTGACCAGCTAGAACTCGTTCCGCGCAGGCTCGAACGTGACAACCTTGTCGCCATATACCGAATCGTAGTAATGCCCGTTTTCTTTGTAGCCCGAATTCCAGGTAAGCTTGCCGTCTTCCGACTCGACGTAGACGAACGGGGACAGATGCAGGCGCTCCTTGTGCCAGCGGCCTTCAGCGCCCGACGGAATTTCCGTACCAGCACCGTAGAGCATCAGGCCACCTTCCGCTCGCACTTCATGTTGCGGGTCGACATCTCGGTACTCATGACTGACGTTCATGAGCTTGTGACCCAGTTCATGGGCAACGACTGAGCGAACTTCGTACGTCTTGTTAACCGTGATGACGCCACGCAGGCGTTTCGGTATATCAGGATAGCTGTAGCCCGGGAACGACAAACCACCTGTGGCAATAGTTCGTGGTGCCCAGGTGCGCTCATCGAGTTGTTCGTAGAACGACATGAACACGCTTTGCAGCACGACCAGGTAAACGGTTCGGTGGTTGTTCTCATCAACGTCGATGATCGACTCAAACGCATCACGAGCCTCCTCGGTCAGGCCGGAGTCCTGCCGCAGGCTGTCGACATACATGTTGGCGTAGAGGCCGCCTGGAGTCGTACCTTCCAGTGTATTGGCCTGGATCTCGAGATAGCTCGGGTCAACAGCACCCGTTTTGATCCAGAGCAGGTTCAGCTGGACGCCGGCCACCTCGAATATTTCCTTCGCGCCAACAAAGTCTTTAAGCAGCGTATCCAGCGGGTACTTCTCCGTGAACGCGACATCCAGATTCGATGGATAGTAGATGCCAACATCGACGGTCGGCACTCCCGCTCGGACATCGCTGTTGATTTCGCTCACGAGATCGTCCCGCATGGTCGTCAATGCAACACGCTCCGCTGCGACGCTCTGGCCACCTGCAAGACAAGTGGCCAGGACGATGCACAGTGCCATCGCTTTCGATAGTTCTTCTCTCATCGGCTAATCCACCCTGAAGGTAATCGTCGCCCAATTGGACTCGTAATCGGCATCCTGGTCGTCGATTTTTTGCATGTGAATCAGCGAGATGTACCAGAGCGCTTTGTTGTTTAGCAGGAAACTGGCTCGCCCGTCTGCGTCGGTACGCATGTCGTATGAATTGAAATGACCGCCCGACGCATCATGCCCATGGAACCCTTCGTAACTTGCACGAACAAGCTGGTTAGCCGCAGGCTCGCCCTTTACCAGGACTCGGAAGCCAATATTGTCACCAAAGCGGAGCTCGTATGGGTTTTGGTCGAGAATTATCTCAACCGGGTAACCGAGCTGCGTCGCGAACGAATCTGATTTCCTATCACCAACCTGGACGACCGTGCGTATGTGTTTGGAGTAACGTTCACGAACCTCAGTCAACGTATTCTCAGCCTCGAATATCGCCAGGGTGTCGAGGACGCCGTCGTGCTTCAGGTACGCGATGAAGTCGTCGGGAGACATCGTGATGATTTTCGGTCTCGTCGATACTCCAATAACCTTGGTGCCAGTGTCACCGGAATCATAGTTAAGGTACGACGAGTTTTCGTCGTCATACCAATCCGAAGGACGCGGCTTGGTCACATTGCCATCGGCAACGATACTGACATCGGCCATGCGATCGCGCGTAATAGCGTTCTCGCTTTTGCCGAACGTGCCGTTGATCAGTCGAACCACCTGGGCCGAAGCCGGTTCCTGACTGCTGTTTTCTGGCTTCAGGAACATCTCATGAGCCGCTGTGGGTGCAGAAGCAACCGCAAGGCCTGTAATCAGCGTGCATAACGCTGCCTTCTTTAAGTTCTTCATTTTCAATCCTGCGTTTGTCTATCGAATTTCAAACGTGATCGTGGACCAGTTTGATTCCCAGTCGGCATCTTCATCGTCGACCTTCTGCATATGGATCAACTGGATGTACCACTTCTGTTTCTCGGTAATCTCGAAGCTCGCTTTGCCGTCCTCATCGGTGCGCAGCGAGTGCACCGCGATCTCCGGGATCGTTTTGCCTTCCGGAGCCTCTATACCGGCATGGCTCGCGTACACCTGTTGATTGGCGAGCGGTTTGCCGTCAAACATCACCTGGATCGACATTTCGTCTCCAACCTTCACACTGCCTGGATTCTGCTCGACGAAAATCTCCGCCTTGTAGTCAAGCACGTGCTTGTAATCATCGCTGAGCGGCTTACCGACCTGGAAGATACCCTTCGCGTGTTTTGTGTAACGCTCGCGGATTGTTGTGCGGTCGTTCGTCGCCCTGAACTCAGCCACTGCATCGTCCAGCCCTTCGTGCACCAGATAGTTCTCAAATACTTCGGCCGGTAGTGCGATGTAGTCCGGATGCGCCGCGAGGCCCGCTATCCCGGTCCCTTCTTTTTCTGCAAACACCTTTATGTAGGTCTGCTTGTACGAAGGGTTGCCGTCAACATCTTCTACCTCGTCGTCGGGTGGCGTTTTCCGCTCTCCTCCCATAACGATGCTGATATCTCGGGACATCTTCCGCGTGATTGAATAGCCGCTCTCGAAGTACGTGCCATTCTTCAACATCAGGTAGTTGTCGGTCCCCGGGCGGAGCTCGTAGAGGTCCGAAATCATATAGGTTTGATGAGCCTGCGCAACGGCAAAACTCAGCATTCCCACGAAGGCGAATACGCATGCTTTCAGTCGCATTTTTTTCATTTGAATAGGTTTCATGATCATTCTCTCCACTTAGTCGTGTGTTGGTACGTTGTCAGGCAACGCTGCCGGTGCGTCCTCCCGCATGTCTGCGTGCACGTGCGCGTGATCGTCCCTGTTTATCGGAAACGCATCTGAGTTCGTCATGTGTATGTAACCGTGAAGCTGCATGACGAGAAGCAGGCAGCCTGCGACGATCAATCCGCTGTTCGTGATTTTGCTGATGACCGGGAAGTGTGCGCGATGTTGCCAGATATGCAGAACTCCCCACATGATGACCAGCGCCATAATCTGACCGATTTCGACACCCACATTGAAAGACAGAATGTGCATCAGCATTCCGCCCCCCTCATCAATCGGCAATTGCTGCAATCGGGTTGACAGACCGAAGCCATGAATGAGGCCGAAGAACAGAACCATCGACAGCAGATCAGGCGATTTGACGTTCAGATACTTCTTGAATCCGTCGAGGTTCTCGAAGCCTTTGTAGGCGACGGTTACCGCAATGAAGGCATCGACCAGGTAATAATTGGCCGAGATTTGCATGTAAGTCGCGAGAACCAGTGTGATCGTGTGGCCGATCGTAAACGCACTAACGAACTTGACGATGTCCATCATGCTCTTGAGGAAGAACATGACACCAAACAGGAATAACAGGTGGTCGTACCCAGTGATCATATGCTCTGCACCAAGGCGCAGGTACTCAAGATTACCGCCGTCGATCATTCGCTGGCGGGCTTCGGGGGAGATGCCGTGCGCAAAAGCAGCTGAACCCGCCAGCAGCGTCATCGACGCCAGGAACAGGCGTGAATAAATATGTCTTAGGTTCATTTCAACCTCAATTCCGAATTCAGGATGGCTGTGGACAGTGGTTGGCGGTGCGACCTGCTGATCGCACCGCACCTTCCACAATTAAGCTAGTTAATTTTGAGAACTGCTCGTGCGTAGACCATGCGACCGAACAACGAGTACGTCATAGTATCGGTATTGCCGTCTGACCAAGAGCGAACGTAAGGCGCATCCTCATCGAGAAGATTATCGATGCCCAGTCTTAGTTCCACATTGTCGCTCACCTGGTAGCTGCCTTGCAGGTTGTGGTAGAAAACCGCGTCGATTTCTGTACCTATCGCGCCCGGTGCTCCATTCCAATCCGTGGCCTCACCTATCATCTGCATATTGTAGGTCGCAGACCATTTCTCCTTTGAGGCGGTCCAGGAACCATTCGCGCGCCACTCCGGATAACCACCGACACAGCAGCCAACTCCACCATCTCGAACCAACGGTGTATCACCATCAAATGCGACGATTTCATATTCTTGCAGGTAGGTCGTCTTGAAACTGACCTGCTGCTGCACGGTTCCGATATCGAAGCTGTACGTAGCACCGAGATCGATTCCCGACATCACTTCGTTGCCAGTATTCGCGCTTTGGGCAGATAGGAAGTCCAGGTCACCGGTCAGGGAATTTCGCGTGTGGTGTGAAGGACCACAGAATGGATGGGACAAGCCCTCAGATGTGTAGCAGATATCCAGTTTGGCCGAACCGCCCGTCTGGTTAATCGCGTTATCGATGTCAATATCGAAATAGTCGATTGTCAAAGCGAGGCCTGGAACGATGCCGGGCTCGAAGACGGCACCGATCGTAAATGTCTTCGCGTCCTCCGGTTTTAGATCCGGATTTCCCCCGACATCAGTAATTACTACTGATCCAAACTGAACATAGTTGGTCGGAACCCCTGCGGCCTGGCAGTTTTGAGAAATCACGCTGGAAGGATCAAGAGCAGCCCAACCTGAGCACGGATCAGCGGTCGGAAGCTGCGCTTCACGAACACCTGAAAACAGTTCCGGAATACTTGGCGCACGAAATGCGGTTGAGTAGGTACCGCGAATCTTCAATGCTGGAACCACTTGCCAGTTTATCCCTGCCTTGTAATTTACGTCATCGCCGAACAAATCATAATCTGAGTAGCGCAGTGCCAGATCAAAGTCCAGGCTTTCCGCCAACGACGCGCCAGACAATATTGGCATGTGCAATTCACCGTAGATCTCAGTCGCCTTAATCGCTCCATCGATAGGATCTTGTGCGTTACCCAATGCCGCTCCCGTTGTCAGCAATGCGTCAGGATTTGACCAACCACTGTCCTCGCGGACTTCAAAGCCCGCAGCAACGCCGATCGGACCTGCAGGCATGTCGAACACCTCACCGGAAATATTGGCACTGAAGCTCTTTTGTTCATTGCCGCCCGATTCACGCTGGTTAAAGAGAACGTAGTCGCCGACATCCGCTGTCAGATCGCCTTCGCCAAGAATATCGGCGCATGGGATCCCATTCGAGCCACAAACTGTTGTATCGAGCGTCTCAGCCAGTCGTTGCGTATTGATGTTGTTCAGAAGAGCATCGACCGCGGTATTGCGCCCCCAATTGAAAGCAACATCATAATTCCAGCTATTCGCCAACTCGCCCTGAATTCCGGCAACGATTCGAAACGTATTAACATCCTGTTCGAAATCGCGGGCACCGAATTCGGCCGTCCTGCGCCGCAATATCAGAATATTTTCGCCGGTTGGATTGGTCGGATGTGCCGCATCAAATGCTATGTTGCGCAACGTTGCCGGCGAAGCTGGCTGTGCCGAGGACCGCCAGTTGAACATCGCCTCTGTGAAAATACGCACGCTGTCCGACACCGCGTAGTTGCCGAATGTACTAACGGAAAGACGTTCCACTGGGTTCGATGCGTTGAAGAATGGATTTGAGTTGAAGCCGTGCTGCTGGATATCGAATGGTTCGTAAGCGTCGCCGCCGATGAAGTTTATCTGCGAGCCATCCGGCAAGACAGCACGACCGCCGGCAGTTGACGAACTGCCTGGCGAACACTCGAGTGTGTTGGTGCCAGTAATATCCGCGAGGCCACATGGTGCTCGATCTATTAATGGCGCAGCCCGATTATCCTGATAGCGTGCATCAAACATCAAGCTGCCCTTGTCACTAGACACGCCCCAAGTCAGCCCGATACTAAGCTCCTCACCATCTCCATAACTCGAAACACCGTACTTGGTGTCGACCTGAACGCCCTCGAAACTATCTTTCGTAATAAAGTTAACTACACCAGCAACAGCGTCTGCACCGTAGACTGCCGATGCGCCATCTTTCAGCACTTCGACGCGCGAGACAATTGAGAGTGGGATCATGTTCAGGTCAACCGAGTCATTGGCACCAGACCCCCCTGCTACCACTCTGCGACCATTGACGAGAACCAAGGTCCGATTACCACCGAGACCCCGCAGGTTTACCTGCGCAGTTCCCCAGCCACCGGAAACCCAGTATGCCGCATTCGAATTACCTGCGAAGCCTGCCGAAGACGGCAACCTCTGCAACAGCAATTCGGCATTAGTAATACCTAAGTTTGAAATATCCATTTCATTGATAACTGTAGCCGGGCCCACGCTCTCAATATCCTTGCGTTTGATTCGACTACCTGTCACTAGAATTTCGTCGAGAGCGCCGTCTGCCGCCATTGCACTGTTATCGACCGCGTCTTGTGCATTCGCACCGACGCTAAAAACTGCTGCCAGGAACGCCCCCAGCCCCGCTTTGTTCTTGACATTCATTTCATTCCCCTCAGGCCCCGCGTTTACATCGGGTGCTATGTTCAAGACAACCTGATTACTGAATGTCGCTTTGAGTCCCGTCCCTGAAAGAAGTATTTCCAACGCCTCTTCCAGGTCGTACTCACCTTTCAGTTTCCGTGCCGTTCGTTTGCGTACTTCGTCGAACGGAAAAACTAATGTCAGGTCAGCTTGTCCAGCAAACAGGGTGAGCGCTAAATCCGCTCGTTGCTGAGGAATGTCGAATGAATATTTGTTTTGTTGCGCCGCGTCTTCTGCTTGTACGTTTGTCGGTGGTACGACGGACAGAAAAAAGACTACGCATAGTGCAAGCACCCATTCATTGGCCTCAGCGACATGCTTTATGCATGCTGCATATACCAACGAACGAGCAACAGTTTTCCCCCACGAAAGCGAAAACACTTATTGCCTACAGCTTGGTCAACAGAATCGTTCCGTCGTCTGTCCACTCATGAACAATATTGAATTGGCCTCTTAATGAAGCCAGGAGACCATCGATGTCGCCGGCCTTGTAGAGCCCGCCAATGGTCTCTTTCTTAAGATCTTCATCAAGAATGACGAACTCGATAGTCGTGTATCTGCCAACTTCTGCTACAGCGTCCTCCAGGGTTTCACCCCCGAAAATGAGATTGCCCTCACGCCACGACAATTTGACTTCGATCTCCTCGGGCGAGACTGGCACGACGTCTTCGTCCGGCGAGCCGAGTAGCACTTCCTCGCCTGCAACAAGGGCCACAGAAGACGCTTGGAGAACGGGCGGAGCAACGACAACTTTTGCCGTATGGGGATTCGCGTGCACGCCAATCCGGACCATGCCTTCGGTGACAACCAGTTCGATCTTCTGATCGGGCGTTATTTGGACACTGAAAGCCGTACCTACTGCCTGCATAATCCTGTCACCCGCCGCCACGCTTAGTGGCCGGTCCGTATCATGCGCGACCTCAACATGAATCTCGCCGCGCTCGAGGCGTAACAGGCGATACGTATCCGTGTAAATCACTTCGATGCGGCTGTTCGTATTCAACACAACCTGCGTGCCGTCATGCAGAACAACGGTCGACTGCTCGCCGACCTGGGTCTCGTACACGCTTTCGGGCAACGAGGCGGTGAGGGTTGTACTTGTCTCCGCATCAATGCCTTGAGACAGATACAGCCAGCCACCTGCAATAACCGCGACCAGCACTGACGCCGCAACAGCGAAAATTGACGCCGGCACAACCCGCGATCGCGTTGCTGGTTCCGGAATAAGGTCCGCCAAGCGTGACATGACAGACATATCGTCCCAGAGTCGGGTCATCTCAAACAGAACCTTCCTGTTCGCCTCATCCGCTCCTATCCAGCGTTGCAGTTCCCGTTCTTCGGCCTCCGACAAGCCTTTGTCCATGCGGGCGATCCATTCGCTCGCTTCGTCGTAAGGCCTGTCACGCTGCGGAAATTCGTAAACGTTATTCACGAGTTGTCTCCCTGGCTTGCTGCATCGCCGTGGATGGCGCTTCCCGGCCTCGTTGTCCGCGCGTCATCCATTGATCCGCGTTGCTGCATCATGAAATGGGTGCATCGTTTGATGCCCTCTGAAATGTGTTTTTCCACCGTCTTTTCGCTTATTTTCATTTCCCGCGCAATCTCGCGCTGGGTATATCCGTAAACCTTTTTGAGAACGAAGGCCCGCCGGCACTTCAGCGGCAGCATCCTGACGCTCTCGCAAAAAAGGGCAAATTCTTCATTGGACGTCACTTCGCCAAATGTATCGTCTCTCAGAGCATCGCTTGCACCAGGTGTGTACGAGTCAACATCATCGACGCCCGCAGTTAATCGCGTCTCCGCCTTTTTGACGTAGTCCAGCGCGAGGTTTCGCGCCGTCCTGAAAAGAAACGAGCGCGGCTCCGTAATGCGCTCTTTCTTTTCGATCTGGCAGACGCGGACATAGGTTTCCTGGACTATGTCCTCGATCTCCTTCGGCGGCACGATCGTCATGACGGCCCTTGCGAGGCTCGTCCGCAAGGACATATAAGCGCTCAAAATCGTTTCGGTTTCTGCCATGCCTATTGCTTCTCGATCCGACCTGTTTGAAGTGGTGCAACGATGTAGAACGAATAGATCACAGTTTTCCCCCAGTAGTTATAGCAATTTTTTTCTTCTCCGTTATGAATCAATAAGTTAGTATCGAATTTAGCTTGCATTCTTGATCCCTCGCCCGCCATGAACCAGGTAATACAGCGCCGGCAGAACGACCAGCGTCAACAACGTCGACGAGATAATGCCGCCGATGACCACGGTAGCCAGCGGCCGCTGCACCTCAGAGCCTATGCCCGTGTTCAGCGCCATGGGAACGAAACCCAGAGATGCGACAAGCGCTGTCATCAGCACCGGTCGCAATCGAGTTAGCGCGCCTTCGATGATGGCCTCTCGCACCTGCGTACCATGTGCAATCAGGTCCCGAAAGAACGCGACCATAACGAGCCCATTGAGCACCGCGATACCCGACAGTGCGATGAACCCGACTGCCGCCGAGATCGAGAATGGTATGCCTCGTAACAGCAGCGCCATGATACCGCCCGTCAATGCCAGTGGTACGCCACTGAAGATAATCAAGGCGTCGCGGAACGAATTGAGCGCCATCACCAACAGACCAATGATTAACAATAACGTGACCGGTACCACGATACTCAGACGATTGGCAGCGGATTCCAGGTTCTTGAACGTGCCGCCATAGTCGACCCAGTAACCGGCCGGGACTTCGACTTGCTCGTCAATTGCAGCACGTACGTCATGCACGAAACTCCCCAGGTCGCGTCCGCGGACGTTGGCCGTCACAACCACCCGGCGCTTGCCGTTCTCGCGGTTGACCTGGTTGTAGCCGTTCACCAATTCGACGTGCGCGAGCTCGCCCAACGGCACAAAACTATCATCGCCAAATTGCACGGGCAGCCCGAGCAACTCGTCGGTCTTGTTGCGCTGCTCTTCGTCGAGACGGACGACAATGTCAAAGCGCTTATCGCCCTCATAGAGTTGTCCGGCAACTTGCCCACCCAATGCAGTGCTCACGAGGTCCTGAACTCTCGAGATAGTCAGTCCGTATCGTGCGAGTGCCTCGCGATCCGGCACAACGGTCAAAACGGGTAGTCCCGTGGCCTGCTCGACGGCAACATCGGCGGCGCCGGGCACAGTCGAAATCGCCGCTTCGATCGCTCCTCCCAGCTCGACGAGTCGATCGAAGTCGTCACCGAATACTTTGACGGCAAGCTCCGAGCGAACACCTGCAATGAGTTCATTGAAGCGCATCTGAATCGGCTGCAAAAACTCGTAGCGATTTCCTGGAATCCTGTTCACGACCTCCTCGATCTCACTCACAAGCCGGAGTTTCGTCTTTTTGGGATCCGGCCATTCGTCGCGCGGTTTCATCATAATGAAATTGTCTGCAACGCTTGGTGGCATCGCGTCTGTTGCGACTTCCGGTGTGCCTATCTTCGAGAAAACGAGCTCGACCTCCGGTATATCGCGAATCTTCAACTCAAGCTGTTTTTGTTGCAGGATCGACTGGTCCAGCGATGTCCCTGGAATTCGCAAAGCATGCATCGCGATATCGCCTTCGTCGAGATTGGGCACGAACTCCAGGCCGAGTCGCGTCGCTGCCAAACCACTTACGATAACGAGCACAATGGCGCCGGCGACAATTGCCCAACGGAGTCGCAATGCCACCTGCAGCGTCGGTCGATACAGACGTCGGGCACTTCGAACAATGGCGTTCTCTTTTGCCTCAATCGGCTTGCGAAATAACAAAGCAACGCCTGCCGGAACAAACGTCACCGACAGTATCATGGCGCTGACCAGCGCGATGACGACCGTAATCGCCATCGGGTGAAACATTTTTCCTTCCACGCCGGTGAGCGCAAAAATAGGCAAGTACACTGCCGTAATAATGAACACACCAAACAAAGCGGGCCGAATGACCTCGTGGGTCGCGTCGAAAACGACCGCGAGACGTTCTTTTAACTCAAGCTGGCCGTTGCGACCAGCTTCTCCCAGTCTGCGCAGACAATTCTCAACAATGATGACGGCGCCGTCCACGATCAGGCCAAAATCGAGTGCGCCCAGACTCATGAGGTTAGCACTGACACCGGAGCGCACCATACCGCTGATGGTCATGAGCATCGCGACAGGAATTACTGCCGCCGTCAGAATCGCGGCACGTACATTGCCGAGAAACAGGAACAATACGACAATGACCAGTAACGCGCCTTCAACCAGGTTTTTTCTCACCGTGGCGAGGGTCTTGTCGACGAGTGCGGTGCGATCGTAAACCGCTGTTGCAGTAATGCCGGGCGGTAGGGTCGACTTTACTTCCTCGAGTTTTTCGGCGACGCGTTTCGAGACGGTACGACTATTCTCGCCGATCAGCATGAACACCGTACTCATCACGACCTCGTGG
>Ga0255047_10002640_pt1 | contig 11711 bp, 17 predicted proteins | sample JV7_2_1_MG_FD_183640 | JGI IMG/M metagenome (GOLD analysis project Ga0255047, IMG submission 183640) | Seawater microbial communities from Jervis Inlet, British Columbia, Canada - JV7_2_1 | ecosystem: Environmental > Aquatic > Marine > Inlet | place: Canada: British Columbia | collected 2016-10-06
AAGTTGGAGGTCTTTGCGCGAAAAACATTTGAAATGTACCTCCGCACAATCAAGAATCTCGGAGAGTACTCACGAGATCAAATAGGAGAACAACTATGAGCGAAGAGGGAACTGAGACAGCCCCAGAGCAAGTAGCTTCACCAGCAGAACAAGCAGGTATTTCACCCGCGCTGGCAGCACACCTTGGAGAAGAGCACAGCGGTACACTGGAATCAATGATTGCAGATGAACCAGCGCAAGAAGAACCCACTGAAGAGGTTATAGAACCTACAGAAGAGGTACAAGGCGAATCCACGGAGGAAGCGCCAGCAGAACAGTCTGAGGAGAAGCCATTTACTTTAAAGGTAAAAGGTCAAGATATCTCGGTATCTGAGAAAGAGCTTATCGCTTTAGCTCAGAAGGGCCAGAGATTCACTCAGAAGTCACAGGAGCTAAGTGAGGAGGCCAAGCTAGGTCTACAGTATAAACAAGCTCAGAGTGGCGACAAAGAGGCTATGAGGGCTATCCTCGATGGTTTCGTAGGTCAGGCAGGATTGCAGGATTTAGATTCGCTTATAGATTCATTAGAGAATGTCAAGGGAAATATCGACACATCTAAGCTAGAAGCGGAAGCACAAGACAAACATGACATGGATCGCGCCTTTGATGGTGTGAACAGAAAATCACCCGAGTTCAGTTCGAACTTGGACTTTATTGAAACCGAGGCGAAGAATTATTTGCCTCAAGATTTGTACTCTAAGATTATCGCCAACCCAGATAATCTTAAACAGTTGTACGATATGGTTGATGATGGGTCGTTCCAGGAGACTATGAATCTAATGCAGGTTAGATTAGCAGGACAAGGATCGGCGGCTGAATCGGCTGTAATGAGTAATCAGGAAAAGTTTGGAGAAATGTTTGATTCAATTTGGGATGGAGTGGTCGCTATTCGCAGTTCCAGCGCAGAGCACAGCCCCTCACCCAATGCGGAGCAAACACAGACACAGGCTCAACCTGCCTCATCCGTAGATGAACCTCCTGTTATGGCGTCGGGAACACGCCGTACAGCACAGGCAGACTCTAGTGGCGAAGTTGACTATTTTAATGACGACGAAGCCTACCGAAAAAGGGTAGAGAGAGTCACACGCGGGTATTAACCATTACTTGAAAGGTAAATAATATGGCATTTGCAGGAAACATTAACGGAGCTGTAGGCGACATCGGAGCAGCAACACCCACAACCGGAACTCAGTCTGCGGACACAAAGTTCTACAATCGTCACTTCCTTGAAAACTACCTAACTGAATTCGCTCCTAGTGTATTCGGTTCATTCGTGGCAGTTGACAAGCATCGCGGTAAAACCGCTGTATGGAACAAGTTGGACAAAGCAACCGCTGTTACCACAACCACTACTGAGGGTGTAACTGAAACCTCAACTAAACGTACTCTTACTCGTCGTGAAGTAACTCTCGATCAGTACTCAGATGTATATGAGTTCTCTGATCTTCAGCTCGATCACGGTGTAGAAGGCGTATTTACTGACACTTCTGCTCATTCTGGTAAAGCTGCTCAGCTTACTGAGAATTTTGTAGTATATACCGCCCTTCAGGGTGGAACCAACGTTCGCTATGGTGCTGGTGTTGCTAGTCGAGTTCTGACTAACACTGCTCTATCCACCGCTGACCTTGACTATGCTATCAGCGCTCTCCGTACCGCTCACGCCCCCAAGATCTCTATGATCGCTAAGGGTTCTACTAAGATCGGAACTGAGCCTATTCAGTCTGCATACTACTGCATAGTACACGAAGATCAGAAGATCCTCCTTGAGGCTCTTACTGGATATAAGTCTATTGAAGTATATGCTGATTCTGGCGTAAACATCATGAAAGGCGAAATCGGCAAATACAAAGAAGTTCGCTTCATTGCTGACACCGATATCCCTTACTTCGCTGCTGCTGGTGCATCTAGTAAAGACGTATACGGAGCAGTAATGCTCGGTGACAAAGCTTTCGGTGTACCTTATGTTGGTATGAAGAATGCTCAGATCATCACCAAAGGACTTGGTTCTGGTGAAGACGCCGCTAATCAACGTGCAACCGTTGCTTGGAAGCTCTTGACTGCTGCCATCATCCTTCAAGATGATTCTGTAATGCGCTTAGAGAATACCATCGTTTAACGGTTTGTCTCGGTGGGGGATGCTGGGAATATCCAGTGTCCCCCCTTTACAAATTGTAAATTTATGGTATAATGTCGATCTTAAAATAGTTAGGAGTTTAGATGTCCGAGACAGAAGACAAAAAGCCTTCAAAGAAGGTTGAGAAAAAGGTAGCCCCAGCACCTAAAAAAGCTGTAAAGAGTGGCTACGAAGAGGGTTATCTCACGCTTACAGCGCTACACGAATGGGATAAAGCAACTACTGAGTTTTTCGTAGAGCATCCACGTGACGGCAAACCCACAAAGATTGCTATCACCCCAGGTGTAAGAGTAAAAACTTGGCACACAGTATACTCGCGAGTGAAAGATTGTTATCACCGCAAAACAATGAGAAAGCGAGCAAACGGCGAAGTGTATGAAGATACCAGCAAACGTTTTGTCGCAGAATGGGAACCTATTGACTAATGAATTATACTGACCTTAAAGCACTGGTGCTTCCTACGTTGGGAGCAAGCGTATCCAATCCGAAACGATGGAGCGCAGCGGAGATTGAGTTCGCCTCTAACCAGGCGCTTAAGAGGTTAGCTACGTACCTCACCTCCTGGACACGAGAGACGGCTGTTAGCGTTACTGATGCATCTGATACGTATCAACTAAGCGCTGACACTCTCGATGTCTGGAAGGTGGCGGTCGATTCATCTAATAGTTATCTACCACGTACCTCAGTAGCTTCTCTACCCACAGACGGTAGAATTGGCGCTGCTGAGATGTTCGCTATCATGGACTCAGGTCCAACAGTTACTACCTCTAAGGCGATTGTATTCTATCCTGCTCCTGGAGCCGATAAGGATTATGTCGTAACCGAGGTATATCAGGCTGTTGTTGACACTACCGATACGTTAGATATCCCCATCCCCTTAACACTTGAAGACCCACTTGTTTACCTCACGTGTTATTACTTGTCAAGTAAGATGACTGTCGATAAAGGCAACACAGATCGTCAGACTTACCTACAGATGGCACTAGACGCACTAGGGCAACTATCGGCAATATCCATGAACGCAGAAGCGATGAATGGTAGGGGTTACTTCGATAATAGTCTCGGGGCGTTGACACTACAGTAAGAAGTTAAAATGAGAGACAACTACTCTGACCTAATCGGCGCAGTAAAATCTCTGACCGATGGGGTTAGAGTGCTTGCTTCCAATCAGGAGGCGATAATCAAGTCAAACAGAGCTATGGCAGAGGAACTTAAATGTCCTTCTATCCTAGTTGACACCTACTCTCCTGAGATAGGTGAAGCCCCAAGCCAAGGCGCTGAGGGCGACTTAATAAGATCCATCGAGTTCTTACGCCGTAGAATACTACACGGCGAGAAAAGCAGCAGGAAGATGATAGACGCTGCCGTAAGGGGTCAAATAGATCAGGTCATGCAACAGACTGTTTCCGTTAAGGACATGTGCACAGACTTGAGAGACGCTACAGACGATATCAAAGAAGTAACGGACAGCAGTTATTTTGCGCTAGGGCGCACAGCAAATGCGTTCGAAGAGTCCATAAGTTCCGCTCATCGTCAGATGGAGATGGGAATAGAAGACAGTATATATCATCTCCAAGAGAAAACCGAGAAGGCTATTAACTTAGCTGATACAAGGCTTTTGGAGATGGAGCAGTTCACAGAGCTGTTCGAGTCAGTAGGTAGTTTAGAAGGTTACATGAAGTCTGAGCAGAAGAAAGTTCTTGAGCTGCTTGACGACGTAATCTACATGGCTGCTTCTGCTGAGGGCCGCGCAGAGGAGATGAACAACACTCTGCTAGGAAAGATAACCACAGTAGTATCTTCCATCCAGAACGGCATCAAACCGCTTGACCAGAAGATCGACGCAATAAAATCACAAGTAGAGTCTAAGCTAGGAAGGCTTGGACATAATATACAGTTAGACACATCCAATATTCAAACTCAGCCAGTAACACAGGGCCGAGGCTCTAGGAGAAAATAGATGGCACCAAATGTAAAAGGCACAGGACAAGTAGGACGTCCCACAACTAGCGACGGCTACATAGATGCTGGAGTATACGCTGACGATCCAGACAACGAGATCGTAGCTGACTTCACTCATCACGACCGCCCCAACACGGCGTTCGCATATTGCCTAGCCATCATTAAAGATCTATGGGATGCGGTAGCAGTACTCACAAACACGATCCCAGGTATCACACTGTATCCACAGTACATCGAAGACGACTTGACCGTCCCTGCCAACTATGATGGTATCACAGCGTCACGAGGCGTAGCTGTAGGTTACACCGTTGAAGTTGCTCCTGGTTCTATCCTTACTCACATCTCAGAGGAGCCAATGAACGTGGAACAGATTCAGGTAACTACTAACTTGACAATCGAAGACTTCTCTGGTGACTACGCAGCGCTACTCTCCGATGCATCTAAGACCAAACGTAATACTGGTGCAGCAGCGACATTCACTATCGACACTGTAGCTAACGTAAGCTGGAGTGTTGGCGACAACGTAGCCGTTGTGAATGAGGGTTCTGGCGACATTACTCTTACTGCCGCTTCAGGCGTAACATTCATCGGTAACGGAACTACTCTCGGTAACGGTGGAGCATCTGTAACACTCGTGATGACTTCTGCTGATAGTTGGACTATCATAGGCGAGACTGCTTAATGCCAATACATCCCTTTACTATAGGGTGTATGGCTACGGCGGGGTACTCACCTCCCACGTGGTCTAATACGCATTCTATTCTCATGGACGGTGTTGATGAGTACGTGTCTGTACCTTCTGCCGCTACCTCTGGGCTTAATGGCAAGGCAGGTGGATCATTCTCCTGTTGGGTAAAGCGTAGTTCAGTAGGTGGCTCTCGTAGGTATTTTTTAGGATTAGCAATAAACGCATCCACTGCTAAGCTCGGACTAAACTTCGAGACTAACAACAGGATCAGGGTGCTCGCTGCCTCATCTGTTTCCGATGGGCTAAAGTTCGCCAACACTTCTGAGTCGTTCTCATCCACGTCCACATGGTATAATATTACTGTCTGTGTAGATGTTGCTGGTGATGCGTGGGATGTATATGTTAATGGCGCAACACTCACAATATCAAACCCCACCTTTGCAGATTCAACATTTAGTAGCGAGGTAGGTGCTAATCATAATATCGGTGCATGGATGAATAACGGTATTGTGTTCCCTGGTAACGTCAACCAATGTGCTCTATGGGACAAGTGCTTGTCCGCTGCCGAGGCGACAGAAATATACAACTCCGGTGTTCCTGCCGATCTTACAACCCATTCAGCGGCCTCCAATATCGTTAGTTACTGGCCCTTTGGAACAGGCGACACATACCCCACTCTACTTGATTCAGTTAATAGCCATGATGGAACCATGACAAATATGGAATCGGGTGACATTGTAACGGACGTACCATAATGATTTATTACCACGTAAACAAAGCGCAGTTAATAGCTGCTGATATTGATTTTAGCATGGTAGGTCAAGACTCTATCGACACCGTTCTTACATCTACAGATGGTATCTATTGCATCTTAAAAACCAAAGACAATGTAGAGTACCTTGACAATGCACTCTCTGATGTTGACCATATTAAGTGTAACCGAGAAGAGGTAGACGCTATTTTAGCAGAGCATTATATAGAATTACAACCCTTGCACGAGGAGCTATAAGTGACAAAGCAGAATTTCGACAACAAATGGTGGATTGGCTTAGTGTTTTCGTTGATAAGTATCATCGCACTAATGTCGGCGTACACCTTCAATACGCACATCGAGATCATCCGAAGCGATATCTCCGAGATCAAAAAGAACACAGCGGTCATCCCAGTAATAGCTGAGAGGGTCGAGTCAAACAAACGACGTATTGGCGCTATTGAGTCTGATGTAGACGTACTAAAAAAAAAGGTCAGTCTGCTGGAGTTACACAATATTACACAGAATGGAACCGTAGGGGTAAAGTAAATGCCAGATAGCAAGAAGAAATCACCGCTCAAGATCATCATCGAGAGCATTGGACCAAAAGAAACACCGTCTATCGGCGGTAAGAAATCCCCTTCAGAGGGATTAGCTAAATGTAAGAAAAAGAAAAAAGGCCCTATGGCCGTTATTATCTCATAAGGAGCAAGCATGGGAACCTTTATTGTAAATACTATCAAGGGCCACACAGCGAACGCAAAGCTGACCGTGGATGATACTCTTGAAGTAACCGAAATATCTAACCTAAACGGTGGAATTGCTGTAGATACCTCAGCATTTACCGTAGCCGACGCCACTGGCGATGTCCACACAGACGGTATACTTGACGTTGATGGCGCTGCCACACTGAACACAACTCTGGGCGTAACTGGATTGTCCACTCTGACAGGCGGCGTGAGCACAGCGGCTATCACAGCCACAGGGCTTGCCGACTTGAACGGTGGTATCGCAGTAGATACAAGTAACTTCACTGTTAGTGGCACTACTGGCGCTGTCCACACTGCAAGTGACATTACCGTTGACGGTACTGTAGACGGTCGTGACGTTGCTGCTGACGGAACTAAGCTGGATGGTATTGAGGCTCTAGCAGACGTAACAGACTTCGATAACGTATCCGCAGCACTCGCAGCAGCTACAGGCGCAGTAGCGTTTAATAGTCAGAATATAACTACTATCGGCACCGTAGACGGTCGTGACATAGCCACCGACGGAACAAAGCTAGACGGTATCGAAGCCTTGGCCGATGTGACCGACTTCACCAATGTCAACGCTGCCCTCGCTGCTGCTAATGCGACTATAGATATTAATAGTGAGGATCTTTCGGGTGTTGGGGACGTTACTCTTGATGCAACGAAGGGGATAACCTTTGGGAGTGGCACTAAGCTTGACGATTACGAAGAAGGAACTTTTACCCCTGCCCTATCCAATATTGGCAGTGGAACATATGCCGCTCAAGTAGGTTTCTACACAAAGATCGGCAATCAGGTTATGTGTGAAATTCAGGTTTCTATGGCTACTCTTGGAACTGCATCTGGTGATGTGTCCATAACTGGACTACCATTCACAACTACCGCTGCATCTGGATATCAGGCTACAGGTGGTGCATTACGGGCTATGAGCTTCGCTGTCAATCGCTTAAATATGTATGCATCATTGGCCTCTGGGCCTCAACGTATCGCCATTAGATATGATTCGGGAACTACTTCCGGCTCAGAATCAACTCTTCAGCACTCTGATCTTGGCGGTACTGGCACAGTAATTTTTAACTTCTCTTACAAAACTGATTTATAGGAGTTTATGAGATGATAGATCAAATAGTAGCAACAGGTGAATTTAAGATTGTTTGTATTCGAGAGGTTTCTGGTGATGAGTATCATCGTCGTACCCTGTCTCCAAATGATGATATCTCTGGTGAATCGGACGAGGTCAAGGCTGTATGTAACGCTGCCTGGACAGATGAGGTAAAGGCTGCTTACTCAGCGGCCCTTGAAGCATAACCCACAAAGCCCCTTGCCAATTTGGTAGGGGGCACTAAGGAGTAAACATGGCAGAAAACATATACTGGTGGTGCTCGGCAATCTTAGTTGCAGCGGCTTTGTGCTGGAAGGCGTACAAAGTATACGCCGTGAAATCAGCCACAAAGAAAGACGACGCTATCGTAGATAAATTTGATGGGGCGATGAGATAATGCTTACTCCACTTCTTATGGGCGCTGCTGTAAAAGTAGGCGTAAACGTAATAAACGGTTGGATGCATAATAGCGCAGAAGAGAAACGCGCACACATACTTAGAGATGCCGAAGTAGTTCAGGCCCACGTAGAATTAGCTAAGGCGGTACAGAGCGACAAGATAACTAAGCTTGTCCGTAGCCTTATCTTTATGATGATTATAGGAACCTGGTGTTATATGGCTATATACGGCTTACATAACCCTACAATGGAGTACGATATCATTCTACCCAAAAGCACTAATTGGTCAGTTCAATCCGTATTTTCCTCGTCTGATTGGCAGGTTAAGAAGATTAGCGGCTCCGTACTTATGTGGCAGTGGTTTAGTTTAGTAGAAATGATAATGGGTTTCTTTGTAGTACCCAGTAGACGGAGATAGGATGGCAGAGACAACACAAGAGAGAAACCGTAAGTTCACCTTCGGATTCCTTAACACAGCCCAGGACAGCAACGATGTAGACATGGTGAACTGTGTTGAGTTGAACGGTGTGGACCTAGATAAGCTTGGTCTTGGCACTGTCCAGTCAAGCGACTATACCAGCGCTGGCGTAGGTGCTCCTGATTGGCAGAGTACAGAGATCGTAGGTGATGACTTCCAGATAGACGGTAACGACGTAGAGTTCTACAACGGATCGTCGTGGGTAGACATTGATGACTATCTATTGCCTAACTCAGGCGCTACTCCAGACGCTCCTAGCATAGTTCTTGAGGAGTCAAACGGTGGCGTTAATTTCAACGACTCTGGAAGTTGGACGAATTTCACTGAGTCTGATATTACTATAGACGGTGAGAAGGATGCTGGGCAACCAACTATAACCAATAAGGTTATGATAAACCCGTCTAACTATACCCAGACCACAAAAGCATATACTATAAAGATACGTATCAAAGCTGGTGCCACAACGTTTGAGAGGTATATTATAGGTTTCGACACAACGTACACAGGGACTTACGCTATATCAGGCGTTAATGGTACTGACGCGACATACATAAATATAGGCTGGAATCTTTACATTGCGATGGATCAGGCAGAGTCTTACACAGCGAACGACGAGTTCATATTCAATATAGCCACTGATCTATTAGAAGATGGCACATATTTCTACACTGTGTCTCAGGTTAAAGAGATAGATGGTAAGGAAATTGAGTCCCTTTATTCTGACGTAGAGTCTGCTAAGGTATCTAACGAAGATAACTTAGGTGCTCTCATAGCTTACTCAAGACCCGTTATTACTATTACTCGCGACTCAACGGACGATCAATGGTTGTATCGTAAAGGCCCACGTGATGAAGAGTGGTACAGGATAGCTATCATAGAGTCCGGTTCAGGCGACGCCACGTTCCCAGACAATATATTAACTAGCTCACTGATCGACACTAAGATCATAGCTGACCTTAACCCTGTATCTATGCAAGCATTGTTGGACTCAGTGGACTCAACTAGCTGGTCGCACATATTCGAGAAAGACAACAGACTATGGGCTGTCCCTGCACAGAAGAAAGACGTTGTGTTCTACTCAGAGCCGTTGGCATTCTGGCGTTGGACTAAGACTAATTCACTAGGTTTCAATGGTGACTTCCGTGGTGTGGCGAGTCTGAGAGATCCGTCCAACGTGTCCGTTCAGAACACAGCGGTATTCGTTACCTCCAATGGCCTCTATAACGTATATGGTAACGGCACAGACGACACGCCTTATGTACGCATAACCCACGAGGGAAGCTTCGATACGGTCGCTGACAGCCTTGTAAAGGCCAACAACGTGCTCTATATGGTATCTGATGGTGCTACGTACAACGACGGTGAGTGGGGCAGGAAGCTGTACAGCTACGACCTCACAAGGCTCACAGAGTTGTCCGGTATAGTCCAGAACTCAAACCCTTTCGTTAGCAACTCAAAAACGATAAGCTACGTGAATCAAATTGGTGGAAACAAGCTGAAGATACTTATGTCAGATAACACCATGATGATGTACCACATACGTGCAAACGGCTTCGGTGAGTCCAATACGACTATCGAGGCTGCTGATGACTGGGCATTGAAGACAGCTACGTTCCATCCTCAGTATAGTTTCATGTCTAAGATGATGAACGTAGATAAGTTCCGTATGGAGTGGAATGGGACATTAACCCTAGAATGGACAGTAGACGGCGAGTCACAAGGTGTGGACACGTATACTAATGCATCACGTGATTGGGAAGAGTTCATGCTTCCTGCGCAGTGGGGCGGTAATACAGAGTTAGAGATCAATGGCGACAACGGTGCCATTTTGTACGATTTCTTCTTTATAAGTGATAAGTAACGGTTTACACATTGTAAACATTGTGGTATAATAGCAAGGACATTAGGAGATATACATGGGTTTTTTAAACAACTTAGCAAAGGGCCTTGGTGGTGCTTTCGGATTCGGGGGCGGCGACAAGACCTCAGATGTGTTGGAGCAGCAACGGGCGATATCTGACAAACAGAATCAACTAGCTGAGCAACGGCTTGGACTACAGAAGCGTCAAGGTGAGGACCAGTTGGAAACAGATAGGCTTAGGCAGTTGCGTGAAAAGAGCCTCCAACAGAACTTTCTTAATCAGCGCTTTAATGTATCTGGAATCAGGCCTGACGATCAACTCAGCCAATTACAGAATCCAGGCAATCTAGCGTCTAAGGTAGTATAATGGGATTCTTTAGTGACGTCTTTAACTTCGAGAACATGAAAGACACGCTCGTCAACTCTGTCAAGCAGCCATTCCAAGACACAAGGGATTTTGCAAAGAACCCTAAGAGTGCTTTTGGTAAGATGCAACGTAGGAATACTAAGCAGCTAGGTAGGTTGGGATTCTCAGAGAATAATAAACTGGTTAAGAACTCGGACTCCGTTGCTGGTGCAGCACTCGCAACATACTTTGGTGGTCCAGCAGCCCTCGGCGCAGTTAAGGGACTTGGCGGTTCTGGTTCTGCCGCAGGAGGAAGTAGTGGCGGTGGCTTCATGGGTGGAATGAGCAAGCTAAACCAAGGCGCTGGATTCCTAAGTAAAGTACTAGGACAAGGCCAACAAGGTGCACAGAGCGGACCTTCGGATGATGGTACTGTAGAGTTTGGCGATGTGGACGTAGATAGAGTAGGCCGTCATGCAGACGAGTCAATAGCAAGGTCAACAACTGGCACCCCGAAGGGCTTCTTCGGCTCGGTGTTTACAGGATAGGAGATAGATATGGGTGCAAATACATTGAGTTTTGCTGGTGGCGACACAGCGGGTCCGTCTGGTGGAGGCGGCTTCATGAGTGGCTTAGCTGGTAGCATGGGTGGAATTGGCAGTATCGTTGGATTAGGTACTAGTCTCTTCGGTCTAGGCAAAGGAGCCAAGACACAAGGCAGACGTGATAAACTACGTGAAGAGTTGTTCGCGTCTAAGATGCGAGGATTGGATCTTGGCGGTATATCTGACAAGGTAGGTTCACGTAGAGCGATAACAGCAAACAGGGCCAGTGGCATATCTGGATTCGGCAACCTTTCACGAAAAGGCGAAGGCTTCTTGTCTAGCCTTTCTTAGGAGATATAATGGGTTTAACATTTGATAGCGATCTACGCTCAGCGGCGAACAGAGATGTACTAACTGCCGCTGGAGCTGTCGGCGCACTACAGAAACAATTCTTTCCTACCAAACAACAGCAAGCTACTGAAGCTCGTAAAAACCGTGAGCTTGATCTTAGAGAAAGACTACTTGGTTCACAGGTAGCTAATCAAGAGATGGGTGTAGAGATAAAGCAACAGCAGTTGCAGAATCAGCAGTTGCAACAAGAAGCTAACTTCGGTAGAGCTGGGAACCTAATCAATAGCAATAACAAGATCGTCAA
>Ga0255047_10002641_pt1 | contig 11710 bp, 13 predicted proteins | sample JV7_2_1_MG_FD_183640 | JGI IMG/M metagenome (GOLD analysis project Ga0255047, IMG submission 183640) | Seawater microbial communities from Jervis Inlet, British Columbia, Canada - JV7_2_1 | ecosystem: Environmental > Aquatic > Marine > Inlet | place: Canada: British Columbia | collected 2016-10-06
CGATCACCCGTGTAACGCCGGTTCGGTGCGCTGTTCTCAGCGTGATCTGAGCGTTGTGCACGCGTAGTGACGAACAATCTGTGCTCCGACATTCGGTGCGCGCATTCGTTGCGGATCGCGTATTCGTGAGGTGGTGCGGATCGGCACGGGGCCGAGTGGGTCTTCTCCTCGTCGTTCTTGCTCTGGACCGAGGCTCGCCATGTCGAGGCGCTGAGCGATCAGCACGCCTGAATCCGCTGTCGGCCGGCTACGCGACGGAATGGGTCGTGGTCGAACGCGATGGGTACGGTCTGGTCGGGAACAACCCCACTCCAAACCGCCGGAGGTGACTGTGATTCCCTTCCACTCTCGACGCCGAATGATGATCGTCCTGCTGGCGTCCGCGGTGATGTCGGCATCGTGTGGATCAGAATCGACGACACCCTCGACGACACCCTCGACGACACCCTCGACGACACCGTCGACGGATGGAACCGACGTGGCGACGAGCACACTTCGCCCGGAGAGCACTGCCGACTCTCGGCTCGAGTCCGACGACCTGCGCGCCGCCCTTGACGCCTCACCGAATCCGGCAACCATCGAGTACACCCTCGACTCGCAATCGGCGCGCACGGCAACGATCGACGGCAGCGGCGGCGAGATCGCAACATCCTTCGGAGATGTCAACATGCGCCTGATCATTGAGGCGGGGGCTCTGCTCGAACCAGTGGACATCACCATCACGCCGCTCGCCGAAGCGCGTTCCGAGCTCGTCGACCTAACCCTCGGCGGTGTCGAGCTCGCGCCGGCCGGCCTGATCTTCGCAACGCCCGCCCGCCTGCAACTCACCGGACCAGAGATCCCCGAGGACGTCATCGGAGTCGACTGGGAGACATCGGGAGCGGAAGTCTCGCGAATCGCAGCGACACCGATCGACAGTGGCGTCGAGCTCCTGATCGTTCACTTCTCCGGCGCCGGCGCCGGATCCCCGGGCGCGGGGGCGGGCGACAACGTCGACTCCAACATGACCACCCGCGCTCAGCAGTACGCGGTAGACGGGTTCGTCGAGTACGGCGACTGTGTTCAAGACGGCTCGCCCTTCGGGGTGCTGGTCGACGCCGCCTATCGGCAGGCGTACGAAGCACAGGTGCTCCCCGCTCTGAAGCAGGCCGAGACCAACGACATGGTCCTCCATGCAGCCCTACTCGGAGCCCTCGAATGGGTGAGTCTCGCCTCGACCCTGGCGCCGCTCGGCATCATCTGTGACGACCTCCAGGAATCGCTCGATGGGTTCGTCTCCCAGAAGATCGACGACATCTCCGTTTCCGCTTCGAAAGGCCTCACCCACGCAATGCTCGAAGCATCGAGGGTGTGCGCCAAAGACCGAGATCCCGGCGAGACCATCTACCTGCAATCCTGGGTTGCAGTTGCACAGCTGCTCGACGAACCCCTGGGTGGACTGTCACCGACCAACGCGAGCCCCTCCTGGAGTGCGCTGATGGCCGACCTCACGCTTCGCTGCCTGGTCTATGAGGTCCACTTCGGCACCGATCTGGAGAGCGAGGCCGGATCCGGCGGCGAAACCATGGGTGGGTCGATCACTGCCATCATCCCCGACGTCCCCGATGTAAGGGCCGTCAATCTTCTGGAACAGAGCGATGGAGAGGCCGAGGCCGAGGCCACGTATCGGTTCCGCTTCCCCGAGTCGACCGCCAGCAGCTGCACAGTGGACACTGAAGCGACGATCGAACCGGTGACAGTTCTGGGACTGGCGATCGATATCAAGCCACCGCGACGGAAGGTTCCCGTCGGGCACCAGATCCCGGCCCCCGACTCCGAAAGCTGGGTGGTGTTTCAGCCGCTCGAGGGCGACGAGGACATCGTGATCACCTGCGATGGCAGACCGTTCCCGATGCCGCTGAGCGGTGCGATTCCCGGATGGTTCAACCACGCCCACCGCAACGACAACGACAATCTGATCAGGATCGACCTCGAGCCTCAGTCGGTGGGCGCGGTGGTGGCGTCGTATGAGAGGCGGGGCACCGTCGCCGACCTCGAGGGCAAGGTCACCGAGTTCACCGAGATCGCGGTGATCCACACTCCGAAACCTCCACCAGCGGGATGACCCGCCCGCAGAGGCTGGTGAATGCCCTACGCGAGTGGGCAGAGGAGTTGTCCCGGCGACCAGAGCAGCCCATAACGACGATGCAGATTCGCGGTCACCGACGACGGCGTGTCGAGTACAGATCGGCGCTTCTGGCGCTCCTGCCGGCCGGCCTTTGGTGACACTCCCGTCGCCACGATCGGGCGGGACTATGCGGTGTGCGGCTTGGGCTGTTCTGGGGCGGTCATCTGGCCCCGATCGCTGAGATTATGCGCTTTCAATACGAGCGAGCGTTGGGACATGACTTCGTGGCAATGCATCGGGGCCGGTCTGTTGCGTGTGACCACCTTCCGGCGCCGTGATGCGGGCGTCATCGGGAGGGCACCGCGGTTGGCGATCGGTCTTCGAATGCCCCGAAGAACTGTGCGGGTCCGGCTTGAGCCGCGACGGGACTTGTGTCAGCTGCCTCGCACTGACTCGGAAAACGCAACCATGGGGATGTTCTGCATCATCCGGACCCTGTCGGAGTCGGTTCCGTCGTACGACTGGCCCATCGAATCGAGCAGCTTGGAAGCCGCTTTCGTGTGCCGGCGCTCGTAGTCGGCGAATCGGTCGGCCGCCTCGGTTGAATCAAGAACGCGTTGGTCGGGTGTCCAGACCCGATTCTTGACCTGAATCGAGGCGACGGGCTGTGCGGTGATGTTGCGGTACCAGTCGGCGTTCGGTCCTGTACCTGAACACACGATGAACTCGGCGGTGTCGGCGTCGGTGTCAGTGTCGTGGACGACGACTTCGAGCGGTGTGTGGAAGGTAGTGCCACTCTTTCTGCCGACGTGCGTGATCATCAGGAATCGTTCGCCGAACAGGAAGCCGAGCTTGGCTCGATACAGCAGAGCCGGAGACTTGAGGAACCACTTGAACACCCCAGTCGGCTTCTGCCGGAAGTTGAATCGATTGGACATGACGTCGAGCGTAACGATTGGGCCAGGGGGGACATGTCTGCCCCATAGCCGACCGAGCCTCTGGGAGATTCTCGACACAAGGCGGCCCGAAGCGAGAGGGTGTCAACCGACGCCCGTTGTCGGGCACACACTTCGCGCGGCCCGCCACGGGTCGCGACGCGCTGCACTATCGGCGAAGTCGAGCGAGTTGGCCGGATCGAGATCCGCCAATACAAGGGCGCAGATCAACGTCGCGTCGAGACAAGTTGGCGCGCACAGAGCGGCGCATCGGTGCCGGCCCCATAGCCGGCAGAGGTGACAGGTTGATGATCCAAGAAGAGCAGGCTCGCCTGGGCGAGAGGTGTGCGGCGTAACGCCGACGGGCCTCGCCGGCGTCTCGTGCCTAGCCGTCGCCGACGCCCTGGACGAGCACTGGGGAGGGGGCGTGGCGGATCACGTGATCGGACGTGGAGCCCATCACCGCGCGTCGGAGCCCGCCCCGACCGCTTGTGCCGATGACGACGACGCTCGCCGGCAATTGCTCGGCGAGGTCGCAGATGGCGGCTCCGGGTTCTCCGACCACGGCCATCAGCTCGACGTCGGCGAGTCCGAGAGCGTCGACCGTGGCGATCAGGTGGTCGCGGGCGAGTGCGTCACCGCTCGTCTCGACCTCGGCGTCGAGGTCTGCCCTGGTCGTGGCGTGGAAGCCGGTGCCAGTCGTGGTGTCGACCGCAACCGGCGATTCGACCGTGACGACGACGGTTCGGTCAGCAGGTGCGAGGAGCGGGAGCGACGCTCGCAGCGCCTCGATTGCCAACTCCGAACCGTCGGTGCAGAGCAAGGTGATGCGTTCCATGACTCCAGTCTCGCAGCGCGAGCGACGCAACCGACGAGCCTTCGTCGCTGCAGTCAGAATCCGGTCCAGAATGGAAGCGAGAAGTAGCTCGCCGGCCATGATGCCTCTATGAGCCGATAGACCCCGAGAAGGCCGACTACACCCAACACGACGCCCAGCACCTGATACCCCACCTCGTGCACGGTAATCCACCAACCTTGTGCGCCACTCGATACGGGATGACACTCAGGGGGCGCGGAGCTTGGTGATCGTCGCTACACCTCGCCCGCGGCCTTTCTGTCGCGACCGGCTGTCCTCGAAGTGCCGGTATCCGCACAGAACTCCCGGCGCAGAACGACGGCTGGCTCGTCCGGCCGAGGCGCACAGATCGGCGCCTCTGGTGTCGCTCAAACCGGCGGGTTGTGGAGTTCGTCGACAGGCGGTAGCACTTGTGCTACCATTTGTGGAATGACCACCGTGGGCCTCCGAAAACTACGCCAAGAAGCTTCTGACCTCGTGCGACGGGTCGAGGACGGAGAAGAGATCGAGATCACGGTTGCTGGTCGTCTCGCCGCTCGGATGGTTCCTGCGGCTCCGAGACGATGGCAGAGATGGGTCGACATCGCGGACCTGTTCGTCGGTCGACCCGACCCAGACTGGGACCGCGACCGCGACCTAATTGATCAGTCCGTGGCGAACCCGTGGGAGCGCGACGATGAAGACAATTCTTGACACCAGCGTGTTGCTTGCGATCGACGTGCCTGAACTGGAGGGGGAACTTGCGATCAGTGCCGCCTCTCTCGCCGAGTTGCATTTCGGCGTACTCGTCACTGGGAACGCGACCGTCAGGGCCGAACGACTTCGAAGGCTCTCGGACCTCCAACGCAACTTCGACGCGCTACCGGTCGACGACGAGGTGGCGGCCAGTTATGGGCAACTCGCTGCCGCAGTCGCCGGCACCGGCCGCCAACCGCGCTCGCGGGTAATGGACGTGCTGATCGCAGCGACAGCGCACGCCCACGGCGCCCGCCTGTACACCCGCAACGCCGCAGACCTCGTCGGGATCGAGCACCTGATCGACATCGTTGCGGTATGAGATTCGAACCCAATGCGAAACCGACCGAGTTGGCCGGCTCGAGCGCCGCCCATATTCGCGCAGCAGATTCGCGGTCACCGCCGATCGGACGAGGCGCACCGATCGGCGCATCCGCGCTCGCGCTCAATCCGGCTTTCTCGGGGCGCTCATGACACTCGTTCTGTGAGCAATAGGGGGTGCTCGGTAACGGCTTGGTACCGAGCGCCCAATTCGGCGAGACGGGCGGATTATCGCTCATCATTTTCGAGCGGGTTGGGGATCGAGGGACAACCTTCCGCACCAGGTGGCCGTCCGGGAGAGTGGTCGAGGTCGACGGGACCGGCGCCTCAGCTGCGACCGTCGTGGTGGTCGACTCGACCGGCGCCTCTGTGGCAACCGTCGCGGTGACGTCTACCGGTGCTTGTACCGGAGACCGGAATGATTCGTCGTCGCCTGTGCCACGCCAGCCGCCATCGCGAGTGTCGGCGGCCACGGGATGGGTCTGCTCCCTCGTCGCTACGATCCTTGTGTGCTCGTGAAGGAAGACCTCGTGACTACGTTTCTAGGTGTGGTTCCATCGAACCGGCAGGCGAGTTGATCGGGTCTTTCTGCGATTGTTGCTGAACACTCGGATACCAACGTCGACAGGGTGGGCTTGAGATGAGGAAGGATCAGTCAGTGGGGGAACCGTTGCGGGTCGTGATGACGCTGGCGTTCTACCCGCGGGGCGGCTCGGCGCAGGTAGCGCGCTACCTCGGTGATGCACTCGGAGGCCACGGAGTTCGAGTGACGTTGTGCTGTGGGTCGTTGGGTTCACCTGGTTCGGCCTCACACGCTGCAACCTTTTTCGGCGGCCTTGATGTGCAGGCGCTCGATTTCACCGAGGCTGCGGCGCGGTTCGAGCAGGGACGGGATCCGATGGCCGCTCCGGTCCCGATGCAGCCTTCGTTCGAGGACCGCCCTGGTGTGCCGGACCGGGTGTTCGCGGCGCTCGGCCAAGCCGAGTACGACCATCAGGTCAACATGTGGGGCGCCTTGCTAGACAGGGTCGGCCCGCCCGATCTCTATCACGTTCACCATCTGACTCACGTGAACGACGCCCTGTTGGATGCGACTCCTGTCGTCGCTCATCTGCACGGGACCGAACTGAAGATGCTCGAAACGATCCGCAACGGCGCGCCCGCTTCGTGGACGCATGCGTCGAAGTGGCAGCAACGGCTCGTGGAGGCTGCCCGTCGAGCAGACCGCTTGGTCGCGATTTCCACGAGCGAGCGCGAACTGGCAGGCGAGTTGTTCGGGGTCGAACCCGGCTCGATCGATGTGATGCCGAACGGTGTCGACCTGCAACAGTTTTCGGTCGACCCATTTCCGGCCGAGGAGCGGTTGGCGCTTTGGCGTCGGTGGCTCGTCGACGATCCACGCGGCTGGGACACCTCAGGTCTGCCCGGATCCGTTCGATATTCAGCGCACGAGGTGCAGCGGGCGTTCCACAATCCTTCGACAGGTAACCGCCTTCCCGTGCTGTTGTTCGTCGGCCGCTTCCTGGGATTCAAGCGGGTGCCGCTCCTGGTACGGGCCTACACCCAAGCCCGCGCCATCCTCGGGCCGTCCGCCCCTCCACTGGTGATCTGGGGCGGCTTTCCGGGCGAATGGGAAGGTGAGCATCCACACACCGTGGCGTCATCGCTCGGCGCCAACGGGATCTTCTTTGCTGGATGGAGAGGTCACGACGACCTCCCGATGGCCCTCAACTGCGCCGATCTTCTCGTCGCACCATCCGTGGATGAACCCTTCGGACAGGTGTACCTCGAGGCGATGGCGGCGAGCCTCCCGGTGATCGCCACGAACTCTGGCGGCCCTCCATCGTTCATCAATACCGACCCCACCCGACCCACCGGCTGGCTCGTCACCCCAGACGATCAAGACGATCTCGCGGCCGCGATCGTCGCAGCGACCTCCGACGCTAACGAGCGGCAACGGCGCGGTCGGCGCGGCCGCGAAATCATCGAACGCGACTTCGACTGGCAGCACATCGCCCGACAGTTCGAGGAGATCTACTCCGACACCATCGCCCACCACCGATAGCAGCGCCGCGGCGGCGGCGGCAGCCACCGCTAGAAACCGCCGGCCTTTCCGTCCGCACACGCCGCCGCTGCAACACGACGAGCCCATCACTCGGGAACCGGCGATTCACGGATGCATAACGCGCGACCCAGAACGACGCCGGCACAGTGATCGATGAGGCGTACAGATCGGCGCTTCGGGCGCGTCCCGCTCGCCGGCTGGTGACAGTCCCGTCGCGACCCAGCGCGACTGCCTCGCCCATGGCCTCAACAACTGAAAGGGCGGGATCGGATAGGGGTCCTTGCCTCGCAATGCTCTGGCGACCTGCGGAAGCTCGAGCAAGAAGCCGACCAAGATGCAGACCACCAATGGAGCCGCTGACCCACCGAAGGCCATCCTCGCCGTGAAGACGAGGTGAAACGGTAGATACAGCAACTGATAGGAGAACGCCCGTCGTGCACGTCGGCGCCGTAGCGATCCGACAGGGGAGGCGAACCACACGACGAGCGGAACGAATACGCTCCAAAATGGGATGCCGAGATGACTGACCGCGGCCCACCCACGTTCTGCGGCGGCCGATGCCGAGTGGGTCTCGGCAACGGCTCGATGATCGTTCCACTGCGAGCCATCCCACCACCTCAGGTGAGCATCAAAGGTGGGGTCTGCGTACCAACCGGGAGGGAACGAGACATCCTCACCCCGTGCCATCGGCGGTGCTCTGGCATGATGTTTCTATCGCTGCGACGTTCGAAGGCGTCGCAGGTAGCAATCCCACACACGGAGACCCCAATGCCCTTACGAAACGATTTCAACGCTGCGCTGAAGACTTCTTGAGCTGCGACCCGTGCCACGGAACAACAAGCCGACTTCAACCCGCTGGTGAAGCGACGCACCGTCGGCGAGACATCCGGCGGCCCGGTCGACATGAGTGTGGCCTGACATGGGAGTACTCGAATGGATCACAACCATCGTGCTCGTGATCGCGGTGGGCGGCATTGGAGCCATGAAGCTCACAGGCAACGAGGAGGGAGTCAAGCAGGCAGTACGGCTCGGCTATGAGAACATCCGCATCCCGATAGGCGTCGCTGAAGTGTTCGCCGCTGCCGGCGTGCTCATTGGGGCCGCAGTCACCGATCTTGAATGGGTGGGCGCGGCGGCAGGGATAGGAATCATCGCCATGATGCTCGGTGCAGCGGGGTATCACCTGCGTGTCCGCGACAAATTCGAAACCGCTCCCTCGGTCGTTGTACTCATCGCCGCTGTTCTCTACCTGGTCGCCCTCAACGCGAACTAGACGGCCAATCAACGCGACGAGAGGGTTCGCCGGATTATCGAAGGAGTAGAACAAGAACGTGACCTTGACTCTAGGCAGTGGCCCGCTTGCAGCCGGGGCGCCCGACACCACCAACTACACACTGGACGGCCCCCAGCACAAGTTGCTGTTCTCATCGTTCCCGCGCCGGATCCGAGCGCTGCTAGGCGGAGAGGTAGTAGCCGACTCCGACAGGACCATGCTCCTACACGAGTCCAATATTTTCCCCGTGCTGTACGTACCCATCGGTGACGTGTCCATGGACCTACTCACCAGAACTGATCACCGCACCCACTGCCCATTCAAAGGCGACGCGTCGTATTGGACGATCACCGCCGGCGACCGAGTCGCCGAAAACGCGGCCTGGGGCTACGAGACACCGATCGACACCGCACCGTGGCTTGGCGGGTACATAGCAATCGAGTGGAGCAGAGTCGATCAGTGGTTCGATGAAGACGACGAAATCTTCGGCCACATTCGAGACCCCTACCATCGGGTCGACGCCCGCCCCACCAGCCGCCGCATCCAGGTCAGCATCTCCGACAACCCGGTAGCGGACACCACAAGCGCATTCGTCGTCTCCGAGACCGGATTCCCGAACCGGTACTACATCCCCGACACCGACATCGAAACCGACAGATTCCGAGGATCCGAAACCACCTCGCACTGCCCCCACAAAGGCGACGCCCTCTATTGGAGTCTGGCCAACCCCGAAACTCTCGATGTCGCCTGGAGCTATCCAGCCCCACTCGAAGAAGCCACCAGGGTCGCACGCCACTGGTCCTTCGACGGCCCCACCGTCGAGATATCCACCGCGTGACCCAAGTCCGCATCGATGAAATCCCAACCGCTTAGGTTCGCCGGCGCCCTCTTCGCCAACTGAGTAACCCTCGTAGGAAGGACAGGAGCATGAGACTGGACGGCAAAGTGGCAGTGATCACCGGCGGAGGCAGCGGAATCGGCCTGGCCATCGCCACCACCTACGTCGATCACGGAGCACGGGTCGCTATCTTCGGCCGCAACCCTGACCCCCTCGACGCCGCAGCACACGAGCTCGGTGACTCCGCCATCGCCGTCGTGGGCGACGTGACCGATCACCGCGACCTCGACCGCCTGTTCGAAACAACGGCCGAGCAACTCGGCAAGGTCGACCTGCTGGTGGCCAACGCCGGGGCCATCAACTTCACGTTGCTGGGACAGACAACCGAGGCCGACTTCGACAGCGCCAGCGATCTGAACTTCAAGGCGGTCTTCTTCACCGTCCAGGCCGCCCTCCCCCACTTGAACGACGGCGCGTCAGTGATCATCACCGGCAACGCCCTGACCCCGACACCGGTCGTCGGTCCATCGGTAGCCATCGCAGCCAAAGCAGCGGTGAAATCCCTCGCACGTACCTTTGCTGTCGAGCTCGCACCCCGCAACATCAGAGTCAACGTCTTGAGCCCCGGCCCCACCGCCACCGCAGCACCGGCCCCGACCGACATGCCCGACGAGGTGTCGGCCCAGATCACGAAACAGATCCCACTCGGCCGCTGGGGAAGGCCCGAAGACGCAGCGAACGCCGCCCTGTTCCTCGCCAGCGACAACTCGTCCTACATCACCGGAGCCGACCTGCCAGTAGGCGGCGGCATCGGCATGGGCTGGGTCCCACAATGATCACCACCGACACCGCCACCAGGGCCAGGGGTGGTCAATCGTTACCGACATCGTCTGACTGGGGGGCGTTGGCACATTCTTCGCTGCCCAACGTCGGAGATGTGACCGCCTGCGCCAGGCGACCGTCCACCTGCTACCTGCTCGAATCCACCGTCGCACCAGTCACAGGACTGGCAACAGTCGAAGGCCCAGTTGACTGGACCTGGTCGGGATCAAGACCCACCAGACGACGAGCGCCGCAGAGTGGCTCGCCGTCCCTGCGGACCCAACACGTCGCCGAGCAACTCCTCGAAAGTTGTCCCATCGTCGACAGCCGCGGCCTCCACATGGCCCTGCCCACATGAGACCACGCGTGAGCAGACCCTGGCTCTCGCTCCCACCAGCAACAAGAGCAACAACCGAAGAGGTTTCGTAAACTGGCCAAGGCCCAACCCCTTGGTCAAGATCAATGGAGAGGATATTCGATGAGAAACGTCACCGTAGAGCGGACGTTGGCTGCACCGCGGTCCAGTGTGTGGGCCGTGTTGGCCGATTACCCCAACATCGCCGACTGGAACGTAGCTGTCACGAACAGCTACGCCATCGGCGATGCAACCGAGGGCGTCGGAGCCCAACGAACATGTGAATTCGGCTCGAAGGGATCGATCAGGTTGAGAGAGACCGTCACCGAGTGGGTGCCCGAACAGAGAATGGTGATCGCCATCGACAAGGTGGTGAAGCAACCTATCAAGGATGCCACGATGACGTTCACCCTTTCCGACGGTGGCGGAACCACGCCGTTCACGATGAGCTACGACTACGAACCCAAAGGTGGGCCGCTGGCCTTCATTTTCGGGCCAATACTCGACCGACAGTTGAACAAGGGCTTCAACGCGTTCATCGACAACCTGGAACCGACGGCTCAGACTCTGGCCGCCTCCTGAGCAGGAAAGCCCTTTCGGCTCTTCAGGCCAACAACTCACAGGCCCCAGCCCAACTGAACCTGAGGACTGAATCTCACCGAGTTTTACGCAGGTCACACCACGTGACACCAAGTGTGGCGGGCCCGATCCGCCAACTGGAAGTCGCCCGTTCTGACGGACGGTTTGGTTGTGGGGATCACGCTGCATTGGCGGTCTCGTAGTCCAGCTTCGCGACCGGCAACTCGCGGCGTAGTTCCACCAACTCATCGCGCTCGGCAATTGTGAGCCCGTCGGCTCGGTGTCCGTCAACCCTGGGGACTTGCACGTTGTGTGCGGATGACGGGTTCATCGTGCGATACTCGTTCATCTGTTGCGGCACGACGTTGCGACGTGACGTGCGACAATGAGCAGGGGTGGCGTTTTGCGGTATGGATTGGTTCTCCCGAATTGGGAGGCAGGTGCTGACGTTACGAGACTCGTTGATGCTGCGATCGCTGCCGAGGAATCCGGGTGGGATGGTGTCTTCCTCGCCGATCATCTGATCTTCCCTCCCCCCCTCGGAGCTTGGTGAGGCATCGGCCGGGACCGAGCATTGGGATATGCCCGATCCTTGGATTGCACTGGCGGCGATTGCGGTGCGGACGAAGACGATCCGATTGGGGACGTGGGTGACACCAGTGGGTCGACGTCAGCCCTGGCAGCTCGCCCGTGATCTCGCAACGCTGGACCGGTTGTCTGGCGGGCGGGTGATTCTCGGTGCCGGGCTCGGACGGCGACCCGACTACGAGCAGTTCGGCTACCCGTGGTCACTGGAGTGGTCAGGGCAGCGCCCTGACGAATCC
>Ga0255047_10002642_pt1 | contig 11707 bp, 12 predicted proteins | sample JV7_2_1_MG_FD_183640 | JGI IMG/M metagenome (GOLD analysis project Ga0255047, IMG submission 183640) | Seawater microbial communities from Jervis Inlet, British Columbia, Canada - JV7_2_1 | ecosystem: Environmental > Aquatic > Marine > Inlet | place: Canada: British Columbia | collected 2016-10-06
CATCGCAGCCATGCACCAGAAGTTCGATATGACTTTCAACCTGAAACCTCAGGCTTTGAAGCACGATACCCTAATGTCTCGAGCCGAGTTTATCCAGGAAGAACTGGACGAACTGAAGGAAGCTATCGCTCACAACGATTATTTCGAGACTATAGATGCCCTGGTCGACATCGTTGTCGTCGTGAAAGGTACAGCTGCGATGATGGGACTACGATGGAGTAAGCATTGGGATGAAGTTCACCGAGCGAACATGGCTAAGGAACGAGGTAGGAATCCCAAACGCCCGGACCTAGAAGAAGACTTGATCAAACCCTGTGGTTGGGCTGGACCTAGTCATAGCTTCGTACTGCACAACTACGACCAATGAGTTACTGGCCGCAGGGACTCATCAAACAGTGCATCGAGCAGGAAGCCTTCCTGTATTCTGGAGTTCGGAAGATCATCCAGGACTTAACGTGGAGCATTAATGAACTACCAGACCTTACTTACGCAGACTTGGGATATGGGTCCAACAAGTTTAAGCAACTTCATCGCAACTATATCAACGAGGAGGAGCTCGAAAGAGTTCGGACACTATTGGATAAGCGCGCAGGTCAGTCTTTTACATCAGTTGCAATGTCACTTAGAGGAGCAAAAAAAGACTCTCGCTCGATGGGGCACTGTATGCAAACCCTCGTTGTATCGTGGAAGAAAGATTGCGAGACAGCTGAAATCCAGTACCGTTCTACTGAGGTCATACAGAAGTTCGGAGCTGATCTGGTCTTTGCACGATACCTCTTTGATGAACTGGATATTGACCCCGACATCATTAGATTCCGATTTGCAAACGCTTATCTCTCGGGTGTATTCTTCCCGACTCTCTGCGCTCATTGGGACGCCATCGACTTCCTCGATTATCTCTGGGAGTACGACCAACGCCTATTTGCTGGAGGAACCCGTTTCTTTCTCCGCTCTACTTACAAGGAAGACCAACACTTTCCCTTTTCACCAGAAAATGTGCAACACAAATTTGCCTGGAAGAATCTCGACATGCCCAGAATTCGAGAGTATTTAGAGAAGAAACATAAAAAGTATGGTAAACCGTTGCCGAAAATCCATTATAATAAGGACGAGTATATCCCGAGGAGTAAAAGGTGACAAGACACGCCAAGTTTCGCCACGCTATCAACCGAGTTGGTAGAGATCTGAAGACTCTTTCGTATCCAGTCGACGCCAACCGCTGGCAATCTATTGACGTGTCCGATAAGCCTGAACTGCGCATGCGTGAGATATTCAATACCTCCTTCACAGTAGCACTCAACGATAAGGACTACCATGGATACCAAGCTGACATTGGGCCCAACCTCCCCTGGGCAGACGATCACTTTGAAGAACGAGTCGGAGGAGACCCTCTTAATCCGGGGACTCAATGGAGGAATTGGCCTTGGTCCCAATCTGCAGATAAGTTTAGAACTGAAGACGATGCCCGATTCTCACATACCTATATGGAGCGTTATTGGCCTCAACTAGATCTGGTGACAGGTGGATGCCGGATGGGGATTCGCTATAGATATGGAGATCTACTTGATGTCGCTAATCTTCTTCACGAGGACCCACTGACTCGCCAGGCATATTTGCCGGTATGGTTCCCTGAGGATACAGGGGTTGTCCATGGGGAACGAGTTCCCTGTACTCTGGGCTACCATTTCATGCAGCGGATGGGGTATCTCCATTGCACGTATTATATAAGGTCTTGCGATTTTGTGAGACATTTCCGCGATGATCTGTATCTCTCATTGCGACTTCAGCTTTGGATGCTCGATGAACTTCGATCAATTGAGAAGATTGCGAACACACCAGAATACTGGAACAAAGTGAAGCCGGGTATGTTCATCTTTCATTGCGTGTCGATGCACTGCTTTGAAAACGACTACCAGGTTATCTGCGAAGACTATTGAAACACGTGAAAGTTAAAGACCTGACTTGGCACCAAGTAGTCTTCTGCGGAGGGGGAGCCTGGTCATGCGAGGAATGGGAGTGCAATGAGTATCCTGACCTTCGCTGTCGGGTTCATACGAAGTACGGAGCCAAGACCCAGTTCAGTCAGTTCATGCTACGAGGCGACCATGGGAATAGACATGCCTCATTAAAGAAAGCCTTCAGAGCTTTGATGAACAGGAAAGCTATAAGGAGAGGAAATGTTAACAAGAATAGACCGAGACGAGTTACTCGGAAACATCGCCAAGCTAGTTTCTCGTAGATCAACCTGCTTACGTTTGTCCGTTGGTGCGGTACTGGCCAGGGAAGGCCGCATAGTCTCGATGGGGTACAATGGTGCCCCGTCGGGATTACCTCATTGCAACGAAGAAACTTGTGGACCCAACACTCCATGTGAACGTACTGTCCATGCTGAGGCTAATGCTATAGCCTTCGCAGCTAAGGAGGGAATCGAAACATTTGGAGGGACGATCTACACAACGCACAGTCCCTGTATCAATTGCGCTAAGCTGATGATCAACGCAGGAATCAGACGAGTTATGTATTGGGAGAAGTTCCGAGACCCAGCGCCACTCAATCTATTGATGGCGGTCGGAGTAAGCTGCGAACAGTTCTGATGGCCAGCTTGAATCCAGACTGTAAACTCTGCGGCCTATGGGAAACTGCCGGCACGGTCTGTGTAGCTGGCGATGGACCTAAAGACGCTGACCTGGTAGTCATCGGTGAAGCGCCAGGACGAGCAGAAGCCAGGTATGGCAAGCCATTCATGGGAGAGTCAGGGAAGATTCTCCGTGGCGAGTTGGATAAGAATGGACTCGAGTCAGTGTACATTACGAACGTGGTTAAGTGTCGTCCTCCTGACAATCGCACGCCAACTCCTGATGAAGTACGAGCGTGCAAACCTTATCTGGAGCGGGAATTGGAGTTCATCAAGCCGAAGTTCGTGATGACTGTCGGAGTTCCAGCTACCAAGGTAATGTTCAGGGGTAAAGCTAAGATCAATCAGTTTCACGGTGAGCTAATCGAAAGCGATAAGGTAGACTACATCGGTATGCCCACCTTCCATCCCGCATACACTATGCGTGATCCATCTAAACTACCGGGATTTCAAAATGATATTGCAAGGCTTGCGAAGAAAGTACGAGGAGACAGCGATGAAACACCTCTTTCTTGGAGTGTCGTTAGACGCGGCAACTTTGAATCGTTTATCAAGGAATTCATATTGGCCCCAGAATTTGCTTTCGATCTTGAGACGTCAGGGCTCTTCTCTTTCGATCCTGAGGGATACATCACTGCCATTGGAATCGCTCTCCCAACGAGAACTTGGGTTATACCTTGCCATATGCATCCCGACTATACGAGATTTGGAGTTGGTCCATGGCGACGGGGTGATGCACTAAAGAAGTTGATCCATCTACTGGTCGAGATCCAACACCATACTAACAAGAAGGGTTACGCCTGGAATGGGAAATTCGACAACCTGTGGCTCAGGAATCAGTACGGAGTCAGCTTCAAGCTTCACTTCGACGGTATGCTCGCATCACATACTCTCAACGAGAATACCGACAATGACTTGACGTCCAACTGTCGAGCATTCCTAAATGTCTCCGAGTACGACATCCCACTGAAGGAGAAGCAGGGCAAGACTGAATACCCAATGAGGAACTTCAAATACTGCGCCTCTGATGCCGGGTATACTTTACGCCTGGTCAAGATATTTCAGAAGGAGTTGAAGAAGGCCCTTCCCCTTCGACGCCTATTCTATCAGCTGATCATGCCTGCCGCTCGAGCGATGGAAGACATCGAAATGGAGGGACTGACTGTCGATCTCGAGGCGATGGAAGAAATAGGTCTCGAGCTATTGCAGGAAAAAATCCAGATTCAAAAGAGATTGAATAAGATTCTGGGTAGAACAATCAATTGGAATGCTCCAGCTCAAGTCGCCAAAGCTCTTTACGATGATCTAGGATTGGAATGCCAGGAATGGACTAAGAAAGATAATCCCTCAACCTCGGAGACTGCCTTACTCGACTTGATAGGAACGCACGAAGCTGTTGATCTACTGGTTCAGTACCGGGAGCGAGCGAAGTTTATCAGTACCTACATCAATGGCTTTAAGAAATTCATGATAGGAGATCAGCTTTATGTCAGTTACAAGATACATGGTACAGTTACGGGACGCTACTCATCTCGCATTCACTCTATCCCCAGAGATGGCAAAATTAGAAATCTCATTACCGCTCCGCCAGGATGGAGATTTGTCCAAGGCGACATCAGCCAGGCTGAACTCCGAATTGCAGCGGCTGCTTCTGGTGATCTCGAGCTTAGAAGATGCTTCACCGAGGACATTGATGTCCATTGGCGAACGCTTATGCACACTCTTACGTCAGCGGGCCTTGGCGAATATGTGCGGCATCTCAGAGAAACGGCAGGACACTTTTCCACCGAGAAAGGATTGAACCTGACTGAGGCAGCCGAAGTTGTAATGGAGATAGGTCCAGAGGAATGTACCGAATTCTGGGGAGGATGGAAAGAGGGTAGAAAGAAAGCGAAGGCCATCAACTTTGGCTTCATCTACGGAATGTATGAAAAGAAATTCATGCAGACAGCAAGGGTCAAATACCAATGGAACGCTACCTACAAAGAAGCTCATCGAGCACGCGAAGCCTATTTCAGTCTTTACAGTCGGTTGAAAGATTGGCACAGCAAACAGAAGAAACTCGCGAAGCTGAATGGTTATGTCAGGAGCCTCAGCGGTCGCTTGCGGAGATTGCCGGGCATAACAGCCAAGGACAAATTCGTTCGCATGGAGGCTCAGCGGCAGGCCATCAACAGTCCCATTCAGGGATTCATTGGCGACTACAAAGCTATGGTGATGGTCGAGGTTCACGAGACTGTGGACCGTTCCAAGTTCAGAGTCGTCGGTGAACATCACGATGCAGTACTTGGGATGATTAAGATAGGCCACGAGGACGAAATCTTACCACAAGTCCTGAAGATTATGCGGAAGCCCAGCTTGATGAAGACTTTTAAGATCAAACTGGGTCTACCCATGGAGGGAGAATTGGAAGTAGGTCCTTGGGGCAAAGGCAAGAAGTATCAAGAAAACAATCATTTACAATGAGAAAACAACAGGCGTAGAATCGAGAGCCCAGGAGAAAAACTAATGCCATCAATGAGCTGGTCACAAGTCAATCTGCATCGGAGGTGTCCGAAGGCACATGACTATCGCTATCATCAGCGACTCCAACGTAAGAGACCTATCATCCCCATGCTGGTAGGAAAGATACTGCATGAAATGCTGGACGCTCATACCGTCGCTAAGCGTTTTGACAATGTCAGTAAGGACGCTTGGGATATTCTCGAGGAGTATGCTCAGCAGTATAAGAAATTCTTTGAGGAAGAACGGGAAGAGCACGGAGATATTCCTGGCAACTGTGAACGTCTGTTTCAATCCTATCTTCGCCAGTACCGGGATGATGACCTCGAGTACGAAGAGACAGAAGCATTTGTTGCCACGGACCTGAGTAAGGACCTTCGATTCATAGGATACATCGACAAGGTAGCCCTGGATGGTTCCACTCGACGCTGGCTCATGGATCACAAATTCCATAAGTCTATTCCTGATGCAGAGCACCGTTTTCACGAGCTTCAGTTGATCCTGTATATCTGGGCTTGGAACCGCTGGAATCCTGAGAGAGCTGCTGACGGTATCTGTTGGGACTACGTTCGCACGGCGCCACCAACTGAGCCTACAGTTCTGAAGAGTGGAGAGCTATCTCAGAAGGCGAGTATTCGCTGTGACCGATCAACCTATGAAGCCGCAATCAAGCGGGAGAAGCTCGATCCAAAACCATACGCTAAGTTCCTGAAGCACCTGGAGAAGAATGATCTAATGTTCTTCGAGCGAGTATTCTTACCGGCTCCGAAGGAGGCTCAGATTCAGGCAGTAGTCGAAGATTTCCGAACAACTGGACTTATGATCCAGCATATGGAGGGGATCGCTCCTCGACACATGAGTAAGTTCAACTGTCAAGGCTGCGAGTTCAAACAGATTTGCGAGGCAGAGGTCCGAGGACTCGATGCCAACTTCGTAAAGAAAGCCCATTATCAACCACGGGAGAAATTCAGTGGCAAAAAAGAAAGTAAGAAGAAAGGCAAAAAGAAGCGCACCAAGCGGAAGTAGGATTGGGAAGTTGATTCATCCCGTGGGTGACACTCCCTCGAATCAGGTCATGTTAGTCTATGGCAGATCGGGATCAGGGAAAACTCAGTTTGGGTCAACCTTCCCACGTCCTATACTGTTCCTGGACATCAACGAGCGAGGCTTGGATACCATTCGCAAGGAGAAGAATATTGACGTCTTGCGATGTAAAACCTGGGCAGACTTCGAAGATGCCTTCTGGTATCTGGAGGAAGGGACTAAATACAAAACCATCGTCATTGACCAGATCACTAATCTCCAGGATTTGGGGATGGGTGAAGTCCGAGAACGAGCCAAGAAGGCCCAATCTGAGTTGTTCACTCGGAAGAACTGGGGAGAATTGTCCGGTCTACTAAAGACTTCCCTCTCTAACTATCGAGGTCTAGCAGATCAGTATAACATCTGCCTCATTGCTCATGAACGAGTCTTCGGTGGTGGCGAAGAAGAAGACGATGCCTTGGAACCGTCAGTAGGTGCCAGGGTTATGCCTAGCGTAGGATCATTCATTGATGGAGCAGTGGATGCTATTGGTTCGACTTACATTAAAGAATCATTCACAGGGAAGGGAAGCAAAAAAGAAAGGCACGTGGACTACTGTATGCGCATCGGTCCCCACGCCTTCTATTCAACCAAGGTGCGCAGACCAGTCGAAGCAGGCCCACTTCCTGACTTTGTTGTCAATCCGACATTCACGAAGATTGTCAACCTGATCACAGGGAAGATAACGGCTGCAAAAAAGAAAGTAACCAAGAAAAGGAAGAGGAGAAAGTAAATGGCAAGATCGAAGAAGAAAACCCGCAGCCGGAAGAAGAAGAACACAGTCAGTGTCGACTTTGAAGGCGTCGAGTCCGGTGGTGGGAAACCAGTGCCGGATGGAAACTACACCGCAAAACTTCACGCCGCTGAAGAACAGGAGGGCGAGAGTAGCGGTGAACCGTACCTGTCTTGTCGCTGGAAGATCGTAGGCGGTAAGTGCGACGGTGCTACGGTGTTCGATAACATCTCGTTGCAACCTCAGTCCTTGTGGCGCTTCCGCACTATCCTGGAATGTCTGGGTCTTGAAGTCGAAGAGGGTCCGATGGACATCGACGTAGATGACCTGATCGGTGAGGAGTGTGGAGTCGAAGTCACTAACGAGGAATGGGAAGGCAAGGACAAGCCTCGCATTACCGGCTTCATGTCTGAAGGTGAAGAGGAAGAGGAAGAAGAGGAAGACGAAGAAGAAGAAGAGGAAGAAGACGAAGAAGAAGAGGAAGAAGAAGAAGAGCCGGCACCCAAGAAGAAAAGAAAGGGTAAAGGCCGAGCCAAGAAGATTCGCGAAGGCTCCAAGGTTACATTCACTGACGAGGAAGGCGACACGGTTAAAGGTGTCGTCACCGAGATAGAGGATGAAACTGCCTACGTTGAAGATTCTGCAGGCGATACCTGGGAAGTTGAGTTATCTGAACTGAAGGCTGCATGAGCCTAAAGACAACTCTCAGGGGTTATCAGCGTGAAGCCGTTAGAAGAGCAATCAACCACAGCGGCTTCGCGTTTTTTCCCGAGCAGCGCACAGGGAAGTGCCTCTGCTCCATTGCGGTAGCTGATCATGTCAAACCGGATATTATCCTTATCATTTGTCCCAAGAAAGCTCTACGTGTCTGGTCCGGAGAATTCGACAAACATTTGGACCTGGACTGGGATTGCTACATTCGCTACGTTCACTATGAAGCTTCTGCAAAAGAAACCATTGATCGTAGGCGTTATTACAAATTGGCCGACAAGTGGAAAAAGCAAGGCCGATCTATTATGGTTATTTGTGACGAAGCCCATCGTCTTAAGAAGCGTGGAACACGTAACTCTCGCTTCGTTCGCACCCTTGGAAAAAGAGCAACTTACCGCCTTGCACTCACCGGCACTCCCATTGCTCAAGGGCACAAAGATGCGTGGGCTATTTTTGATTTTATTCAGCCCGGCGTCTTTGGTAAGTGGGAAGATTTCCAGGATGACTTTCTCAGGCTGAAGACGTTTGTCAACCGTCAGAAAGGAATCGAGTACACCAAGATCATAGGTACCAAACATGAAGACAAATTCCTCGAGATATTTCATGAGTATTCCTACCGAATCACCCTCGCTGAGGCCAGACGTAGTGAAGGCGAGATTGCAGCACGAATCAAATACTCTAAAGTTCGGTTCGATCTCAAGCCTTCATCGCGGAGTCGATACCAAGAACTCGAAGAAGACCTCGAGACAGTCGTGAACGGACAAGCAATCAGTACTCCCTTGGTCCTAACCCTCGGAATGAAACTCCAACAGATAGCCGGAGGATACGTCCTGCAGGATACCAGAGTCCCTGGAAGGCGCAAGAAGAAGCGTCGGGTCCATACGGTAGGGGCAGAAAAACTTGCGAAACTGGCCTGGCTCCTGAAGCAGCCTAAGTTACAGGAGCGACACCTGGTCATCTGCTGTCGGTTCAAACACGAGATTACCCGGATAGGAGAACTCCTGGAAAAGAAGGGAACCTCATGGAAGATCATAGCAGGAAAGCATCCATACAATGGGGAGTTTGATGTTGATGTGATTATACTTCAAGTTCAAGGAGCTGAAGCCATCGACTTATCCCTCGCGAACACTTATATTTTGTACTCATGGAATCACAGTCTGATAAACTTTGAGCAAGCAAGATTCCGAGTGCAGTCTTTCGATACTAAGCAAGTGAATTATTATTTCCTCATCGCAAACGACACTGTGGATGAAGATTTGTTTGAAGTAGTTGTTAAGAAGAAGAACCTGGCAACATTGATCTGTGATAGGTACCGCCATGAAAAACATTAAGAAAAAAGTCGATGCCATACGGGAGGAGCTGAAAGAACCATTGCCCGAGCATCAGTCCACAACGAAGGAGAAGAAGAGAATGGCTACAAAGAAGAAAGGCCGAAAGGCAAGCAAGAAGAAAAGCAAGAAAGTCACGAAGAAAGTCAGCAAGAAAGTCAGCAAGAAGAAAGGCGCCAAGAAGAAAGCTAAGGCAGTCGACGGCACCACTCTAGCTGAACTGGCTAAGGAAGCAGGTATCTCGGGTCAGAAAGCACGGCAGAAACTGCGTGCCGCAGGCGTCGAGCGCGAGAAAGGCAGTCGCTGGGTATTCACCAGCAAGTCTGAACTGAAGGCTGCACGGAAAGCTCTCGGTCTGTGAGCGAAGCGAACCTGTGGGAGTGGCTACGTGATGTAGCCCTCCCTTTAGGTCAATACTCTCGGATTGAGTCTGGGGATACCTCTCCCGGTTTTCCTGACGTACACTGTCAACTCGGTCCGAGAGTATCTCCCACACTTGAATTGAAGTTCGCCAAACATCCTACCGCCAGGATTCCTTTCACTAAGAAAAGTGGAATGCGGCGATCTCAAATCAAGTGGATCAGGGAGAACCTCCGCAATGGAGGTGTTGTTTGGATCATTGCAGAAGTAACACCTTACATCTACGTCATCGAGGGTAAACATGCCGATGAGATCAACGGTACTACCCACGAAGAAATCAGTGAGATGGCTAGCCACATCCTGTATAAGAAGGCTCCCGAAACTGCAGCTCAGATATTGGACATGATATTGAAGGAGAAAGACCATGAATGAACCTCAGCCAAGAACTTGTACTTATCACGATCAACAACGACGACTGCGATGTACTGAGTGTGGAATAACCGCTGACTTGTGTCAGTGTCAGAACCTCGACGAGAACGCTCACAACCGACTTTGGGATGATGATGGTAAAATGCTTCGAGCCGTTCGCGGTGAGTTGAGTCAACATCGCGAGGCTTTTCCAAACACTCACTATCTAATGGCTGGCCTGGTCGAAGCTGTTGGTGATCTGATGAAGGCTCTTATCCAGCAACAAGTGGGAAACAAGCAACCGGCTGAAGTCTTCCACGAGTCAGTCAAAGTTTCAGCCATCGCCATCCGAATGGGGACTGAAGGAGACCCTGACTTTCCCTATGAACCCTACGCGATATTCGGAGAAGAAAGCAGTACCATTTAAGAATTACTTCTTTTATAATATGGGTATGTCGAAAAAGCCGGGAGAGAACAATGGAAGCGACAGTGCGATGCGTACCTACGCAGATTGCCAGGGTAGATGGCCAAGAGTTTGCAACGGGGAGCAAACCAGCTTTGTGTTTCAGAGGGAAGACCTACGCCTTAGGGATCATCAATGATGAGGAGGAAATTCATTCAATAACTCTAACCCTCAGGGATCACGATAAGTGTCCGATACTGATGTATGGAATCGAAGAGTATCCAGTCACCAAGTTCATCAGTCACATGGAACGAATTATGGAGGGGAAGTCTATCAGTACCGAAGCTCTGGCGCTGATGCGACAATGGCCGAACAATCCTGAAGACTTCGGTGACGAACCTATACCCGATAAGCCAACAGTCGCAAAGAAACCTCAGAAGGAGAAGGGTCCCAATATCATCGCAATAATCTCAGCTGACTTGGAGATACCTTCGACTAAGATAAGGAAGTTTCTACGGACTCAGGGATTCTCTGCTCCGTACACAGATGAGATAAAGATCAGGAAGGCATTAAGAAACTATATTCCCTGAATTGGTCCTGGCTTCCGGCGACTGCGAAGCTTCCAAGCCTCCTCTAGGAATTCATCGACAGACAAACCTAAGCTTTCTGCCTCTGCTGAGATCCATCTCTTGGCTCCCTCGTCCAGATCTCCAGACCAGGTAGGAAGATCAGGCTTTCCTTCCATAAGGGCGCCTACACCTTCTCTCATCTTAGCCTGCCCCTCGGGGTCAACTTTATCGAGAGTTTCATCGAACTGAGTCATCACCCGTTCCCATAGATGATCCATTTCCAAGGGAGTGTAACGATTCTTCCTACCTACTCTCTCCAGAAGACGCATTCGTTTCCCTAGACTCTCAGCTCCAGGAATCTGTTCGACTTCTCGAGCGATGCTTTCGATCTCAGGATCACTTCCCTCAGTCAGTTGTCGTCGGGCTCTGCGAAGTGCTGTTAGAGCCTTAGACACTTTACCTCCTACTGCAAAGTTACCGAAGGGATTTGGTGGACCTTTTTTGGGTGGCCACTCACCGTACTCGACTTCTTCAATAGCATCCATCGCATCTTCGGCATAAGCATTATGAAGGAATTGATACTCGTTGCCATCCTCATCAACGACTTTCACAGCTGTATAGTTTTCATTCGTTGGGTCAGCAAGTGTTTCAATGTCTTTGAAGGTTTTCTCGGTGTATGCACTGATGTCAGCCAGGATTTTCTTCTGCATTCCTGTAAGAGCCTTCGCAATTCTTCCACCCCCTCCATACTCCACACGACCACCTTCTGCTTTGATTCGTTTGGGATCAGGTGGAATCTCTAGTTCAGCATCGAATACGCCAGGGTAGTACTCTTCACTTTGTTTACGTGGCCATTGGTCGAACCAGTCTCGAGCAGCTTCAGTTCCTTTCTCCTCATATATTTCATGAGCCGCTGCCCACTCCTCATCGTCGAGCAACGTTCTGAGTTCCTGTGCAAGAGCATCATCTGGGTCA
>Ga0255047_10002643_pt1 | contig 11706 bp, 9 predicted proteins | sample JV7_2_1_MG_FD_183640 | JGI IMG/M metagenome (GOLD analysis project Ga0255047, IMG submission 183640) | Seawater microbial communities from Jervis Inlet, British Columbia, Canada - JV7_2_1 | ecosystem: Environmental > Aquatic > Marine > Inlet | place: Canada: British Columbia | collected 2016-10-06
TTTCAGCCCACAACGAGGGCTGGCGCAACAGTCGCAGCAGTCGACCCCTGGACTTACATCCCGCACTCAATTCGGTTACTAACGTATGCCGCATACTCCCAGCCACGATCCGTTCAGCGATGACGCAACAGCCGCACGCCGTCGGCTGCGAACGATCAAGCAGAACCTCGGCCCGTTCTCGGCTGCGCTTCAAGAGGACAACCCAGAGTCGTTCGCTTCGTTCGCAGAGCAGACCGCAGACGAACTCGGACGTGCAGCAGGGTTCCAGAACGGCGTAACGATTGCCGACCCCGAGACGTTCGCATCGTTTATCGGGCAGTCGTCAGAACAGTTTGAGGCTCAGACCGGCTCTCCGTCACCGATACGCAGTCTCAGTGGAGCGCGTTCAGACGACCCGCGCGCGCAAGCGGCGCAGGGATTGACTAAGATGGAAGCTCTTGAACTTGGTGTGTTTGCTGCAAGTCCGCTTTTGATGGGAATGGCCCCGTACTTCGCGTCCGAAATTGGTGCAGAACTGGCGAGTGAAGCCGTAAAGCGATCTCCTCTTCCGACTCCTGTGAACACAGCCCTTGAAGGTCTTCTTGCGGCTGCTGCATTGAAGCGCGGAAAGATCACGCCTAAATCAGCCGGTCTTGGATTCTTCGGAGGGGCTGGAATTGGGGGAGTAGGTGAAGCACTTGGAGTTGGCGAACAGACTGAACAACTTGGGGCGATGCTTTCCGGTGGCCTTTCCGGTGACGCTGTAACAGGCTTCGGTTTCCGCGGGCCTACGTTATTTGCGGGTGCTGGCAGAACAGCAGACCCGACAGGAGTACGCCTTCCTTCAGGACGCGTAGGCGATCCGTCGGCCACCGTTGCTGCGATTCGCAATCTTCCACGGGGAGGAGAACCGCCACTAACTGTAAATCCACCTCGAAGAACGCCGGTCGCTGCTGACGTAGGACAGACAGGCGTCGGCAACGTTCTGCAACCTCCGCCACGAGTGCAGCAGGCAGCGCGAGCAGCGGACGACGTAGCGGGGGGCGTTCAAGATGCAGACGTTGGACTAAACAACCTTCTTAACAACGCTGTTCGTGAAGGGCGGATCACGACTGGACAAGCAGCCGAGATATTCGATGATGCGGCTGAGGCGTTCCCAACACCAGGAGTTCGTAGCCGCTACCGTTACCAAGATGCAGTACCTGATACAGCAGTTGATCCAACCGCCGGTACAGCCTTTGACCCACGAGACATTACGGACATTCGCCAACTAGACACACTCCCTGAATCTCCTGTTCGCCAACGACCGGGACCGGGACAGGTGCAACTTGGGCGAGAGGACATCGTTGATCTTAGTGATCCACGTATCGCAGTTGCGTCTGAGCAGCCGGGATGGTTACAAGAGTTTGCGGCGGGGAGGCCGCGTGGGGCATGGGTTCGATATGAAACAGAATCAGGTGGTTCGTTAATCGGACGTATTGGGCCTCGTGGAGAAATCATTCCTGAAGGAGTTCGAGGTGTACGCGAGCAAACAACATACCGTGGACCACGCGTAGGTGAAGCATCAGAAGACGCACTTGCAGCAGGGCGCAGCGTTAATCGTGGGGCAGATGCTTTAGTAGAACGTATTGAGTTAGAACGTAATGTTAGGGGTCTACCAGAACTCGGCGAACGAGGTATAAGCCCGGAAGTTGCTGATGCAGCGATTACGTTTATAAGGTCAATGCCCGAAGATGTTCTTGAAGGTGGTGCGCTTTCTTTCAGGAACGTGCGTAGCTTCGGTGCTGACAATGAACGGGTAGTCGCAGGGTTTTATGACACTGAGGATAGCCTTGCTAACATAGCCCTCGGCGCACTTAATAAATCCGTTGACCCCAATCGTCTTATTATCCATGAAGTTTCTCACCATATTGAGCGATTCCTCGGTAATGACGCGTTCCGAGCACTTCAGCAACAATACAGGCGTGATTTGGCTGACGGCGGAGAGCGGCTTTTATTCGAGACACAATTATCAGACGTAAATAGGCAAGCATTTATAAATAGACTAGAACGTGAGGCTCGGGAGCGTCTTACACCCAGCGAATACACGCGATGGAAAGATGGAGAGAACTTCCCTGGCGTAAGACGACCTCCGCCTCCTACGTCAGATATTGCCCAACGTGCTAAAGACTCATATCGGTTTACTAACTTCAACGAGTGGTTCGCCGAAGTTCTCTCAGACAAGGCTCTTCGCGACTTCTACAAGGAAGTCTGGCCCGAAGCACCTCGTAATGCTTTCCTCCGTGCGATTGACCTTATCAATAGTTTCGCTATCGGCGTTCGTAACATCCTGCTACGCAATAACCGTCCAGATGCAGCAGAGCGTGTCTATCAAGACTTAATCGCTGGAACCGTCCGTCGTGTCGGTCGCCAAGCGGCAGACCAACCACGAAGACAAGGCGTCTTCAATCTGGCCGACGAAGCTGGCGGCGCAGCGGACGACGTAACGGGGAGAGGTTCTTCTGAATGGTGGGCCGTGACAAGGCGTATCGAAGAACTTGAGAGTGCTCTCCCTACTGGTTCAGTGGAACCCGATGAACTAATTCGGCTTCGGGCGAGGCTGCGTGAACTTGAGGCCACCCCCGCCCCCCCCGACGTAACGGGGGGCGCAGCGAGACAGGCTGCAACTGATCCACGCTTAGAAACGGCACAGGCAGGTGACAGGGTTACAGTCTTTGATCCACGGGGTAATCCTGTTGAAGTAACAGTTACGGCACGTAGCGAAGCAGGTACTTTACGAATAACACTAGACGATGGAACAGAAGAGCTTCTGGGTCAAGGCACAATGCAAAGGGGCAACGCAAATAGCCCCGATTATATTCTTGAGAACATAGGCAAAAGGGTAGAAGAGCTTTCCGATAATGAGTTGCGATCATACGTAATCCGAACTAACGAAAAAATAGCAGCCCAAACTGGCTCGGGTACAAGTGAATCGACTCGTATCATCTTCGTTACTGACCTAAACGCCCTGACACTTGAAGCGCGACGTAGAGGTCTTTCTCTGGCCGACGACGTTTCGGGGGCTGCACGCCCCGCCACCCCCGCCACGCCGCCTGTGCGTGCTGCGGACGAGGCTATGGGGGGCGCAGCGCGGCAGGCTCCGTTGACGCCAGCGCAGCAACTTGAAGCTGACATTGCGGCGTTGCGACAAGGCGACGACGCTCTTCCGACGAGTCAACAAGTTGTTGATGATATCAAGGAAGCACGCCGTTCGGAAAAACAGTCACTGACACCAGGCCAGCAACTTGATGCAGATATCAAAGTGGAGCGAGAGCTTCAGCGTGTTGAGCGGCGGTCTGGTGTAGCGGCACGCCGTAGTATCGAAGCGGTGCTTGGAACGCAGGCATCCGCTGAAGACGTTGCTCAGGCAGTGCTAGCGGCGCAGACAAGCGAACTCGCTTCGGCCAAAGGCGCACGAGCAGTTCGTAATCTTCTTGACACAACTGTTCCGTTTACCGATGAACAGAAGGTATTACGAGCCGAACAAGTCAAAGCTGGTGTTGGTGTAGGGCGTGGGCGTGCTGCATCGGTAGTTCAGGCTGGTGGAGACCCCGTTGCCGAAGCGCGAGCGTACCGATCTGGGCAGATCGGGCGTACAAGTCGTGGGCAGCAATTCGAGGCTCTTGCAGAAGTAGCCGACCCTGACCAAGCCGGGGATCTTCCACGGTTAACTCCGACCGAATTGGCGGAAGAAGTTGGGCTGACTGGCGATGTGATCGAAGCAATGCACGCCACGATCCGCCGTAGGTTTGTTCCAGTTGGGCAAGAGTGGGACGCAGATGCAGCACAGGTTGGGCTGATACGCATGTTGCTCGGGGAAGCTCCTACGGACAGCCAGAGAAAACTTCTACGCCAGGTATTCGGGGCAGAGTTTACTGACTCGCTTCCAACCGCAGGGAAAGGTCGCTTAGGGCGTGCAGGAGAAATCCTGTTTGATGTCTCTTCACTTCTTCCGAAAGCTATTCGCGGCTCAATGGAACTATCGGCCTTTGGACGGCAACTTTTCAACTTTACGTTTAGCCCACGGCGTGCAATGGCAGCAGGGCGAACATTGAATGTAGGGCGACGACTACTCTTCGGGCGCAACGTCCGAGTGAACGCAGCGAAACACTACGACGAGGTAATCAGTAATGACATTGCTGTTCGCCACGGATTGTATGACGGCCCGAACAAGGTTGAACTACATGACACCCGTGGGGGGGCGAGACTTCAGTTCACTGATCGAGAAGAAGAGTTCGCCTCTAACCTTATTGACCTCCTTCCAGAGTTCGGCAGAGAGGTTCGGTCTATCTTCGGAAGAACAACCCACCCGGTAGTCAGAACAGGGATTCGGGCCGCAACGCTACCGATCCGACTTCTTGGTAAAGGTGTAGAGCGGTCTCAGTTATCCTTTGGCGGGATGATGAATCAGATGCGAGGCGAGGTTGGAACGAAGACATTACGGAACTGGGAGAAGGTTGCAGAGGAGACCGGGCGACAAATCACGCCTGCTGAACTTGACGCATTAAAGGGTGGCATCAACGTCGTCACGGGGCGTGGCAATCTTGGGGGTCTTTCGGAAGGCAAGATTGGGAAGACTCTCCACGTTCTTTTCTGGGCACCACGCCTTGCTGTTGGGCGGATTCAAACCCTCGGGCTAACCGCACGCGCTGGGGGGGAACTTGGTATTGAAGGGATTGCGCGGTTAGCTGGGCGAGACTTCCGTGCGAATCGAGCGCGGCAGGTTCTCGCAACCGACGTTGTTTCTTCGTTCGTTACAGGCGCAACGATTCTTGGCCTGATGAAAGCAACTGGAGTTGCAGAGGTCGAGACGAACCCGAACTCATCGGACTTTGGTAAAGGCCGTATTGGGCGACAGCGGTTTGACTTCTGGGGTGGTTATCAACCAGTCATGCGCTACATAGCGCAGATTGCTACGAACGAAAAGAAATCTCCTGTTACTGGCGAATCACGACCGATTGGATACGACCGCAACATGGGTGCTCTTATTACACTCGGGAACTTCCTTCGAGCGAAGGCTGGACCGGGGGCAACATCAATAGCGTTGAATGAGAACGCCCAGAAGAACTTCATCGGTGAAGACCTGAGTGAAGCTACGGCATTGTTCGGGCGAGATATTGGGCCGACTATTAGCCGCCGAGAACGCGAGATTATGGAACAAGTTGTTCCGCTATTTCACCTTGACCTTTTGGAAACTATTCAGGACCAGGGTCTTATTCGTGGCGCGATCTTTGGGACGGGAGGATTCCTCGGTGGTGGTCTCCAGAACTTCCCCGCACCAGACGCACCGGCCCCCGAGGAAGATTTGGCACAGTTCAACCGTCCACGGATTCTCGGCGGTGAGGCAACGGGTGGCAGTAGTGGCAGAAGCGGTAGCAGTGGCGGAAGCGGGAACCCCAGTGGATTAACGCCCGTTGGCGGCGGCTCATTCTTTGAGAACCGCTAGGTGATATACTTTGGCTATTGTTAACGGTAAAAGGAGCTTGCCTTGACTACAGAACGACAACCCGAATCAACCCCTGTGGCCCCGGAACCGGGTTCCCTTGAGGCTGAGATAGCTAGCGCGACCCAGATAGTCGAAGACACCACAACTCCAGAACAGGTTGCGGAAGCGACTGAAGTGATGGACGGTGTTACGACCGAGGCTCCCGCTGTTGTCCCTGAACCTGAAGCGACCCCAGGACCGGCTGCTGGAGCGGCGGAGCCGAGTGTCGGGTCGGTTGCGGAAGCACCGGCACAACCCGCAGAGACAGAGACTCAACAGCCTCGGACATTTACTCAAGATGAGTGGTCTAAGCGTGAATCGGCCTATCGCCAGCAGCAGGCTCAAGCAGATCAGCGGCTCGCCGCTATCGAGCAGCAGCAGCAGGCAGCTTGGGTCGAACAGCAAGTTGAACTTGCAGCGCAACGGGCAGAAGCCAACCTTACCCCGCAAGTCGGATCGGAAGAAGCACGCCGTATGGCGCGTGATCCCGCAACGCTAAATGATGTGAGGGTTGGGTTTGCTACTCAGAATGAGAACGTACAACTTCGACAAGCACTCCAGCAATCAGGTCAGCAGAACGAATCCCAGGCAAAGGCAACTACGATTCAGCACTTTGCGACGCTTCATAACGTTGCAGAGGCGGATCGTGCCTTACTAGAATCTGCTACAACCCCGAGCGCAATGGAAATGCTTGCGAAACGGTTAGCACAGCCAAAAACGGCTGGTCAGAAGGTTGAGTCGAAAGTACCTGCGGGATCGACAGAGCGGTTAGAGACTGGCGAAAGCGAGGCTCCCCCGCTCAATGATGACGCCCGCGAAGCTGCTATTAACTCAAAGAACCCCTCCGACTGGACTCCTGAAGACATCGAGTTCCAGCGCAGACGGTACTAGCAGGCGGGAATAGGACTCTAAGGAGAGTTCAATGGCACAAACCGCAGTAACAGGTGGGTCCGCTTCTCTAGCACGAGCGCAGGGCACTATGATCGGCGCGGCTCGGTTCACAGCCGAGGCTAACGCCCCGTCGTACGCAGCTATTCAGCACGAAAAGCTCGCAAGCGGCCACAAAGAAAAGGTGATGCCGAAGGTCGGTAAGTTCACCTTCGCAGACCTCGTAGACGGCGAGGATATGTCGACTGAACAGGAAATCGGGATGACCAACGTTGTCCTTACTTCCGGTGAAGTCGGAGCCAAGATCATCGTTACCGACGCGCTTGTTCGACAGAACGGCACTACCGGGATTTTCACGATGATCGGTCGACAGGCGGGTGAAGGTTTCGCTCGCAAGCAGGACACAGACGTACAGGCTCTTTACAGTGGCCTCAACGGTGGCACAGCGTTCGGTAGCGCAGGCTCGACGATGACGCTTGCTGCTTTCGCTGGTGCGATTGCTACTGCTCGTGGTCAGTCAGAGCCGTTCCACCCGACCTACGCCATCGAGCACCCGAACGCTGTATTCAACGTAACGAAGTCAGCGACGGCTATCGGTTCAGCTACGAACATGCGTGTAAACGACTCTCGTGAAGAGCGAGCCTTGAAGGACTTCTTCAAGATTCGTTACGACAACGTAGACCTGTTTGAATCAAGCAACATCACAAAGGACGCTTCGGACGACGCTATCGGTGTCATCGCAGAGAAGGGTGCGCTTGTTGCTCTTGAGTCGGACGGGTTCTCGCAGGAGCGTGAGCGTGATGCTTCGCTTCGTGGATGGGAAATCAACTGGGTCGCAGACTACGGAGTCTTTGAGTTAGACGATGCGCGTGGCGCACCGCTGCTTTACGACGCCACTGCACCGACCTCAACTGGTTAGGAGCAACCAATGGCGACAGCATTACAAACCCTGAACATGAAGGCTATGTCTCTTGCCTCGGGTTATGGCAGATGGCAACCAAGCCGGTCGACGGGCGATCTACTTCGTAGTTCGTTTCAAGGCGGGGGAAGTTACATCGACACGACTCCAGGCAAGGTCAAGTTGTTTAACCACAATCCTGAGCGACCGCTCGGGCTTGCGGCACAAGGCTCTTTCGCTGAGAACTATCTCTACGAGAAGGGTCTGAAACTCAACTGGTATGCATGGCCTGTGGAAGACTGCATGAGTCACGAGTTCACAGCCGCATGGGTGGAAACACTTAACACGGGTGCGAACGCTCTGAAACGTGGCGAGTCAAAGATGGGTTGTGAGTTCTGTCGCCAAGAGCCGCTTGCAGATGCAGAGAAGACTCCGACCCAGATGTCGCCCGAGGTTGTCATTGGCAACTCTCAGACGGTGTGGAAGGAAGGGGCCATCACTCCGAAGATGCCATCCGCTGAATTGCGAAAGGCGTTAGAGGAAGCGGAGCAAGCGGAAATGGAAGTTACGGCTTCCGTACTAACTGAAGAGTCAAGGGCGGCTGTGGACTCGGGTGCTCCAAAGGGGCCGACGGAACTTCCCTCTGCCCTATCCAACTCCACGCCGCCCGTGGCTACTAAACCACGACTGGCTGAGTGTCCTACGTGCCACAAACCGGGCAAGGGTCGATCAGCCAAGAAACGATCATCTTCGGTGTATGCTCACTTAAAGGGGCATCCCGATCACGCTGAGACGCCGATTGGCGTATCCGTTTAGGATCTCAGCAGAAAGGCAAAGACAATGAGTTTTCCCGTAACAGTGGGACTCGACAATGGCGGAGAGAAGGTCACTTCGACTGACTCTCACGGACGATCACTTGGCGTAAGGGGTGTTACCCCGGACGGTCGAGTGTTCAGGTGGGCCGAGAACGGCGCAGTAGCACTTCAGGCCGGTGTGCTTGTCCAGGGTGTTGCTGCTAACTCGTCTCTTGACGCTGCGCTAAACGTAGTGGCTCCGACTACCGGAGTGACACAGCTTTCGATTGCGGTCGTGGCCTCTTCTGGCGACGACGGTGTTACCACGAAGGACTGGTACAAGGACGGCTACGTGACGGTTGACACGTCACCGGGTCAGGCGATCTTCGCTATCAAGTCTCACCCGGCGAAGACCTCAACGGGTGCGGAGACTGTCGTGTTCCAGTTCGGTGACAACGACATCATCCGAGAGGCGATGACTTCTGGTACTACGAAGGTCGGTCTCCGTCCTTCCCCGTACAAGGACACCATCGTTGCCCCGACCACGATCACAGGGCCGATCATCGGTGTCGTACAGACAGCGGTGCCTGCATCCAGTTTCTACTGGGTTCAGGAAAGTGGCTGGGCGTTGGCTAACACCGACGTTGCTCCTGCGGTTAACACCGCCCTGATCTTCGGTGGAACCTCGGCTGGTCACCTGAACGCACGGACATCTGCGCTTGACGACATCCCCGAAATCTCAATCGGGCACTCCGTTGACGCTGGTGCTGGTGCTGACAAAACCAACTTCATCAAGTTGGCCTTGAGCTAGGTGTAGACTACGGGGAGCGGGGCTTCGTGCCTCGCTCCCTTTACACCATTCAGGATTGGAGCACTGATGGGTCGAAAGATATGCCTGGTCGGACAAGCGACTAAGACTGCGTGGTACGCCGAGTCCCTTCCCTCTGATGTAGAGATGTGGGGCCAGAACGAGTCATACACAGTTCAGAAGCGTGGCACGCGCTGGTTTCAGATACACCCCCGAGCATGGCGTAAGGCCGAAGTGCTTGAGTTGGGTGAGTTTGGGCCTGACTTCTACGGGCGGCGTCCCGATCACGTCGAGATACTGAGCAAACTAGAGATCCCCGTCTACATGAAAGAAGTGGACGAGCGGGTTCCTGCGTCGGTGAAGTATCCGTTCGACGAGATCACAGCGATGCTTGGCGAGACTCCGCCAGAGACGCCTGAAGAGCCACGGCTGTATCTCACGTCAACTTCTGCGTACATGCTTGCCCTAGCCCTCTACGAGCACCTTAACGGTGACACGATAGACGAGGTTCATATGGCGGGTATCGAGATGGCCGTTGGTACGGAGTACAGCCTTCAGAAGCCGTGCGTTGAATACTGGCTCGGGCGACTTGCAGGTTCTGGTGTGACTATCGTGCGCGCTCCAATGACGGAGTTGCTGCGTGCGCCGCTATACGCTATCGACCACGAGATGCCCTTCGTAGACAAAAACTTCACTGCCGAGAACGCGATGGTGCTACCAGAATGAAGTATCTGAAGTGGAAGCGACAAGTCATGGAATGGGGGGTGATCTCATCTGCCGACCTCACCGAGTCGGACGAGGGCATGGTTCCTGAGTCATATCGTGACCTTGTTATCGGCTGTCGGGTGGCTCACACCACCGGAGAGGGCGAGCAAGTTGCATGGGTGGACATCCTAGCCACTGAAGAACAGGAAGCAGAGATAAATGCACATGCCAGTTGAGTTGCTGGATTACACAAAAGCTGACATCCGCATCATGGTCGAGACGCAGTGGGAGCGTCAGTGGCGCAGCAAGTCCGCTGCGAAGGAACCGGAGACGACTGCCTGGATCAACGAGTACGTGCAGAATGATTATTTGTTCTGGGACATAGGGGCGAATGTTGGCACCTACGGCCTCATGGCAGCTAGCCGGGGCGATTTGCAAGTTTGGTGCTTTGAGCCAGAGACCGCGAACTACCACCGCCTCTTACAGAACATCGGGTTGAACCCTGAATTGAAAGTTGCATGTGCTCAAGTCGCTTTTTCAGATAAGACGGGCGACGGCTTTCTAAACGTTACGCACGGAGGAAAAGCTGGCGCAGCAAACAACCACCTCTCTGATGAAGGACAGGGGGTTGAGGTGTACCGCATGGACGACTGGCGCAGAATTGGTGTTCACGACCAACCCGATCACGTCAAGATCGACGTAGACGGTCACGAGTTACAAGTAGTACGTGGCGGCGTCGAGACGTTACAGGCGTGCAAGACGGTGATGATCGAGATAGAGCACGAGGACGAAGGATTAGAAGAGATACGTGCAGTGTTCGCTGGCTTTGGGGAGACGATGTTCTACCGCAGCGGCACCGCGTACAGCCACCGATTCGTAAGGAGCACGGACGGATGAGTGACCGAGAAATCATAATCGACAACCGCGTTATCGGAGACGACCGAGAGGCGTACATCGTTGTGGACATCGGCCACAACTGGGCTGGCGACATGAAGAAGATGCTTGACATGATTGATACGGCAGCAGAGAACGGTGCCGACGCGGTGAAGTTCCAGACGCGCCATCCTCGTGAGGTGTACTCGAAGGCTGAGTTCAACCGCAGTTCTGACAACCCTCAGTGGATGGCGAACACGTACGGCGTGCATCGAGAGATGCTGGAGCCGACGTACTTGCAGTGGGAGCAGATCTTCGATCATTGCCGCAACATCGGTATCACTGCGTTCTCGACACCGTTCGACTTCCTGAGTGCGGACCTGTTGCGCTCCTTGGATGTTCCTGCGTTCAAGATAGCGAGCGGTGACGCAACGAACATCCCGCTTATCGAGTACGTGGCTGCGTTTGGGAAGCCCATGATTATCAGTACAGGAGGGTGCGAGATTGTAGATGTTGACCGACTCACAACTGCCATGAACGCGACGGGAACTCCTTATGCCATCCTCCAATGCTCGTGCATCTACCCGGCTCCAGACGACGTGCTCAACCTGCGGGTTATCGAGGGTTATCGCGAACGCTACGACAACATCGTTACAGGGCTGTCTACCCATAACTTCGACATCGCTCCTACATTGGGTGCCTTCGCGCTTGGCGGACGGATATTTGAGCATCACTACACTAATGACCGAGAGTGGAAAGGAACCGACAACCACTTCTCGCTTACGCCAGAACTTCTCGGGTCGCTCCGCAAGGGACTCGATTCTCTTGCAGATGCTCTCGGAGAACCCGACAAGTACCAACTCCCGGTAGAAGAGGCGTACACAACTGAGCGTCGCAAGTCGCTGTACTGGAAGCGTGCGCTTTCGGAAGGAGACACGGTAAGCCGTGAAGACATCGCGATACTGTGTCCAGGCAGTGGTGATTTTCAGCCTTACGACCTTGACCGCGTGGTGGGCAGTACGGTCACGGGCGAAGTCACGGCGGAAGAAGCGGTACAGCACAGCGACGTGACGGCATGAGCATCGTTGGACTGATCCCCGCACGGCAAGGATCTGAGCGGGTGAAGAACAAAAACGTGAGGCCACTCAACGGCGTTCCGTTGCTGGCGTACTCGATAGCGTCTGCGCTTGAGTCGGACATCTTCGACGCAGGAGTCTTCGTCTCGACCGACTCGGAA
>Ga0255047_10002644_pt1 | contig 11705 bp, 9 predicted proteins | sample JV7_2_1_MG_FD_183640 | JGI IMG/M metagenome (GOLD analysis project Ga0255047, IMG submission 183640) | Seawater microbial communities from Jervis Inlet, British Columbia, Canada - JV7_2_1 | ecosystem: Environmental > Aquatic > Marine > Inlet | place: Canada: British Columbia | collected 2016-10-06
GATGCGCCCCATCTTTCGGATGAACTAAAAGAACGCTTCATAGAGTCCTTTCCCCTGCATGAGCGGGATGCCAGAACGAAAGGCGTTCCGATGATGGGTGAAGGACGTGTCTTCCCGGTAGACGAAAAGGAACTTTCCGTTCCTGCCTTTGAGATACCCACTCACTTCGCCCGTATCTGTGGTGTGGACTTCGGAATATCCCATCCTGCTGCTGCAAGCTGGATCGCGTGGGATAGAGATTCAGACATTGTTTACGTTTACGACTGTTACAAGCAGGCAAACGAAACACCGGTTTATCACGCACAAGCGATCAGCAAGCGTGGTAACTGGATACCCGTTTCATTTCCCCATGACGGAATGAACCGTGAAAAAAGCGGAGGGAAAACACTCCGTGACCATTACGCAGAATCCGGCGTGAACATGTTGGGAATTTCTGCACGGTACGACAACAAGAAGGGCGGCGCACAGCCTGTCGAACCGATAGTGATGGAAATGCTTGAGCGCATGAAGACCGGACGTTTCAAAGTCTTCAGCCACTTAAATGAATGGTTCTCTGAGTTTAGAAATTTACATCGTAAGGAAGGCAAGATCCAGGCTGTCCGAGATGACATTCTCAAAAGCACGATGTACGGAGTGATGATGAAACGGTACTCCATCACTGAACGATTACCACCGACATCTCACCGATACAAGGCACCGATTATGAGTATGCGTTTATGACTCCAAACCAGTTTGCAGAAATCCTGTCCAACTCAGGTTATGAAAACCTTCAGACGATGGTTCTCCATGATGGAAAGGGTTATTACGCCGAGAAATTCTCTCATGCGGATAAAGACCGGGATGAGGCGCACTGGAAGATCATTTATGCCGTGGGTCTGGATGAAAAGATGCAGATAGCACAGCACCGTTATGACGCAATAGGCACGTCTTCCTGGTTTCGACTCCAGCAGTCCCGTGAAGACGCACAACAAATATTGAACGATAACCGCCGAGTGTTTAATGGCTAGACGATTCGACCGAAGGGATTTCTCGAAAATATCGGAATCCATCAAAGCAGAACTAGACAAAAGAAAAAACAAACGACAAGACCTGGAAAGACATTGGAAAGAGGTTGATCGTCAGGTTGCGATGAAGCCGCCAGAACGTGAAAAGCGTGATGGTACGGATTGGATGCCCGATATGGAGCTTCCACTTCAGGCACAGGCGTTAGAGGTCTTAACGGCTGATGCAAGACGGCTTCTATTCCCGAAGGATAAGGATTGGTTTCGCTGTCATGCTAAAGCGACGGATGAATACCTTCGAGCAGTTCAGGAATCGCTTGTCATGTCTGGCGATGAATCAGAACAGATCATCGTCCCAACACAGTCTGACCTTAATACCCTTACTGAGTCGATCCTTGTTCACTTCCACTCTCAGTATGACTTTCGCGCAGCGATTGACAGTCTCAACATTCAGGCATTTAAGTACGGCACTTATGTTGCTCATGTCCGCTGGGCTAAAAGAGAAGTTTTTTCTAATGACTTCCGTGGTATTTACCGAGAGCGGGATGAAATGCCCGTCGTGGTGCCTGGGGACATAAAATCTACTTATCTCGATACCTCTGCACAGATGGTCGCCAGAGAAGGGATGATGATTGCTCCGTCCATCATTCGGGAATACAAGCAAAAGCTGGCTGATCTAAAACTCGCAGCGAAGGTAAGAAACCCACAATCCATGTCCGGTGGGTGGATGCCAGGAAACATCTCCAGACTTCAGGCCGAGGATGGTCATGTAAAGCTGATCGAGATGGAAGGGGATTTAATCATTCCCCGCAGCCAGACGGATGGGTTCATTCCTAACTGTATTGTCACGATTGCGATGGGCGCGAATCTTCAAGTGGTCCGTTATCGTGAAAACCCCTACCCGTTCCGTTTATTCCAGACCGGCACATATCACATGGAAGATAACGGGGTTTATGGTGTTTCTCCGTTAATGAAGGGTGTGCCGATCCAGATGGCAGCAACAGAAGCGATGAATCGCCTGATGCAGACCATCACACTGAATACCGAGCCTCCCATCTGGTATGACCCCAATGACCAGTATTGGAGAGCGCAGGGTGGACCCAAGATAGAGCCAAGAGCCTTGTGGTCTTCTCTCACGAAGCCAGAACCGATTGAGATCGGCAATCCTAGTGGGATGATGCAGATTTACTTTGCACTGCTTAAACAGTACGAAGAACTAACAGGCGTTACTGCTCCACGACTCGGAGCGCAAACAAAATCTCACCAGACGGCATTTGCCGTTGATATGGAAGTTACCCGTGGTCAAACCAGAACAGTTGATTACGTCCAATGCTTCACTGAAACCCTGACCAACATTCTCCACATGGAGTTGGAAATGCTACGCAAGGGCATGGAAGACACCTCCGTATTCATACCGAAATACGCAGGGTATGTGGACGTTACGAAGGAAGCGATACCGACAGACGCTTATATCGAGGTTTACGGTTCAGCTTCACCCTCCGAGAAGAGAGAGCAAGAGCAGAAAGAGTTCTCTGCCTTCCAGATGCTTCTACAGCTTGATCCAATGGTCAGGCAGTTGGGAGGTCGGGGTCTTGATCTTGATGCGATCCGCACTGAGTTCATGCGCCGAGCTAACCCAGGAATCAACTTGGACAACTTACTGGAACCAATGGAGCAATCGTTTGAACCTCCCCCCACACCTGAAGGACTTCCTCCAGAACTTGAGGTCGAACCCGGACTTTTCACTTCTCCTTGAATCCATCCAACTGACGGACGTACCCCGTTGGACACCGAATTCCACCGATATGAATAAGTGGATATACGACTCTGGCCGAAGAGACAGCCAGGAATCCTTGATTAACTTTTTAAGAGGCAAAGATGATTGACGAAACCAATACTCAGCCCGAAGCTGAAGTTGCGGAAACTCCAACAGATGATTTAGACCAAATCCTTTCGGAGTTCGATACTTCTGTCACCCCAGAACCCGCTGCTGAACCTTCAAAAGCCCGTATGGATATGGTTGAAGAATTCATTCAACAGCAACAGGCCAAAGAGACAAGAGTTGCAATCCAAGATTCGGTAGAAAAATTTAAGGGCTTCGACTCCACGCTTTCCAATGTGGGAAGTATGGCAGTCGAGGGATACATCAATTTAATGGCACAACGGGATACCCGTATTGCCGATGCGTTCCACAAACGGGAAGAAAACCCCGATGCGTGGGGCCGAGTGCTGAAGTCGATGGCTAATGAGTTCAGCAAAGAATTTAAGGGTCCAGATGCACAAATTACGGAAGACCGTAATGCAATGCGGGCCGCTGTTGAGTCACAACCGGACACCGTTGAAAAGGATGGTCCGAACGTTCGTGATCTCAACCGAATGAGCGATGCAGAGTTCCATAGATACAAGGAATCTCTTTCGTAACAACTGCTGTGACCCGTAACCGATAACCGAAAGGCATGAGGTAAAAAGGAATCAGTTGAATATTTTTAACTTCAACTAAAAGAGGAAATAGCCAATGGCTGCTCCAATTACCACCACTACCCAAGTTGCGGGTCCGGTTAATGTGGTGTTCCAAGAAACGCTTCTGCGAAATGCGAAGGCTAAATGCCCGTATTTTGTGGGGAGTGTACCCGCAGAAATAAGGGAGCATAGTGGCTCGTTCACCGCTAAATGGCGGCGTATCGAGAACCTGACTCCTGTCACCGCCGCTCTCGCTGAGTTAACCGGCAACCTGGCTATTCCAGTCAGGGATTCCGTGCAGCCCAGTGTGACCGACATCACCAAAGCAGTTTCCAAGTACGGCAACTACATGTTGCTGAACGAGGAAGTTGATGTGGTGAACTTTACTGGTCAGTCTGACAAATTGGTTGAGATTCTGGGCATTAACGCCGGGATGTCACTCAATCGTCTGCAACGTGACGAGATGGAAGATAACGCGACCGCTATTCTTGCGAATGGCGTGGCTGGTGTTGTCAACATCATCACAAAGCTGGCTCGTAACGACATCAAGAATGCTGTCAACGTCCTGAACCGAAACACGGCCAGCAAGTTCTTGCCGATGACTGAAGGTTCGGATCGCGTCGGCACTTCACCAATGCGTGATTCGTATTGGGGCATTTGTCACGTTGACGTAGAGGAAGATATCAGAGACATGACCGGCTTTATCGCAGTTGAGTCTTACGCTTCCCAAACCGCTGTATCGCCCGGTGAATTCGGAGCGGTTGGTGGTGTGCGTTGGATTTCAACTGAGGAATCCTCGGTTGATGCAAATGCTGGTGCGGCAATCGGCGCGTCGGGTCTTCGCTCGACGGGTGGCGTCAATATCGATGTGTACAACTCTGTTGTATTCGGTAAAGACGCTGTTGGATCGCTTGGCTTTGGCAAGGAACACATCAAGGAGATTTACACCGCTGGTGACAAACTCCCGTCTGTGTTGCTTATCAATAAAGCCAGAGGTTCGGCTGGTGCGGCAGATCCGCTTAACGAACTCAGCACGATGGGTTGGAAAAGTTGGCACGGTGCCAAAATTCTCAACGGAAACTGGATTCGTAACATCAAGAGTGGTGCAACGGCTCTCTAAGGGCTAACGGGATAGCGGCCCTTCGGGGCCGCTTTTCCAACTGGGAGATTTTATGCGTGGAGCTTTTTCGTTTCGTACACCGGAGGTTGATTCTTTAGGTGGTCGGAGTCCTTTGGAAAAAATGCGTCGTCATGCCTTGTGGGAAATGGCGCGGGAAAAGGGATTACTCCCAGCGGAAGAATATCCGACTAAAGAGGAACTGATTCCTCTAATCGAATCTGCGCCAGAGCAAGAGCAGCTTATCTCGATAGAAAGAGCGAAGTCGATGAAGACTTTTGCCCTTCGTGCTTACGTTTCAAAGCGTGGTGTTCCCGTTGCTAATACATCCACCCGTGAATATTTATTGGGTGAATACGAGAAAATACTAGAGGCTGCGTAATTGGCTTATACCTTACTCGATGCGATCAACCTCTCATTAAAGAGGGTCAGAGTTATTCAGGGGGATGCGGGTGTTCTCACAAGCCTCACTGATTCCGCTCGTCAGGCTGATATCGACATCATGGTACAGGCGTGGAATGAGATTATTTCAGACCTGTATAACACTGCGCGGCAGCTTCCTTCAGACACAAGCGAGGGAACCATAACGCTTGTTGCGGGAACGCGAGAGTATGACAAGGCTGCTGATGTGGACATCGTTTCGTCAGGTACGTTTGTCGATCAGACCAATGGACAGTATCTCTATGCTTATCCAGGCGGTTATGAGGCGATGTTTGTTGAACAGACTCAACCCGCCAATTACACAGGTCTACCGATTTACTGGACGATCAATCCGACCAACGCGAAATTCCGCTTGGATCGATCACCAACAGCAACAGAGGCAGGGAAGATTTACACCTACCTTTATCGAAAACGTCTTTACATGGACACCGCAGCGGCAACCTTTCCATTTGCTGATTCTGTGGTGAATGATCTGATTCAAGGCGTGAAAGAAGTCTGGAACAGGGAGAGCAAGGAGAAATTCGATATGGCGGCGTACCAGACCAGTATCGCCAGGGCAGCAGTCGCTATCAGCCAAATCGAAGCCAGAGAGAAGTACTAATGCTCCAGGTTCCACCTCCCGAAGACGTTGGGATCATCCTCCAGTTTGGGGGTGGTCTTGCAACGGTTAAATCAGAAAACGAGATCAAAGACCGTGAGTGTGCCGATGGCGAGAACTATGTTCTTGAATTGGATAACTCACACTTTCGACCTCGGAAACCTTTTAAGAAATTAGGCACAGCGACCAACGGCGCGAACATCATGGGCTTTGCCCAACTGGTGACAAAGGCCGATACCATTTCCACACTCGTTCAGGCTGGTGATACCGTGTATGAGTGGGATGGTGGGACTACCTTCACATCAAAGGGTACGGTTAGTTCAGGGGCTAAATTGCGTGGTCCGTTAGAAGCTAACTGGACGATGGGCGATAAGGTCATCATCACTGACCTAACCAAGACAGAAGCGATAAAACAGTGGGACGGAACGACGCTTTCAGATGTGTCGTTCTCTGGAGTTTCAGGAACGGTAAAAGCCAAATACTGTTTCGTTGAAAATGAAAGAGCGTGGTTCGGTAACATGACCACAACTTCTGATACACCCCAAGTGGTTTGTGCATCTGGAGTCAGTGATTACACAACCATCACGACAGCGAATAAACCGTCTTCTGCGTTAAGCGAAGCTGATCCCTTTTATTTAGTCGCTCCTGATCTGCGCCCGATCAATGCGATGGTCCAAGCATTCGGGAAGGTGATCTTTTCAACCCAACGTGGTTCCTTGTTTAACTTCACCGGAACGACCTCAAAAGATTACGCAGTAACGGCTTATTACAACGGTTCAGCCGCATCAGGCGATGAAGCGGTGGTTCACGTTGGAAACGATGTGTATTTCGGTAGAGAAGGTGCGATTGAGTCTCTTGCCGGTATCACAAATATCCAAGAAGCAACCGTTGATGATCTGTCGCGGTTTATCGCAGATGAGGCGCAGACCATCGAGAAGTGGCGAATGGTCTATGACCGCAATATGCAGCGGATTTATTGCTTTCCTGATGCTGAAGACAAAATCTATGTTTTCCAAAAAGCACTTTACGACGATGTAGCAAAACATAGTGCTTACCCGATGACGGAGTTCTTATCTCCGTGGTCTGTTTGGAAAACAACCCACTCGGCAGGATTCCAGCCAACAACAGTGTGGAACATGCTCGATCCCGCCACAAAGACGATGGCGGTTTACTTCGGCGATACGTCGGGGAACATTTATAAGTTTGACTCCGACACCTACAACGGTGACGGGGCGACTGGTCCCGCTGATGCAACCGGCGTTGATGTTCGGACAACAAGGGTTTCTAAATCATTTAATGCGCCGCCTGGACGGATGTTTGACGTGTCGGGGTGGATAACTTACCGAAAACCGACTGAGGCGGTGGAGTTAAATCTTCGTTTTGAGCATGGGGGTGTTTCCCTGTTCGATCAGGAAATCAACATCTCTATTCCTCCCGCATCAGCAACACCCACGACTTATGGGGGATCTTTTTACTATGCCGGAACCAGTTATTACGGAACCAGTTTTGAAGGAAGACTCACCCGCCAAAACTACACGGCAGCGGGTCGCTCGTCGCAAGTCCAACTCCGAGTCACCTCAATCGGTAAGCAAGACTTCAGTCTCGCGGAAATCGGCCTCCAGTTCACGGCATAAAGCCCATCCGAAATTAAAACGACTTCTAAAGCGTGGCGGTTACTGGCGACTGCTTGAGGATCGTGATTGGCGTTGGCTGTATGCCGCTTATAAGAAGGGCGCGTTTAAGGAAACCCCTGAAGACTTGTCTCCCGATGAATTCATCTTTCACTCGCTTGAGTCGTTTGATGAAATTGATCGGGTTTATCTGGCAGTAGGTAAGACGAGAAAAGGTGAAATCCCGGTGGGTGTTTCCAGAGTGAATGAAAACGGTCACTTATTAGAGGTCCATGCCGAATGGTTTCCTTGGTCATCAGACAGAAACATCATGGAAGCGACTGCTCGTTTTCTTGAAGAACATCGAAAACAATTCAACATCATCATGCCAACACTAAAACAATATCAAGCCAATCTCGCGTATCACGGAAGGTTAGGTTTGGTTCGTTCTGTAGGAAAAATTGAAAGGTATTTTCCAGATGGAGAAACAGCTTATGTGTTCAAAACAACGAGGACTTAACTGATGCCTTGGGTTATTCCTGCAATGATGGTGGCTGGTACTGCTGCCGGTGCCTATTCAAGCAAGCGCGGAAAAGATTCGCTTCAAGCCGGGAAGAAAGACACAAAAAACTATATGCACCCTGGATTGATGCCTGAGTCGGGGAAGTCCATGACCTACAAGACTCCCGGCGGGAACTTCAGTTATTCCGGTGGGAACGTAAAAGCCGCAGCTTCTCCATTTCGCAAATTCATAAAGCAAGACTATGACCGTAGTGTTGGTCTTGCGCGAAGACAAAGAGCGTTAGGTGACACTGCCGCTGCTGGCATGAGCCAGGTTAGGCAAGCCAGAGAACGTGCCGCTCAAAATGCCATTACAAAGCAGAGAGGTAATTTGCAAGCGCAAATGCAGCAAAGGAACATGTCAGGCAGTGCGTTCGATCATGCGGGTCAAAACATGCTGGCGATGGATGAAGCGGACGCGATGGGTCAAGCGGGAGCGCAGTCCTTTCTGGATGAGTACGACATGAGCATGAAAAGCATTGCCCAAGAAGCGCAAATTGGTCAGCAAGCCACAGCGCAACTCGCAGAGGGCTTGAAATATGATCTTAGCTTGATGAGTACAGTATTCAAGGGAACAAGAGATGTTCAGGACTACATCGTCAACATGAACCAGATTTTGTCTGGTAACGCGACATCAATGGCGAAACTGCGAAGCGCAGAAGCGCAGGGTTACGGTGAGTTAGCTGGTACTGCGATGGGAATGTATGGGGGTGGCACCGGGAATGTTGGCGCTACTGCGTGGAAGAATCCCGACACCAATAGATATTGGAGATACGGTTAATGGCTGAATACGGAAGTTTCGGGTCAGGTCTAGCTGGTGGTTATTTAACCTCGTCCAAGCAAAGGCATGATCGAGAAGCGTTGCAAGCCGCAACTGATACGGAACAGGCCAAACTTCAGGTTGAGCGCTCAACGGCGATGATGGAGAAGACCTTAGAGGTTATGGGTGCGTACCGCACAGCGATTGCGAGGACTCAAGATCCCGCTGAAAAGCAACGGTTAGAGCAACAATATTCCGCAACCAAGCAAGCGGCTGAAGTCTTAAACAACCAACTCAGAGTTGGCACTAACGGTGGCATTGATTACTCCTCTGCTATTGCTGGTGCTAGTGAGCAAGCCCTGGCAGAACCGAGTCCAATTCTCCAAACTAAAGAGGGTATCACTACAGAAGCCCTCGCTCGCTCTGGTGGGGAAAATCTGCATACGTTCAAGAAGGGAAAGAAATACTTATCCAGCGGTAAAGATTTGATTGAGATTGATCTTGATGTTGATGATCCAACCCCAAAGGTAATACACACAGGGTCAGCAGATCAAACTAACGTAGAAAGACTCCAAAGTTATCGCGCAAAGTTAGTAGCGGCTAATCCAAGCGATCCGCAAATAGAGGCGGTTGACAACGCGATAAAGAAAGAAACCACGTTCAAACCAGCGGCGGGAGATGCGTTAGCGATACAGCAACTTCAAGATTACCGCGCCACATTACCGGAAGGCGACGAAAGAATACCAGCCGTTGACGCTGCGATAACGAAACTAACAACGCATAAGCCAACGGCACCTCCGAAGACATCACAGTATATTGCTGGCCCTACTACACCTAAAGACTTGCCTAGAGCGATCCAAAGAGATTCTAGTAATCCGGATCATATGGATTATGTTGAACGGAATGGATATATCAAAACGAGTACGGTTCAGCAAACAACTGCCGCCGTTGAAGGTGGTTATGAAACAAAGGCTAAGAGGGACGCAGCCAGAGAGCAAACTGATTTATTCAACCTTGGCGAAAAAATGCTAGATGATCTAATCGGTCATCTTCAAACTGATCCTAGTGCTGGTGGCTTAGAGGGGGCTTTCAGGCGCATTGCTCAGAAAGTTTCCCGTGGTTTGGGTTCGTTGAGTCCACGGGCAAATGTTCCTTTTGCTGATAACGTCAGGGAGTGGATCGACAGATCGGTACAGGATAATGAGTGGGATGCAACCGAGGCGATGGAACTACGCGATAAATATCTTGATGATCCAGACCTGTCAGAGATGGAAGTCCTTGAGAATTCTCTTGCGATGATTTATGCGCGTGTTCTGAATCCAAAAGACAGATTATTGAAGGATCAACTTGATATTGCGAGGGAGATGGTCAAGATTGTTGGATTCGCTCCAGGGAGTTGGGATGCAAAGGGCGCGATTGAGAGATTGAACAGAGTTCGTGGAGATTTAGTGAGTCGGCGGGATGCGATAGCGAAACGATTAGGCGAAACCACTGAAAAAACCACCACCACACCAACTGGCCCGACTACTCTGAACTTCGATAGCGAAGGGAACTTAATAGACTGATGGCCGAAAACAAGATAAAGGCTGTCATTCAAACAGAAGAAGGACCAAAAACACTCACCTTCCCGATGGGTACTGCACAGTCAGTCATTCAACGGACTGTAAAGCAATTTATTCAGCAAGATAAGCAACGGATTTCTGCAACCTCTGCCGCTAACCCGCAGGGGGATTTCCCCGTTCCTGATTACCGTAGCGGGTGGCAGAAAACAAAAGATGCAGCCACTCAAGTGGGCAAGGCGGCGTGGAGTCCTGAAACGATGGAAGGAATTGGTGCCACTGTGGGGGCTGGCACAGCAATGATTACCTCACCCGCAACGGGTCCAGTTGGCCCTATGGTTGGTGGTGTATTTGGTGCGGCAGCGGGTCGAAACATTTACGACCTCGTAGAAGGCACCCCACCAGGACAGACGGCTAAGAATGTCTTAAAGGCCGGGACAACCGATGCAATATTCTCGATGGGTGGTGCATCTGTAGGGCCATTACTGAGAGTCACCAAAAACGCAGTGTTGTCAAAGATGTTGGGTATTGGTTATGACAAAGCCACTGAGTGGCTTCTTCGCGCTGGTCGTCAAAAAATACCAACTGGACTTGTTGACATTAGTGATCGACCACTTACGCGAGGTTTTCGCACGGTGTTGGGTATCATCCCTATCCTGGGTGGTCCAATCAAAAAAGCGCAAAAAACAAGAGCGGCAGCATTACTAAATCGCATAAATGATGTATTGGATGATATCGCCCCTGTTGCAACTGCTAACAAGATGGGTCTGGATGTTGCCGAAGGCGCAAAGAACACGACGCTTGAGTTAAAGCGTTGGTACAAGTCTTTATACAACGAAGCAGACAGGTTAGCCGATGGTGCCGGTGAGATTGTTCCTACCGATGGGCTGAAGGGAATCCTAAAAGCCGCAAGAGATAAGCAGGGTCGTCCGAGTCTTGTAAAGCAGACTGAAGTTCCGCAGGGTCCAGGTCTGATTGATCCGAAGACCGGAAAAGAATTTCCAAGAGATCCGGTAATGCAGACCGAAAAGGTTGCAATGCAGGGTCCGCAATTGAATGAGTTGGATACATTTGTTGCCCAGTTCGATGACCTCCCAGAATACATCACCGTTAAACAGTTAAGAGCGATTCAGAAAGACCTCAATCGGTTGGGTGACTCTGCTAAGGGTTTTGATCGAACCCTGGTAGGTGATTCAAAACTTGCAACAGAAACAGCACTTACTGAACTCAACCTGACTGATGTTCCAGAAGAATTAGCGGAACAAATCGTCGCTAATTATCAGTTGGCTAACCGAATTTTGTTTGACAGCATAGAACTCCTCGGAAGTCCGGTAGGAAAGCAGTTATCCAAAGGGAGTCATGGCGACCTTGTAAAGCTGTTGAGGGGGTCAAAAAACAAGCCTGGGCCGCTTAACGATGATGAGTTGATGGACTTAGCTTTCAGATCGAGAAGTCCAGAAGCTATACGCCAATTACGTTCAATCGTTGGTGATGAGATTGTTCAGAAAAATGCAAGACGATTGATTGGTGATTCTATTGAAAATGCCACTCAGCGCAGTCCTGGGCTGTTGAGAAAAGAAGGAATTATTATTGATGCG
>Ga0255047_10002647_pt1 | contig 11697 bp, 10 predicted proteins | sample JV7_2_1_MG_FD_183640 | JGI IMG/M metagenome (GOLD analysis project Ga0255047, IMG submission 183640) | Seawater microbial communities from Jervis Inlet, British Columbia, Canada - JV7_2_1 | ecosystem: Environmental > Aquatic > Marine > Inlet | place: Canada: British Columbia | collected 2016-10-06
GCCCTGGGATACCGGATTGATGGACCGGGCAGAAGTGCTGCAATCGCTACTGATCATGAGGCGGGTACCGATATCGATGCAGAGATCCTCGACGCCATTGCGGGCGTCGACGTATTGATCCACGACGCGCAATACCTTCCTGAGGAGGTGGCAGCTCACGAGGGATGGGGCCACTCGACACATGTGGACGCGACCAGGGCCGCGGGAGCGGCAGGTGTATCCGAGCTGATTCTGACCAGCCATGACCCCCGTCGAACCGACACCGCGATCGATGTGATGGTCGCCGAGGCCTGTGAGGTGTTCCCGAACGTCGATGCCGCCTGCCCCGGCATGGAGATCCCGCTGTGAGGCTTGCGGCGCTCACGCCTCCCCGTCTGCAGACCGTGAGCGAGGGCGAGCGGAGTGCAACGTGGCTCGAGCTCTTCTACGACCTTGTGTTCGTGGCAACGGTTGCGATGCTCGGTACTCGCCTTGTTGCCGACACATCCCTTGTTGGTTGGTTCTCCTATGCGGCGTACTTCCTCTTGGTGTGGTGGCTGTGGGCGAGTCACACGTTCTATGCGGATCGCTACGACACGGACGATCTCGTGTATCGCTTCCTCGCCGGGGGCCAGATGGTTGCGATCGCGATCCTGGCGGCGAGTGTGTCGACGGGCCCTTCGGGCTCTACGGCGGTCTTCGCGGCCGCATACGCTGCCGCGAGGATCCTGCTGCTTCTACTCTATGCGCGTGCGTACCGATTCGTTCCCGCAACACGCCAGCTCGTCAGGGGATATCTCACAGGCTTCGGTATCGGAGCGGTTCTCTGGGTCGTGTCGATCTTCGTTCCTGAGCCTGCGCGGTTCTGGTTATGGGGCACAGCTCTGACGATCGATCTTGTGACCCCTTTCATCGTGCGCAAAGCCCAGGCTGCTGCTCCGCTCGACGTGTCACATCTCCCTGAACGGTTCGGACTGTTCACGATCCTCGTGCTAGGCGAGACGATCGTTGCGGTCACCGTAGGCCTCAGCCATGTCGAGTGGCAGTGGCCCACCGTGATTGCCGGAATTGCCGGGCTTACGATTGCCACTGGCCTGTGGTGGATCCACTTCGACAATGTCGACGGCAGGATCGTGCGGCGGAAGGGTGCCGGCAAGGCATGGCAGCCGACGGTGTGGATATACAGCCACCTGCCGCTCGCTGTCGGCCTCGCGATGGTCGGCGTCGGTGTCGAGCACACGATCACTGCCTCAGATCAGGGCCACCACTACACCGCACCCGAACGCTGGCTTCTCGTTGGTGGTGTTGTGTTGGCACTCGCCGCGATGGTCGGCATTGAAGTTGCGTCGAAACGGGACATCCGGGACGATCTGCGCAGGTCGGTGATCACGTCCCGCCTCGTCGTGATCGCCCTTGCCCTGCTCGTCGGTGTGATCGGGCGTCTCGAAGCCCCTGCAACCGTTGTCGTCCTCGCAGTCCTGTGCGGCGCCCTCGTCCTCACCGATCTCGTGATAGCAACAGTCGCGGACATGTGATCGTCCTGCCTGATCGCCGATTTGACCAACGGCGCTAATCATCAACGTCGTGGGCCAACTTTTCGATCTGTTGCGTGAGAAACCGCCGGTCCGCCTCCGTCACAGCGAGGTGGGCTGCGCGTTCGAAAGCGGCCCTCGCTTCGTCCCGTTGCCCAAGCCGACGCAACGTCGTGCCGCGGGCCGCGTGCAACAGGTGGTAGTTCTCGAGGTCGGGTTCGATTGTGTCGAGCGCAGTGAGCGCAGCGCCGGGGCCCTCGCTCTCACCGAAGGCGATGGCCCGGTTCAATGCAACCACGGGCGTTGGCATGACCGAGAACAGATGATCGTAGAGAGCGACGATCTGGGGCCAGTCGGTTGCTTCGAACGAGTCGGCATCGCAGTGCACGGCTTGGATCGCAGCCTGGAGTTGGAAGGAGCCTGGTTGGTCGCGGCGAATACAGGCACGCACGATTGCATGCCCCTCCTCGATCATCGTACTGTCCCACGTGGTCCGGTCCTGATCGCGCAGCAGCACGAGGTCCCCCTCGGCTGTACGGGCAGGAGCCCGCGACTCGTTGAACAGCATCAGTGCGAGCAGCCCCGCCGCTTCGGGCTCGTCCGGCATCAACTCGACCAGAGCGCGGGAGAGCCGAATGGCATCGCTGCGCAGTGAGGCCCCTTCCGGATTGTCGACCCCTGTGTTGTATATGAGGTACACCACAGAAAGCACCGAGCGGAGGCGCTCAGGCAGATCGGCATCGGCCGGCACTCGATAGGGGATCTTGGCGGCCTTGATCTTGTACTTGGCCCGGACGAGGCGCTTCGCCATCGCAGACTCGCTCACCAGGAACGAGCGGGCCACCTCATCCACACTCAGGCCTCCCAGCAGTCGCAAGGTCAAGGCCACCTGGTGCTCCGTCCGCAGCGCCGGGTGACAGCAGGTGAAGATCAGTCGGAGTTGGTCGTCACTCACACCTCCGTCCTCTCCCCAAAGGTCGGCACCGGGATCCTGCGTCCTGGCTGCGACCACACCTTGCTGTTCATGGAGTTCCCTGCCCCGCGCCGAGCGGCGAACGACATCGATTGCACGGTTTCGAGCGGTCATGACGATCCACCCCGCCGGGTTGGGTGGGATGCCGTCACTCTGCCACCGGGCACTGGCCACAACAAACGCATCCTGGACGGCGTCCTCGGCCAGTGTGATGTCGCCGAAGGCACGAATCAGTGTCGCCACTGCCTGGCCGTACACCTCACGGAACACGCTCTCAACGGTCGTCGCTTCCGGATTGGTGGCGACGATACGGGGCTCGCCCTCAGGCGCTGCGCGAATCGTGGAATGGGCGGACTTCGATCGGAGCGTTGATTGCGTCGACAACCTTGCCTGCCCAGGCCAGTGCTGCATCGAGGTCGTCGGCGTTGATGACGTAGAACCCGGCGATGTGCTCTTTCGACTCGACGAACGGCCCGTCGGTCATGACAGTGGTTCCATCGGTTGAGCGGACGACGGTTGCCGCGTCTGGGCCATGGAGTCCACCGGTGAAGACGAATGCATCGCTCGCCCTCATGTCGGCCTCGAGGGTATTGATCCGCTCCATGAACTCTTGCATCTCTTCGGGCGCCATGGGCTTGCGGGCTCTGTCCTTGTCGGCGTGAAGGGACAACAGGTACTGACTCATGAGTAGCTCCTCGCTCTGGTGCGGGTTGTTCCCGCGCTCACCCTCTCTACGAATGGGATCGGCTCAAGAGGACACTCGACGATGAGAATAGTCGCGAACATCCGTGGCCTGGACGTTGCCGGCCGCTGTTGAACCGTAGCGCTGCGTCGAATGCCCCGATCCTGGGAAGCGACGGCCGGGAATGCTCGGATGGATTCGGCGGTTTAGGCTACATGGCAAGAATTGAAGCGCCGCAACACCCGCAGAATCGCAGATCGGCGAGCTTCGGATCGGTTGGCTCACCGAGCGCTTGTGGGATCGATGGCGTTCGGATGTTCCCCAGCATGTGGCTCGGGGTACCGAAGAGAGGAGCTGACCGTGCCGTTTGAAGCCAGTCTCCGCAATGCCAAGACGGCAACCCGACATGGAGAAGGCGAGCGTCTTGTGAGGGAGAGAGTCATCGGTCACACGGTGGCCGGTGCGCTCGCCTCCATCGTGTTTGTCGCGGTTGTGCCGCTCAGTGGTGGTGTGCTCGGGTTCTCGATCGCAGTGATTGCGCTCTATGTGGCGCTCAGGTCCTTTGCGTTTGCGGTCAGCGTCAGACTCGGGGACGTATGGGGGTGGACTCGAGATGATGGCGCGGCGGTACGCCCCACATTCTCTGACCGTGTGGTGCTCGCCGCGATGGGGTGGCTGCGGCGCAGATCTGCGGCGACGGTCGACGCCGAACCGTCCGGCGCTGTGCGGGTGTTGCCTCCCACCTCGTTCGAGTAGTCGACAAGGGTCGCACCGGAGCACGATTGGACGCGTCGATGGCTCCGAAGCGGCCACGTCCTACGCCATGTCTGGGTGGTTTCTTGCGTAGATCCAAGTGGTGTACTCGTCGGCGAAACCGACCATGAGCAGCGGCAGCAGACCCCCGGTGAATACACCTGCGGGTGTTGCGGTCACCAACAGGATGAAGGTGTAGATGACCGTCAGGACGGAAGCCCCCGTACGCCACTTGTACACATCGTTTGCGTTCGGTGGGTTCAGGCACAGTGTGGCTCCACCGGCGAAGGCGGCTGTTGCCCCCAGCACCGGCGCGAGCATCCCGATCGTGAAACCCAGTCCGAGCAGCAGAACCATCGATTGCAGGACCCGCTTTGGTGCCTTCGGGTTGCGAGACACGAATGCGAGGGTCACGAAGACGAATGGCGCCAGGACGAGGCCGATCCCGACGAGCGCGGGGTTGATCTCGACTGTGTCGTCCGGGAGGGTGCTGAAGGAAGATGCATACGGGAAGTAGCTGAACACCATCACCACGGTCGCCAGCGCGATCGCAAGCCAATTGCGTCGCTTCAGCTCGTCGTTGAGCGATCGCGCCGATGCTTCCGTTGCCATCTACCCCTTCACGGACCCCGCGGTGAGGCCCCGGACGAAGAACCGCTGCAGTGCGAAGAACACCGCAAGGGGGACGATCATCGTCACGAACGCAGCTGCTGGAAGCAGGTTCAATGCACCCTCGCCGCGCCCTGCCAGGTCGGCAAGCTCGACGGTCAGCACGCGAACTTCAGGGTCGATGCCGAGGAACACCAGGGCTACCAGGAAGTCATTCCACACCCAGAGGAACTGGAAGATCGCGAAGGACGCGAGGACCGGAACCGAGAGCGGGACGATCAGGTTCGAGAAGATCTTGAAGTGATCCGCGCCGTCGATGGTTGCCGATTCGATGATCGACGACGGCAGCGACCCCATGTAGTTCCGCAGCAGGTACACGGCCAGCGGCAAACCGAAGCCAGCGTGGGCAAGCCAGACTGCCGGGTATGTTCCGGTCACGCCGAGGTTCGTGTAGACACGCAGGATCGGGATCAGCGCCATTTGGAGTGGAACGACCATCAAGCCCACCACGATCACGAACAGCAAGTTGCGCCCGGGAAAATGCATCCACGCGAAGGCATATGCCGCGAAAGCCGCGATTGTGATAGGGATCACAACCGCAGGAATGCTCACCGCCACCGTGTTGGCGAACGCATTGCTGAAACCCTCATCCAGAACGACCCTGTAGTTCTCGAGGGTCCAGGTTGCGGAGTTGAAGATCTCTCCGAACACCGTCCACCAGCCGTCTGCACGGATCGACCTGGGCTCTCGGAACGAGTTGATGAGGAGGCCAAGTGACGGGATCGTCCACAACGTGACGATGACGCCCACGGTGAGATAGATGGGCAGCCTCGACAAACGCGACTCTCGCTTCTTGACCAGCGTGTCGGTAGTCATCGCGTCGCCTCCTGAGACCGGAATCGATTGACATTGATGATCAGAATCGGGATGACGGCGATGAACAGCAGAACGGCCAAGGCGGCCCCGAGCCCGTTGTTACGGAAGGTGAAGAACTCCGTCACCATCTGCTGGGCCACAACCTGGGTTCCATCTCGGCCCCCGGTCATGACGAACACGATGTCGAACACCTTCCATGTGGTGATCAGAACCGTTGTCCACACAACGACGATCGTTGATGAGATCGAAGGGATGGTCACCTTCCAGAATGCCTGCCACTCGGAGGCACCGTCGATGCGTGCGGCCTCCAATAGCACCTCGGGCACTCCCTTGATGGCAGAGGACAGAATGACCATGGAGAAGCCGGTCTGGAGCCAGACGAGGATCACCATGAGGAAGAGGTTGTTCCAGGGTTGCTGAGCCAGCCAGTTGACGGGATCTCCGCCGAAGTTCGTCCAGATCGCGTTGAGAATCCCGATCTGGTTGCCGAAGCCCTCTGGACGGAACCCGTAGACGAAGGCGAAGACAACCGCCGCACCAACGAACGAGATGGCCATGGGCAGAAAGATGAGGGACTTGGTGATCGACTCGGTTCGTCTCGACAGCTTGTCGACCATCGTGGCGAACGCCAAACCGATCCCGACGGCAGCGATCGGCACAAGAATCACCCAGCCGAGGCTGTTTCGAATGGCTACCTGGTACGTGCTTTCTGTGAAGATCCTGATGTAGTTGTCGAGTCCGACGAACGCCTTACTGCGTTCGTCCTGGAAGCTGATGACCGTTGTGTTGACGGCGGGGTAGACGAGGTAGAACGAGAGAATCGCCATTGCAGGACCGACGAACGCAAACGGTCGCACGGCACGCCCGGTTCGTTCCGGGAGGCGGTTGATCAGCTGGTCCATGCCCCAGTACATGCCCCAGACTCCGCCCACACCTGCTATGACAGCGACGACTACCTGCAGGGCCTTGTTGGCGTCTTCATCCCTCAGGAAGTCGAAGGCGAAGAAGAAGGCGATGACGAGTAGCGGCAAGATGAGAGCCGACGCGATCCTCAGCAGCCACACCAAGACGCTGTTGGTCCCCGGCTCGTCTCCGGGCCCGGTCCGTGGCGACTCACTACCCTGCGTCTGTTGTGTAGCCGGTGGTGTGGTCATTGAGCCTCCCGTTTCGCCGTCTTGCGACCAGTCTCGGGTGTGGTTTGGGGGGCGACTGAACGCCGCCCCCCAAACCCGTTAGTTATTGTCGTCTGGTTGCATTCCTTACGGCCAGGTTGCCTCGATGGTGTCAGCAACGTCCTGGGATGACGCGCCACGGCTCCAGTCGACCATACCCGTCCAGAACGTGCCCTGGCCAACCGCCGCCGGCATCAGGTCGGAAGCATCGAACACGAAGTTGTTCGTGCCAAGCGCTCCCGTGATCGCCGTCGCAAAGGCCTTCGCTTGGTCTGTCTCGTAGCAATCGACGTTGACATCCTTGTGCCCAGGGAGTCGTTCGACACCGGCAACACCGTGTCCGCCATACGGGGCGACTCCGCCACCTGAGGCTGAAGCCAGCGTGCACTGCCAGTCGGGTGAGATCCAGTCCTTGATGACCTGGACATTCTCAGGCGAAGCGTCGAATACCATGATCGTGTCGCCACCGCCCATGGCTCCGGTGTTGCCGTCGATCGTGGGGAACGCGAACGTCTTGATGTTCGCTTCGTCGCCCTCCACGAAGTCGGGGGTGTCGACGAACATGTTGGCAATGAACGAACCTTGCTTGAGCATCAAGCAGTTCGGGTCCGGTTTCGTGAACAGCGGAGCTGGAGAGTCCTGGAACGCTACGCCGGCAACATTCTCAGCACCGCCGAGGACGAAGCCTTCTGCGAAGAACAGCTCGCCGAACCTGTCGAATGCCGAAACGATCGCAGGGTCGTTGAACGGAATCTCATGCCTGAACCACTGGCCGTACACGTCACCACCGGACTCGCGGACCACAATGTCCTCGAGCCAGTCTGTGGCGGGCCAGCCTGTGGCACCGCCACTCTCGAAGCCGAAGCACCAAGGTGTCATGCCGTCGTCGACGATCTGCTGTGAAAGAGCGATCATGTCGTCCCACGTCTCCGGGATCTCATAACCGTTGGCTGTGAACGTCGGCTCGTGGTAGAACACGATCGACTTGAAGTTCGGGAACCACGGAACGCCGTAGTGCTTCCCGTCGTCACAGAGGCCGAGATCCATCCAGAACTTGGAGTGGTTCTTCTCCATCTCTGCGATATCGAAACCCATGTCTTCAAGAGACGCAAGGGCGCCCTCGCCGGCAAACTCGCATATCGAGGCTGGCTGCGGCGTCACCGCAACCTCAGGTGGATTGCCACCATCGACCTGGATTCGCAGCTGGGCCTCGAAGTCGTCCGAACCTGTGAAACCGATGTCTGAACCCGTCTCCGCACTGTACACGGCGACGAAACCCTCGAGCGCCTCACCTTCAACACCCGTCGGGGCGCCAAACAGTGTGAACTCTGCCGGATTGGCTGGTGCGCCGCCGTCAGCTGTTGTCGTCGTGTCGTCGCTGTCGCTACTGCACGCAGCGACGACGAGAGCGAAGACAACCAGCAGTAAGAACTATCTGTACTTTCGCATGGTTTTCTTTTCCTCCTTGTCGCGATTCAGGCTAGCAGGTGTGGGTGGCGGCATCTTCGGGAATCACCAAGTGCTCGTGTATACCAGACCCAACAGGAACGCCGCTCCAGTGGCCCCGCCGGTGGATGCCTAGCAAGATCTGCGAAGCCCAGATTCGCGCCGAAGGAGCAGATGTCAGGGTCTGAGCCCCTCAAGGAAGTACGTCGTCACGGTGCCCTTTCCCTTGATTTCGACGGGGCCCCTCTTGCTGACGATGAATCGTTTGTCGAGCTGTTCGGCTACACGTTTGGTGATCTGGATCCTGTCCCGTTGGCCGCTCGACTCCATCCTGCTCGCCGTGTTGACCGTGTCGCCGTACACGTCATACGTGAACCTCGATTGGCCGATGACTCCAGCCACGACTGGCCCGACATCCATACCGAAGCGCATCGACACGCGCTCACCATTGCCAAGCGACTGGCCCACAGCGGCATCGCGGATCGCGAGTGCGACGTCCGCGAGGTCGTTGACGTCCGTGCCCGGATCAGGAGCCCCGCTCATCGCCATGTAGGCGTCCCCGATGGTCTTGACCTTCTCCACTCCGTGAGCCGTGGCGATCTTGTCGAACTCAGAGAAGATGGCGTTGAGCGCGTCGACGAGGTCCCCGGCAGAGAGCTGCTCCGACATGGGAGTGAAGTCGACGATGTCAGCGAACAGCACGGCGACCGAGTCGTATCGGTCTGCGATCGGTTTCTCTCCTTCCTTGAGCCGTTGGGCGATAGACATGGGAAGCACGTTGAGGAGCAGTCGCTCGGAACGTTCGCGCTCCTCGGCAAGTTCAGCAGCGAGCCGGCTGCGCGCCCGCACGTACACGAGCGTGAGTAGGTACACGAGTAGCGCAAGCGTGAGGATGTTGGCGGCGAGTAGCGCGGTGATGAAGTTTGCTGACAGATCAGGCGCCCAGGTGCGAAGAATCGGATCGAGCGGTACAAGGCTGAGCACGAGAACTGCAAAACCGGCGAACCAGAGCACACCCCTCTTCGTATCAGCGTATGACACCGCACCCAGAAATGAGACGATGGAGTACATGGCCACCCCGCTGCTGTTGACGAACCCCCCAAGGGTGATGTGCACGAGAATGGGCAGCAGGAAGAACAGAACGACTTGCTCGTTCCGCAGGAATCGATCGTCCCGCGTTCGGTGGAAATGGACGATCCCGATTGCCGAGAGAGCTGAGTAGACGAGGGGGATCATCCCGGTGATGACAAGGCCGATCGAGACGTAGAGGATTCCCCACGGGATCACGGCGATCGCACCGATCATGGTGGTGACAACGAGCGTGGTCTTTCGGGTTCGAACGTTGCGGTCGTCGCCTGGTTGGTGTCCGATCGTCGAGACACGTGCGATCAGCGAGGGTGTCGCCGTGTCATGAGCGAGTCTGGAGTTCTGGGCTTCAGTCACCTCTGGACACCACGTGTTTCGTGCAATCGCGTCGAGAGCGACAGCGCTGGTGACGAGCAATCATGTCGGAGCGCCATTGCCTAGGAGGCTGTTGACTAGTGCCGTTGATGACTGACATGCACTATTCAGCGGTCTCCTGGCTGTCTGCCGACACTGCGCCGACGTGAGCGATCGACGGGAGCCCGTGGGGTACACAACCGTCTGTCTCGGATGCGTGGGTTCCCTCGAAGTAGTCGGCGGGTGCTTTGAGGCGGCGAGTGATGATCACGAATGGTGCTGCCAGAGCGACAACGGCTCCGCCGAAGACGTAGGCGGCTGCATATCCCTGCCGCTCGGAGTAGACGCCGAGTCCCGTCTGGCCGGCAACGCCACCGACGCCCGAGATCATCGAGTCGAATGACACAACCGTGGCTCGCTCCTCCGACGGAGCAATCGCGTGGATGAACGCCTGACGCACGGGCATCTGGACTCCCATGGCGACGGCGCTGATGAGGAGGAAGAGCAGAGCGACTGGGAAGTTGGTGGCCCAGCCGACGCCGATGGAGGCCAGCGAGAACCCTGCGGCGGTCCACAGGAGAAGCGTTGTTCGTCTGCCGCAGTAACGCATGAAGAGCTTGACGAGGCTGTTCCCCGCGATCAACGCGAGGGACAACAGTGCCGCCACGACGCCGGCAACCCAGACGGCGTCACGTTCAAGGAGCTCGAGGAAGTACGGCTGCCATGCGTACCAGGCCCACATGAAGAACCCGGTCTGGATCGCACCAGCGATCATGATCAACCTCAAGGGACGGCTTCCCCACCCGTGGCGAATCCCCGATGCCGCCACAGTGCTCGCTTCCGACGGGAGTGTCCTCCACGTGACCGTCCGTGGTTGGAAACCGATGTCGTGCATGCCGAAGAAGGCGAGTGCGAGGAGTCCGAGGAGGAGCACCGAGCGGACGATGAACGGGAGTGCGAGATCGATCTGCCCCAGCAGTCCGCCGCCGATGGTTCCAACGAGCATCGCGCCCCCACCGATCATCTGAGCGTTCGCGAAGATGCCGTCCATGTTTCCCTCGTAGCCGAGGCCCTGCACGCCATCAACGAGCCATGCCTCCATGGCCCCGCTGTAGAAAGTGAAGCCGAGCCCGATGACTATCGATGCGACCGAGAACGCAACAACGCCTGCCCCTGCTTGCGCAAGCCAGACGTAGGCGAGGGTTGATGAGGCGAGAACGACGAGTGAGAGGAGGAACGATGCCCGTCGCCCGATCGTGTCGGCGACAACACCGGTCGGGATCTCGAAGAGGACCGTGCCAAGCGAGAATGCAGCGTTTGCGATGAAGACCTCTGCAACGGAGAGTCCCGCATCGAGGAGAAAGAGCGTGTTGATCCCCCAGATGATCGACGCAGCAAGCGTGTAGATACCAGCGTACGCGTAGTACCGACGCACGAGCGTCGTAGCTTCATCAGACATGGTTGGGGCCTCTGCCATCGATGAACCCTAGCCGAGATGTCGGGTGTCTCGAACGGGCCGCGTGTCGGAACGCCTATGCTCACCGAGTGACTCTTGACATCGCCTCCATCCGAGCCGGCTTCCCCGCTCTCGAGCGCGTTCTGGACGGTCGACAGGTCGCCTACCTGGACGGACCGGGCGGTACACAGGTTCACTCGTCGGTGATCGAGGCAATGTCTGGGTTCATGGTACGCGGCGGCAGTAACCACGGTGGGTCCTTTGTCACATCTGTCGAGACGGATGCGGTAGCGGCCGATGCACGCGCTGGTGTTGCCGATCTGTTCGGTGCGCGGCCGAACGAGATCGTGTTCGGCCAGAACATGACATCGCTCACCTACGCCATGTCCCGCGCTCTGGCACGGACATGGCGCGCCGGCGACAACATCATCCTCACAAGGCTGGACCACGATGCCAACGTGTCGCCCTGGATGCAGGCCGTCGCCGACGCCCATGTTGAGGTGAGGTTCGTCGATTTCGATCCGAACGACGGATGCGACCTCGTCCTCGGAACCCTCGACGCAGCTCTGGACGACAGATCGCGTCTGGTCGCATTTCCACTCGCCTCCAATGCTGTCGGAACGATCACACCCGTGACAGACATTGTTCGCAAGGCGCACAGCGCCGGTGCTCTCACCTACGTCGATGCGGTGCACTACACGCCCCACGGACTTCTCGACGTCGTCGAAAGCGGAACCGATTTCCTTGTCGCCTCGGCGTACAAGTGGTTCGGACCGCAC
>Ga0255047_10002648_pt1 | contig 11694 bp, 13 predicted proteins | sample JV7_2_1_MG_FD_183640 | JGI IMG/M metagenome (GOLD analysis project Ga0255047, IMG submission 183640) | Seawater microbial communities from Jervis Inlet, British Columbia, Canada - JV7_2_1 | ecosystem: Environmental > Aquatic > Marine > Inlet | place: Canada: British Columbia | collected 2016-10-06
GCCCGCAACTGAAATGGTCGAATGGTTCACCCATTTCAAACTCTCCAAAATCGAATACGATTTCGAACAGGAGAAAGCGAAGAACAGGGCGAAGGCGCAGCGGGGGAGACTGTAAATGGCTGCTGCTGAGGTTGCTCGTCTTGTAGCCCGGTTGGAGGCTGATGTCCGCGACTTCGACCGCGACATTAAGAAAGCCACGAAACGGTTGGATGGGTTAGAGAAGCAGACCAAACAGTCCAACGCTGCGATGAAGAAGACCGGTGGGGCTATGGGTGGTCTGACTAAAGGGGTGAAGGCGTTCGGCGCTGCCGTCGCTGCATCCTTCGCTGTCAAAGCGGTAGTGGATTTCGCTCAGGCTTCCGTATCTGCGGCGGTCGATTTGAACGAATCTATAAACGCGGTGAACGTCACATTCGGCGAAGCGGCTGAAGGCGTCAAAGAGTTGGGACGGACGGCTGCTGAGAACCTCGGGTTGGCCAACTCGGAATTCAACTCTCTATCTGTCCAATTCTCTGCGTTTGTTGACAAGATTGCCGGTTCGTCCGGTCAGTCGGTCGTCCAAGTATTAAAGGATTTGACTCAACGCGCCGCTGACTTCGCGTCGGTGATGAACATAGACGTTGCTGAAGCTGCACGCCTGTTCCAGTCTGGTCTAGCTGGTGAAACAGAAGCCGTCCGCAAATTCGGTGTCGACCTGTCCGCGGCTGCTGTTAACGCTAAAGCATTGGCGTTGGGGTTAGCCGAATCGTCTTCTGCGTTGACAGAACAGGACAAGATTCTTGCCAGGTATGAACTTCTCATGGAACAGACAGAGAAGACATCCGGTGACTTCGCCAACACGTCAGACGATCTTGCCAACGCTATGCGACGGCTTTCCGCCAAGTTTGAGGATGCGAAGGCGAAGGTGGGCGAAGCCTTAATCCCCACATTGGAATCGTTGATCCCATTAGGCGAAGACATCATCGGGGTTCTTGCTGATATGGGGTTGGGGTTGGGGTTATTGACCGGGTCGATAGATGGTGTGGAAGTTGCAGTCCGTCGCGCCAATCTCGGCCTAAAAAAAGGCGAAGACGGTTTCGACGGTCTACTGAAATCGGTTGACAACCTACGGAAAGGGTTTGTGCCGCTTAAACCTTCCGACATTATCGACTTTGGGAGATTCGGGGAAAATCTAGGGCTTCCCGGCGTAGACCTCACGTTTGTTGACAGCATCACCGCAGAAACAGTTGCCCTATTGGAAGGGTTCGATGACCTGGGCGGAGCGTTCGGGATTACCCAAGACAATCTGAACCGTCTGAATACTGACGGGTTCAGGCGGGCAGCTTTGGAGATGGGCTTCACCAAAGACGCGCTTCAGTTGTTGATTGACCTGATACAACGCGACGTCCAAGCCAACGTCACGAAAGACATTCTCAAAAAAACACAAGAGACACGCGACGCAGTATTAGACGGAACCGACGCCATCCTCAACCTGCCGCCACCCAACCCTGAAGTTGCTATCCGGTTTTCCCTTTTAGGAACCGCAGCGGAACAGGCGGCTAGGGCCATAGAACTCGCTCATAACAAGCTACGCGCTTTCACCGACCCTGTCTTCGCAGCCACAGACGCGGCGCGGGCGTTCGCAGAAGGCGAAGAAGTTCTGGCCGCTGCGCTAGCGAAACATGGCGAGGATTCTGACGAGGCGGTAGAAGCCGGTCTAGCTCAACTGGGAAACTACGTCGATTTGATAGGTGCTGCCAAAGAGTTAGCGAAAGTCACCGGTAAGGGTCTGGCTACGGCGCTCCGAGAATTAGGCAAGAAGGCGGAGATTCCTGATGCGATCATCGAAAGCATCATCGCCAGCCTTGACGAGTTTGACGGTAAAGCGGCTGAAGCCGAACTGATCGTGGACATGGCTGAAGAAGATCAGGCGGAACTCGACAGGTGGATGGCCATAAACGACACACCATCAAACGAATCCACCACCGAATTGAAATATGTCGAAAGAAACCCAGCAGCGTTGGAACGGTTCCTATTAGCCAACGATACGACAGTTACGACCGTGTTGAATTATGAGGAAAAGAACAGGGCGGCGTTGAATCGTTTCCTTGCTGTGAACACAGGTCCAGGTGGGCCGTCTTCTGACAGTTCACAGGTTATAGACCGGTCGGGGGATGCGACCTTTAAAGGGTTCGCTACTGGTGGTGTGGTCCCTGGTCCGATAGGCAAACCGATGGTGGCCGTCGTTCATGGTGGGGAGGAAGTGCGCACACCGGCACAGCAACAGGCCGGTGGTGGGGTTCAGATAGGCCCGTTCCATATCGGTGAGATGACCGAAGACCTGTTAGACGAAACCATCGAAGACCTACTCGGCGCTTCCCTAACTCTGAACGCCGAGACACGCTGATGGCCCTTACTGCAATCGTCGTGGAGGGCGTCACTCTCACCGACAACGCCCGCAACATCAAACTCGTCAACTATGGGCAGGGGAACAAACGCGGACGGAATCGGGTCATCCCCCACCGTGACGGGGCGTATTCACCGAATCCGAAATGGTTCGCCGCTACCAACCTTGTCCTGGAAGTCATGTTGAAAACTGTTCCGTCGCCGGAAGAAAACCTGTCGGACATTATGGCGGCGTTCAACAAGGCTTATACGACTTCCACGATTGTTGCTACGCATCCGTTCGCTGGTTCTGTGACAGCGGAAATGGAACTGTTACGCCCACCGGTCCAGGGGCAGAACAATCCGAATATCTACACGTTCCCACTCCGCAATCCGAAAGGGTCATGGCAACTTGCCACGGCGACGACCACTACGGGTAACAGTGGAACACCGGCAGCGTTTACGACTGTGGGTGATGTCCCGGTGGACGACTTCTCCTTGCGGTTCGGTACTACTGGGACAGTCACCCACACCGATTCAGCGGGGGTTGCTGCGGCCCTTACGTTGACCGCTGGGGCTTCTACTGGTGTAACGGTGGACATGGGCAACCGGACAGTCCTAAGTACGACAGGCGGCAATCAGGACGCTTTCCTGACTGTCACTCAGCCGTATTGGATGCGGTTGGAGTCGGGGTCGACTCAGGGGATAACAGCGACGATGAACCACACTTTCACTTGGCGGTCCCGGTGGGCGGTCTAAGGTTCGAAGCGTGGACTTTGCCCTGGGCGGCAACCTTCCAACGTGTAATCGCCGACATACCAGCCATAACCGGCACAGGTAAGGGGTCTGTTCGTTTATCCGATTTCGGGTCCGGCAGACTGTCTGTCAGTTCGGATTACGACCGGTTAGACGAAATCGTTTCCACCACTGTCGGTTCGCTGATAAGGGTGTATGACGGGACGACGATTGTCCACGAGTGGATGGCTGAACGCGTCGACCACACCCTCGCTGATGATGGGGTAGCGACCATACAAGGCAACGATATTGCTTCGGCGTTCGACCGGGCCATCGTCTACCCCTACGACTACACGACGAACCCGACGACGTTCCCGAATCATGTGTGGGGCGGTCCTAACAATCTTGATAATGAAGGCTTCGAACTGCAAGAAAACGTAGCCCAGATTGTAGAAGTCGACGTAGGGGCTGCTTCTGGTGGGACATGGTTCGCAGACATTTCTGGTGATCCGACTGCTGCTATCGCCTGGAACGCTTCAGACACGACAGTCCAGAACGCTATCGAAACCGGTATCACCGAAATCACCGATGTTCTAGTGACTGGGACTGGGCAGACGTCCGACCCGTGGCGTATCGAATTCGTGACACCGCCAGTCCCAACCGCGACGATGACTGGCGACGGCACTCTGCTGACTCCTTCGGATACATTGACCGTTTCGACAGTCCAGATCGGTAATGCGGAAGTGTCGCAGTCGTGGACCCAATCCCAACGGGCAGACTCTAGAAGCACACCAGCCCTGCACGGCACCTATACGATTTTCCGCCAGTCGTCAGGCGCCGAACCGGTCAACACAGGATCGTTCAGCCAGGTCGTGTCGGGCACCCAATACGCCGGGGTCCAACAGATCATCCAAGTAGAACCAGGCGCCACCTTCCAGGCGGCAGGATATGTGAACTCCAACACCGCATCACAAACTTTTCGGCTGGTCATACGGGACCGCTACGAAAATTATATTGCTTCGGTGGAAATCACCCCGACGATTAACACTTGGACACAAGCGACTATCACCGACGTGATCATCCCCGCAGGCGTAGACGAAGTGGTGGTCCGTTTCGCGAATATCACTCCGTCCGCTGCGGGTATCTGGTATTTCGATGATATGGAATTCAATCAGGGACTTGCCGCAGGGAATCTAGGTGTGATCATGACGGCGTTGATGGACGATGCGATAACCGACCACGCCGCCGACACCCGTGGGGCGATCTTGGATTGGGTTCAGATCACATCATGGGACGCTACGAACGATTCTTCTACTACAGCGTGGCAGGCCACGGAATCGTTTACGGCGTTTCGTGGGGCTACTTATGGGAACACGTTCGACCGGATACGTGACATGAATTATGAATGGCGGCTGGTTCCTATCACACCCGCCGCGCCGATAACCCACGACTTGGAATGGTACAACGTCGGAAATCTGGGAACCGACTACACCACATCGGCGTTCCCCGCCATCCTCCCAGGTCAGGGGATAACCGCAGGGAAAATCATCCAACGCATACCCCGTTCCACAGCTGTCCTAGTTGAAGGGGAAGGCGGTATCTACATCGAAGATAAAGACTCCACCGCCGAAACGAACTTCGGACGCCTAGAACTCTATAAGGGCGATGTCGGGTTGAATTCGACCACGTCGATATCGGCCACAGCCGACAAGCTCGTAGACCTGGAAGCACAGGTCCGTACCACCATCCAACTCACGTTGGTTTCGGAAGGTGAGTGGCCCCGTCCACTGGTCGACTACACGGTCGGCGACGAATTGAATACCACCCTGCCGCCGATTATCAGTAAGACTGGTAAACGAGTCTCGATGATTACCTACCAGAACACGGAACCGCCCACCTATCAGGTGACACTTATCGAACCGCCGACAGTGTTTATACCGACATGACATTCGACCGCGAATCCGGTGTTAGGGAAGCATTACGGAAAGACCAACGTAAATTCGTTCCGCTGCCGACCATCAGCCAGGGGCAAGGACGGCGGGGTGAGTCGCCTACGCCTGTGGGGCAGGCTGCGGACCATTCCGGTTTGGGGAACCTGACAGACGACGACCACACCATCTATCTGCGTTATGGGACCGTCGAATTCTCCGACCAGCGGACAGTGTTAACCGCGGCGACCGGCCCGCAGAAATGGGTAGCACCCTTCGCGTTCACCGTCCTCGGCGTGCAGCTTGCAGTAGGAACCGTTCCGACCGGCGCTGACCTAATAGTCGACGTGAACAAAGGCGGCACCACACTATTCACCACACAAGGAAACAGGCCGACCGTCCCAGCTGCCGACGCTGACGGTATCGGTGCGGTAGCGGTCCCTGATGTGACGGCAGTAGCGGACGGCGACTATCTGACCGTCGACCGCGACCAGATAGGTTCTACGATTGCGGGTGGGTATCTGACGGTCATCGTGGAATACGAAAGGTAAACCGTATGGCTACATGGAAAATTCTAGGACAGGACTCGACCACATCAACGGGGTCTACTGGACGGTCTGTCGCTTATACGAACGGGACCACGAATGGTGTAGTGGCGTGGGCGCTCATCCACAACCGGACAACAGGTTCAATAACGCCTTCGTTTTTCGTGTCCACTTCTACAGCTTCTTCGACGGACAGCCACATTTACGGTGCGCCGATTCCTTCCCTTGACACGTTAGAGACAGGCCGTTTCACCTTATCCACTGGGGATTCGGTCGTCTGGTTCCAAACCACCACCGGATTGAGTCTTAGCGTGTTCGGGGCGGAGGGGATAACAACGTGAATGTGGATTTTCCGTCTATCCGGGTTCCTCAAAAGGATGCGGTGGATACCACAGAAACTACTTCTTCTGACACTTACACCGACCTAGCAACGTCGGGACCGACAGTGACAGTCCACGTTGGGACCAGCGGAATCTTGTTTGTAAACCTGACTGCGTTGATGAGTAATGACACCGCGGGGCGTGGTATGTCAATGGGGTTTGCATTGTCGTCGGCGAACACACTTGCGGCCACTTTCGAGAATTCGATTTGGTATTTAGACATCGCCGCAGAACATGGGTCTTCTGGTTTAGTTGTTGTGACCGGGCTTACTGCCGGGTCGACGGTAGTGACTGCCAAATACCGAAGGACTAACGGCGTAGGGACCGCTAGTTTCCGGTGGCGCAAACTTACTGCTTGGTCGCTGTAACCCATGTCGGGTTACGACCCGTTCGGTGAACTCCTACCAGGAGAACCGATATTCCCCGACTGGGGTGTAACCACCGAAGGAATCTTCCCGCTTCCCTGCAACGGATTCTCCGATGGATTCTCTGACGGGTTCTGTGGTGGTATTTCGGGTGCGGTAACCGACGAAATAGCTGGTGCGGTTGAAGCTGCGGTTGAGGTGGTGGGGAGTCTCACCCAGGTTCACACCCTGGATGGTGTTCCTGAAGCGGCAGTTCTGGCTGTCGGGTCGGCAACCCAAACCCACACGCTGAACGGCCAACCGGAAGCAGTAGCCGCAGCCAGTGGGTCGCTATCGCAGTCGCTTGTCATTACTGGGGCGGTTGAAGCAGTCGCCCAGGTGGTCGGTTCGCTGGTCGAAGTCGAAGCCCATGTCGGTGCGGTCGAAGCCGCAGCGGAAGTAACTGCCACACCCACACAGACGCATAAACCTGCTGGTGCGGTTGAGGCTGTAGTAGATGTTGAAGGTTCCCTGCGTGGCGTTAAGAAACTATCCGGCACCGTGGAAGCCACTGCTGAAACGACCGGTGCGTTAACTCTTACCCACGACGTCACAGGCCAGGTCGAAGCAGCCGCCGAAACGGTTGCCACACCCAGTCAAACACACAAGACGACAGGCGATGTCGAAGTGGTAGCCGAAACGTCTGGGACGTTACGCCGGACGATTGCCCTGGTTGCTGTGGTGGAAGCCGCCTCTCAGGTAGAAGCAGCGTTAACACAAACCCATACGGCCGCAGGACAGATCCAGGCTGTCGTGGCGGTTGTCGGGTTGGTCACGGTCCTGGGTGAAGTCGCCGAATTGGTTGGTGCTGTCGAAGCGGTTGCCGTGGTGGATGGGTCTGCGCTTACTGTGACCGCGGATGCGTTTGTAGGATGGGGTATACCGATAGGAGTATGAATGGCTGACACTGTACGAACCCTTGCTGCACTTCAAGCCCTGTTGGCTGACAACGCTACCGGGGAGATTTCGCCGCAGGATTTACGGGACATGCTGGTGTCCGTGTATGGATCGGAGTGGATGTCCGCGTTGGCTGTCACCCCATCAGGCGTAACAGCAATAGACGAATTTGACGACGACTCGTTTACGGGGTGGACAACTGTGACGGTGACCGGCGGTCAAACAATAACCGAAGCCAACGGTGGTTTGTCGATAAATCCAACTTCCGCCATTGAGACAACGGACTGGAATTGTATTCTTCAGTCTCATAGCATCAGCACAGGGGAAGCGGTGGAAGTGGCGGTTTTCGGTGTCCTATCTGATGACGCAGACAGACCCATCTTCGGCCCGGTCATAACGGACGGCACCGACACTACGAGTCTCATGGTTGCTCCAATGGTTCAGTTAGACTCCACTACTGAGACGCTTTTTCTTTACCCGTCCGCTTCAGCATCAACGCTTACCGCTAACGGAATTACTAGCGGCCAGGGGATAAATCACAAGGGTGGTTTGATTTACCTACGCATCGAATACAATGCCGCTAACTCGTTCAAAACGTGGATGTCTGCCGACAGCATCACTTGGCATAACACTCATACTATTTCAACGACGATGACACCAACCCATGTGGGGTTTGGGTGGAACACGACCAACGACACTCCTGACGAAATGTCGTTTGCTATTGATTACGTCCGTGTTGTGACGGTCTGAGCGTGTGACGCTGGTCGTGGAGGGGGCGACCCCTCACCAGCAATACCAAACCCTCATTTGCTTTCTGTCAATTAGCATGTCGTGGTGAGAATCCTTGCTGGCGTATCCGCTGTCTTCGTTTTCCTTTTCGCCCTAACCGCCGCCGCAACCATTCAAGACGATTGGGAAACCGAACTCGGTGCGACCTGTGACGAATTCGAAAACCACAGTGGGTTTGTGCCTGGTTCGTATGATGTGGGGGTCTTCATAGAAGGCGCAACTACGGAAGTCCACTACACCAACGGAGAAGACCTGAATGTCGACCCGCCTGGTGATGAACCTTTCGGATGGGACACGGTACTGAAATGCCATTTGAACCCCACCACCACCACAACACCATCAACAACTACGCCCACATCCACTACCACGATCCCGGCGACCACGACAACGACGGACGTCACAACGACGGAGCCTTCAACGACTACGACAGTCTCTACGGACCTGTCCACGACGACCACGACCCAGGCGCCGACAACAAGACCCACAACCCCTACAACCATCCAACCACCCACCACGACATCGACGACGGTTTCTGAAACGACGACTAGTTCATCCACAACGACTACTGAAGTGGTTGCTACGACTGACCCCCCAAAAGAACTGCCCCTGACGGGGGCCAACCTGAGTCTTCTACTACTAGCAGCAGCATCGCTACTGACAGTGGGCTTGTTGACGATCCGCCGTTCGGACCAGTAGCCGTAGGTACAGGCGTTCTAGGGGTGGGGTTGATTAGTCTGTTGGCCTGGTGGCGGATACGGAAGGCCAGCGAGGATGACTAATGGATTTCACGGTCTTACCCCAGTGGGCGCAGGACCTTATCCCCTGGATGACGTGGGGTACGTTGGCTGGGGTGTTCTCTTTGACTGTCTGGCAGATAGGTAAAACGGTGTACAGGTTTTTTAGGCATGACAAGTCGGCGGCTGACTGATGGCCCGTCGTGCATCTTCGAACTGGTGGATAGACCACTACGGGAAGCCGTGTGTGAACAGGGATATCGTTTCGTGTGAATGGTATCCAGGGCTAACCAGAAATCAGATCAAAGTCCACACCGGTACAGAACAGTTGTGGCAGGCGTTGGGCGCAATCTTCCTGGCGTACAACTATCACATTCCCGCTTCGTATACGGGCGCCTATTCGTGTCGTCCTGTCACTGGCGGTACAGGCTGGTCGGGTCATGCGTGGCCGTTGGCTATGGATATCAACGCTAAAACCAATCCTTATATCCGTACTCCTTCAAGACGCAGCATCAAGTGGGGTGTGGAAACGGACATGCCAGCTGCGATGGTCGCCGAAGGGAAACAAATCACCGCCAGTGGTGTACGTGCTTTTGATTGGGGCGGAGATTGGCGTTCCATCAAGGATTCAATGCACTGGCAGGTGCGGGTGACGTTGGATGAGATAGCAGGTGGTGTGGAAGCACCGCGAGGTTTCTACACAGGAGAAGACGATTTGGCACACCTATCAGACGAAGCACAGAAATTCTGGGAAGCCCAATACCAGGAACAGAAGAAGGAGTTGAACCCGCCGACTAATCCTGACGCTTTTCATACTCTGGTGACTCATGTCAGGGACCATCCGGGCGGTGGGAAACACACCCATGATGCGACCACTGAAGTAGGAGAATCACAGTGAACAACCGTCCCGTAGTCAACGCCGGTCGTGCCCTGGGTGCCCTGTCGCTGGTAGCTGGCGTCGTCCCGATTGTGGGTTCGGCGTTCGGCTGGTTCGTGTGGGACACCGACCAGTTAGAAGCGTATGCGGCTGGTGTTGGTGTGACGATTTCGGCGTTGGCCCTGGCGTTCGGGGTGCAAGTCGAAAAGCAGGTTACACCTACGAACAATCCGAAGGATGACGCAGGAAACGTGTTGACGCCTGGGCCTATCGGGTCAGAAGAACCCACCATCTAAAGAGCGATGGAAGAACGTCGCAACGATAAGGAACTGGTCGCCGTACTAGACGCCCTATTAGGTACACGTCAGAAGCAGATGGACGGCACCGAGAAACGACTTACTGATGGGGTTATCTCCCGTGTCGAACGTATCGAAGCGCAGTTGAGTAACGGCGGGGTTCGTATCAAACTTCCGTGGCCTGCGTGGAGTGCTATTTGGATTGCGATTATCGCTGGTGTGGCTCAGGTAGTGGCGGCGGCTATAGCCTAGATATCTTTCGATAAAGGGTTGACAAGGGTATGTTTATGTCGTAAACTTGGGGTTACCAAGAAAAAGGTTCTCGGACCGGCCCGGCGGATCAAGAAGACCAAGAACCACCACACTCGGAAGAGGGAACACCCAACGAGGAAAGTGGAAGGGAAACCAAAAATCTCGGCTCTGTGAGTCGATGAAGTTTGCATCCGGCCTTCGTAGTTATGTCAGGGAGAAAAACCTTGACCGGGAAACCGAGTAAAGGCGTGAGATTCCTAACCGGGACCGCTCTGAAGAAGAACCCAAGAGCGACCGAGAAGCAGGTTCCCGTTACCTCGTTATGGCAATGTACCGGATCGGGGTTGAAATAGGTAAACAACGGAGGACCGGAATCCCGATGGGTGAGGAACCATGAGAACCCAGTAACCGATTGTCTAATAGGCGTCGGGTGTGGATACCTAGCAGGACTTGTCGATTCACAAAGTCGAGATAGAAACTATTGGGAGATTGGATACAGGACATGGACCCCCTGTTGAAACATGTCTCGCAGCCCGTCCACCGGAAACGGTCGTGCCAGTCGGGAACTGGCCTGGTTAAGAGATGGGTGCAACAAGAAGATCGGCTAAAACCCGAAAGTGCTGGAGAACCAACCCAGGGGTTTCTATCCTCGGCTTCCCTTCCACCTATAGCCTAGATTCCCACAGTTCGGCTTGGGTTTTCCAGTCGACGGGTTCATAAGTCAGGGCTGTAGTACGCAGGTCGGCCCACAGGCCGGGGTAGGTTTGGTTAATCCAGTCTTCCCATTCCAAGGGGCGGTGGGTGTAGTAGGTGTGACAGCCAGCGCATAAGCAGAGTGCATTACGTTCGTCCGTACGGATTGTTTTATAGGACCGGCTGATTATGTGGGCGCATTGAAGATTCCCGGCGTGTGATGGTCTGTCTGACTGGCATGCTCCCCTAGAACGAATGTGGATTCCGAATGCGGCGTCGGCTCGTTTCATCCACCGCTGCCGTTTCTTCTGCGTCATGTGGTGGGGCGGATAGTCCTAGCCTTGCCTGTCTCCCACGTCACTTCCCCTTCATCTCTGAGTGCTGACAGGTGGTAGTAGACGGTCGCCGTTGACAGGTTCGTCTTAGAACAAATATCCCGGACGGTGGTGGGATGCTCTTTGCGGACCTGACCTAACACGGCAATACGGGAGGACATTAGAACGGATGTTAGCAGCCTAGTCCGGGCGAAGGAGGGGCTATCGCACGCAAGTCACCCGGACCAGACCGGGGAGGTACCGATTGGGGGTACGTCCTTTCAGGCTAGTCGCTCCTGGTAGCCCTTATGCGTGAGAATATGGATTTCAGCGGTACGCCCGTCGACCCTTCTGAGCATGGGTGTTCCGTCGTAGTCGAGGCGGTGCATCAGATACCCCCAATCCCGTAACTCCTGAAGCCTTGATGCGATTTGGTTGACGGGTATGGGTGGGCGGTGTTCACAGTCACATTCAGAACATGGTGTT
>Ga0255047_10002649_pt1 | contig 11692 bp, 10 predicted proteins | sample JV7_2_1_MG_FD_183640 | JGI IMG/M metagenome (GOLD analysis project Ga0255047, IMG submission 183640) | Seawater microbial communities from Jervis Inlet, British Columbia, Canada - JV7_2_1 | ecosystem: Environmental > Aquatic > Marine > Inlet | place: Canada: British Columbia | collected 2016-10-06
CGGACCCATCCCGACGAACTCGGCTTCATCCACCGCCCGCACATCGAGAACATCCATGAAGAAGTTGCCGAACGGCCGCTCGTGGGTGTGCGCATAGCTCGAAAGACCATCGGGGCGCGCAATGTCTGGAGCATTGGGATGGGCCAACTGTTCCTCGTCGAGGCCGTTGTCCTCCCAGCGGAGCCGGAGACCGCGAGCGACGAGAACCTCCACGCCGTCCGGGTCGAGGACGACAGCATCGATCAGCTGGAGGCGCCTTCCGGGCCGGCGGATCTCCAGCCTCACACTGACCGGTTTCACCGGCACGGGCCTGACCAATTCCACCGTGAGCCGAGACAGGAACCAGTCGCCATCGTCGGCCTCGTGTTCCGCGATCAGGCGCCCGACGAGCGCGGCTATCGGCCCCCCGTGCATGGCGCCGGGGTCCCACGGGCCGGCACAGACCGGGTCGGGGACAAACCGGCCGGACTCGCGTGCGAACAGCCCGGCCGGCATTGTTTCCATGTCGAGAGACGCTACCCGGCGGCGGTGATGGCCCGTTCGGTGAGAACTCGCGTGAGATGGTTGCGGTAGGCCGGATCGGCATTGCCGTCCTCCACCGGGGAGGTGCCTTGGGCAGCCAGTGCGGCGGCATCTGCCGCGGAAGCACCTCCGGCAAGGGCAGCCTCGGCAGCAGCGGCCCTCAGAGGGGTAGCGCCCATGTTGACCAGGGCGATGCCCTTGCCTCCGTCGGCTACCACCACTCCCACGATGGCCCAGTCCTGAGCCCGTCGGTTGAACTTCTGATAATTCCAACCGGCTCCACCCGACGGCACCCTCACCTCCACCAGCATTTCGTCGGCGGCCAGCACCGATTCGAAATAGCTCGTGAAGAAGTCGGTGGCCGCTATCTCGCGCCGGCCGTTGGGGCCCTGAGCCACCAGGGTGCCGCCCAGGGCGAGCACCGCAGCCGGTAGATCAGACGCTGGATCGGCGTGGGCCAGGGTGCCCCCGAGCGTGCCTCGATGACGAACCGACGGATCGCCCACCAGCGATGCCACATGCTTGAGCAGGGGGCACGCGTCGGCCAGGACGTCTGAATGTTCGAGCTCGGTGTGACGGGTGAGAGCACCGATGGCTACTTCACCGTTGTCGGCTCTGATGTAGCGCAGGTCGGAGATGTTTCCCACGTCGACGAGCTGGGCCGGTGTGGCCAGCCTCAGCTTCATCATCGGAATGAGAGAGTGTCCACCGGCGAGGAGCTTGGCCTCGTCGCCGTGCTCGGTGAGCAGGGCGATCGCCTCTTCGGCGCTGCCGGCCCGGGTGTATTCGACTGGTGCCGGAATCATGCCGCACCTCCTTCTCCGTTGCCGGACGCTCGGTTGATGGCCTCCCAGACCCGCCTCGGCGAGGCGGGCATCTCCAGATCGGAGATGCCGTGGGGCGACAGGGCGTCGCACACCGCGTTGATCACCGCAGCCGCAGACCCGATCGTGCCTGCTTCGCCCACCCCCTTCACTCCGAGCGGGTTGGTGGTGCTCGGAGTGGTGGTGGAGTCGAGCTCAATGCTCGGCATCTCCATGGTTGACGGCACCAGATAATCCATCATCGAAGGATTGGTGATATTGCCGTCGTCGTCGTAGGCGGCTTCCTCGAACAGGGCCTGGGCCGCACCTTGCACGATGCCGCCGTGCACCTGACCCTCCACGATCAGCGGGTTGACCTGATTGCCACAATCGTCGACCGCGAAGTAGCCGATCAGTTCCACACCACCTGTGCCCTCGTCGACCTCGACGACCGCCACATGGGTGCCGAACGGGAAGGCGAAGTTGGGCGGATCGAAACTGACCTGCTCTTGCAGGTTGGGTTCGATCCCATCAGGGAGATCGTGGGCTGCAAATGCCGCAAAACCGAGTGCCTGAATGTGAACTGCGGTGTCGGGCGAGCCTGCCACGGAGAACGAGCCGCTCTCGAACTGAACATCCTCGGGTGCAGCCTCGAACTGATGAGCCGCTATGAGGCGGGCCTTCTCGACGACCTTGTCGGCCGCCATGGCAATGGCCACACCGCCAACAGCCAGCGAACGCGACCCGTAGGTGTCCAGCCCGAGCGGACTCATCGCAGTATCGGAATGCAGCACGGTGACGTCGTAGGGGGAGATACCCATCTTGTCGGCGATTATCTGCGACCACGCGGTCTCGTGACCCTGCCCGTGAGGCGTGGAGCCGGAAACGACCTCCACCTTGCCGGTGGGGAGCATTCGCACGGTGGCGTGTTCCCAACCGCCGGCGCCGTAGCCGAGGCCACCGAGGGCCCGCGACGGCGCCAGCCCACAGATCTCCACATAGGTGCACATGCCGATACCCAGCTGGACGTTGTCGCCCGCTTCACGGCGGCGAGCCTGTTCGGCCCGTAGGCCGTCGTAGTCGGCCATTTCCAGAGCCCGGTCGAGACTGGGGCCGTAGTGGCCCGAGTCGAAGATCAGGGTGGACGCTGCTTCATGGTTCTCGAACGCCTCGCCGCCGTTGATGTAGTTGCGACGCCTGATCTCATCGGGTCCGATGCCTACCTTCAGCGCCAGCAGATCCATAGCCCGCTCGATGGCGTAGCTGGCTTCGGGCCGACCGGCGCCGCGATACGCGTCGGTGGGGGTCATGTTGGTGAAGTAGCCATCACACGTGAACCCGAAGGCGGGCACGTCGTAGACACCCGTGTAGAGGAAGCTGCCCAACAACGGGACCCCGGGGGTGATCAGCATCATGTAGGCGCCCATGTCGGCATCGATGTGCACCCTCACGCCCTGGAGCTTGCCGTTGCTGTCGGCCGCCAGCTCGATGTGTTGGAGCTGGCCCCTCCCCTGATGGGTGGACCCGGCGGCCTCCGAACGCGATTCGGTCCAGCGCACGGCTCGGCCCAGCTTGTTGGCGAGGGTGAGAGCGAGGATCTCATCGGGATTGATGTTGAGCTTGGCTCCAAATCCGCCGCCCACCGCTGGCGCGATGATGCGGATCTGATTCTCGGGAATACCTGTGGTGGCGGCAGCCATCACCTTCAGGATGTGAGGCACCTGGGTGGCGCTGTAGAGCGTGATGTCGCCGCCATGAGGTGAAGGCACGGCCAACACCCCGCGAGGCTCCATGGCCATGGGGATGAGGCGCTGCTGAACGAAATCTGCCGCCACAACCACGTCGGCTCCGGCGAAGGCCGCATCGAGCGCATCAGGATCGGGAACGAGCGGCCAGTGGTAGGCCTTGTTGGTGTCGAGGTCGCTGTGGGCGAGTACGTCGCCATCGCGAGCCGCGGCCACCGATGCCGCCGCAGGGAGGGCGTCGTAATCGACAATGACTTCGTCGATAGCGTCGGCCGCGCCATAACGACTGTCGGCGAGCACAACCGCGACGATCTCACCTACATGGTGTACCTCACCGCTGGCCACCGGGAAGTGGGGCGGGTTGAGCATGTCCGGGGTGACCGGCCATGCACACGGCAGCGGAGCGAGCCAGAGGCCCATCTCAGCGAGTTCGGCCCCCGTATGGACCGCATGCACACCGGGCATTGCCAACGCGCCGGAAGCGTCGATCGAGTTGATCGTGGCCTTGGCATGAGGACTGCGGACCATGCCCATCCAGAGTTCACCTGGAATGTGGATGTCGTCGACGAACTTGCTCTCGCCGGTGAGGAGCTTTGCATCTTCCTTGCGAAGCATCGGAGTGCCCATGACAGCGGTCATCACGCACCGCCCTTCGCCTGGAGCACGGCTTTCACGATGTTGTGGTAGCCGGTGCAGCGACAAAGGTTTCCTTCGAGACCTTCGCGCACGCCGGCTTCGTCGGCACCGGGGTTTTCGTCGAGTAGAGAGGTGGCTGCCATCACCATTCCAGGAGTGCAGTATCCGCATTGCAGGCCGTGGCACTGGTGGAATGCCTCCTGCATCGGATGCCAGTTCTGATCGCCGGTGGCGGTACCCGCCTCCTGGGCCTGACCGGCCAGCCCCTCGATGGTGGTGATCTCGCCACCATCGGCCTGGACGGCAAGCATGGTGCACGACTTCACGGACTGGCCCTCGAGGTGCACGGTGCAGGCGCCACATGACGAGGTGTCGCAGCCGATGTTGGTACCGGTGAGCCCGAGATTGTCTCTCAGGTGGTGCACAAGCAGTGTTCGAGGCTCGACCTCGCTCGTGTGAGTAACGCCGTTAACGGTCAGTGTGAGCTTCACCATTCCCCCATCGTTTAGAACCTTCCTCGGAGTATCGCGCGTCTGACGGCCTTCTGCCCGTCGACCGTCGAGGATTGGTCAGGCGGTGGCTGCAGGATCGCCTAGTCCGAGGTCGGCGATCGACTTCTCCCTCATCTCCACCTTGCGAATTTTGCCGGTGATTGTCATCGGAAACTCGGACACAAAACGCACATAGTGGGGCACCTTGAAATGGGCGATCTTTCCCCGGCAGAATTCCTTGAGTTCGGTGTCGGTGAGCTTTTCGCCGGGGCTGAGCTGCACCCACGCCATGATCTGCTCGCCGTAGCGTTCGTCCGGTACGCCGATCACCTGGGCATCAGCCACCGCAGGATGGGTGTAGAGGAACTCTTCGATCTCGCGTGGATACACGTTCTCGCCACCCCGGATGATCATGTCCTTGAGGCGACCGACGATGTTGACGTACCCGTCGTCGTCCATGGTCGCGAGGTCGCCTGAATGCATCCAACCGTCGTCGTCGATCGCGGAGGCCGTCTTCTCAGCGTCGTTCCAGTAGCCGATCATCACGTGGTAGCCGCGGGTGCAGTACTCGCCTTCCATGCCGCGGTCCACGGTGGCGCCGGTGTCGGGATCGATAATCTTCGACTCCACGTGGGGATGCACCTGTCCCACAGTCGAAACCCGGTGTTCGAGGGAGTCGTCGGTGCCTGTCTGGGTGGACACCGGAGAGGTCTCGGTCATGCCGTAGGCGATCGTGACCTGATGCATGTTCATCCGGTCGATGACCTTGCGCATAACTTCGATCGGGCAGGGCGACCCGGCCATGATCCCTGTGCGCAGGGTGGAGAGGTCGAAGGACTCGAGATCGGGGTGACCGAGTTCGGCGACGAACATGGTGGGAACGCCGTACAGGGAGGTGCACCGTTCGTCCTGCACGGTCCGGAGAACGGCTCCGGGGTCGAAGGTGGGGCACGGCACCACCATCGCCGCCCCGAAGACCGAACACGCCAGGTTGCCCATCACCATTCCGAAGCAGTGATAGAAGGGCACCGGAATGCACACACGGTCGTCGCGGGTGTAGCCGCAGGATTCGCCCACGAGGCGGGCGTTGTTGAGGATGCTTCGGTGGCTGAGAGTCGCCCCTTTGGGGAAGCCCGTGGTGCCCGAGGTGTACTGGATGTTGATCGGATCGGCGGGGTCGAGGACGTCCTCTCGTTCAGCAAGTTCGTTGTCAGTGACAGTGACACCGGCGTCGATGAGAGCGCCCCAGTCGTCAGTGTCGAAATAGACGACCGATTCGAGATCGGGAAGACCGGACCGGACCTCCTCGACCATGTCTCGGTAGGCCGAGGTGAGGTATTCGGTGCAGGTGACGAGCATGCGGCATCCGGACTGATGGAGCGCAAACTGCAACTCGCTGGTGCGATAGGCCGGATTGATGTTGACCTGGATGGCACCGATACGGGCGGTGGCGTATTGCACGTAGGTCCATTCGGCGAAGTTGGGACTCCACATCCCGACTCGATCACCCTTCTCGATCCCCCGTGCCATCAAGCCCCTGGCCACGGCGTCGACCGTGCTGTCGAACTCGGCCCAGGTCTGGCGGATGCCCTGGTGGACCACAACGAAGGCTTCCCGGTCGCCGTGGCGAGCAGCGGCCTCGGTGAGGCTGGAGCCGATCGTCTGCTCGAGGAGCGGCGGATTGCTTGGTCCCGACGCGATGGCTGAGGTCATGGCATCCCCCTGGTGAATGGCATGGCGTGACGCTAACAAAGCTGGGCCCTCACTTTCGGCGCCCGCGGTCACCTGCAACAATGGGGTTCGGTTTGCGCACTCGACCCACCCCTGGGGGCTGGCATGTTGATCAGTGAGATTCTGAAACGAAAGGGCAACGACGTTGCCACTACCCCTCCCGACGCACCGATACGGTCGGTGGTGGCCACCCTCGCCGGCCGCAAAATCGGAGCCCTGGTGGTGTCGGCCGACGGCTCCACCATCGACGGCATCATTTCCGAACGCGACCTCGTTCGTGGGCTCGACGCGGATGAATCGAGTCTGATGACCCGCACCGCCGCCGACTTGATGACCGCCGAAGTTGTTTGCTGCAGCCCCGCTTCCAGCATCGACGACCTGATGAACCAGATGACCCAGGGTCGATTCCGACACGTCCCGGTGCTCGACGACGGGTCGCTCGTCGGCATCGTGAGTATCGGCGACATCGTGAATGCTCGGCTCGACGAACTCGAGACCGAACGCCAGCACCTCACCGACTACATCTCGGGTCGCTGAGCCACTCCATCCCCGGGAATGAGCGCAATCAGTTTCAACGGTGTCACAAAACGGTTCGACGACACCGTCGCCATCGACGACCTGACGCTCGATGTGGGCGCGGGCGAGTTCCTCGTGTTGTTGGGGCCCTCCGGCTGTGGCAAGAGCACCGCCCTGCGAATACTCGCCGGACTCGAGCAGGCGACCACCGGCACGATCTCGATCGGGGATCGGGTCGTGAACGACATCGATGCCCGCAACCGCGATGTGGCGATGGTGTTTCAGAGCTACGCCCTCTACCCCCACATGACGGTCGCGAAGAACATCGAGTCGCCGCTCATCGGCCATCACTCCGAGGACAACGACAAGCAGTCGCGCCGGGAGATGGTGGAGTCGGTGGCGGCCCGGTTAGGGCTCGAGAGTCTCCTCGACCGCAAGCCGGGCCAACTCTCGGGCGGTCAGCGTCAACGGGTCGCTCTCGCCCGAGCGATCGTGCGCCGGCCCGCGGTGTTCCTGATGGACGAGCCGCTCTCGAATCTGGATGCCAGCCTGAGGGCCCAGACCCGAGCCGAGTTGGTGGAACTCCACCGCTCACTCGGCACCACATTCGTCTATGTCACCCACGATCAGGTCGAGGCCATGACCATGGCCACGTCCATCGCGGTTCTCGACGAGGGGCGCCTGCAGCAGACCGGCGACCCCCGCACGATCTATGAACGACCCGCCAACGCGTTCGTGGCCCGCTTCATCGGTAACCCAGCCATGAACCTCACACCCGGAGAGCTGAAGTTGGGAGCAGATGGCCAGCACTTCGTGCACACCGCCGGGGGCACTGTCGCGGTGGACGGGAGATGGGCCGGTCTGGCTGATGGACAGGACGTAACAGTCGGCATTCGCCCCGAGCATCTCACCATCGCCGACCAGGGTCTCCCGGCCACAGTTCTCAGCGCCGAGTGGCTCGGCTACGAGCAGATCCTCAATGTCCGCTGCGGCGACGACCTCATCGCCGTGCGCGAGTCCGACGGCGGGGAGTTGATCGGCTCCGGTACCAACCTCCGGCTCTCGGCCCACGCAGCCGACATCCACCTTTTCGACCCGTCCACCGGCCTGCGGCTCGCGGAGGCAAGCACGTGAGATCGAGGCGGGTGCGCAACGCCCTCGCGGGCTACGGCCTCCTCGCTCCCGCCCTCTTCGTATTCGCCGCGTTTTCCTTCTACCCGTTGTGGAGGGTGATCTGGCTCGGCCTTCACGAACAAAACCGCACCGGCACAAACCAACGCTGGGTGGGAGTGAACCAGTACACCGATGTCCTCACCGGTGAGGAGTTTCGCGGCGGCCTCTGGATCACTGCCCAGTTCGTGCTGCTCACCGTTCCAATCGGAGTTGTGATCGGCATACTCCTCGCGGTGGCGGCCAACCGTCGGCTCCGGGGCATCAAGGTGTTCCAGGTGATCTTCTCGAGCACCATCGCCAGCTCCACTGCCGTCACCGCGGTGATCTTCTTTGTACTCCTCGAACCGAGCATCGGGTATCTCAGCGACCCGTGGATCTTCGACCTACTCGATCCTGACCGGGCGATCTTCGCAGTCGCGCTCACCGGCGTGTGGCAGAACCTCGGGCTCACGTTCATAATCACGCTCGCCGGGCTCCAAGCCGTGCCCGACGACATACTCGAAGCGGCCCGGCTCGATGGATTCGGGCCCATCCGATCCTTCGCGCGGGTCACCCTGCCGATGATCACCCCCACCCTTCTCTTCTTGTCGGTGGCACTCACTGTCTTCGGGCTCCAGGCGTTCGCCCAGATCGATGTGTTGACCGGAGGTGGTCCTGCCGGAGCCACCGAGACACTCGTGTTCAAGATTTTCAACAGCCAGGAGCCCCGCCAGCTAGGTGAAGGCTCCGTCATGTCCGTGGGTCTCTTCCTGGTGACGGGCACGGTGGCGACGCTTCAGTTCTGGTTGCTCGAGCGGCGGGTCCACTATGCAAACTGATGCGGCGCCCGGGTGGGTTCGAAATGTGGCCTGGTACGTATTGTTGACCGGCCTCGCCGCGGCGGTCCTGTTCCCGATCTGGATGACCATCGTTCGGGCACTGTCCAACCCGATCACCTGGTCGTTCGATCGCGGTCAGCCGCCCTATCCGGTCGATATCGAGTGGGATGTCTTCGGCCGTGCCTTCGATGAGGCCAGTTTCGGGCGCCAACTCGCAGTGTCGGCGACTGTCACCCTCATCATCGTCATCGGCCAGATGGTCACCAGCGTCTTGGCGGCCTACGCATTCGCGTTCGTCGACTTCCCCTTCAAGCGCACAATGTTCGCGGTGACCATGGCCACCCTCATGCTTCCCATCGAGGTCACCCTCGTCGCCAACTCGCGCACGATTCGCGAACTCGACTGGACCAACTCGTTCGAGGGGCTCACGGTCCCATTTCTCGCTTCAGCTCTGGGGATCTTCCTCGTCAGGCAGGGGTTTCTGGCTGTTCCCCGCGACCTTCGCGACGCGGCCGCGCTCGATGGCTACGGCCACCTGCGCTTCCTCTGGCGAGTCGCCATCCCCATCACCCGACCCGTCATCGCCGCGTTCGTGGTCCTCTCGTTCCTGGCGGCCTGGAACAGTTATCTCTGGCCCCGAGCAATAACGGACGACTCCGACTGGAATACGATCCAGATAGGACTTCGGGCCGTAGCCAACTCCACCGCCGATCAGCTCAATGTCGGAGTGGCCGCGGCCCTGTTGGCTGCACTACCGGTCCTCATCGTTCTCGTCCTCTTTCAGCGTCACATCGTCCGCGGCCTCACCGCTGGCGCGGTGAAGGGCTGACTCCCCCGCCCCTCAACGGAGCCTCGATCATGAAACGACTTCTCGTCATCCTCATTGCGTTTGCCCTACTCGCTGCTGCCTGTGGAGGCAGCGACGACGACGACGCCGGCGGCGCCGACGACTCTTCCACCGACGACGCCACCGAAGGCTCTTCCACCGACGATGGCGGCTCCACCGACAATGACAGCGACGACGACACAGAGTCCAACGACGATGCCGGCGGGGACGACACTGCGGGTGCGGACGAGGCTGCGGGAGGCGGGGACGCCACCGGTGAAGGGGGAGGATCCGCCGACCAGGAGCTGAGCGAGGGACTCGACCTTCCCGAATGTCCCGTCGGAGCTCATCTCGACGCCGACGGGGTGGTGGAGATCGACTTCTGGCATCCCTACACCGCTCTCACCGAGGAAGCGATGGAGGATCTTGCTACCGGCTTCAATGCCAGCCAGGACAAAATCGTGGTCAACGTGCAGGCCCAAGGCAACTACGGAGAGTTGCTCTCCAAGTATCGGGAATCGATCAGCTTCGACGACTTGCCCGCGGTGGCCATCGCCGATACCGGCGCCTTTCGCGACATGGTCGATTCTGGCACCGTCATCCCCGCCCAATCCTGTGTCGAGGCCGACGACTTCGATCTTTCGGCGATCGACGAGCAGGTGAGGGCGTTCTATTCGATCGACGGTGCGCTCTACCCCGCCCAGATGAACGTCAGCACACCGGTGCTGTACTACAACCGTGACCACTTCGAGGCAGCCGGACTCGACCCCGACAGTCCTCCCAGCACACTTGCCGAGGTGCGAGACGCGGCTCAGACCATCAAGGACGCCGGGGTCGCGGCCACACCGCTGTCGTTGTTGATGCAGGGCTGGTTCGTCGAGAACTGGCTCACCGGTGCCGGAGTGCCCCTCGTCAATGCCGACAACGGCCGGGCCGGGAACGCCACCGAGGCCGCCTTCAACGGCCCGGAGGCTCTGGAGCTCTACAACCTTCTCGCCGAGATGAACGATGCTGGCCTGATCGTGGCGTTCAGCAACACCCCCGGCCAACTCTCGCATTATTTGGCGGCTGTCGAACCGGGTACCGCATCGATGATCATCGAGACTTCCACCGCGTCCACCACCGTCGCCGGTGTGCTCGGCGGAACGTCCGACCTCTCCGAACTCGTCGAGCAATCCGGCGGCGGGTCAGCCATCGAAGGAGCGACCGAGCTCAACATCAACATCGACGTTGCACCACTGCCGGGACTCAACAGCGCTGGGGCGATCTTCATCTCTGGTGGCGCCTACTACATCACCGACTCCGGATCCGATGCCGAGAAGGCGGCGGCGTGGGAGTTCATGAAGTACATAAGCGGTGTCGACCAGCAGAAGACGATCCATCTCAAGGGCTCGTACCTACCCACCAACGCAGCCGTGCTCAACGACGCCGAGGTCCAGGCCGTGTGGCAGAACGACGCTGCGGGCCAGTGGTTGGCCACCGCCTACGCCCAACTGGCAGTCATCAATCCCGAGTTCCCCGGCCCCGCCATCGGCCCGTTCACCGAACAGAGACAGATCTTGAACAGATCTCTGGAAGAACTCATCCTCGGTGGTGGTGATCCGGCGACGATCCTTGCCGACGCAGCCGCCGACCTCGACGCAGCCTTGGCCGACTACGCCGACGCGAACTTCTGATCCCATGGCCAAATTGAACGTAGCCCGATTCCATGCCGACTATGAACGCCATCCCGGCGACCGTGTGCACCTGTTCAAAACGCTGGGGCGCCATATCGAACCGGAGTCGGTTCTGTATCCGGGGAGCTTCGTCGACATCTCACCTTCGGCGGCATTCGATCGCGTCACCTATGTCGATTCCGACAAGGATGCCAAACGTTTCTTCTCCAACTCCGAAGGTGTCGAGGAGCTGGTTCGTTCGAAGCGCGACGACCCTATGAGCGACTTCCAGGTCGACTTTCGACATGGCGACTATCGCGAGCCGCTCGACCTTGCCGATGAGTCGTTCGATCTCCTGGTGTCGCTCTATGCAGGATTCGTCACCGAACCATGCCTCCGCTATCTCAGCCCGGGGGGCTGTCTCCTCGTCAACAACAGCCACGGCGATGCCGGAATTGCCTCGCTCACGCCGGGCTTGGAACTGGTGGCGGTGGTCACCAGCCGGGCCAACACCTACCAGGTGAGCACCAGCCGACTCGACGATCATCTCGTCCCCAAGCGCGGCGGAGAGCCAAGTATCGAGAGCCTCTCAGCGGCCGGTCGTGGCGTCGCCTACACGCTGAGTCCCTTCGCCTACCTGTTCGAGAAGGGCTGACCCAAGCGCGTAGGTTCGAAAGCGAACCAAGGGGAACGATTCCCTTGTGCCGACGTGTTCACCCTGCATGGACACCACCGTCGCGCGATATCGGGTGCCCGGGCTGGCCTTGCTGGCTCTG
>Ga0255047_10002651_pt1 | contig 11685 bp, 14 predicted proteins | sample JV7_2_1_MG_FD_183640 | JGI IMG/M metagenome (GOLD analysis project Ga0255047, IMG submission 183640) | Seawater microbial communities from Jervis Inlet, British Columbia, Canada - JV7_2_1 | ecosystem: Environmental > Aquatic > Marine > Inlet | place: Canada: British Columbia | collected 2016-10-06
GGGGTCCGTTTGGACTTTAAACGATTTCTACATCCGGTTCTCAGAACTTAAACCCGACCGGATATACCATTTGCACTGGGGTTTTGATAAAGACCACAGGCCTGGCCGGTTCCCCGGTAACTGGAAATCCAAGTACCGAGAATACCAGGAACAAGGTTCTGAGCTGATAACCCTTGATAAGATCGACGGGCTCGACTCCAAGTTCCTTGACACTAAAACCCTGGAAGAGCAGTTCCCTAGACGCGCGTTAGCTTGTAGCATAGCTACTATGATATGTGAAGCCGTGCGCGAGGGGTTTGATACTATTCACCTCAGAGGCGTTAAACTGCTGGCCGGGGAGTTCTTTTACCAGGTTCGCGGTATCCAGGAAGCCATAGAATACGCCAGAGCCCAGGGCATTCAAGTGACCGTGACCGCAGGGCGAGAGAAAGAGTGGCAGGAAACCTTGGTACGCGTAGACTGGACCAACATACCAGACATCCAAATGCCTTATTGGGCTTGGCAAAAAGCCGTAAAACGCTGGAACTTGAAACCCAATCTCCAAAACGTCAATATTACTAAAACTTAAGGCACCGCCGCGAGGGCACCGCCTTACTTTACAACAACGAGAGAAAACACATGCCACTGAGTTACAAAGTTGACGACATCGAAGAAGTAGACGATAACCTCCGAGTCCTATACGTCGAAGGCGACGATGGTTCGCACGTTCTCGACGTCGAAGGCGTTAAACCCCCGTCCGAGTTCGACACAGTATATAAGAGCCTCCAGGAAGAGCGCAAAGCCCACAAGGCCACGAAATCCGCGTTGTCTGGATACGGAGAGCTTAAACCCGAAGAACTCGTAACCTTACAGGACGAACTAGAGGAGCTCAGGGCCAAAGCAGCCGAGGGCGGCACAGACGACGAGAAAGTCAGCAAACTTGCAGAGATCCGCATGCAACCCCTGGCTCGCGAACGCGACACCTTAGCAGCAGCTCTCGAAGTAGCCAAGAATCGCGAAGCCGAGCTCTCAACTAAATTGCTCAACCGCGACCGGGAGAAAGCTATACACGAACTCGCAGACGGCGTAATCCAAGCGGGTTTTGTCCGCGACGTCATGCTCCGGGCTCGTATGGATCTTAAATATGACACAGACCGAGAAGGTTTTTACGATGAAGCCGGGGCAACCGCTGAAGAGTGGTTCAACCGCCAACTCAACGACACTCCGGGCTGGGCTATGCCGAGCAACGGAGCCGGGGCCAAAGGCGGCAAGGGCGGTAAAAACAACGCCAACCCGTTCGACCCAAAGAGCGACGCTTTCAGCCTGACCGCTCAGTCCGACATGAAGAAGAGCGACCCGAAGCGCGCCGAGAAGTTGCGCGCCTTGGCCGCGATATAAGATTTCGGCGTCTTGGATGCCAAGACGCCGCGTTTCTTAGGAAACTGTCACATGGTGACAGAGTCTCGAAGGAACACCAAACCGAATATAACTAGCCCATGAGCTCATGGAGTCGGGGCCGCAAAGAAACCAGTACCCGAACATGGAGTAACTACAAATGGCAGTTACAGACCTCACAGGCAAATTTGTTCCTGAACTCTTCGACGACTATGTCAGTCTGAAGATGCTTGAGAACGACGCATTTATTCAATCCGGCGCAGCCGTCACTGTTCCTCAGGCACGCACCTTCTTGCAAGGGCCGGGCCAGAGCATTAACCTCCCCTTCTGGAAGCAGCTCGTAGATGAAGCCGCTAACGTGTCCACCGACGACAGCACTTCGAGCTCGACGCCGAAGGCCCTCACGTCCGGCAAGCAAATTGCAATCCGCCAAGTTCTGAACCAGAGCTGGAGCGCAATGAACCTCGTCGCCACGTACACCGGCAGCGACCCAATCAAGCACGTTGCAGACAACGTCATTGATTACTGGGGCGCACGTAGGCAGGCCCGTATCATCGCCTCTCTCGACGGCGTTCTCGCCGACAATGAAGCTAATGATTCCGGCGACATGGTTAACGATATTGCTGTAACGACCGGCACCCCGGCAGACAGCAACAAGTTCTCTGCTGAAGCGTTTATTGACGCCCAGGCTACCATGGGCGACAAGCTCGGCCAACTGGCTGTTATGATCGTACACGACGTGGTTTACACTCGTATGCGTAAGCTCAACCTAATCGACTTCATTCCCGACGCACGCGGCGAGACTATGATTTCGGTTTACCAGGGCGTCCGCGTTCTGGTTGACAACGGCTGCACGGCTTCCGGCACGCCGACAGTCTACACGACCTACCTTCTCGGTAGTGGTTCGCTCGCAGTCGACCAGATCGACGACAGCGTTCCTTCAGAACTCGACCGCACCCCAGCTACCGGCGACGGCGGCGGGCAGGAAACGTTCTTCAGCCGCCAGCAAATGCTGATTCACCCGTTTGGCTTCCAGTTCCTGATTGCTTCGATTTCGGACGAAACTCCGACAATCGCCGAGCTTCAGGCCGCAGCCCAGTGGGATCGTGCGTTTGTACGTAACCGCATTCCGATTGCTTACCTCCAGACCAACGGCTAAGCAGTCTTTCAAGGGCTTGTTAACTCGGGCCTTTGAAACCCTTTCCCTCGTTGGACGGGTTCTCGGTTTCCGGGGCCCGTTTAACCGAAGGGGAACAACAACGAAAACAACGAGAGAAAGAGCACTATGACCGAAACCCTTAAAACCTGGCGCAACCTTACCGACCTCCGTGGAATCGCGAAAGGTTACGGTATTGTCCGACCTAACACAAAGCAGATTCCCGAGCTTCTCGAAGAACTCGCACGCCTTGACGTCGCGGTTTCAGAGGTTTGTATCGACGAGATGGCAACTGTAAAGGAAAACTTGACAGTTGAAAATGACCCAGGCCCAGAAGCCGTTTCTGATGAACCCTGCGAAAAGGTTGCCGATGAGCCAGAAGTACCCCCTGAAAAGGTTACAAAATCCCCTGAAACTGCTGTCGAAAAGGTCCAAAGACTCTCAGCTCTCGTTAACGAATTGACCGAGAAACTGAGACAAGCGAACAAAGATCTCGCCAAAGCCACGAACGACGAGTACGAGACCCGAGCGAAACCTAAGACCCATGCGCAATTGCTCAAAGAACAGCGGGAACAAGACTACAAGGCTAGAGAGAACGCGAATACAGTCGACGCCGTAGCTATGGCGCAAAGTAAATTTTTAGCGGGTCGCGAACGCGACGCTCGCGAGAACATGACTAAAATAATGGCCGAGCAGATGAAGAAGCGGGCCTAAGGAAATTGTATTATGGAATACGCCAGACAAATAATGTCAGCGATGCGCGGTACTTGGCTCACCGATTCCGAGGCGGAGCTTATAGCCGTTACATCGTCCCAGACCCTGAGTGAACTTGGCCTCACAATCGACGACGATGTCCAGGCTGTCACGGTTCTTGTGCCCTCCGGCGGTGTTGTAAATTATAACCCGGTTGCAGCGGCGGACGCCACAAATGCAGTCTTGCCGTCGATCTACACGGTTTACCGAAACGGCGTTCTCGATACCGCTGAATTCTTTGCCGCGTCATCGACCGATGTATCTTTCATCGTCCACAAAGTAGCCTCTGACATAGACGGCCTTGGAGCCTAAGTAACAAAATGGTAATACCCCAATTCCTGAGAGCAAATCCACGACTCCGGCAACGGGGTATTCCTTACGATTATGGTAATTTTGTAGCAGACACATTAAGTATCTTGGACCTTGACCCCATATCATACTACGATGCGCAACTCAGCGCGCTCGGCTTCGGAGTTGGCAACAAAGTGGCGTCGTGGGAAGACCTGGGCTCATTAGGGCTCGATTTTGCCCAGTCGTCAGAGTCTCTACAACCAACATATGAGACCTCCACTTTACCAGAGATCCGATTTGATTCTACCCAGCTCATGCACACGGTATCGCATGCCTCGATGTCTGACTTTACTGTTGCTATCTTAGCGCGGACAGCTGAACCGGCAGCAGGCGGTGCGCAATTTTACCAAAAACCGGTTTTCCTCAGTACAGAGACTGCTGGCGTTGTGGATGACTGGGCTTTTTATATGAGCTCTGGTAAAATCGGCCTAACGGTAAGAGACGGGGCTGTTGATCTGGGGGACGACACATGGAACGACGGCAACTCGTTTATCTACATTGCCTCTCGTGATGCGTCCGAGGTCACATCAGACCTGTACGGAGCGCAAACGCCGTTTAGTTCATTGGCCGCGGACGGCACAACAGGAAACGGATCAGGCAACACGACGGATGCATCTTACCAGCTTGGCGTCGGCGGTAATGGGGCAACAAACCGAACCGTTGACCTCAACATCTCGGCGATTGCCATTATTTCAAAGATCACAACCGCCGCCGAAAACGAAATAATCAGAAATACATGGGTAAGCGAGTACTCATTATGATCAAGGAATACTACGTACACGCAAATAAAGGAACCAGCAACGCCTGCAATACGGTTATAAATAACTTTAGCCGGTACCCTATAACATCAAAAGTCAATGGGGTTAGCCGCCCTGACTTACCGAAGACAACCAATTGGGCTACCGAGGGACGTCAAATGTTGACTGGCGAATGGGCAACACCGCGCATCCCTGCCGATCTATTAAGCGGATTCGAATCACAGGCAGCCATAAACACCTTTCTGGCTGCTCATGGGCAGGATATCAGAGAGCTGGACACCGTTACTGACTTTCCAGTGTACGACGGAGGTGTTTAATGGTCCACGGCGGAAGAGTAAGCGCAGCAGCCCCCTACCAATACCAGATCTACGACGCCCTGTCTACAGCAGCCAATGAAGACGGGGAGCTTAAAGTCTTTGTAGAGGGGATACGTGGCGAGATCTCCGAGGACAATAGCACCATGAGTCCGCTTTTAGCGGATCAAGCGTTTACAGGAGACTGGGTTAACGTCTTAAATGTTGCTATGATTTATATCAACATCACCTCGGACGTAGCTAGCGCTACCGACGGCCTTTTGATTGAGCACAGTGCAGACGGCGGTACAACTACAATAAGCTCAGATACCTTTACTATTAACGCCGGGGCAGAGAAGACTTTTAGTTTCCAGGCCTCCACGTCGCATTTTCGCGTTATATATACTAACGGCGGGTCCGACCAGACACTTTTCCAGCTACAAACTACGTTTAAATCCGTTTACGGTAAGCCCAGTTCCCACAGAATCCAAGATTCTATTGTTGAAGAGGACGACGCGGAACTGGTTAAAGCCGTCATAACCGGAGAAGATCCCAACGGCGTCTTCCAAAACGCAAAGGTTAATAACGAAGCGGCGTTGTCGGTCACAGACTTTTTGTTTGAAGCAGCCCGGGGTAGTATTCCCGGTATAAAAATGTTCTCTATCCCCGGGCGTAAGGACTCGCTGAGCACTTCAGCACTTGACGACCTGACTCAGATACCCGGAACCATCGTATCCCCGGAACCTGGGGGCATACAGTTAGAGGTTGTTTCGTCGTCTACCAGCGACACTTCCGCGGGCACAGGTATACAGACCTTGGATCTACACTATCTTGATACCTCAGGGGCAGAACAGACAGAACTGATAACTCTAGATGGCACGACCCCCGTCAACACTGTCGCAACGGATATCGATTTCGTTCAGTGGTGTCACGCAAAGACTGTAGGAACCGCGGGCGTGGCGGTCGGAAATATAAGTATTCTAGATACGACTGGGACTACGACATACGAATACATATCCGCTGGCGGGAATCAATCCCTTAGCGCGAGGTACAAAGTCCCCACCGGAAAGACGGGCTACGTAGTCGGGTGGCAGGCTTCCGGGATAACAAAGAAGATTGATCTACGGCTCAGAGCTACCGTTGAGCGGTTTGACAGATCCTTAATACCCGGGGTGTTTCTATTCCAGGATATCCTAGTTTTGAACGACACGGCTAGCGGCTACATACCTTTCGCGCTTCCCCTAAAAATGCCCGCCGGAGCAGTTGTTAAGATGTCAGCCGTTAGTGCAGCCGCGGGCGGCGACGCCGCGGGACAGTTTGATATTGTTCTAGTAGAAGACTAACGATTGCTCTAAGGCCCGCCATTAATCTATATTATCTAAACATTACCTAAACGAGATTTTATACTTATGGCCCTAGTACTAGACGCAACAGTCGGCGGAGAAGACTCAAACACCTACGTCACCTTGGCCGACGCTGAAACTTATTTTGAGTCTAGGCTCTACGGCTCAAGTTGGACCAGCGCCACAGACGATAATAAAAATAGATCCTTGGCAATGGCTACCCGGATGCTCGACGACTTGTTCCGGTACCAAGGGTGTAAGCTTACGTCCGCCCAAGCTCTCCGGTGGCCTAGATCCTCGGTTTATGATATCGACGGCTACTACGTTAGCTCAGAAGCAATCCCAACACCGCTCGAAGAAGCAGCTTGTGAACAAGCGCTAGAGCTTCTTAAATCCGATGTAACCACGCAACCGGAACTCTTGAGCCAAGGGTTCAAGAAAGCCAAGGTCGGACCGCTCGAAGTCGAAGCTGACCTGAGCTTCCAACCTGCCTCTATGTCGAAAAACGCGACAAATGCGATTGTCGGCGCGGGGCTTGGGACGCTCAAGAGCTCAAGTGGCCGGGTAACGAGGGCTTAAACATGGCTACCATATTTGACGGAATCTTCGCGGGCGAAACCGGCGTAGCTTCTACGCTTCTCGATCTCTTCGGAACCTCACTTACCCTGGAATACGGCGCAACAGACGGCAGTCTCGACCCTTTGACAGGCATCGTGACACCCGGAACCAGCGTGTCTGACACTACTAAAGCTTCGCCCCCTGAGCCCTTCACGATCTCAGAACGCGAAGGAACTGTGATAGAAGAAGGCGACCTGAAGACAATAGCCAAAGCTTACGGGCTGACCGGCGAGCCGCCTGTCGGCGCTAAGGCTACTTTGTACAGCGTAGTCTACCGCGTTGCGTGGGTTGGCCCTATTTACTCAGGCGACGAGGTTTCTGCTTACACGTTGGCTTTGCGTAAAGGGGCTTAGGTTATAATTTATGAGCTTCTCGGCAGATTTGAACCGATGGAACAATAAGACGAAAGACCGAGCGGAAGACCTGATGCAGAAAGTTGTTATTGTTTCTTCTCAGGGGGTTACGTCGAGAAATCCCGTTGAAAGCGGGCGGTCTAGGGCTAGTTGGAATATACAAGCGGGTAGGCCGAATCTTCGAGTAGCAGGAGAGGGGGAAGGCACTGACTCCGATACTGATCAAGCTACTCTAGACCGGCTTACCGCAGAAGCTAAACAAGTAAGCTTGAAAGACCGAGATGTTTATTTAACAAACAATATGCCGTACGCCATGAGGCTTGAATACGGATGGTCAGACCAAGCAACTCACGGGATGGTAAGAGTCACGGCTGCTGAGGTTCGGAGTTTGATTGCTGCTGGGCGGTTGCGCTAAGTTGCCCCTTAAGTCCTCACATATCTATATTATCTAAACAAATTACCTAGGTTTTTGGTCCCTTAGATATGGCTATTGATTATGAAATTGTCCGACGAGCTATCCGAGCCGAGATATTAGCCGCCGAAGTCGTGGAAGTCACGGCAACAGGCGAGCTTATCGGCATACGCGACGGGGACTACAACGCCGCTATCCACACACGCCCGGCAGCCCCGGCAGTGACGCCGATTCTCTCAGCTTCTGATGTCGCTTGGGAAGGCTATGAATTCGACCCCAACAACCGGGCTCTTTGGTACGAAGAAACCCTACTCCCTGCGACTGATTTCTACGAGGCCGCTACAACGGAGAAATTCGTAGGCATCTACCAATTTACTATCTGGGCTAAGAAAGGCACCGAGCGATATCAGCTTACAGAGACCGCAACGACTACTGCCAGCAGACCGGCTAAATACATAGCTGAAGTCTTCGACGCTCGGTTGCCGGATTTACAACCAGATCAGACAGATATCGAAGGGCTTGTCATGTACTCAGTTACCCGGGGCCCGGGTCTCACTGACGACAAGTACTACGGAATCCCCCTATCTTTGAATTTTGCATGCTATTTGCAGTACAGCACTTAACACACAGCACCTAACGCCAGGAGAATAGATAAATGGCTAACCAAACACACGGATTCGGGACTCGAATCTCAATCGGCGCGGTCACGTTCGAAGAAATCGACGTTACGCCGGTTGGCCTAACCCGCGACGACCCCGTCGAGCAAACCAGTAACTCGGGTACTTTGTACCGTAGGTTCGCCCCGGCTCCGCTGAAAACTAAATCAGCAGCTACCGCGACAGTCTACTACGAGAAAGACGACCTCGCCGCCATTAAAGCCAAGCTTGAGAGCGACACCGCCGAGACGATTACGATCACCTTCAGCGATTCGTCAACGTTGGCCGACACCGGTTGGCTCCAGGAATTCACGCCCGACGCTCAAGTAGCAACCGAGCGCCCACAGGCAACCATTACTATTGAGTTCGAAGGCGAAAGCGCCGCCGGGACTGATGAGTGGACGTACACTAGCTAAATTTACCTTGGGACCGGGCGGCGTAAAACCCGCCCATTTCCTACAACCCTACCAACGAAGGGAAACAAGTTATGAGTTTGAAAGATAAACTGCTAAAGAAAAACCTACCGTCCAAGGAAGTTACCGTGAGCGGTAACAAAGCCAGGATTCGGTCTCTGACCGGTATGGAGCGCCTTGAGTTCGGTAGCTTAGACGACAGCGACACCCCGGAAGCTATCAGAGGCCGGTACTGGTTTATCTGGAGCAAAGCAGTGGACCTCGGCGAACCCCTTTCACGAGAAGAGTTTAACACAATTTTTGATTGCGATTTCCCTACGGTCTTTGAACTCTTCTTAGCCGTTTTGAAACTCGGAAAAATGGACGCCGATTCTGTTGAGGAAGCGGAAAAAAACTAGCGAAGCGCGGGGAACGTTGGCACTGGTTCCGGCTAGCCGCGCGGCTGAATTACGCGAACCCCGAGGTTCTAGCGTCCGAGATAAGTAGCGAGCTTTTCACAGAGTGGTTAGCTTATGAAAACCAAGAGTGGCACGATGTTACTAAACAAGATCTGTACATGGCGCAAATCGCCGCGCAAGCAGGAAACGCCATGAACAGTAAGCCCGTGAAAGTCCGAGATTACCTCCTAACGTTCAAAGCAACCGGGACGCGGGCAACCGTAGCCGAGTCAAAATCCTATTGGCAAACCCAGACCGGGAAGAGAGCTAAGTAGATGCCAGCAGATACAGCAACACTAATACTCAGAGTCCGAAACGACAAGTACGTTCGGGATATGAAGAAAGCCGACACCGCGACCAAGAACCTTAGCGGGTCTTCGTCTACTTTGAAAAAGGTTATTGGCGGCATAGGTTTTGCGGTGGCAGCTAGATCTTTGGCCAGATTTGGGGTATCCGCGGTTAAGGCAGCTAGTAAAGCCGAAGAAACCACGAACAAGTTCAAAACTGTATTTAGCGACATCCCGGCTCTTGCAGAAGACGCTTCTGTTAGTTTAGCCAAATCGTTCAACCTAGCGAGTGTTACCGCGGAAGGTTTGTTATCCAACACCGGCGACCTGTTAGTCGGTTTCGGGTTTACTGAAAAGGCAGCTCTCGATTTGTCGACCCAGGTTAACCGTCTGGCTATTGACCTAGCGTCCTTCCAGAACCTTGAAGGCGGGGCTCAAAGGGCCTCGGAAGCTTTGACAAAGGCTTTACTAGGCGAGACCGAATCGGCAAAGAGTCTTGGTATCGTTATCCGGCAGAACACGAAAGAATACCGGGACGAGGTAAAGAATATCCAGAGAGCTCAAGGTATCTCTGAAACGCAGGCGAAGGCCGTTAACAATCTGCGTATCGCCTACCGTCAGTCGACGAAGGCTCTCGGGGATTACGAGAGAACGCAAGATAGTGTTGCGAATGTTGGGCGCACGGCGACCCAAGCTTTTGTTGAGTTGAAACAGGCCATCGGTGAAACTACTCTTGAGATGGCCAAAGCCATAAAACTGGTTGGCGGCACGGGCTCCCTGTCTAAATTGTTTATAGGATCAAGACAAGAAGGCGTCACGAGAAGGCAGTTTATTGAGTCTCTTATCGAGACTATCACAGGCTTAGAGGATATAAATACACGGTCCGTCAGCGATATCGCGGCACCAACCGGGCTCGATTTAGCCAGTCTCCGCAACGCCAGAAGGTTTAAAAAGTTCCAGGAAGACGAGTTAAAGTTTAGACAGGCCGTAGCCGAACTGCGGAGGATCGAACTAGCGGACGCGGAAGCGCTTGAGAAAAAAGGTTTTGAGTTACGTAAAGCCTTTACTGAATCCCGGGCGATACAGATACGTCAGGACAAGGAAAACAGAGCTTCCCTGAAGGAAGTAGAAAGAGATCTACGGACACAAATCCGCTTACAGAAGCTTATAAACGCCGGAAAAGACCGGGAAGCAGCGGTACAAGAAGCTTTAGCCGACATCTACAAAGAGACGACCGCTGCTACTGCGGACCAGGTTCGGAGAATCGGGGAACTAACTGGTCAACTCTTCGACCTCCAGAACATGGAGCAAAAAGCGGAAGATCAACGCGGCATCTCAACAGACCTATCAGCAGCAATGTCAGAGGGCAGCGCCGAAGCGTTCAGAACCATCTTCCAAACGCGCCAAGGCGGCCCGGAACAAGACACCGCCAAAAACACCGAATCAATCGACAAGACCTTGAAACGCAGTCTCGGAACGGGCACCGCCCTCGTACCTGTGAACCTAGGAGCTAATTAGCATGGCCGTCATTACCTCCGGCGACAAAGCGCCCCATAAATTCGTTGAAGGGTTCGCTGGCACCGACACCACGATTGTAGAGCCTTGGGTTGTCCACACCGACGACGCTGACACTACATCTTTCGAAGTTATTTGGGAGTCGGGAATCCCCAAAGTCGGGGACCAGTACAGCCTGTCTTTACTTCTCTACCAAGTATTGCAGGGCGGGGTTACGGCAACCCGTCTTGATAACAATAAAAAACAGTGGCTGGTTACCGTAACTTACACGGCTACAGGGCTTTCCATTGGCGGCGGCTCTGTTGACCGCTTGACCGCGTTCGCGATGAAAACAAGAGTGTATACTCGGACTGCTGAAAACTGTTATCAGTATGAAATAGGCGGGGACGCAGACACCGGGGACTCTGATGATAAAGATTTCAGAATCCGTAACAGCGCTAGAGACCCGTATGAGCCGGCTTCAGTGCAAGAAGAGTACTATCATAAAGTATTAAGCTGGACTCAGCGTGAGATAGGTAGTTTCGATTACACTCAGGCACTTGATTTCCAAGGTTCCCTGAACGAAGAAAGCATAACTATTTTAGGCGTAAGAATCCCTAAAGGTAAAGGTTTGATGCGCTCGGTTGAGCCGATTCTCTCGACCGATGACTCCGGAGATTTTGAATGGCGCACATCATACCAAGTCGAGATAGCCGAAGTTGACCATTGGTTAACAGTTCTTGACGCAGGGTATAACTTTCTTGACACGGACCCTATTGAAAAACGGGCTATCCTATACGGCGACTTGAACGACCCGCCCGCCGACCCAGATGAAGCCGCCGAACAAGTCCAAGACCCCGTCGCCTTGGACGGTACTGGAGACATACTCGGGACTCTCGCAGACCCCGTGTTTAACCGATACAGAACCAAGCCTTACAAAGATTGGAATAACGGCTTAGATCTACTGACCCAAAAGATCCGAGGTTA
>Ga0255047_10002652_pt1 | contig 11677 bp, 12 predicted proteins | sample JV7_2_1_MG_FD_183640 | JGI IMG/M metagenome (GOLD analysis project Ga0255047, IMG submission 183640) | Seawater microbial communities from Jervis Inlet, British Columbia, Canada - JV7_2_1 | ecosystem: Environmental > Aquatic > Marine > Inlet | place: Canada: British Columbia | collected 2016-10-06
TACCCAAGTTGCCCGTCCTCATAGCGGTTATCCCCGTTACTGCCCCTCCCATCATTCCACCTATCATTCCACCGCCCAGAGCTGCTCCCGTGAATTGCAATCCTGGCTCTATTTTGCCCCAGAAAGCACCTTTGCCAAGCATGGCACCACCCAGCATCGCTGGTGCTTTAGCTAGACCTAGCGCCATCTTTCCAGCAGAGAATTTAGTCGCTTGTTCGTAGCCACTTACTCTATCGATTTTGGCTCTATTCTTGGCCAAACTTTTTCCTATTTTGAGAGCGTCTTGTCCGTGTACTTTGGCTTGGCTTTGTATCGTTTTAGCTCGATTAGATATAGTTGATGCCTGCCTACGCCTTCTTTCTATTCGTATCCCAGATTCTCCGCTTCGAAAAGGAGCGTTAGTCCTAGGATTAACATTGTGAAGCCAATGGGACGACGGGTTTCCTTGCCCTCCCATTCTATTGCCTGTAGTTCTTATTCTCTTTTGCATACTCTTACTTATAAATTGGCCGCCTGCCCCTCTATTCCATTGTCCTGCTGCTTCTAATCTCGTCGACATAGTAGCTACGTTCTCTAATGACGCACTATTCTGTACTGCTTTTGCCTGTGTTTTTGCCGCCTTTAAATGGCCAGCAATCTGAGTTCCAGTAACACTTTTGCTGCTAAATTGAGTTTTAGCCATAAGTCCAGCACGACCCAGATGAGTGACTGCAGATAGGCCGCCACCTATTGTGGCTCCTACTTTTAATCCCCCTAACATAAACTTTTCTGCTCCGGACAATTGGTCGCCAAACTTGTCATTCATTTCGTTGGTAAACAAGTGAGTAGCACCAACTCCGAATCCAGCGACGCCAGCCATAGCTGTCTGCCCGCCTATGCTGCTTCTCATTCTTCCAAATACAGTTGACGTCAATTTGTCATGTTTACCTAGAGTGTCCTGAATCAGCTTACTTGCTGCAGTGTTGCTCTTCCTGGCACCTCTGACTCCAGAGCTGCCACCCCGTAGTGCCGTTACTGCAGCAGCTCTTCCAGTAGCTCCCCCGAACACTGACTCAACAGCCTTAGATCTTCTGCCTAGGGCAGCTGCCACATGTTGTGCTGCTGTAAATACACCACCCATGATATTTTCCTATCTAAAATGGACCCCAGTTGTTACCAGATCTGACTGCGTTTACTGCCGCCAGACCTGCATAGCCTACTCCAAAGTATTTTCCTGCAGGACCAGTTCTTAGCGCACTTGCAGTCACTCCTGCATGTACACCAAGTGCAGCTCCACCCTCAATGGTCCTACTTATGGGATTGTCTTTACCTAAAACCATTGGAGCAAGACCATATGCTGCTATTGCTCCCGCACCTATTGCTCTAGTAGTGCCCCTGGCGGCATCTTTTTCCTCACTCACAAACCTATTAAATGAAGTTGGTTGTCTGGAATCAGTGGGAAGCTTAGCTCCCACCTTCTTCCCTCGGAAATAATCTTTTAATGACATTCCAGGTTCAGTTTTATTTTTTGTTAAATCTCTAATGGCTTTGAGATTACCACCTACGTCCACACCTTTTTGCGCATTAACTCCTTTACTTAGTTGGACTGGATTCAAATTACTAACAACATCTGTTAGAAAATTCCCCATCTTCTTTCCTAAGTAGTTATCTATTACTGCTGGCACACCCATTTAAATCTCCTTTATGCATTTGCATTCGAGTAGTTTAGTTTTCTAGACCTGTTATGATAGTATGCAAGCTTGGGCTTCTTCTTAAGGGTTACATTCGCATGTAGATCCGCATGCTTCGCCTGACTCCTCACCTTACTCTTATTCCTTGGACTCTCTCTTATCGCCCTAGCTTCTTGTTTAAATGAAGCCTTTTGGTATGCACTATAGTCTCCAAGACTTTTAATTGCCGAATATCCTCCATAATCTTCTGGAGACATTAGCATACCATCGGGAATATTAGCTCCAGGGCCTGCCGCATTTTGTTGATACTTATTTTGAACAGCACTTCCATGAGCATCTTTCATGTACTGATATGCTGAATAGTTAGTGACATTATGCCCTTGTCTTTTTAGATCAGTCATGCTTGACCTAACAGCACGAGCATCTTCCATCACTTTTTTAATATTTGTATTTATCTTAAAGTATTTTACTTTAGTAGGATCATTTCTGGCAGCATATCCAAGCAATGCATATGGCTGCTTCAACGCATAGGCATAGAAGTTAGCCTGAGATACGTGGTGCGGCTTAGGACGATTCAATTTCTGCAATGCGTCAAAATCTTCAACAGTTTTTATTTCTAAAGGCACACCAGAATTAAGGACTATGTCTATGTGCCCCATGACATCTAAGTCAGCACTATAGACAAGATGCTCATGGGCTTGAGCTAATCCCTTTTTCATATACTCGGCCTCTATCATTCCGTGAACTACGTTTCCTTTCTCAGAGGAGTTCGTGTAATCATCGAAAGAAGATCTTCCGAGCAGCATGTCCTGCAGTCTTCTTCCTCTGTATCCCAACATGGAAGATCTGAGAGTATCGGATCCCATATTAAATCTATAGTGAAGGTTAGAAAGTGCTTGGTTAGAATACGGATCATTTCCTGATCCGAATGAATGTAGTAGGGGATCTCCTGAAGGCGATACTCCAGTTACAACGTTATGTCTAGACCCGGGTGATTTAATATCACCGTTTCTATTCGCTAGCAATAACATTCCAGAAACTAGGAGCGCGCCTTTTGCAAGTGCGCCTCCCTTTGTCTTTAGCGCCCTTTGCACTGGGTTTAACTCTGATCTAGCCATCTCTCCGACAGTAGCTCCAGAGACTGCAGGACTATCTCCTGCTGCGGCTATAGTTTGTTGTTGATGCCCATATGGTGCCCTATATCCAGATAAAAGACTCCGGTCTATGCTATCTCCATCAAGATATCTTCCCAAAGATTCCCAAGCAGAATCTATTTGAGAATTACTCTGTACATGCTTCATATATTCTATGATCTGAGTATCTGCGCCACGAGGATTACTCAAATGCCGATTGAATATCTTGGTGTTTATCTCTCCCATTCTTTTTACATCTATGGAGGCATCATGAGCTGCACCTGTAGTATCGATAGAATCTATAGATGCAAATAATTCTCTTATCGGAGCCTTTAGTTTTGATTCACCGCCTATGGTCTCTATATATGTGCTTTTCGATTGGATAAAGGAGCCGAGTAAGCCATCTCCTGCAGACTGAGAATACCCCGATGAGATATCTAGCGCAGTAGATCTTGAGTTCAGCCAGCCCATTATGCCTCTTGTTAACGACCCCTCGGGCGTAGATCTTATGTCTTTGGCATTATCGAATCCCATAATTCCGGCAGCGCTACCACCGGCGCTATTAAATAATTTATTAGTCGTCTTGCCTTGCTGGTCGAGATGGCGGAACTCATTTATATGCCTTCTCATTATCTCTGTCGAGCTACGTTCTTCACCAGGATTAGCAAGTTCTTGAACCATATTCGCTACATGTTTGACTATCTTCTTTTCATCAGATGTAACGTCATTAAACTGAGGGCCTTGTAGCTTGCGTATAAATGAAGCTTCTAGCGCGCCACTACTGGCTGCTCCAGTCTGAGTTCTGACTGTATCTGCAAGTTTTCTTAATCCAGTCTGTTCAGTAATATATCTGGATTGAGGATTAATTCTATTTGTTGTTAGCTCTCTTTTTATTTGCCCATGTATGTTCTCTTTTGAATGACCCTCTTTAAGAGACCTGCTAACTTCTTTTTGATCTAGATGGCGTAGAGTATAACTCTCGTCTCTAAGCATAAGAGCAAACTGAACATCTTTTATCTTATCTGCTGTATCAACTATTTTTACGCCCTGATGATTTAATAGTCCCTTAAACATCTTTTTCTGCATGTCGGTGCCATACTGGTCGACATTCTGCCCCATGACTCTAACGTCGTATCCAATATTATGACCAACCAGTTCAAGATCAACTCCTGCCCTGCTGGCAGCCCTTCTACTGCTACTAACTTCAGTTAAAAACTTTGATATAAACTTCTGAGATGTTTTCATGTCTCCGTGCGAAAACTTAGATTCAAATACATTGGATGCTAGACCCATATTGAGAGTACTACCGCTAATAGTAGCACCAATACCCCACATTCCGGGGGTAGGATTATGTACTTTGGTGGCAACAAGCTTATTCAGTACTTCTAAACCAGCAGGAGTGCTGAACTTTCCCTTCCTTCCCCTCATCTCAGAATATAATTTTTTCTCGTATTGAGAGCGCTGGCTTGCATCTTTGCCCATAATTTCGTTTATGCGCTGATTATCTAATGTTTTTCCTTCGGTAGTCTCAAACTGTATATCTATGTCTTGAGGTTTAACTCCCTCCGGTAAATCCATATGTATATGCTCAGATAAGGCAGGTCTCGCATGAGCATCGCCTTCCATGCCTAGCTGGCCATGGAACTGCAACATCTGAGGGATACTTCCTCTTATCGGGCTCTGTAGTATCTCGCCCCTTCGTATCACTTTGTCCCTATTACTGAGACCTATATCGGTGGCTTCGATATCTAGCCAAAACTTGAAGTTTTCTCTATCGGCCATTATTCACCATATATCTCTGGAGCATTAGTATTAGGTTCTTCCCCCATGTCAATCTCAGTAGCAGTGATGTTTCCTTCAGAATCTTGTGATGCCATACGTATTTTATTCGCTTTTTCCATCAGATTAGCTGCGACTCTTGATGGATCAGCATAGCCTTTAGAAGCTGCGTCTGCTTTGGATTTTCTTGTAGTTAACAGTTCTCTCATCAATCTTAACTTTGTTTTTACAAGCTTTTCATAGAAATCTGCAGCCTTAGAATTTTCTAGGCTATAGAAGGGCTGCCCCGTAGGACTGTATCCGCTAATAGCTCTTTTTTCTATTCTCGGGTCTAATGCTAGCTGCATTGCAGCTCTAGCCTCTAATGTCATCTGAAACACTATTTGATCTACAAGCATTCTATCATATGCAGATGCAGGGTCTTTTAGATCTATACCTGCCGCCTCTGTGAACTGCGTAGTCCACTGCTTGATCTGGTACCCCTCTACAGGGCAATCTTCTCCAAATGGCCTAGCTATTCCATTTCTTGAGAGGGGACATTTATCAAAGTATACACATTTCTCATCTCTGCATATCATTGGTCCTGCTGCCGCAGCAAAACCAAACTTAACAGACTCCTCATACCTAGATATGTTGCTCTGTTGATTTTTTGTTAACTCGGTGGTCTCTGTACCTATTACAGTGCTGTCATCTCTTTTAATGGCAGGTAGGTTATTGGAACCATCAGGTACAGTAACCCCAGGACCGAAGAGCTCGTTCGAAGCCATCTTTATTAACTCTCATCTCATTCCCAAAAACTAATCTCAGACACATTCGCGCGTGCATACAAGATTTACCTCTTTTAGCTACTATAGATAAATATTGTTTTGTTAGTGCAGGTTGATTAACATAGATATACTCCATCGCAGCATCGCTGCTAGCTATAAGTTTAGCAAACTTCTTAGGTATATATTCTACACTATTACTCAATTACCCTCTCCCTTAAAAAGATCCCGCTAGCAAAAGCTAACGGGATCTCTTAGAAACGGGGAGTACTAGTTCATTCTATGTCAATTCGCACCGATCTCCAGAGCAAGCCCAAGTTTGAGCACCTTCCGTAGAATCGTCCTTTTCGTATATGCCTAAGTAACGATAATCGATTATAGGAAGTTTTGCAAGTAATTCTTCATATTTTTCTTTAGTACATTCTTCGTATGGCGCTTGTTCATATCTTCCTCCATCATATGGAAGAAAAGACACTCCGTTTAGTATCTTCCAATTCTTGTATACCCAATTGCCTACTTCGAACCATTCATCTTCCTTCACATATACTGTGCAGCTAGCATTATGTTCGCACCAGTTATTTTGTATCTTCTTGTACTGTGTTAGTTGATCTATCGCAGATAATTCTTCCCTGAAGATAGAGTCATCGGGCGATTTTACCGGAAATGTTACTACCCACGTTCTAACATTCTTGGCGTCCCATTCTTCCCCCTCCTTATATATAGAACATGCTTGAGCATCTCCATTCTTAGCTTTATTCCAGTCTTCCTGCCTCTGGCCATTTTCAGGAGACATCTTTACCTTTTGGTCCTTTAGCATTCTTAGTAATGGGTCAGTGGTCGCTATCCTGTATCTCCTCATATAATGCTTTGCATATCTGGCATGTATGCCAGAGGAGGAGTTTACCAATTGAGAGACAGTGCCTGAGGGCTTAACACATGTAATAGCCGCAGGCATATTTATGTTCAACATCTCAGCAGCATGCAGTCCGGTCTTGATTGCTTTTCTTTTTAACGCTTTTAAAGCATCACCTGATAGCAACTTCTCGTTATCCATTATTCCTGTAAGGGAAACGCCTAGAAGTCGCTCCTCCTCACAGTTCTTCTTCCAATTATCATTCAAATACGGGAAATGTGTAAAACAGGACTGAATCGCACCGATCCACACCGCAGTCTCTACTTTCTTAAATAGAGTGTCTAAATCATCCTGGGCGCGTACCACGACCTCGGATAGATTGCAAAACTCTTGGTTCCTGAGGCTTATTTCTGCGCACGGGTTCGTTCCGGCGATTAAAGTCCCATCTCGTCGCCTCGGCGCACGTTTTTTAGATGATTCCAGATTGAACATTCCCCTTTCCCCTGTTCCAGAGGCTGCAAGGGTGCTCCACTCCCCAAGGAACTCAGTAGCTGTAGGCTGAGTAGTATACACAGCACTATTGTTAGCCATGGCTCTCCTGAGGGGGAAGGGCCACACCTTAGCTTGAGCCATCTCTGTATCAGTAAGATCTGACAATGATATTTGAGAAGAACGACGTACGCCTCCCACAACAACGATCTCTGCTATTTGGTTCATAACATCGTGACATTCCAATGGGGTTAACTTACGCCCCTGTGCATTCTGGAATACCTCACGGATGAATCCATGCAATTGGATAAGAGGTTCCGGTCCAGAGGACCTTCCACCCATTGTATAGAGACGAGAGCCTTTAGGTCTTATCTCTGAATAGTCCATGTCGACGTCGTGTCCTTCATACAGTGAGTCGATGAGTAGCTTAACAGATTTAGTCCACCCGCGCTTGCAGTCTTCTATTGTATATTGTTTTGTATATGCACCATCGCGGAAGGTTCCTACTACTGGGAGTTTGTCTGTATATTTAGATTCAACAGAGAATCCATATCCTGTGCCACACATTAGTATATATAGTGCCTCTGAGAAAGCTATTGGGTCGTCTACGACCTGGAATGAGCAGTTGTACATGCATGTATTGTCTTTTTCCGCCGCTGGGCCTGCAGCCCAGAGAGCCCTCATTGAGGGCATTACGTCGAATGACAATATAGAGGATTGAATTTTATCGTAGGTTTTTGTTGGGACCTTGTCGCCCATGTGTTTATGTAAGAAGTCAGTGTATCGTTTGGTAGTTTCGTCCCACGCCTCCCTTCTCCCCTCTTCATCCATCCATCTTGCATATGTCCTTACGTACACAAATTCTGCCGCATCGTTTGAGAAGTCGATCATCCCCGTGCCTTCCGAAATGTCCATGAAAGTAAAAACCGTGAATAGTCAATCGTAGTACATTTTGGTCTTATTTGCAATGACTGAAAGCCATATATCTGAGAAAAAAGTCTTGAAATTTTTTTGAGAGTTTTGGTACGGTCGAAAATCTGATCTCGGGCTGCTGCATAGTTTTATTATATGGTGTGTGGGTACATGAACGTTTCATGCCCCCCCCATCTGCTCTTGAAAGGAGCTCAACATGTTCGATTTCATGACCATCTCCATCCTGTTTGCCATCATCATCGTGGCCATCATCACCATCATCATCATGGTGAGGAAGGGCAAGCCCACACGCCTCCCCAATGGCGCAGTGATGGGCTACTACATCCAGGACGAGGGTACAGGAGAAATGATTGGCCCAGTGGGGGCACAGTTCATCATCAACAGTGTCACCAGCAGCATCCTGCCATGGAGCAGGTTGGTATCAAGCAACGAGCCCATCCGCCTACAGTTCAAGGCCGATATGGCACAGACATTGGCCAATGCCTATGACGGGGACATCATTGAGGTGTTGAGCATCGCGCACCGCCGTCAGTTCACTGTCATTGCCCGCGTCATCGAGCTTACCCATCGTACTGGATGGTTTGCTCAAGGCATGAGCAGAAAGGAGAAGGCCGTAGTGGCCAATGCCAAAGCAAGCTGGTAGAGAGACCATTACCCCCGTTACCCCGTCGTTTGTCCATGAGGGCGTAAAAACCCTATATGAACAAGCGGCGGGTTTTCGAATAGCAACTTGGGTTAAGCACTACGCCCATGTTGTTTACTAATAGTAGTGTAAAAGGAGACTACGATGACGGACGAACAGTACTATCGGGACTACGCCGCCGGGCAACTCCTCGGAGCTGCAATTGCAGACAGAGGGATTGTGGACTCCAAGCAGGGTGCTGCTCTGTTCCACAGCGAGAATCCCGATGCATCGACGGCCCTCATCGAGGGATACCGGTCAGGATTCGGGAACCGGAAGCGCCAAATTGCACGGGGCTGTTAGCCATGCCATCTCTTACCATCATCCATCTCTTACCATCATCCAGAAAGGAGCCCGCTATGGGTCAACCTGTGTCTGAAACGACCATGGAGGCATTAGCTTTCTTGGATTCTCTTCCCAAGGAGAAGAAACCAAGGAAGCAATTCTTCCACGAGAAGCACCCCAATGCTTCTGGTCCTGATCTCCCCTGGAGGTCAGGTGGTCGTAAACAAGGCGGTACTAAGATTAATTCTTAGTGCTTCCCCGGGTTTGATTAGCCCGGTGAGCTGTGGCTGAGCACTGCAATGCAGTGAGCACAGTAAACTAATCAACATCTTACCAACCAACCCTCTCGAAAGGAGGCCTTATCACGTTCGATATCCTAGTTATGTCGTTGGAGGAAGGGATTAAATCCCAATCCGCGGCATCTACATCTCAAGCCGAGGACGCCCTTGGCTTGGGAGCTATCTTCCTGGGAGCTGATGAGAGCATCACTGTAACGAATGGTAATACCATCGTTATAGTGACTCCCACCCAGCCCTGGTGGTAGTTTCTCGGGTTTGATTAGCCCGGTGAGCTGTGGCCTGCACCAAACCAATAAGGTGCAGTAAGCGCAGTAAAATAATCAACATCCAGGAGAGGAGGGGGCATCGAAAGGTGTCTCCTCCTTTTCCTATTGATTAGGTGCACTTCGCATCTATGTCTATTTACTAGAAGCTTCTTTGAAAGGAGCACACCATGTTCGAGTTCATCATCTTGTGGATCAAAAGTCTCTTGGGGATCAAACCCCAAGAATGGGCGCTTGTAGTCTGCTGGTCTACCACCGACAAGATTCAGGTCATCGACGGCCTCACCTATGAGGAGGCCCAGAGGAAAAACCTGGAGGATGAGATCTACTTCGGTGAGTGCACTGAGTTGGCGAAAGTTAACAAAGGATCCATCTCTGTCGATATTTGGGGGGTCGAGTATGACCTCTACAAAGACCGCACCGGAGAGTGGATGAACAAAGCCACCAACCAAGAGCCCGTGTGGTTTGCATTCTAATAACTAGAGGAGGGGGCATACTGTGTGTCCTCTCCTCGTTTTTGTTTCTTTGATTGGAGATCGACAATGGAACAAGACTGCATTCTGATCAGGACCAGACATGAAACGGTAAAGGATATGAGGCCTAGGGTCAGAGAATTAGTAGAAAAGGAACTGGCAGAGCTTGGTGTGGTGGCAGAAGAGTGTTTCTTCGAGTTGCTTACAACTCGGACTCCTTCTCGAATGCCTACCAAACTGGGTCTGAAGATCAGAGAATCTATCAAAGTCTATCGCCGGGGAAATGAATACCTGGCATTAACGAGGGATGGTTTCCCTCGTCTGGACTGGAACCACAGTGACTGTGCTTTAATTGTGCAAATTGTTATCTCTTGAAAGGAGATATAAATGCGAGACGACGAGTTCGACGACTACACTGTTCTCGACGGGATCATGACAGCGGGCTTTCTCCTGATGTGGCCGCTGCTTTATCTCTTGACGCTGGCAAACTAGATGATTCACTCAGATGAAACCCAGAAGGCTCTTGCCTACTTGGATTCTCTTCCTCCTCCGGGAAAGAAGACCAAGAGCAGGAGCCGCAGTCCCAACAGGGTGATGGGAATGAGGAGCCGCAAAGGCCCCATTCCATCAGCTTCGGGGCAGAGGGTCATTCGCGGCACCAAGCATCAGAGCTAGTGCTGCGGGGCAGAGTAAACTGCCTGGCAACAGAACAAAATCCCTTGACGACCGGGTGCGGGTGCGGGTGCGTTGACGACCGGGTGCGGGTGCGTTGACGACCGGGTGCGGGTGCGTTGACCGCGTCCTTTTCCCCCCCCTTCCGGGGATAACGCGGGGCCCCCCTCGACGACCTTTGACGACCGGGTGCGAGTGCGGGTGCGTTGACGACCGTTGACGACATTTTAAAGCAATGCATCCATGAGCCCTGCTAAAGCAAAATCATGGGTGGCCTCTTATTCAAGAGGAGGTCATTAGTGTGCATGCGTGGCATGTACATGAAAGTTCTTGTTGTCCCATCAGAAAGGATCGCCATAATGGCGAAACTTACTGTTGGGGCTGCTACCTACTTCTCCCAGTTCTGGGGTGCTTTGCACGAGACTGAGGATCTCGTAAGAGCTGTGCGGGTTTATTCAGCGAATCAGTCGCAGAATCCGTACCAGCTCAGGAGCACCCTGGATAGAACCAAAATGAGATTGGAGCGCGCGCAAGCTGCACTTGCCGAGCTGCACAATGACATTTTGGTGGATGGAAATCTTCAGACACTCTTTAATGGCCCTGGGCCGTTCGAGAGTGTCGAGGCTAAAATTGCTGAGCTCGAGGAAGCCGTTGCGAAAACAACGGTTGACCTTGACTTTGCAAAGAAAGTCGAAGATTCCGTCCGGGAGCTGGAGGACCACATGAGTGAGCGCCTGAAGCTTAATGAAGCAACAGGCGCTTCTACTCCGCTTGGGCAGGATTTCGAGATGCTTCTCGAAACGGCCCAGACGGCTGTAGCCGCTGAGCGTACTCATCATGGTAAAAGCAGTTCTGACGAAGATGACTACACCTGGTTCTAGCTAGGTAAAGTCATCTTCGGATGGGTCGGGTTTGATTAGCCCGATGAGCTGTGGTCTGCACTGAACCAATAAGGTGCAGTGAGCACAGTGAAATGTAATCAATAATCCAACGAGAGGAGGGGGCATCGAAAGGTGTCTCCTCCTCGTTTTCTAAGCGCCAAGGTAGGGCGCTATATCAAGTACTGCTGCACCTACCATCGGGGTAGGCGTAGTCCCCTGCAATGATGGGGACCACGAGGCCCACGGACGGGCAACCCCAACTTTTGGGGAAAAGAAATCCCCCCCCTTCTGGAGATAACGCGGGGTCCCCCGGAGCAGCCCTCTCTATCTCTCCTTGTCCACGTATCGTGGATAGGAGAAATAGAAAGGAGAGTCTCATGATGAAGCTCTTCGAGATGGTAGCTGGCGGAGGACTGAGGACGAGCGAGTTGGTGTTTGATACTGAGCGGTCTGCCGCTCTAGTAGCATCGACCTTCACGCTCCAACGAGGAGCTGGAGGAT
>Ga0255047_10002653_pt1 | contig 11668 bp, 24 predicted proteins | sample JV7_2_1_MG_FD_183640 | JGI IMG/M metagenome (GOLD analysis project Ga0255047, IMG submission 183640) | Seawater microbial communities from Jervis Inlet, British Columbia, Canada - JV7_2_1 | ecosystem: Environmental > Aquatic > Marine > Inlet | place: Canada: British Columbia | collected 2016-10-06
TTACCGTGATGTTTAAGCCATAGTCATCTGACCAGGCGTTTCCTAAAAATGTAATTTCATCCATATTATTTACCTTTTGGGTTTTCTAAGTTTAGTGTGACGTTGATTGTTTTTGCCTCAATGTTTTGATCAACTGTTTCCTTTGGCTTACCATATACTCTGTCAAATAATAACTCCAACAAATGTATGCTGCCTTTCTTGTAGTCCTTTGTCGCTTTATTTGCAATCATAGAAATCCAGAATGGAAGGTCATCGTTTTGAGCAAGTTCCATTAGTTCGCTTCTTGTCCGTGATAATACCCCTTTGATTATCTCCTCCGTCTGTGATTTAGATAACTTGACATTGTACTCATCCAAGAAGATTTCCTTCAATATAGTGTCCACTTTTTTAGGTCTACCATTGGGATTTCTGACCTCTCCTTTTTTTGCTGGTATGAGATTCTGTTCGTTAGCCATCTTCTAAATTATCTCTATATTATTTGTCCGTTTCTTTTTATTACAAGTGTATGGTCTAACTTTCTCATTCGGTCTATTATTACTTGGCAGTATTTAGGCTCCATTTCCATCATATAGCAATTTCTTTGAACCTTATGAGATGCTGCCATAGTGGTTCCACTACCACCAAATAGATCTACAACAATCTGATTTTTATCTGATGAGTTGACTATTGCATTAGAAACCATCTCAATAGGTTTTTGAGCATTATGCACTCTTTCAGAATTTACTCTGTTGTGCCTCCAAATATTTGGTTTGCCATTAACAGTACGAACACCTGCTTTTATTGTTCTGCTCGTTGTTTTATTCTTTGGGCTATTATCAAAAAACCATATCATCTCATAGCATTGTTGATACATCGCACCAACTCCACCATCGCCTTTGTCCCATATACATAAATTCTTAGCTTTTAATTCAACCTCTCTACTCATTGCTTCAATTACAAATGCCGAATGCCAATCACAACATACATAAATATGACCGTAGGGTTTTGTTATGTTTTTATATTCTTTTAAAATCCCTCTAAAAAAAGGTCTAACCATTTTATCATCTGCAACATCTGCCACTCCTGTGCTATTACCAAATAAAGCATAAGGCGGATCAGTAAAAACGCAATCCGCTATTTTGTCATCCATCAACTTTGCAACCGAATCTGAATCCGTACTATCTCCACACAACAAACGATGATCACCAATCTCAATTAAGTCACCTAATACAATGTCCGTTTCTATTCCACTTTCAGGAACATCAAAGTCATCTTCTTCTGCTTCAAGTTCTGTTTCTGCAAATGTCGGAATATCAATACCCCACTCCTCAAGTTCAGCAGTATCCCACTCGTTTGCTATCATATCCCAATCCCACTCACCAAATCCTGCGTTGTCTTTAATTATGAATTGCCTCTGTTGATCCTCGGTTAAATCTGATGCTTTTATAATTGGTGCTTCTTTTAATCCTAAATGCCTTAATGCTTTTAATCGCATATTGCCTCCAAGTACAACCATATCATCATTGACAACGATTGGTCGTAGCTCAAGCATCTTAGGGAATGCCTTGATTGATTCACACAGCTTGTGAAACTTGTCATCTTTGATAACCCTTGGATTGTTTGGGTTACTTTTAATGTCTGTTATTTTGACTACTTGTATATTCATTTTCTTTCTGTCATTTTAACCTTATGGACAACTTTTAACATCTCTTTGTGTTGCTTTTTATCACCGTATTCAATGTGGCAACTTCTACATAATCCCATTAGGTTTTCAATCGTGTCCTTGTTGCCTCCACCCATTCCTCTTGCTTCTATGTGATGAATATCAACTGCTGTGTTTCCGCACATCTCACAGGCTATCCAATCCGTCGGATGGTAGTTCATCTCCTTTAGATAAATCTTTGTGTGTTTTTTCAATGCGTTTTCTCTTTTTACGTTTAGGCTTTTGATCAGCCATTAATTCCTTTTGCTGTGCTTCTGATCTAATAATCATTGAAAGCATTCCCTCAACTACACAGTTGCCGCAGGTGGGTAATGGTTTGCCCATCTCTTGTAAATAGATTGCTCTGAACTCCACGTTCTGCTCAGGTGTCATCTTTAAAACTTGTGTTTCTTTCCATTTCTGAAACACCGGCAACATCTCGGTGAGGATGAAATCAATTTGTTCTTTGTTCATTTAGGATTCTTATTACTTTGGTTAGTGCCTCATTGACTTCGCTTGGTCGTGGTTGACTGATGGCAAAGCCTTTGCGGTATTTTAAATGTCTTTGTAGTGTTTCAATTACTTCGTTTAGATCTTTTAGTTCATACATATCTGTTTAATATCGTTGCTATCATTCCACTTGCAAATGAGAATAGAACTCCCTCCAAGGAGTGGAAGTACAGTACACTCAACCAAAACGCAAGACATAGCTCACAGGTAAATGGCTTAACCTTTAGCTTGTATGTCCAGTTTCTTACAAGAATTACTCCTGCGGAGGCGAGTCCTATTATCTCAAATGTATGGCTCATATTTTTTGAATTGTTTATTTGCTTTGTATTTAATCTCGTTAATCACTTTGTCTATCTCATGCCTACTGATGCCGGTTGCTCTGCTAATTGATCGTGCTGATTTTGGTTTGATGTTACGCCCACCCTCTGAATAAAGCCTCCAGATTTTAGTGTGATACCAATCATAATCTCTAAGCACAATGTCAATGCAGTAGTAAAGTATCTCATTTCTGTAATCAACATCATGGTCAGCAATCTCCAGCTTGGAACTGTCAAGCATTGGCTCTTGTTTAAATAGTTTGTTAAACCTGGTGTATTGACCGTAAGCCTGATTGACCACAATGCGAATGACAAGCCCTTCCCAATATCCGCTGTTGTATTTTTCCAATATCCAATCTTCATCCTTTTCGCAGACTATTAGAAACACCTCCTGATACAAATCATTGGCTTGGTGCTTCCCTATCTTGTCACAAACTTCCCTCAACCATTCGGCTGTTGTCAGCTCGTTTATGATGTCGGCTTTTTTGATATGTCAAAGTTTGTTTATCTTTTTTATCCTTGTTCAAGAAGTTTTACACAATAAACGCACAGTCTTGTCATTGCATATTGAATAAACCTCAAATCCTTGTTTGATGTATTTCTTTGCATAGTAGATGACTTGCTTGTCATTTTCAAGGATTATATGAACGTACTCACGCCCTTTCTTGACTGTCAGCTCCATTGATTAACTCTAATATGGTTAACTCCTCTCTGTACACTTGAGGAATGTCTAACCAGTTCTCTACTCTCTTGCATCCATTTATAACGCTTGAATGGTCACGATTAAATATTGAGCCTATCTTCACAGTGCTAAAGTTTCTCCGATGTCTAAGATGATAAAACAAAGCGTGTCTGACGTTGACGATTGATCTATCTCTCATAGGACTTTTTAACTCATCTTCAGTGATGCCGTACTCGTTTAAAATGCGTCCGTAAAGTTCTTGACATTTTTCAACATTGTGTCCTTTAAGTTTCAGTATTTGGTGACGCATTTTCTGGATGCTTACTTGATACTCTCTCATTTGGTTTCTAACTTTACGTTGATAGTTCTCGTGTTGCTTTTCTAAGCGTGTAAGCTTTTGCTTTGCTGCAATGTATTCTGGGTAAAAATCTTTCATAGTTCTAAATAGTATGCCATACAGGCTGCCTTGTAAATTATTTCCTCGTTTAATTGTGAGCGTTTCTGCTTGTGTCCTCTTTCCCTTTTCAGTTTGTAAAACCATATATTTTGATTGTCCTTGATAATCTCAACTAATTCACTCACTCGTTTTTGATCAATCTTTGGTTTATCTTCTAACTCCTCCCAAGCCTTGCATAGAAAAGATGGAAACACTGCCGCCCTTTTATTTCTGACATTCTCCCAATTGCTTTTGGCTATCTCAAAGGCTGACATCTTAGGGCTGTTGTCTTTGGGTGCTTCAATCGCCATATACTCCCGTGGTTTTAGTTTTAACGTGTGGCTGTTGTCTTTTATGTAGGCGTTCATGATATCGCTCACAAACTTGACGTTGAGTTGCTGTGGTTGTCTGATCGTGTACTTACCTAACAAGTATTCGCGAAAGGCTTTGTCCATCGTTTCAATTTCGCATCGTGCAAATCCGTCTTGAATAAACTCGATGAACTCCTTGCCTTGTGTTGGTGGCTTGATGCCTCCTAATGAACAGAGCTTTTTTAATCGCTCCAATATCATCTCCTGTGGTATATCCTGAATGTAGTTCATAATGTCCAGTTATCTAATTCGTTTTGACTATCTGCATACGGGAGTTTCTCATCCTCATAACGCCTTTGGTTTAAATACGTTGTAAAGTTAGGAAGATAATCTGTCTTTTGAGCTGAGATGTGATTCTTAAGATATTTGGGCAAATGCTCCCTAATCTTTTCAAGCTCGGTCTGTTTTAACTTTTTAAATTTTAATGCCGCATCCTTTTTACTTCCTGGTTGCCTTGTTGAAACTTGGCTGTAAGCCTTCCAAACCTGATTAAAGATTTCATCCCTTTCCACCAAGAGAGATTTATCTCTCTTATTTATTACATTAACATTTACACTATCACTTACACTTACATTTACACTATCAGCTTTTTTGGGTTTTTCAGAAAAGGCTTGGGTTTTTTGGGTTTCTTTGGCTTTCTTTGGTCTGCCTCCTTTCTTACCGTTAACACTTTGTTTTTCAATGTAAGTATCCCATTTCTTTAAATCACGCTTTAACTGTTGTCTAATAGGTTCAAATGCAATCTTAGTGATAACATCGTCTGTTTGAGGATCAAAGTCATTAACGTAGGCGAGAATGTGTTTAAACAATCTCCCTGCTTGTTCCTCGTTTAACTGCTCCACCGTATGAATTAAGTCGGTGTACAATATGAATGATTTCTTATTTTGTGCCATAAAAAAAGCCCCGTACCAGTTAGATGTGTGGAAGACCATCTAACCAGCCGAGGCAAAAGTTCTTAAACATAACAGCTTCCACCCTGTTGTTTGCTTTACGAATATAATAAATTATCCGTATAACCCAAATCACTTTTGACTTTTTGTTGCTTTGCCATCTTCTCCATGTACTTACGACCTCTGAATTGTGGTCGCTCCATCTGAAGCTTTCTTCTGATTCTCGTGATGGTCTGTGCATCGGTCAACTTGCCGAATGTGTACTCACGCTTAAAATCATCAAAGGTTTCTAATCTTATGCCTTCATCTGACATCTGCATTGTCCAATAATAGGCTGTAAGCATTCGGTCATCATCTTTAGTTTCTGGGTGCTTGAGTAGAACTGCCGCAACCTTTTGCTGAATCATGTTGTTCATTTCTTGAATCTCCTTCTGTATAAAGGTTCAACATACGGCTTTTCAGATTCGTTGGCTTGGCGTTCAAGCTCATCATCAAGCTTCTTAAATTCTCTGACTTCGTCGCATATTTTCAAATAAGCTAAATAGCAAATGGTCATGATTAATGCGATTGGTAAAACTAATATTACTGGTACTTCCATAGTTGTTTAATTATGGGGGCGATTAAGCCCCCTTGTTTAATAGTTGATTAATTCTTTTTGCTACCGAATCAAGATTTTTGTAAAATTTCACATCACCGTTAATATCCAAAATGAATCTATTTTTTTCTACATTAACTAATGAAAACCAATTTGCTAAATCATTTCCGAATTGTACGCCATTAGTTAAATCTTGTTTGATTTGGTTTATTTGTTCGTTTTTCATACTTCAAATATAAAACTTTTTTTTAATTCGCCAAAATTTCTTGCAATAATTCCCAAGCGTTCTCTAATTTCTCATTAAGTTCAAACTCAACCTCATGACGTTCAATTTCTCCAATGTGCATGATTTTTTCCTGTGGCATTCTCGGATCGTATGAAACGAAGTAACCATAGTCCAGGTCAGTCGCTAACATTCCAAGTTGCATCTGCCAATAGTATTCTGGGTGTATTTGCTTAAGGCTGTCCGCATCATAGATATTGAAGTTCTTTAAATGGATGCCGCTATTGTATGGGCATTTTATTTCAAGGATTGCATCTGAACTCAACCCGTCAGGGGAATAGCCGCTGTACTCACCGTATGGAATAAACGCATAGGTTTCACCTCCGTAGTATGTCCACTCTTGAAAGTTCTGTTGACTGAAGTGATGAAAGGCATCTGCTTCATGAGTGATACCCCATTCAAGAGCATCTCCATATATTGGCTTAGAGTTGCCGGTAAGTATCTCAGCAGCTCGTTCATATACAAATGTTTCAGCCGTTTTAGATAGGGGAGAACCTGATCGGCTACTCCCCATTAACTTGTGTACTACTGAAGCCGTAAAACGATTGGCTCTTGCTTTAAGCCATTCCTCTTGACTTTGTGTCATAGTAACTTCCATCCGTTGCTCAGTAGTCATTTCGTTGCTGTCAACACCTCCTCATGCTTTTTAGAGATAACAAACTTATCCTTAATGTCTTGAATCTTACCACCGCTTTGCATGTGCTTCAATGCTTTATCCCACATTGGATGCTGTGGCGTGATGGTTTCCTTCACTGTTTTCACTTGGTGACCACTTGCAGAATTGCCGTCATCGTCTGCCTGGTTCAAGTTAAAGATAGAAGCCAAAGCATAACGACGAGCATAGGTCAAGGCTGAGCCATACTGCTGTGGATTGTTAGCATCTCGCATTCTCAAGAGTTGTTCAGACTGCATCCATTCACCACTCTCAACGTGATAAACCTTAGTAACCAATACGTCATCGTGTGGGTGCTGAGTAATTAAAATCCCTAACTCCTGACATACCGGGTTGATGGTAACAAGTATGCTTGATAAGTCTGCATAGCTTGATTCAAAGTGATCGTTCCTGGCTGTCTTTTTTACAGCGTTGACTTTACCTTGGAACTCAAAGAGAGCTTTCACAAGGTTGCTTGTTTCATTGCTTGTTTTCATTTTCTATTAGTTTAATTCTTGTTGGTTTTAAATCGTGGTAGTACATTAGGTCATTGATAACATCATGACGCTCAATGTCGTTGTAAATGGTTAAATCAGTTTGATAGGATGCACCTTCCTCGTCAACTACTTTGAAGACATGGTCAGAATACTCGTCACGGTAATGCTCCATGATCATTGATTCGATTTCCTCACGGTCATAGAATAGCGTGACAAAATACTGCTCCACCTCAATTTCGTGGTCGTGTACTAAAATAGTGATCATTGCTGCACCTCCTCGTTTTCAATGTCCTCTAATGCAGCTTTCAAAACAAGTAGAGCCTTGTCTGAAATAACATTGCCTTCAATGTACTTCTTAACGCTGGGCATAGATACGCCCGTTTGTTCACTGACACGCTTGATGATGCCGTGACGTTTCTTAAGCTTGATTAGCTTTACAATTTCTTGAATTTCCATACCACAAATATAAAAATAATTTGTAGAATGAAAAAACTTTTTTAATTATGGGCTGCCTAAAGTATCGGCAATATACTTTCCAATCCTCTGAGCGAGTGTTTGGGTTGTGACTTTTTTTAAGGATGGTGTCACGAATGGTTGAGCTTTTGTTCCCTTCTGTCCAATCTTCCTGGCTATGACATAGGCAAGTGACTTTGTAGCCGCTATTCTATTAGGTGACTGAGCAATCTTTTGTTGCACAGGTCGTTTGTTTTGTATCCACTCGTAAATGTTTTTAATCGGTGGCATCTTACCGGCTCTCCTTCCATCTTCTACATACTGCCAGTAATCCTCCATCAAGATTGTCAATCTAAGATTGTCAGCCCTTGCTTGTTTAATTTGTGGCTCAATAGATTGAGAAAGTGAACTTGAAGCGTTTTTCTTGTTAGCCCTTAATCTGTTCTGCATTTGAGCAATAAGCTCATTGCCCCAATTTTGAACTACACGCAAAATCCCATCATCTGCTGACGGGTTAAAATCTGAATACTCTTTACCTATGCTTTCAAGAGAATCAGCCATTCAATTTACTTAATGCGTAGTTGTGAAAATCTTTCAATCTGCTAATCCATCCACGACCAAAATGCTTAAAGGAAGAAAGCCCTCTTAAGAAGTTCACTCTGTGATCGTATGACTTAAGATATACATAGTCCTCTCCTTTCATTATTATAATGCGATTTAAGGCACTCAAAGTGTTCTTCCCTACCTTCCCATCTACCGCAATAGAAAAACCCTCTGATACGATAAATTTCTGAAGCTGCTTGGCTGCTCCGTAAACGCCAGAACCCCAAGCAAAATCCGCCCAGAACTCAGCAATCAAATCTGACTCAATATCATCCGCTTTTATTCCTTCCCAATACAACTTATAGATTGACTTCCAATCGTCATGAGTCATCTCGTAAAAGCGTTTTACTGATTCTTCTGAATCTCCGTGCTGTAATTTCCAAGCCGCCCAAGTAATCCCTTTGTTTGTATGAACGCCTGAGCCGTCAGGTACGCAATTTGCTGATGCACTATCTTTAGAGTGCTTACTGAGTCCTCCTTCCCACCGAAGGATATAGTCGATATTTGCATTGTTTATATTACCCATGGTCTTGTATTTCTTTTTGTAATCTTTTGATATACCACTCTGCTTTTTGCAAGTCTTCCATTCCGTTCTTACGATTATAACGCCACATATACTTAAGACAATTACCCCTAAGATACCCTTTAAATTCTTCATAACTCATCTGTGATTTAATACATTCTATACATTCAATCTCCCCTGCATAGTGGGTAGGATTGTTCACGTTGTCAGCCATATATATCTAAACTCTTCGTACGGCAAATCTATGTAAAAACTATGAGATCCCTCACAAAAGACCTGTGTCATCTCATAAAATTGTGACGCTCCAACTACTTTTGACAAATCCAAAACACCCTGTTCAACAATCTCAACTTCGTGAGCTTCTGATTGCAACCCTATCTGTTCGTATATAGGATCAATCATGTCTTCTCGAAATATATAGTTTACCTCTATCTTCATCTTATCTTGTATGTGAAAGCGTTGACTTTTAATTCTTCGTTCCCGTCTTTTCTTATTCTTTCAGGGTGCATCTCTAACCATCTGCCGCCCAAAGGCTTTGGACTTGCCCCACGTTCAACGTGCCATCCGCCTTTGCCTTCGTTGTATTCCTCCTTGTATGTGGCTGTCCTGACCATGAGAATATCTCTAAGTTTTACCTTGCTTTGTGTTAATCGTTCAACTGTGTAGGTCAATTCATGATCTTCGTGTACATGCCCCATCCATATAAGGTCAGCACCCTCAACAAAGGTCTGCATTCTGTTGAACTGAATTGTTCCCTTTGTCACTGGTCCGCCTCCACCTGAGCCGTGGAAATACTTGATATTAAAATTCACTTTGCCGTTGCTTTTCTCACGAACAAAGTTGTAAACTATCCAACCGCCATAACCTCCAACTTCAATATTGGTGTCATTGGTTGAATTAAGCCCATACACAAAACGCTCAATCACATCTGTTTCTTGTCGTTTTAAGATGTTAGTTTCGTGATTACCATAACCGACTACCTTAATTAAATGAGCATAAGGACTAAACCACTTGACCGCATCGTTTACAACGGCATCTAAATAGTTAGCCTTGTTATGTTCTGGTCTAATGTCGTTTTTGTTCTTACGAGGATCGTAAGCCCCCTGCATTAAACAGAAGGTATCACCATTAAGCAGTATGTCCGCTCCGATTTCTTTTGCTTTTTCAAGGTGGCTTCTAAGTAGGTCACGGTCACACTTTGGATTATCCCAATGGGCATCACTGATGAGCAATACTTTTTTTGGCTCGAATGTGTTTCTGATGATGTGTACATTTGTCTTCATAGTATTAAAGCCAATATGAGCAAAGCAAACTGAACAGCGTTAACGTTTCTCAGTATTTTGTTCTTGCTTTTTTCTTTGGCAATGGTTTGTTCTTGGTTGGTTATTATTGAAGCTTGATTCATTATCTGTGCTGAATCTTGCTTTGACAACTTTATATAAAGCTCTTGTTTCTTTCTGCACTGATGCAACTCAATCAATCGCTCATTTATCTCTCTTATCGTGCTGTCTGAGAATTGACAAGATGCTCTCTGTGGTGTTAACACTGCTAATGCTATCAGAGTAAATGTTGCGAAGTGAATCAATTTCTTTATCAACTGCATATATTTCTCTAATTATAATTACTCGGCTTGTATCACGTTGGTATGTCGCAATAGGACTCGAGGTAGGGCGTGTTAATAGTAAAGCTGATGCCATGCCCAGCAACCACATCAGTACGGGAATCAAAAAAGGGTTCAGCGTTTCCGCTAACCACGATCTCAAAGTCTGCATCAGTTACGTTTCTTTTAAGTAGTGTTACAATGTCAATAATAATCCCTGCCGTGTCAGATAGCACTTCAATCGTGTTAGAGCTGCTTTCAAATTGTCTGTCCATCACAAGCATTGAGAAGTCATAATTCACAGCCTTCTGCTCAGTGTTAAAGGTAAAGCCATTTGGCACTAACCATACAAGAGGATAGTATTTAACTTCATCAACTGCAAAGTCAAACTCTGCCCCCACTGCGAACTTGCCTACCATCTTGTGGCTTTCCGCTTGTGTTTTTATCTTTTCGATTATTTGGTTGAGCGTCATATTTTTTAAGCTTGGCTTCGTTTTTTAGCCTCCATTTATTCTTCGTCATTAGGGAAATCATAATTGTAGAAGCAGTCATCACTGGTACCCGGCATATAAATGCCTCCAAACAATGCTGTATTCTTTGGTCTGATAACGTCAAAACCACTTCCAGGATTCAAGAACTTTGGATACAATGTTGGATTCTCTCTCAAATAATCTCTCAATCTCTCTGCATAATACTCAGCCTTATCTCTGTAACGTTGCTCAATCTGTGTCAATTCACTTGTTGTAATAGGCGTTGCATTTTCAGAATTGCGAGTGGCTACTGATTTATTCATAAACTTGAACGTCATCGGCAACATCGACTCAGTGAGTGAATAGTATTTCAAACAAGGTGCAATGTATGAATCTAACAATGTTCTGTTGTCAGTTGTCAGAGTGTCGTTGTATGCTTGATCTTGTAACTCATCATAAATACCTGAGCCAATCACATCACGAATGTAAATCTCTTGAGCCTCTTTGATTGCAGATTTTAACAGCTTAGGATCAACATTCTCGTTGATAGGTGAATTATCTCGTAGGTATTGAGTCGATATAAAATAAACAAAGTTAGCCATTGATTCTTCTTCTTAATAGTTGTGGTTGCCAAATGTGGCGGCAATATGGAACGTGAGCAGTTGTGCCTTTGATGGTCATCCATCCGCCTCGTCTTTTCCATGCTGAATAACCAGGATCATTGTACTCCCTTGCAAGTATCACAGATATTTGGTCGATTTCTTCTCTTGTGTAAACTCGGTTGAGTCTAATCATCCTCTGACAGAAGTCACGAGATGTAGGCAACAAATCGCCTCCGCTTATTCCCGGTGCTTTTTCGTAAGTATAACGAGTAACAATCTCTGTTCCTACATTTGAATTTTGAAGAGTAGTTGTTCCCTCTGGTGTGATTCTAAAACCATCCTCAAGAGATTCAATCAAGCCTCTCTGTGCCATATCATCAACCTCTCTCATTATCTCCTCCACAGGCTTTTTAATGTTGTTAGAGAGCGTTTCTAAGGTGATACCCTCATTACTATACAACCACTGCAAAATCATCGCTTGTAGAGCATCTCCAAACTCCAAA
>Ga0255047_10002656_pt1 | contig 11655 bp, 9 predicted proteins | sample JV7_2_1_MG_FD_183640 | JGI IMG/M metagenome (GOLD analysis project Ga0255047, IMG submission 183640) | Seawater microbial communities from Jervis Inlet, British Columbia, Canada - JV7_2_1 | ecosystem: Environmental > Aquatic > Marine > Inlet | place: Canada: British Columbia | collected 2016-10-06
CTGGGCCGACAACGCCGAGATCGTGAGCAACGACGTGCTACTGCTCGAGACGATTGCCGACGGACTGTGCGACGTCGGTGTCGCCAACCATTACTACCTCGGGCGGGCGCTCGAGGAGAACCCCGACTTTCCGGTCGATCTCGTCTGGGCAAACCAGGATGATCGTGGCGTCCACGTCAACACGTCAGGTGGTGGGGTCACGGCGCACTCCAAGCATCCGGTCGAGGCACAGATCTTTCTGGAATGGCTCGCCACCCGGGGTCAGAGCGTGCTGGTGGATGCAAACCACGAGTACCCCGCCAACCCGGCCGCCACACCGGGGGCGTTGATCGCCGACCAATTCGGTGTCGACTTCAGCCGAGACAAACTCGATGCTGCAACGTTCGGAGCGCTCAACGGGGACGCGGTGCGGCTGATGGACGAAGCCGGATACGGCTGATCGGCGCAGTTCGATGACACACACCGTTCGGCGATCGTCCGGGAGCGCCTGGACGTGGGCATCGGTCGGTGCCGCCGTGCTCGTGGTCGCCCCGGTTGCGATGCTGGCGGTCAGCATCATCAATCCGCGCCGTGACGTGTGGAGTCAGCAATGGAATACCCGTCTGCCGGGACAACTTCGCGATACGGCGTTGTTGCTGGCGGGTGTGGCGGTCGGCACGATCCTGCTCGGTGCCGGCTTGGCTTGGCTCACCAGCGCCTATCGGTTCCCCGGATCGCGCCAATTCGGGTGGTTGCTGATTCTGCCCCTGGCAATGCCGAGTTACATCCTCGGGTTCCTCACCTTGTCGACGCTGGGCCGCACCGGCCCGATCCAGGACTGGTGGCGATCGGCGTTTGGCGACGATGCCTGGTTCCCTCCGGTCGAGTCACTCGGCGGGGCGATACTCACCTTCACACTCGTGTTGTATCCATACGTGTACCTGCTGGTCCGCGCCGCGCTTCGCGACCAGGCGGGTGGGGCGCTGTTGGCGGCCCGCACGCTCGGTGCAACACGCTCGGAGGCGGCGCGCCGGGTGGTGCTCCCACTGGTGCGTCCCGCGATAGCTGCGGGAGCGGCGGTCGTGATGATGGAGACGCTGACCGACTTTGCGACCGTGCAGTACTTCGGTGTCGACACCGTGTCGGTCGGCGTATTTCGAGTCTGGCGCGGGACGTACGACCGGGACGCCGCCAGCGAGTTGGCAACGCTCGTGCTCGGCTTCGCCTTGTTGGCGATCGGGTTCGAGCGGATCGCTCGCGGTCGTGCCCGATTCGGGCAGGCCGGGGGAGCGGAGGCCGGCACCGAGCCACAGCGCCTGACCGGTGGGAAGGCCGTTGCGGCGACGTTCGTGTGCACAGCGCTCGTGGTGGCAGCCTTCGCCGGGCCCGTATTGCGGTTGGTTGGCTGGGCGGTGGCGGAGCAGACCGGCGACCGCGGTACGCCGTTGCTGGACGAGTACCCCGGGTACTTGTGGCACAGCCTCCAGCTGGTGGCGATCACGGTCGTGGTCTGCACCGTGACCGCGGTTGTACTCGCAAACGCTCAGCGGTTCGGTAGCCCCACGCTGACCAGGATGGCGGGACGCGCAACCGCCTTCGGTTACGCCGTGCCGGGGCCAGTTGTGGGAATCGGAGTGCTGCTGGCGGTCGTCGGCCTCGACGGTGCCCTCGAGCGCGTCGGGATGGGTCTGCCTGGGGTGGTCACTACGGGGTCGTTGCTGGTGCTCGTCTACGCTTACGCCGTGCGATTTCTGGCGCCGGCGCTGGGAGCTGTCGAGAGCGGGACAGCGCAGGTGTCCGAAGAGATGACGGCATCGGCTCGATCGCTGGGTGCGACGCCGGCTCGCACCATGAGGCGCATACACCTTCCGCTTTCCAAGGCGTCGCTCGCCACGGCAGCGGTGCTGGTCGGCGTCGACGCCCTCAAGGAACTGCCGATCGTGCTGCTGTTGCGTCCATTCGGTTTCGACACGTTGCCGATCTGGGTCTACAATCTCGCCTCCGAATCGCGCTTTCAGCAAGCTGCGCTGCCGGCGTTGTCGATTGTGGTGGTAGCGATGATTCCCGTGATGATCCTGTCGCGCAAGTTGGAAAGGCCCGACGGATGACCATCGATCACCCCTCCCGCAGCCCGGGTCAGGCGCCCCGCCGGGCGGCCCGTGATGATGTTTCGAATTCGATTACGCCCGACCTCATGAGCAAGCACACGTCGAACCCCGAACAGTCAGCGAACTCCGAACAGGCGGCGCTCGTCGTCGAGCAGATCTCGCGCTCGTTCGGCCGAGGAGCGCGACGCACCGTCGCCGTCGATGACGTCTCGATCGAACTCGGAGCATCCGAGATCTTGGCGCTGGTCGGGCCGAGCGGCTGCGGCAAGTCGACGTTGCTGCGACTGATCGCCGGCCTGATTCCTGCCGAGCGCGGCTCGATCTGGCTTGGCGGCACGGTCGTCGATGACGGGAGTTCGGTGGTGCCTCCTGAGCGCCGCAGGGTCGGGCTCGTGTTTCAGGAGCACGCCCTGTTCCCGCATCTGTCGATTGCCGACAATGTCGGGTTCGGCGTGCGAACCAGCACCAATCGACGCGTTGGCGAGATGCTCGACATGGTCGGTCTCGGCCAATTCGCCGATCGTTACCCACACGAGTTGTCCGGCGGGGAACGCCAGCGTGTCGCTCTGGCCCGGGCGCTCGCGCCGCGTCCTGCCCTGATGCTGCTCGACGAGCCGTTCGCAAGTCTCGATCCAAATCTGCGCGGTCAGATCCGCGACGAAGTGGTGCGGGTCTTGCGCTCGACCTCGACACCGGCCGTGTTCGTGACCCACGATCAATCCGAAGCGCTGGCGATCGGCGATCGGATCGCCGTGATGCGCGGCGGACGGATCGAGCAGGTCGGCACCCCCGAGAGCGTGTTCCACGACCCTGGAAACCGGTTCGTGGCAGCGTTCATGGGAGAGGCCGACTTTCTGTCGGGCAATGATCTGGCGGCAATCGGCGGGCGCATCGAGGGAACGACAACGGTGATGGTGCGCCCCGACGACGTGACCTTCACGGTCGCTGACGACGGTGCCGCCACGATCGTCGCCGCCGAGTTCAGGGGCATGATGTGGTGCTACACGCTTGCGCTCGAATCCGGCGCCACGGTGCGCTCGACGCGTTCGCATCTCGAACGCGTCATGACCGGCACGCGAGTCCACGCCTCGCTGCTACCCGGCCACACCCCGGTCGTGATCTCGGACTGATCGCGAGTGCCGCAACCGCAAACGTTTGCCCTGTTTCGCCGGCCAGCTTCGGCGCTCGCTGCGTTGCTGCTCCTTATATTGGGGCAACGCCAGTAGATCGTCGCACCGCCTTGCGAGCATCAAACCTGACTCGACGCGATCACCACCAACGTTCACGGTCACGGCACTAGTCCCCGCCGTCACGTCCACCTGATCGGCCGACACAGCGGTCGGTTACCTTGGCCGGATGGATAGCGGGCCGGCTCTGATCACCGGCGGTCGACAATGAGGGAACTATCCGACCGATCGTTGGGGTGGCTGCGATATCTGCACCGCAAAGCCCACACCCCCGACGACTGGAGCCGCGACGGGCAGCCGAATCCGCATTGGGACGACCGTTCAGACCCGCCGATGGCGAGCTGGCATCGGTTCGACCTGGTCGACTCGTCGTACGCAATGGGGCTGATGGCGCATCGCACGCCGGCGTGGACCGAACCGTATGTGGCGATCCTCGATCAGCTGATCGACCGCCACACCGGTTGGTGGTCGGCCGCCGACTGGTTGACCCAGTTCGGCGATGACCCCGATCGCTCGTCCTACCCCGACGTCTACCGCAAGTTGATCCCACCCCAGCTGTGGGGCCGGTACGACGTACCCGGCTGGACCGCCAACGGCACCGAGCCGTGGGGTGTGCAGATCGACCCCGTCGCTGCAGACGGGATGCTGTTCTACAAGGGTTTCTTCCTGGTACTCCTCGGCATCCGATCGATGATCGACAACGCCCCGAACGCCGATGATCGTTGGAATCGGCCGTTCGACATGATTCGCGATCGCGACAACACGTTCACGTGGACCCATTCTGAGATAGCCGAGCACCTGTGCCAGCAGTGGCTAGCGACACCGATCGGTTGTCATTGAGAGAACACCAAGGTCTGGCCATTTTGACTGGCTGGAGCTGGCCTCGGTCTGAGGCTTCACGACAATCGACACGGCACCGACTTGCATCGCCAGGCGTTCGAGCCGTGGTGGGATCACGCCCGCCGGCACTACCTCGATCTGGCCGGCGAGGCGGCGCCGGAGATGACGACGTTCTATTACGACCCGCAGCTCGACGTTCACCATCGACTGCCGGTGGCGGCGGCGCTGACCACGGCCTATTACGCAGCGCCGCAAGCTCCCGATGACGCCCGTCGGCTGTTCGAAGCAGCGTGCATCTCGATCGGTCTCAACGGCACCCGCAAGCTCCCGCTTCCAGCGAACCGAGCCTTCGGCTCGGCCTTGGTCCTCGCTCGCGAGTGGGAGATGAAAGAGCTCGAGGATTGGACCGCGGCGGCGATCGAGGCTTCGTACGAGCCGACGTGGGATCACGAACGCGACGAGTTCACATGGGGAATGGGTCTCGACGAACCACACCCGAGAGGACAGTTCAACGCCTTCCTCGCTGCCGCAGAGGCCGCGGGTCCCGGGATGTGGACACGTCTGTCGGAGGCGCCGCTCGAGACCTGCCCGCAAATCGTCGGCGTCGACTTCCCTGCGATGGCGCTGAGCCGGGCCGAGTGGATCGCCGGCAACCTGCACCTGCGGTTTGCTCCAACTCGAGAAGATCCCAACGTGTTCACCAGCTTTCGGCTGGTTGGCGCCGAGCCGCGCAATTGGGATGTTCACGGGATCGAAGGCGCCGGTGTCGAGCTGACCTCGACGGGGGTCAACATCCGGGTCCCGATGATCAGCGCCGACGTCGAGCTGATCCGCGGCAGCTACTGACGAGCGTTGCGACGCTGCCTCGCCCCAAAGCGGACGATGGGATCGGGCAAACCTAGACTCGAACCGTCGCAGCAGCAGACGGGGGATAAGCAGCGCATGCCGATCGCAGCCGCACAAGACGTAACTGGACAAGACGTAACCGGACAAGATGTAACCGGGTTGGTCGCCGACATTCAGCGTTGTGCACTGCACGACGGGCCCGGCATCCGCACCCTCGTCTTCTTCAAGGGCTGCCCGCTGCGGTGTGCTTGGTGTCAAAATCCCGAGTCACTCGAGCCGCGATCCGAGATCGGATTCGTCGGCACACTTTGTATCCATTGCGGTGCGTGCCACGACGTCTGTACCCAAGACGCCATCGATCTCGCGTCCGCGCACCGGATCGCGCGCGACGCATGTGACGGGTGTGGCTCATGTGTCGATGCCTGCATGGCCGAGGCGCTCTCGATCGTCGGCAAAGAGTACACAGTGAAGCAATTGCTGGATCTCGTGCAGCGTGACGCCGACTTCTATGCCAACAGTGGCGGAGGGATCACCTTGTCAGGTGGAGAACCGCTGCGCCAGCACCGATTCCTCTCGGCCTTCCTTCCCGCCGCCAAGCAGGCCGGGCTGCATGTGACGGTCGAGACCTGTGGCCATTTCGCTTGGGCTCAAGTCGAACCGCTGCTGGCGTACATCGATCTGGTGTATTTTGACATCAAGGTCCGGGCCAGCGACGCGCACCGCGCCGCAACCGGCGTAGATAACAGAGTGATCTTGGAAAACGCCAGACGACTCGTCGAACGAGGCCATGCGATCACATTCCGTTGCCCGCTCATACCAGGCCACACCAGCGGCGAAGAGAATCTGCACGGAATCATCGGTCTGCTCGGCGAGCTGGGGCAGACCACAGTGCACCTATTGCCCTACCACAATCTCGGAGAGGGCAAGCTGGACAAGGTCGCCAGTGCGCTACCCCGCCTGGATCGTTCCCCGATGGACCCAGAAGAAGCCGAATCGATCGCCGACCTTTTCTCCGCCGCAGGCATCACGGCCATTATTGGAGGCTCCTGATACTCCTCTTGCCATAGGTCCTAGGACTCATCCTCCGCAGGTTTCGCGGCTTGTCTGGCTGCGTATTGATTAGGCCAAGATGTCGTGCCGTGCCGAGCTAAGCGACTACTTTTTCTCCTGACCAAAGACAGGAACCGAAAATGGCGATGCAAACGTCTCAAGAACAAGCTGCAAAGGTTTCACACGTCGAGGCTCTATCGGGCGCGGCTCTGTGGGACGAGGACGTCACCAACGTCAATCGTGGAACAACGGTCGGTCTCGGCACCCAGGCTGCCTACGAGAGGCACGCCGAGAACCGAGCTACACCGTTCGGTGCAACCCAACAGAACTGGCGCCGACGCGAAAAGTTCTTCGCCGAGTTGAAACAGTTCACGCTCGACGTAACGCGGGCGCGCTGCATGACCGAAGTCTTTCGTGACACCGAAGGCCAACCGCAAAGCCTTCGCATGGCCAAGGGAATAGCGAGCACGTTGGCCGAAATGTCGATCCATGTCGACGACGATGACATCTTCGCGGGCAACCTGACCGGTCAGGCAATGGGATCCCACGTCTACCCGGAACTCGTGCCCGGTTACTATCTCGAGGACTGGGCCGCGCTCGGCAGGCCGACGACGGCGGTTCACGTCGCCGATGAAGACGCCGCGATCCTCGAGGAGATCGCCCCTTATTGGGGCGGCAAGACAATTTTCGACCGGTGGGACGCACTCCGGCCCGAAGACGATGAGCGACGCAATCAACACGGCCTCTACTTCAACTACAACATGCTTGCCGGCGTTGGACACATGATCGTAAATGTGCCACTCGTCCTCGAGCGTGGGCTGGCGGGATTGCGTGATGATGCCGTTGCCGGCCTGAGTGCCTACAGAGACTCGACAAGCACTCCAGATCCCGAGCGCATCGCCTTCTTCGAGTCGGTGCTGGTCAGTCTGAATGGCGTCATTCACGCCGCCCACCGTCACGGCGACGTATTTCAGGGCTTGGCCGACGATGCCGCCGACCCGGCCCGCCGGGCGCAGCTCGAGCGAATCGTGGAAGCCTGCCGTCATGTGCCCGAACACCCGGCGCGCAACAGTTTTGAGGCGTTGCAATCGGCCCTGTTCGTCTTGTTCGCGGTCGCCGCAGAGTCCAGCCCGATTTCAGTCTGTCCTGGTCGCATCGATCAGTGGCTTGCACCGTATGTCGAAGCCGAACTGGCCCAAGGCGGAACGCCCGACCAGGTCGTCGAATTGCTCGAGGGCTTCATATTGAAGCTGGCCAACTGGCGCACCTTTCCGGGCGAGGCCGGCGCCGAGCTCTGCACGATCACGATTGGCGGCAAGCATTCCGACGGTAGCGATGCAACCACGATCGTGACGGAACTCGTGATGCGGGCCTATAACCACATGCGCCTGGCCAATCCACCGCTCGCGTTACGAATCCATGCCGGCAGTCCACGCCACGTATGGGATGGCGCAATCCGTTGCCTGAGCAACGGGTGCGGCATGCCATCGTTCATGAATGACGAGATCATGATTCCAGCGCTTCTGGATCTCGGATTCACCGACGACGACGCCCACAATTATGCCGATATTGGGTGCGTCGAGATGGGGAGCGCAGGCACGTCACTCGGTCCGGTCAGCATCGGGTTCATCAACATCGCCAAGTGTCTTGAGATTGCCCTCAACGATGGCCGATGCATGCTGACCGGTGAGCAGCTCGGCCCACTAACCGGAACGCTCGAGGATCAAGCCTCATTCTTCGATGTGCTCTGTGCGTATGAGACCCAACTGTCTTTTGCCGTCGACAGGTTTGTCGCCTCCGTGTCGGCTCTGGAGCAGGCCCACAGCGAACTGCGCCCTGTCCCGTTCCTGTCCGCCCTCACCGACAACGCCCTGGCCGAGGGCCGCGACCTGATTCATGGCTCCTCCAAATACCGCTATGCCGGACTCGAAGGAATCGGCTACGCCGAGGTGGCCGATTCGCTCACAGCTATCAAGCACTTCGTGTTCGATCAGGCCACCCTCACGCCGAGCGAACTGCTCGAGCACCTGCGCTCCGATTTCCAAGATGACCCCAAGGTCCCTTTGATGCTGCGGCACCGAGGGCCCAAGTACGGCAACGATGACGAAGTCGCTGACGAAATGGCTCGCACGGTCGCTCACGGGTTTGTCCGCGAGCTGAAACGCCATAGCGATTACTGGGAGAACGAATACATCGCAGGTGCGTGGAGCATTGCGCTTGCGATGCAGTTGGGGCAGAACGTAGCCGCACTGCCCAACGGTCGCAGGGCCCACCAGACGCTCACCGAGGGTATCCGCCCGGCCAGTGGCTGCGACCGCAACGGACCGACCAGCACCGCCCGCAGCGTCGCCAAACTCGACCATCGGGAGTACCAAAATGGCTCGATCTTCAATATGACGGTCACGCCGAGCATGCTCGACGGCGACACCAACCGGCGCAAGTTCGCGGATGTCATTTCGACCTTCTTCGGTATGGGCGGCTTCCAGATCCAGTTCAACGTGATCGATGCGGCCGTCCTACGCGACGCACGTGCACACCCAGAGCTTTACCGCGACCTGATCGTGCGCGTGGCCGGGTACTGCGCTTACTTCGTCGAGCAAACGTCGGTGGTACAAGACCAGATCATCGCCCGTACGGCCCACGGCGAGGCCTAGCCCGGGGTCGGTTCAGAAAACGTCAGTGTCCCTAGATGCTCCGACGGGGTTCAGTGGCCTTCGCGGAACTGCACCAGACCGCCACCGTCGAGCACGATCGCCTGGCCCGTCACCCACGAACCCGAGTCGGCAGCCAGCCACAGCGCAGCAGCGGCGATGTCCTCGGTCGTGCCGAGCCGGCCGAGCGGGTATGCCTTGGCGACTTCGTCGCCGCGGTCGCCCTCCCAAAGGATTCGGGCGAAGTCGGTCTTGATCAGGCCAGGGCAGATGGCGTTGACGCGTACGCCTGGCCCCAACTCGGGAGCGAGCTGCTGGGTGAGGTGGATCAGGGCCGCCTTGGTGACGTCGTATACGCCGAGCACCGGGTTGGTGCTGAAACCGCCGACCGAAGAGATGTTGATCACGACGCCGCCGTGCTCCTTCATGTGCTTCTGCCAGGCCAGCTGGGTCCACACCATGGGAGCGGTCAGGTTGACCTCGATCGTCTTGTTCCAACGCGCCAGATCGACATCGATCGTGGGACCGGCGTACGGGTTGGTGCCGGCGTTGTTGACCAAGATGTCGGCCCCACCGATCCGCTCGATGCAGGCATCGATGATTCGCTCGGCGTCCTCGGGTTTGCCGACGTTCCCGGCCTCCCACACACAGCCGTGTCCGATCTCGGCGGCTGCCTCCTCGCAGACGTCGGCCTTGCGGCTGGTGATCATCACGGCCGCGCCTTCCTCCGCGTACGCCTTGGCGATGCCCTTGCCGATACCTCGTGACCCTCCCGTGATGAGCGCCGTCTTGCCGTCGAGTCGTAGTTGCATGGTCGCTGAGCGTAGATCGCGCGCCTGGCGCTGAACGACCCGCATCGGGTCATCTCGAGAATCTTGATCGGGCTACCGTCGTCTCATGAGTGACCCAGCGGTTTCAGTTTCGGTCGGCGACGACCATGTCTCGACGGTCGAGGTGCGCCGACCTCCCAACAACTTCTTGTCGACCGCAACGATCGGCGGCATCGCCGACGCCCTCGAAGCGCTCGACGCCGATGATCGCTGCCGGGCTGTGGTGCTGTGCGCTGAGGGCAAGCATTTCAGCGCGGGTGGCGACTTCACCGGCGAACGTTCCTATACGACCGAGCAGCTGTACGCCGCGGCGGTGCGGATTTTCCGCTGCACCAAGCCGGTCGTTGCGGCGATCCAGGGCGCTGCGATCGGTGGTGGACTGGGGCTGGCCCTGTCGGCCGACTTTCGGGTCGCCGCCCCCGAGGCACGCTTGAGCGCCAACTTCGCCAGGCTCGGGTTCCATCAGGGATTCGGCCTGAGCGTCACCCTGCCTCGGCTCGTCGGCGAGCAGGCGGCGGCGGAGTTGTTGTACACCGGACGTCGCGTCGACGGCAGCGAGGCGGTCACCCTCGGTCTCGTCGACCGGCTGGTGCCGCTCGGCGAGCTGAGGGCGGCCGCGCACGCCCTTGCGCTCGAGATCGCCCGATCGGCACCACTAGCGGTTCGGTCGATCCGCGCCACGTTGCGGGGTGATCTGGCCGACCGGGTCGAGGCGGCGACCGCCCATGAGGCGTCTGAGCAGGCGCGGCTCGGGTCGACCGCCGACTTCGCCGAGGGGACGAGAGCAATGGCCGAACGCCGGCTCCCCAACTTCACCGGCACCTGTGTTACTCCAGGTGCCAGGCACCTGGAGTAACACTCGTCGGGGGTCGCTTAGGATTCGGCGATGAGCATTGTGAACTATGAGACAGCCGACGGGGTCGCGACGATCACGTTGAACCGGCCGGACAGTCTGAACTCCTTGACCGACGACGTGATGAAGCGGCTCAGCGAGTGCTTCGCCCAAGTTGACGCCGATCAGTCGGTGCGCGTGGTGGTTCTCACAGGTGCCGGCCGCGGGTTCTGCTCGGGTGCCGATCTGACGGCGATCGACAGCGGCGAGCCCGATGGGGCAGACGGTGACTCGATGGCAGAGATCTTCAACCCGGCGATGCGAGCCGTGGCGAACTGCCCGGTTCCGACGATCGGGCGGATCAATGGTGTCGCCGCGGGCGGAGGATTCGGGCTGGCGATGACGTGTGACATCTCGATCGCCGCCCGCTCGGCGTTCTTCGTGTCGACCTTCGGGCCGCGGCTCGGCATCGTCCCCGACCTCGGCACGTCATGGCACCTACCGTTGCGTGCCGGCGCGGCACGGGCGCGCGGGATCGCCATGCTCGGTGGACGGGTCACCGCCGACCAGGCGGCGCAGTGGGGTCTGATCTGGGACGTCGTCGACGATCAAGACCTCGATGCAGCAGTCGACCAGGCGGCACAGACGTTGAAGCGTTCGTCGCCGAACGCGATCGCGAGGATCCGAAGCGTGCTGGCCGAAGCATCCCGCAAGAGCCTCTCCGAGCAACTCGATCTCGAGCACCGGCACCAGTCGGTTCTGATCCCCGCCAACATGCTCAACGGTGCGAAGGCATTCAGGGAAAACCGCGACCCGGTGTTCAGTCCTGCTCGTTGGTCCGGCACACTTTCGGGCTGAGATGCCGGGTGCCGGCCGACCAGAGGAGCGAGCATGAGTCGTCAGATTGAATCGGTTGCAGTGCTGGGGTGCGGAACCATGGGTTCGGGGATCGCCGCGGCAAGTGCGGCGGCCGGGTGCCGGGTATTGATGCTCGACATGACTACCGAAGCGGTCGAGCGCGGGTTGACCGCCGTCGACGAAGGCAACCGGCACCTGGTCACAACCGGCACTTTCGACGACGACCTGGCCCTGATCGCCGGATACGACTGGATCTGTGAGGCGATCGTCGAAGATGTCGCGATCAAGCAGCAACTGTTCGCCAAGGTCGAGCCGCTCCGCAAGAACGGTTCCGTGATCAGCTCGAACACTTCGGGTATCCCGCTTCGCGATATCGCCGCCGGGATGCCCGATCGGTTCCAGGCCGACGTTGCGATCACCCACTTCTTCAATCCGGTCAGCGTGATGAAGCTGTTCGAGCTGGTCCCCGGTGCG